>ERZ795053.7479-NODE-7479-length-10524-cov-17.326488_pt1 | contig 10524 bp, 10 predicted proteins | sample MGYA00375137_ERZ795053 | MGnify/ENA primary metagenome ERZ795053 (study PRJEB30182, sample SAMN05720284) | activated sludge metagenome | isolation source: Anaerobic digester | place: Hong Kong | collected 2014-12-17 ... | reverse complement strand
GGCCGTGGCCGATGACCGCGTGCACCAGGTTGTCCAGCCCGCCCATGAGCATCTCCACGGCGGCCTGCAGGCGGCCGGGGTGCGCGGTGCGCTTGGACGCCACGCTGGTCAGCAGCACCATGATGAGCGCGGCGGCGATGGCGCTGAAGATGGGGTCGAGCCAAGACCAACCGTGAGGCGCCCCGAAGAAGATGCCCACGAAGTTGGGGAGGTGGTAGGGGTCGCCGTGTTCGTCGCCGTGGCCGTGGCCTTCGCCGTGCGCATCGCCGTGGGCGTCGCCGCCGTGGGCGTCCGCGTGGGCGTCGGGAGCGTGGACGTCGGCGCCGTGGGCATCGGCGGCATGAGCGTCGCCGTGCGCGTCCGCGTGCTGCTCGACGGCGGCGGCGTGGCCGTGGGCGTCGCCGTGATCGGGGTCGGTGGCCAGAGCCGTTCCCGCGAGGAGCAGGAGCGAGAGGGCCAGCGTCAGGACGGTCGCGTTCCTCGTCGACATTCGTGACCTCATTCCGCCGGGGATCCGAAGCGCAGCGCCGGCTTGCCGACGAGAGCCAGGACCACCAGGACGATCAGCAGGAGCGAGAACCCGAGAACACAGCTCAGCGGCGGCACCGCGCCCGCCAGCAGGACCCAGAAGGCGACACCGTACAGGGCGACCTTCGCCGCGATCAAGCGGGCGAAGGCGGCGCCCCTGCGGGGGCTGCCCGGCGGCACCAGGGTCAGGCGGACCAGACCCTCCACCACCCAGAAGCTCAGCACGGCCCACACGGCCGACCCGAGCACCCCGAACACGAACCGGTCGTCGCCGACCCGTCCGTTGAGGACCAGGGCCGCGGCCACGGCCGCCGCCAGGGTCCAGAGCTTGGCGCGCTTCAGGAGAAGGGTGGTGTTCACGACCGGTCCCTTTCCTGCAGCTCCGACGCCCGGCGGAAGACCAGAGCCACCTGCCGGAACGACGCCACCAGCCCGAACACGGTGCCGACGGCCTCGAACGTCGTGGCGTGCCCCCAGCGTCCCCCGGCCCAGTGACCGGCCAGCCAGCCGAGCACGGGCCCCACGATCATCATGGTGGGGATGGCGGTGTAGAGCCCGATGGTCCGCGCCTGACGCGCGTTGCGCTCGAGCTTTCCGTCATCCCGGGGCGGGGTCGTCATGGGGCACCCCTGGCGCGTGGCGGGTCGGGCATGACGGCTCGCCACGAGCGGACTGAGGCGAGCACGGGCCCCTTTCCAGGGGCGTCGCGCACGCGTTCCGGCCCCACGGGGTTCCGCGAAGCCGATCCATAAATGGCCCCATGTTCCGGAATTGTCAACCAAATCCTGCCCGATTCGGTCGTTTCTCGCGGATTTCGTCGATTCCCGGGTCTCAGGAGACGGAATTTCGAGGCCCTGCAAGCGGGGCGACCCTGCGGGAAGGTCGCGAGGATGAGATATATCAGATTCCAAGATCCGCGCGCGACGCCACGGCACACGTGAGATCACGACAACTCATTGCTGGACATCCGCTTGCGGGGTCGGTGCCCGCAACACCACGCCGCGACTTCTCACCCATGATAAAAACGTCCCGGCCCCCTCCATCGCGAAGGAAGCCGGGACCCGCCCCGGAACCGCGGAACGTCCTACCGATACATCCGCTTCAGCTCGCTCCACGTCTGATCGTCGTTGCCCACCGGCATCTCGGACAGGAGCAGGGTCTGCACCTCGCCCACCTCGCCCACGTGCCAGTACAGGGTCTCCTCGCCGCAAGGCTCGTCGCCGCAGTCCACCCAGACCAGGGGCGTCATGGCCTCGAACAGCTCCACCGGACCCACGCGCGGCGCGAAGATCACGTAGCCCGCCACCTCGCCGTGGGTGGTGGCCACGACCTCGCCCATCTCGTTCGTCGCCACCGACACGCCCAGATCGATCAGGTAGCTCACCTTCACGCAGTCCGTGAAGATCCCGGCGGGGGTGTCGGCCACGGCGTTCATGTCGGTGATCACGCCGTGCAGGAACACGTCGTCCGTCAGCTCAGGCACGAGCTGGTGGGTGAAGGACATGCCGCCGACCACCGGCGCCGCCACATAGGTCCAGGTGGAATGGTCCCAGCCGTCCTGCCACATCTCCAGGCGATCGCCGGCGTTGCGGAAGGAGCCGGTATGCAGGAAGTAGGGATACCAGAACTGGTCGCGGTCCGCGGCCGGCCGCGCCGCGATCTTGGCGCGCAGGTCCGGGCGCGCGGCCCAGAGGTAGCGCAGCAGGCCGGGCTGGGGCACGCCGCTGATCGGCGCGATGGCCGGCGTGGCGCCCGCCAGGGTCCAGGCGTCGCCGCCGGGCACGGTGGTGGGACCCTCGAACTCCAGGTACGCGGGGCCGAAGGCGTAGCGGTTGAACATGGCGCTGGCGTAGTCGTACTCGTAGCTGAAGAACAGCCCGGTGTCCGTGGGCCAGAGCTCGGTCAGGGGGTCCTCCACGGCGAGGGCGGGCAGGGCGAGCAGCAGCAGGCAGGCGGAGAGCAGGCGGCGACGCAGCATCGTGGACGCTCCTTGCTGGGGCTTGGCATGGTGGTGGGGCGCGTGCGGGGATGATACCAAGACGAGCACGAGGAAATCAAGGTGCGCGGCCCGCGCCGGGTGGACGCGGGCCGCGCCGGGGATCAGCGGTAGAGGGCCTTGACGGCAGACCAGCTTACAGTCTCCTCGGCCACGGGAGCCTGCCCGTTGATCACGAAGAGAGGCTCGCCCAAGGTGCCGTTGGAGGGATGGAGCTCCACCCCAGGGAGATGCTCGTTGCAGATGCGGAAGGAATTGTACATGGGCTGCTCCCCCGTGAGCGGCCAATCCATGGAAATGGTCTTGGTCCCTGGCTCGATGACGACCAACGTGAGCCTCGCAAGCGGAAGAGCCGGCTCCACGTCCGCAAGCACCGCGCACTCCAAGCCATCTCTCTTAATGGCTCCGAACGACATTTCGTCCATCAAGGCCACGTAGCCCGTGGGCTCGTGATAAATCTCCCACTCATGGACGAGCACTCCGGGGTCGGCCTGGAGGGAACACTCCCAATATGACACGGTCTCCTCCGAGAAGTTCGTGCCGATGATGTAGACGTCGAAAAGCTCCCACACCTCCACGTCGATGGAGTTCTGGGTCGCCCCCAGATCCGCATACAGCCCGATCCCGTCGGGATCCGGATCCGCCTGGGCCGACACCAGCCCCGGCAGCAGAATGACGATGCCGAGAAGAAGGAATCCATATCGAATCTTCATGGCTGTTCCTTTCGTCGATACAGTCCGCAGACCGCGTTCATGATGAGAGATGCGAAAGTCTTCGATGATGGGGTTCGCCACAGGGACTGATAGCAACGTACGGACCCCGCTCCCAGGGGATCAACACCAGCGAATCAAACATTTCAAAAAAAAGGAGGCCCGAAGCCGCACCGCGGCCCCGGGCCCTCATCTTCATCCTGGAACCGCGTCGCGGACGTGCGGCCTACTTGGCCGGCCCGTCTCCCGCCGGCGGCGGCGTCTTGCGCGGGCCGCCCATGGAGCAGTTGCCCTCGAAGAACACGCCCTCGTCGATGACCAGGCGCTTGGTCTTGATGTCGCCCTCCACGTGGGAGCCGCTCTGCAGCTCGATCTTGTTCTCGGCCTCGATGTTGCCGTGGAGCTGGCCGCCGATCATGGCGTTCTTCACCTTCACGGTGCCGTTCACCACGCCCGTCTTGCCGATGATGAGCTGCTCCGGCGTGGCGATGTCGCCCTTGAACTCGCCTTCCACGCGGAACGTGCCGCTCACCGTCACCTTGCCCTCGAACCTGCAGCCCTGGGCCAGGATCGACGTCTGCCGGTTGTCGCCGCCGCCGCTCGTGGTCGCGTCCGTATCCTTGCCGAACATCGTGGTACCTTCTTCCTCTGAGATCGGGGCGTCCGTCGCGCCCTATCCGTCGGCGCCCTCGGGAATCTGCGGATCGCCGGGCAGCGCCACGCGCGGGTCCATGGCCTCGCCGTCCTTCCAGACCTCGAAATGCAGGTGGGGAGCGGTGACCTGGCCGGTGCCGCCCAGGGTGCCGATGGTCTGACCCACGTCCACGCGGTCGCCCACCCGCACCGCCAGGCTGTTGCAGTGCCCGTAGACCGTTACGTAACCGAATCCGTGGCGGATTTCCACATAATTTCCGAGGGAATCGTCCCAGCCCGCCTGCTGCACGATGCCGCGCCCCGCGGCGCCGATGGGCGTGTCCACCGGCGCGGCCAGATCGATGCCGGGATGGGGCTCCACCCCCCGCGGCAGATCGCCCTCCTGGAACTCCTTGGTCACGTAGCCGTGCAGGGGCCAGACCTCCGGCGGCGGCGTCATGATCACGCCGGCCACCTCGCCCAGGCGGCGGCTCAGCCCGTCCGCCGCCGAGTCCGCCGGCGCCACGCCCAGCATGGTCAGCAGCCGCTCCTGCAGATCGCGCATGCCCTCCAGCTCGCGGTTCAGATCCTGCACGCGCACCAGCTGCGACTTGGTGGCCACGAGCTCGCGCTTCAGGTCCGGCACCTCGCGCGCCTGATCGCTCAGCGACGCGTAGCTCAGCAGCACCAGCACGAAGAACACGCCCAGCAGCACCATGGCCAGGGTCAGCGTGATCAGCAGCGGCCGGCTGATGCCGAACTCATGGGTGCTGCCGTCGTCGCTGGGCAGCAGCAGGATGCGCGTGTGCGGGGGAAAGCGGAAGAGCACGTCAGCCTCCTCGTGCGTCGGGGTCGGATCCGTCCGTCCAGTCGTCGTCGTCGTCCAGGTCGTTCACCAGGGCGAGCTGCGGGCGCGCCGGCGTGTCGTGGCGCGAGGGGCGATAGCGCGGGAACGCCATGAGGAAGCGCGCGCCGCGTCCTTCCAGCAGCTCGATGCGTCCGCCGTGCTCGTGCACGATGCGCGCCACGATGCTCAGCCCCAGCCCCGTGCCCTTGCCGTACTCCTTGGTGGTGAAGAAGGGCAGGAAGATGCGGTCGCGGTCGGCGTCGGGGATGCCATCGCCGGAATCGCTGAAGCGCATCTCCACCTCGCCGGTCTCGCCGCCGCGGATGCTGATGCTCACGGTGCCGCCCTGGGGCAGCGCGTCCAGCGCGTTGGCCAGCAGGTTGAAGACCACCTGCTCCACCTCGTTGCGGTTGCCGAAGATCATGCCCTCGTCCTCGATGTCGAGCACAACCTTCACGTTCTGCGACCGCACCGCCTTCTCCATGAGGAAGATGGTCTCGCGCACCACCTCCGCCAGCATCACGCGCCCCTTCTGCTGTCCCGACGGCCGCGCGAAGTTGAGCAGACCCTTGATGATGCCGCGGCACTGTTCCGTCTGGCGGATGATGCGCTGCACGTCCTCGAGCTGATCGGGATCGTCCTCCGCCTCCTCCAGCATCTGCGCCGACAGGAGGATGGAGCCCAGCGGCGTGTTGAGCTGATGGGCGATGCCCGCGGCGAACTGGCCGATGCCCGCCAGCTTCTCCGTCTCGCTCATGCGCGTCTCGATCTGCTTCTCGCGGGAGATGTCGCGGGCGAGAACCACGTAGGAGCGCGAGCGCCCCAACCCCCGCAGCCCGCCCGGTCCCGCCGCGCCGGCGATGGGCGACACGGTCAGCGAGATCTCCCCGTGCTCCGCCTGCCCGCGCCGCCGCAAAGGGAACTCGAAGGTGAGGCTGCGTTCCAGGCGCGTGGCGTCGGCCATGGCCTGCTCGATCTCCACGCCGTAGCAGAGGTGGATCTCCTTGAACGGCTTGCCCAGCACGTTGCGGCGGGGCACGGCGAAGAGGGCCTCGGCGGCCTTGTTCCACTCCAGCACGCAGCCGCGGTCGTCCAGCAGGAAGATGGCCTCGCCGGCGTGGTTGATGATGTTGCGGTAGCGCTCCTCGCTGCGGCGCAGGCGGAGCTGATCCACCTGGCGCCGGCGGGCCACCAGCCAGAGCCCCCAGGCCACGGCCACGAAGAGCACCATGCTGAGCACGGTCCAGATCTGGCCCGTGCGGCTCAGGCCCGCGCCCTCGGTCTCCTCGAAGAGCCGGTGGCCGGACCGCAGGTAGTCGATGAGGTCCACGGCGCCGTAGAGCACGGCCACCAGCAGGACCACGGACGCGCCCACCAGCACCAGGAAGAGGGGATCCGAGGCCGGAACCCAGGACAGCCACCTCTTCAAACTGTTGCTATTTTTACTCTTAGGCATTTTTACGACAGATCCGTATCCACGCCCAGGCGCTGCAGGATGCCCAGCAGATCCTCGTCGGAGTAGAAGCGGATGCCCAGCATGCCCTTGCCGGCGGCGTCGCGCTCGATCTGCACGGGCGTGCCCAGGGTGGTTTCGGCGCGCTCGCGCAGGGCCTTCACCTCGCGGGTCTCCCCCTCCAGCTGACGCTTGCGGCGGGAGCGCCGCGGGGCGCCGCCGGCGCCGGTGAGCTGGGCCTGCACGCGGCTCTCGCACTCGCGCACGGAGAGCCCGCGGCTGCGGCAGAGGCGGGCCAGGCGCAGACGGCTCTCGGAGTCGTCCAGCCCCAGCAGCACCTTGGCGTGGCCGCGGCTGATCTGGTCCTCCTGGAGCATGTCCTGGATCTCGGTCTCCAGGCTCAGCAGGCGCAGGGTGTTGGCCACGCCGCTGCGGCTCTTGCCCAGCATCACGGCCAGCTCCTCCTGGGTGGCGCCGTAGCCGTCCAGGAGCTGCTGGTAGGCCACCGCCTCCTCCACCGGGTTCAGGTTCTCGCGCTGGATGTTCTCCAGGAGCGCCACCTTGAGGGCCTCGGTCTCCTCGTAGGAGCAGACGATGGCGGGGATGCGCGACACCCCGGCCATGGCGGCGGCGCGCACGCGGCGCTCGCCGGCCACCAGGCAGTAGGCGGGCTCGGGCCCGTCGGCCTGGCTGCCCGAGTCCAGACGCTGGCTCAACCGCAGGGGCTTGGGCTCCTCCGGCAGCAGGTGCCGCACCAGCACCGGCTGCAGCACACCCACCTGGCGGATCGAGTCGGCCAGCTCCTGCAAGGAGTTGTCCTTGAAGATCTTTCGCGGCTGCGAGGGATTGAGGCCGATGGCGCTCAGCTCCACCATCATGGCCTCGCGCCCGTCCAGATCCTGGCCGCCGCGCGGGGCCAGGCGCGGGGCGTCGGCCCCCTGGATCAGCGCGGAGAGTCCGCGGCCCAGCACTCGGTTGTTCTTGGGGTTCATCCCTGCACCTCCTCCGCCGCGGCGGGACCGGCGGCGGCCTGGCGACGGGCGCTGGCCTGGATGACCTCCTCGGCCAGGTCCATGTAGCTCTTGGACCCCAGGCACTCCACGTCGTACAGCAGGATGGGCTTGCCGAAGGACGGCGCCTCGCTCAGGCGTACGTTGCGCGGAATCTTGGTCTGGTAGACCGTCTCGCCGAAGTAGTCGATGGCCTCGTCCGCCACCTGGTTGGACAGCTTGAGCCGCTTGTCGAACATGGTGAGCAGCACGCCCTCGATGGCCAGATCGGCGTTCAGGCTCTTCTGCACGAGCTGGATGGTGCTCAGGAGCTGGCTCAGGCCCTCCAGGGCGTAGTACTCGCACTGGATGGGGATGAGCACCGAATCCGCCGCCGTCAGGGCGTTCAGCGTGATGAGGCCCAGGCTGGGAGGTGTATCGATGATGACGTAATCGTAACGCTCCCTTGCGCCTTCCAGCGCGTGGGTCAGAAAGCGCTCGCGCGAGACCTGGCTCACCAGCTCGATCTCGGCGCCCGCCAGCCGGCGATCCGAGGGCAGGATGTCCATGAACGGGATGGGCGTGGGGATCACGGCCTCGTCCAGCCGGTTGGCGCCGAGCATGACCTCGTAGGCGGTGAGGTTGTACTCGTGGATGCCGCAGCCGCTGGTGGCGTTGCCCTGGGGATCCAGGTCCACCAGGAGCGTCCGCTTCTCGGCGGCGCCCAGGCTGGCGCAGAGGTTCACGGCGGTGGTGGTCTTGCCCACGCCGCCCTTCTGATTGGAAACAGTGATGATCCGGCCCATATCCACTCCTGGTCCCGACTTGGGTTCGCGCTGGAAAGCGAGTACCGCACAACATAGGCGTCGCGCGCTGAGGGTGTCGAGGGGTTTTCTTGGGTTATCCACATTGCGGTGGGATTTTCGGTGGACAACGGCGAATTCGCCGGCGCAGGCGTCAGGGCGCCCCGGCGGACGCTCTTGTTCCACGTGGAACACCCCAGGGGTACGAGAGCATTGTTCCACGTGGAACATCCTCAGCGAGCGCGGCTAGTGTTCCACGTGGAACACTCCCATGGAGCCGGATCAGTGTTCCACGTGGAACACCCTCTGTGGGCTCAGGGGTGCCAGGAGAGAAGAAGAGAGGAGTGGAGGCCTGGGTCCGCCAGAAGGGCGAAGCGATGATGCGACTGGTCCACACTTCCTCGCGGACAGCCAGGAATCTCCAGCCCCTGGTCCCAGGTCCCGGTCCTGGCATCCTCGGCCGTGACGAATCGAACGACGAGGAGAGGCCCCCGCCACCCCGGGAACGCGGCTTGTGCATGGGCGAGGATGATGGATTCCGGGAGATGGAGCGCCTTCATGGAGACGATCAAGAGATCCGCCGCGTGAGAAGAGTAGGGGACGCCATCGCCCCAGCGGCTGGTATGGACGCACACGCCGTCCAGGCCCATGGCCCGAGCCGTCTGCCCCAGGAACCAGGCCCGCTTCTCGCGAGGCTCGACGAGATGCGTCTCCAGCCAGGTCGCGGCCTTCGGCAGTCTCTCGGGGAGATCCCGGGCCCAGAGCAAACCCGGAAAGCCTCCGCCGGTACCAAGGTCGGCATAGAGGATCCGACGCTCCGGCGCCAGCTCCGCCAACTCTGCCGCCAGGGCCTCGGCCCCCAGCCCGCACTCCCGAATGAGTCGACGGGTCTGTCCCTCCGGATCTTGACGGGAGACCAGGCTGAAGCTGCGGTTCCAGCGCAGGACCTCGCGCTCGAAGACATCCTGTGAGGTCACGACGTCTCCTTCCGCAACAGCACCGAAAGCACGGAGAGATCCGCAGCCCGCACCCCGTCGATCCGGGAGGCCTGGCCCAACGACGCCGGCCGCAGACGGCCGAGCTTCTCCCGCGCCTCGGCGCTCAGCTGGGGGTGCCGGGCATAATCGAAATCGCTCGGAATCTCCAGGCGCTCCAGATGAGCCTGCTCCCGATCGCGCCGACGCTGGCGCGCCACGTAGCCCGCGTACTTCACCGTGGTCTGAGCCTCGGCCACGGCATCCGGGACCTGGGCCGGGGCAAGGGGCGCCAGGGCCGCGGCCAGATGCTCGGCCAAAATGGGGATCTCGGCCCCCAGAGTCTCCAGGTCCGCTTCCGGCCGGCGCAGCGAATCCGCCACCGTCTCCGTGTCGCCGGTATGGGGGTTGCGGGAAGGAATCCGCCCTAACCCGGCGATCAGCCCCCGCACAACGCCGGCCCGCTCCCGCAGCTCCTCCAGCTCCGCCGCCTCCAGGAGGCCGGCCTCCTCGGCCCGCGCCAGCAGCCGCGTGGCGGCGTTGTCGCAGCGCAGGGAGAGCCGGTGCTCGGCCCGCGAGGTGAACATGCGGTAGGGCTCGGAGATCTCCTTGGTGTTCAGGTCATCCACCAGCACGCCCAGATAGGCCTCGTCGCGTCCCAGAATCATAGGCTCCCGCCCCTGCAGGGTCCGCGCGGCATTGAGCCCGGCCATCAGCCCCTGGGCCGCGGCCTCCTCGTAGCCCGACGTCCCCAGGATCTGGCCGGCCAGCCAGAGTCCGGCCACAGGACCGGACTCCAGGGAGGGCGTGATCTGCCAGGACGGAATGCTGTCGTACTCCACCGCGTACCCGTAGCGCAGGAAGCGGGCGCGCTCCAGGCCGGGGATGGTGCGGACCATGGCCTCCTGCACATCGCGCGGCAGGCTGGTGCTGATGCCGTTGACGTAGATCTCGGGCGTCTCCAGGCCCTCCGGCTCCAGGAAGATGGTGTGGCTGCCGCGGTCCGGGAACCGCACCACCTTATCCTCGATGGACGGGCAATACCGCGGCCCCGTGCCCTGGATGGCCCCGGCGTAGAGCGGGGAGCGGTCCAGGTTCCGGCGGATCAGATCATGGGCGGCCTCCCCCGTGACCGTGGTCCAGCACACCACCTGGTCCGGCGCGAACGCGCGCGTGAAATGGGAGAAGGGGCGGGGATCCGGATCGCCGGGCTGGATCTCGAGGCGGTCGTAGTCCAGGGAGTCGGCATGGAGGCGGGGCGGCGTGCCGGTCTTGAGGCGCAGCAGCTCGAAACCGGCCTCGCGCAACGATCCGCTCAGCTCCGAGGAGGCGGCGGCCCCCTCGCGTCCGCCGGGGGTGCGGTCCTCGCCCACGTGCATGAGCCCGCCCAGGAAGGTGCCCGAGCAGAGGATCACCCGGGGCGCCCGCAGCTCCCGACCGTCGGCCAGGCCCACGCCCAGCACGCGGCGGCGCGCGCCGGCCGGCTCGGTGAGCAGGCGGGCGGCGTCGGCCTCCACCACGGTCAGCCCCGGCAACCCGGCCACGAAGTCCGCCATGGCCGCCTGGTAACGGTGCTTGTCCGCCTGGGCCC
>ERZ795053.7478-NODE-7478-length-10526-cov-7.589820_pt1 | contig 10526 bp, 14 predicted proteins | sample MGYA00375137_ERZ795053 | MGnify/ENA primary metagenome ERZ795053 (study PRJEB30182, sample SAMN05720284) | activated sludge metagenome | isolation source: Anaerobic digester | place: Hong Kong | collected 2014-12-17 ... | reverse complement strand
AAGTCTGCCAGTGACGGGTTCAGTCGAGATCGTCGGCGACGCCGGGCTTGCCCTCACCCCACTCGTTCTCGCCGGCGTCCCACTCCTCGTTGCGCTTGCGGGCGATCTCGAAGGCGTGGGAGGCCTGCTCCTGCGACTCGTACGGACCGAGGCGTTCGGAGTTCGCGCAGCCCTTCTCCTCCTCGACGCGGTTGTGAACCAAGCAGTAGTACCACTTCATCTGATCCTCCGGAGTTGGGTCTGCTCCGATCTTGGCACTTAGACTTCAGCTATGTCGCTCGCCCCCGGTCGCGTTTCACCGCTACGTGCGGTGCCGGCTGCCATCGAACGCCCGGAATACGTGGGACGCCCGCAACCGACCCCCTACCTCGGCCCTGAGGTGAAGGACGCAGACACGATTGCGGCCATGCGCGTCGCGGGCCGGATCGCCGCCCAGGCGTTGCAGGAGGTCGGCCGTCACATCGAACCGGGGGTGACCACCGACCGGCTCGACCAGATCGGCCACGAGTTCCTCTGCGACCACGGCGCGTACCCCTCAACTTTGGGATACCGCGGGTTCCCCAAGTCCTTGTGCACATCACTGAACGAAGTCATCTGTCACGGCATCCCCGACTCCACGGTCGTGTCCGACGGCGACATCGTGAACATCGACATCACCGCCTTCATCGGCGGCGTCCACGGCGACACGAACGCGACGTTCCTGGCCGGGGACGTCGACGAGCAGTCACGACTGCTGGTCGAACGCACTCACGAGGCCACGTTGCGCGCGATCCGCGCGGTCAAACCCGGCCGAACGCTCAACGTGGTGGGCCGGGTCATCGAGTCGTACGCGAAACGCTTCGGCTACGGGGTCGTCCGCGATTTCACCGGTCACGGGATCGGCACGTCGTTCCATTCCGGGCTCATCGTCCCGCATTACGACGACCCGTCGGCCAGTCTGATCCTCGAAACAGGCATGACCTTCACCATTGAGCCTATGCTCACGCTCGGAACCATCAATTACGAGATCTGGGACGACGGCTGGACGGTGGTGACCCAGGACCGGAAGCGGACTGCACAGTTCGAACACACCATCCTGGTCACCGACACCGGCTCCGAGATCCTCACGACACCGGAGGGTTGACATGACCGAGAGCCCGCACGCAACGACCACGTGGCCACCCGATGTGCTGACGCTGGCCATCGACGTCGGCGGTTCCGGGCTCAAGGGATCCGTGCTGGACATGAACGGTCAGATGATCGCCGACCGAGTTCGATTCGAGACCCCCTACCCGTGTCCCCCCACCCTTCTGGTCAAGATGCTCACCGACTTGAAGGACCAGTTGCCGGCAGCCAGTCGCGCCTCGGTCGGTTTCCCCGGCCTGGTCCGCAGCGGCCGTGTACTCAACATCCCGTCGCTGTCGCGTCTGGAGTACGGCGGGCCGCGCGATGAGTCGATGGCCGCGGCGTGGCAGGACTACGACCTGGCCACTGCTTTGGCCGACGAGTTCGACATCCCGGTCAAGGTCGCCAACGACGCCGACGTCCAGGGGTGCGCGGTCGTCGAGGGCAAAGGCTTCGAGTTCGTCATGACGCTGGGGACAGGGTGCGGAACCGCGGTCTTCCACGAGGGCCGGCTCTTGCCGCACATGGAGTTGTCGCATGCCCCGACCGGTCATGGCGGGGATTTCGACGACTACGTGGGCAATGCCGCCCGCAAGGAGGTCGGCAAGAAGGAATGGCGCAAGCGGGTCGTGAAGGCGATGCAGATCTTCGACGAGTTCTTGTTCTACGACAAGATCTACGTCGGCGGCGGCAATGCCAAACACCTGTCGAGCGTCGATCTCGGACCGAAGGCGAAGATCGTGGCCAACACCGCCGGCATCCTCGGCGGTATCCGCATCTGGGACCTCGAGAAGTAGATTCCGCCGGTAAGGCGCGGCGCCGAACGGGCCCAGAAAGGTGAGGGCGGCGTTGTTGGGCGGTTTTGACGTCCGAAGTGCCCAACAACGTCGCCCTCGACCTGAAGGGCACCGGCCCTCAAGGCGTCGCGCCGTTGCACATCGCCGGATGGGCCAGGAAATGTCCCCTTGGTTGCCCAATGGCCCGCAAACTACGGGTCACTGCCCAACCAACGGGTCACTGGACGCCCGTAACACGAGCAAGAGAGCCCTACTCCCCGAGCGCGTCCACCAGTTTTTGGCTGAGCCGACCCAGTTCGGTGAACTCCTCTGGTGTCAGGACGTCCACGATGCGCCGGCGGACACTGTCCACGTGCACCGGAGCGGCTGCGACCAGCGCCTCGTGGCCTTTGTCGGTCAGCACCGCGAAGTAGCCCCGCCGGTCGTCGTGGCACTCCTCGCGCGTCACGTATCCGGCTTTCTGCATTCGGTCGATCTGATGTGACAAGCGGCTTCGACTGGAGAAGGCCACCTGGGCCAGTTCACTCATGCGCATCTGGCGCTCCGGTGTTTCGGACAGCCGCACCAGGATCTCGTAGTCCGCGAACGTGAGCCCTGTGGCCTCGTGCACGTCGCGTCCTAGTTGGTCGCGCAGCAGTTGATTGGCGGCGAGCCAGGCACGCCACTGCACCTGCTCTGGTTGGGACAGCCAACGGCTCATGTTAGGAACCCTACCTAAGGCCGACACCGAGCATGGCAGTATGCACCAAGGTGCAGAGGAGATCAATGACCGGTGTCCCCCGATTGGGTGAACGCGGACAGGGATGGGTGTGGGGCCAGTTCCTGCTGGCTGGCGTGGTCGTGCTGACCGCCGCCCTGAGCCCCCGCTGGGCGGAGACGGCAACCACGTGGATCGGGGTCGCGCTGATCCTGGCCGGAGGCGGCCTCGGACTGTGGTCACTGTCGGCTCTCGGTGGGTCCTTGAGCCCCTACCCCAAACCGCGCCGCGCCGGCGAACTCGTCGAGCACGGGCCCTACCGCATCGTTCGCCACCCGATCTACTCGTCCATGCTGGTGGCGCTGCTGGGAGTCTGCCTGGTCGGATCGGGCTGGGCACTGCTGCCCTTGGCCGTTCTCCTTGTCTGGTGGCTGGGCAAGGCACACGTGGAGGAGGCCTGGCTGCGTGAGCACTACCCCGGCTACGACCAGTACTGCCAAAGGGTGCGCCACCGGATCATCCCCGGCATTTTGTGATCAGTTCCCGACACGGTCGAACCGGATGATCGTGCTCGCGTAGTCCCCCTGCATCCACAGCCGGATTCCGCGGCTCATCAGGTACTGCCCGGACGCTTCGCGCTGCTGCCAGTCATGGGTGAAGCGATAGCGGGCCGAGGGCTCCAGCCCTCGCAGTCGCACAGTGGTCGACGTGTGCCCGAGCCGGCTCTGCGGCAGGAACGCGAACAGCACCGCACCGCTCTGAGATGAGTACTGGAACAAACGGTAGTCATTGCGCGAAGGGTTCTCCAAACGATGGAACTGATCCATGAGTGGACGCAGCGCCTTGTACTCCTCCACGTACTTGGCGCACTGCGCGAGTTCGTCGTCGGACATCGTGCTCAGATCACATCCGACGCCTAGACTGCCGAACATCGCGCTGTGGAATCGGAACTGCAACGGGATCGACCGCTGGGACAAGAAGTTCGGCACGTCGGTGACCCATGCCCGCATCGCCTTCGGCGGGTAGACCAACGAATAGGCCCGATGAATCTCCAGTCGGTCCAGGGCGTCGGTGTTGTCGCTGGTCCAGAAGTCGTCGAACACTGCCAGCGCACCGAAGTCGATGCGTCCCCCACCGGAGGCACACGCCTCGATGAGCACACCGGGATGTCGCCGCTTGACCTGCGCCACGATCGCGTACAGCGCCTCGATGTGGCGCAGCCAGACATCGCGGCCCGGCCCGACCTGTGACATGGGCCGGTTGGCGTCCCACTTGAGGTAGGCGATGTCGTTGTCCGTGAGCAGTTCGTCGAGCATCTTCGCGACGAATTCCTGCACAGCTGGCAGCGTCAGATTCAGCACGTACTGTCCACGGGCGGTGTCAGTTGTGCGTCCGGGCTCCGAGTAGATCCAGTCGGGATGCTCGGCGAACAGGTCGGAGTCGGGATTCACCATCTCCGGTTCCACCCAGATCCCGAAGTCCATGCCCAGTTCGCGGACCCGGGTGATCAGCGGAGCCAGGCCGTCCGGGAACTTCACGGGATCGACCCACCAGTCGCCGAGACCGTCGGTGATGCCACCGGTTGCGTCGGGACTGCGCCGGCCGAACCAGCCGTCGTCCACCACGAACAGTTCGGCGCCGATCGCAGCCGCGCTCTCGGCCAGGGCGATCTGCCCGTCACAGGTCACATCGAAATTGGTGGCCTCCCACGAGTTGTACAGAACCGGCCGATCCCCGCCGGACATCAGACTGCGGCCGAACGCGTGCAGACGGTGGCTCACGTCCTCCAGGCCCTGCTCGGAGTAGAGCGCCACGACTGGCGGGGTCGTGAACGTCTCACCCTCCAACAGGGTGAGCTCGAGGTCGAAGTCGTTGACGCCGAGTTGCAGCAGCGTCTGCCCGTACTGGGTCTGCTCGACGACGGTCTTCGTGTTGCCGCTGAAGGCAAGTGCCGCCGCCCACACCCGGCCGGATGTCTCGGTGGCCTCGCGACTCAGGACCGCGTAGGGACTGTGGTGGTGGTTGGAGATCCCGTGGCGGGACTCGAGCACGATCTTGCCACGGACCTGCTGGACGGTCTGCTGGAACTCGGCTCCCCAGCGCCCTTCCACATTGCGCAATGTCAGGTCCTGGAACGGGATGGCGAATTGCGCGGAGGCCACCGACTCGAGTACGAGGCCCGGCACGTCACTGGTGATGACCGCCCACCGCTTGATGGCATCCACGGCCAGCACCTCGTAGTGCAGATCGACGTCGACGCCCTTGGGGTCGTGCAGGTGCACGGTCAGTTCGGTATCGGTCGCGTCGTACCCCTGGTACTGCAGGTCCAGTTCCCGCCCACCGTCAGGAAATCTCACCATGAGGCACTGCTCGTTGTAGCGGAAGCGGCCGTGCGGTGGGTACTCCTGCGGCATGACGTCGTGGATCAGGTCGTTGGTGGACAGCGCCCAGATCGGCTCGATGATGACGTCTGCCAGCGCGATCGGCGCACCCCAATGCAAGTGGCGAAGCAGCCCTTCTGCAGTCACCGTGAACACGTACGACATCGACGTCGTGTGCACACCGAACAGATGGTGGTCGCCGTCCAGAACCTCGACTGCTGTCATGGCTTGAGAGTACTGGCGCGGGCCGTCCGGACAACGCCCAACGAAACGCTAGATTTGTCACCGTGGATTCGTCCCAAGAGGCTAAGTACCTGCGCGCGATGGCGCTGGGATTCGGCGTGGGATCCACGCTGTTCGCGGTGGGCGCGGTCATGGCGATGCTCGAACTCAACGCAGTCGTCATCGGTATCGTCTTCGCGCTGGGCGCAGTGTGCTTCACCACGGCTGCCGCAGTGCAGTGGCGGACCGCGATGATCCGTCGGTCCCGCCTACGGCTGCGCGACCCCGACTACATGGCCGCCGCCGTTCAGTTCGTCGGAACGCTGTTCTTCAACGTGATGACCATCCGCTCGCTGGCATTGACTCTCGGATCTACCTCAACCACCTACGAGGACGTCTGGCATCCCGACGTGTTCGGGTCGGCGCTGTTCCTCATCGCCAGTTGGATCGCATGGCATCCCATCGCACGCAGCCAACGCCATCACCTGTTGCATGGGAGGTCCCGGCTGATCTGCCTGTCCAACATGCTGGGCTCGATCTTCTTCGGCGTGTCGGCGGTAGGAGCACGAATGCTGCCCGATGGGACCCTGGACAACAACACGTGGAACAACGGGGGCACCCTGTTGGGCGCCTTGTGCTTCCTGGTGGGTGCACTCGCCCTGCGCCCGACCTCATCTGAGAGCCGGGCGCAGGGGCAGCGCGTCTGATTCAGCCCTGGTCCCAGTCCTTGGACTGGGGGTTGGCCGACCGCTTGTCGTCGTGCTCACGCTCCAGGTTCTTCGTGGGATCCTTGTCCTCGTGCAGGTCCGCCGGACCCCACACCGCAAGAGCACCCTTCTTGGCGCGGTACTTGATCTCATCCCACAGGCTCATGCTGTCTCCTGCGTGGACACCAGACGAACCCCGCCGGGAGGGGTCTGGACCGGGACATGGCTCAACGTCGGTTGCGACAAACGCCGGCTGAGCCAGAAGCCGCCGGCGACTGCAGCGCCCAACAGCAAGAGCTGGGTGATGATGCGCATTTTCATTGTTCCTCCATTGGGGGGATCGGTGTCGTCTGTCAAGGTTGTCGCCGGGGCCGGCGCTTCATCCACTTTCCCCGATGTCGTTCGGGTGCCCCAGGCCGGCAGGCAGATCCACGCCGCCCTCCGGCTGTTCCTGCTGACCCGGCGGCGGATCCTGTGCGTCCTCACTCTTGGCGGTGTTCGCAGGGGCGTCCGACGCCTGGGTCACGTGCCCGGTCCGGCGCTGTCCCGGTGCATTAGGTGTCGTGGGCGGTTCCGTCTGTGGTCTGACCCGCCGCTTCTCCACGGCAGGTACGTGGGTGGCCGGACCGCGCGGATCCGCACCGCCCTCTGAGGCCCAACGGCCAGTTTCAGTGCTGCGGTTGTCGCTTGCCATACCGCCTCCTCAGTGGTTGCGGAGCATGTCGATGAGTTCGTCCTTCTTCTTGTGCGAGTACCCGTGCAGACCCAACTCCTTGGCGCGCTCCTGGAGGTCATCCACGGTCCAGTCCTCAAATGATCCGGACGCACCACCCTTGCGCCCCACCTGCGAGCGGCCCTGGTTCGCTGCGGCATTTGCGATGCGGGCGGCCTTCTGCTTGGAGTCACCTTGGTCACGCAACGTCTCGTACAGTTCCTCGTCCTTGATGCTGGACATGTCGCGTTGAGGCATGGGGTTGCTCCTCTCGTCGTAGATAATCCTGTTCCCCGATTCAGCGGTTCTATCCCGCACACGAGCCGTTGATCCTGTCGCGCACATCACATGCCGCAGGTCGTTGCGGATGTCTATGTCAGGACGGCGGGGGTAGAAACCGGTACCAACAAGAAGGGAAAACCAACATGGGATTCACCGACCGCGCCAAAGACACCGCCAAGGACATCGCCGACAAGGCTGGCGATGCCGCCGAGTCCATCAAGGACAAGGCTCAGGACCTCGGTGACGACTTGAGCGACAAGGGCCAGGAAGTCGGCGAGAAGGTCGAGGACCGCGCTGAGGACGCCAAGGACACCGCCAGTGACAAGGTGCAAGACGCCAAGCGCGACCTGAACTGATCGCCTCACCACGTACAAGCGCCGCCCGCGTCCCCCGCGCGGGCGGCGCTTTCGTGTGTCCGGGCGGGCTCGCTGCCGCAAGCCACTGTGCTCAATGAAGCATTTCGAGAAAACGCCCGATGCCGGTGACCGGATCGTCGCCGAACACCCCGCAGTGCTCGAGACCGCGCACGAAGTAGGCACCAGCTGCATGCCGCGTGAGCGTCAACGGATCTGCATCTGGTCCGCCCTCCGACCGGAGTTCCTCCAGCATCGGGCCGTGACCGGCGAGGTCACCGGACAGATCCCCACCTTCTGACAGGGCGTGCGCCACCGCCTCGAATTCGTGCTCGAGGCGGCCGGGCAGGACCGCAAGTCCCATGACCTCGATGAGTCCGATGTTCTCCTTCTTGATCGGGTGGATCTGCGCGTGCGGATGGAACAACCCGTCGGGATGCGCCGGTGTTGTCCGGTTGTTGCGCAGCACCAGATCCAGGCGAAGGCGGCCCTCCGTTCGCCGAGCGATGGGGGTGATCGTGTTGTGCGGAACCTCATCCGTGAAGGCCTGGATGTTGAAATCCGGGTCTGAGTGCTCACGCCACGCGACAAGGATGTCGGTGGCCATCCCGATCACGGCGTCGTCCGGGCCCGAGAGCCGGATGACAGCAAGCGGCCAGTGCAGAATGCTGATCTCGAGATCGCCGCGTTCTTCGGTCCATAGCCTGCGGGCTCGATCCATCGCGAACTCGAACCGGCCGCCCTGGAAATGATCGTGGCTGAGAATGGAGCCACCCACGATGGGCAGGTCCGCGTTGGATCCGATCAGATAGTGCGGAAACATCCCGGTGAAGGCCGCCAACCGTTCGAACGTGTGCCGGTCGATGCGCATGGGGCGGTGCTCGTCGCTGAGCACGATGCAGTGCTCGTTGTAGTAGCGGTACGGGGAGTATTGCAGGTACCAGCGTTCGCGCAGCAGATCCATCGGAATCAGTCGCAGGTTCTGCCGCGCCGGGTGATCGGCGCGACCGGCGTAGCCCTCGTTCTCCCGGCAGAGTAGACACTGCGGATACCCGACGGCCTGCTCGCGCGCGGCAGCGATGATGTCGCGCGGATCCTTCTCGGGCTTGGACACGTTGATGGTCAGATCCATCTCGCCGTAGGCGGTCGGTTGTCGCCACGAGACGTTCTGATCCGTGCGGGAGGCCCGGATGTAGTTGCTGGCGACGGCTTGCTGGTGGTACCAGCCGGTGGCGGCAGCCGGCTCGACGGCGTAGGTGTCCCAGAAGTGCCGTGCAATCGCCGACGGCCGCTGTACAAAACACCCCATGACCGCGCTGTCCCACAGGTCGCGCTGAGTGACAGTGTCGGGCGTGATCACCCCCCTGACCACCGCGTCTTCCAGCAGGGGGCGCAGAAGATCGTCGATGTTGCCGGGGGTCCCGACCAACGGGCCACCAGGGTCGTCGCGACTTTCGGCAACAAGGTCGTAGTCCTCGATTCGCAGGACCTCGAGGACCCGGTTGCGCGCATACGCCACGTCCTCGGCTGCGGTCAAGCCGGTGTGCAGTGCGTGGTTGAGCAGTCTGCCAAGGGCCGGCTCGATCACGACGTCACCTCTCGCGCACCGTCGGCGCTGCCCACCACGTAGAAGTCCGCCTGAAGTCCCGTGCTGCGGCGGTAAACGTCACCGACCCGCTGTGTTAAAGCCTTGACCGCATCGGGATGGACCAGGTTCACCGTGCAGCCGCCGAAGCCCGCACCGGTCATGCGCGCACCCATGACGCCGGGCGCCTGCCATGCCGCCTCCACCAGCGCGTCGAGCGCTGGACCCGTGACTTCGAAGTCGTCGCGCAGGGACTCGTGGGACGCCCGCATGAGGTCGCCGGCGGCGACAAGATCCCCGCGTTCGAGAGCGTCAGCGAACGACCAGACCCGGGCTTGTTCGGTGATCACATGACGTGCCCGCGGACGCAGATCATCAGGGAGATCGCGAACCGCGGTCTCGACTTCGTCGGAGGGGATGTCGACCAGGCGCATGCCCAGTCTCTCCTGCGCGGCTTCGCACGCGGACCTGCGTTGGTTATAGGCGCTGTCTGACAGTTCGCGGCGTTGATTGGTATTCGCAACCACCACGGCGATCTCTGCGGGGAATTGGACCGGCGTGATCGTCAGCGTCTGGCAGTCGATGCGCAGCGCGTGTCCGGCGACCCCGCCGGCGATGCTCAGCTGATCCATGATTCCGCAGGCGACGCCGATGAAGTCATTTTCGGCAGACTGCCCGATCAGGGCGAGTTCGGCGGCAGTGGAACCGGCACCGACCAGAGCGTCGAACGCGACCGCCATCGCCAGTTCGAGTGAGGCGGATGAGGACAGCCCCGCCCCGTTGGGAATGTTGCCTCGAACCCGAACGTCCACCCCGGGTAGTTCCACACCTCGGGTTCGGAACGCGTAGGCGACGCCGACGAGGTAGTTGACCCACTCCCATTCCGGCCGGGACTGCGCCGCGTCCATGTCGGCGACGACCTCGCCCAAATCGCTGAAGTTGTCCGACACCGCCACGATGCGGCGGTCCGCACGGGGTCGCACCCACAGATCCGTTCCCCGGTCGATGGCCATCGGCAGGACGGTCCCGCCCATGTAGTCGATGTGGTCCCCGATCAGATTGACTCGGCCCGGTGCGTGGAACTGGCGCATGGCCCCTTCCTAACCCACCGTGACCCTCTGTGGCCTGGCAATTCGACATCTTGGGGGGCCTTGCGCCAGATTTGGATCATGAACCTCAGAGAGACCTTCGGGGACGACTTCCTGTGGGGAGTTGCCACGGCCGCCTACCAGATCGAAGGTTCGCCAAAAGCCGACGGCAAGGGTGTGTCCATCTGGGACACGTTCAGCCACAAACCCGGTGCGATCGCGGACGGTTCAACCGGTGATGTCGCCACGGATTCGTATCGCCGCTTCCCAGAGGACGTGGCATTGGTGCACTCCATGGGCTTCGACGCGTACCGGTTCTCCCTGTCATGGCCGCGCATCCAGCCTGATGGCCACACGGTGAACCAGAAAGGGCTCGACCACTACAAACGCGTCATCGACTCGTGCCTCGGCGCTGGCGTCCAGCCCTGGGTCACCCTGTACCACTGGGATCTGCCACAGACCCTGGAGGACCAGGGTGGCTGGACCAACCGCGACATCGTCGAGGTGTTTGCGGACTACGTCAGCGTCGTCGGTGAGGCCCTGGGCGACCGGGTCGAGAACTGGATGGTCTTCAACGAACCGCTGAGCTTCACGATGT
>ERZ795053.7475-NODE-7475-length-10533-cov-7.896641_pt1 | contig 10533 bp, 6 predicted proteins | sample MGYA00375137_ERZ795053 | MGnify/ENA primary metagenome ERZ795053 (study PRJEB30182, sample SAMN05720284) | activated sludge metagenome | isolation source: Anaerobic digester | place: Hong Kong | collected 2014-12-17 ... | reverse complement strand
GTGCTGCACGACCCGGGGCGGCCCTGGCTGCTGACGGACGGGTTCGCCCTGAACCGGCCCGAGCCCGACGGCGGCGACGCGCCCGGCTACATCGATCCGCTCATGCTGTCGTCGGACGAGTCCCGTACCCGTGACCTATGGCGCCGGTACTTCGCGGCAACGGCCATCGAGGGACGCCTCAACCCGGGCCTCCAATCGGCCCATATCCCTAAGAAATACTGGCGGCTCCTTACCGAGATGGGCCGAGGATAGCGGGCTCGGACAAGGGGTCCCAGCCCGGCAGGAAACCGGCCAGGGCCGAGTGCGCCGCCTTCCTCGTCAAGCTCGACTCGACGGCCTCCCACGCGGCGAGCGGCGCCCGCAGCGGACGATCCCGTTCCGGCACGTAGCCTAGGGGCGAACCCGCCGCCTCCGCGTAGCCCCAGACGCCTACGTCGCCTATCGTCACGGTCGACAGCGAGTCGCGCGCCGCGACGGCGCGGGCGTCGCGTATCGGGTCGAGGAGCACGCGCCGTCCGGACGGATCGGAGAAGTTGAGGAGCGACCAGGGCAGGCGGAATACTATCCCGCCGTCCGGCGTCGACTCGGCGAGCCCTCCCGGCCCGACGGCCAGGGCGCCCGCGTCCGACCAGACGGAGCGGAAGGACCGCCCTTCGGCGTTCCGCGACGCCGCGTTCACGACGGCGAGCATGCGGGTGAAGCCGCCTACATACGACTCGCGCGGATAGAGCCGGCCTCCGCCCCGGTTGTAGTCGGCCTGGGCCAGCAGCTCCGCGGCGACGAGGCGGCCGTCCTCGACGCTAGCGCGCACGACGAACTCCGAGCCCTGCGGCGCTAGCGGCCCGCTTGGCGCCAGTCGCCACTCTCCGAGCCTCCCGGGCACCGTATCGAAGCCTAGGTATAGCGAGTACCCGCCTGAATCGGGCAGGGCCTCCGGCCCTATCCGGACGTTCAGGAACATCGGGTCGCTCCAGGCGCGGAGCCCACCGTCCGCCGCCTCGGAACCCGGCAAGGCCTCCGCGCTCCAGGCGAGGACGCCGTAGTTCTGCTCGGGGTCGACCGCGTTGTGCCAGAGCGGATTGCGGTCGAATGGAATCATATAGGGCTCGGTGGTCCAGGTCTTCTTGGCCCATTCGTCCGCCAGCTGGAACACGACCCCGCCGGTCGCGCCGCTCGCGGCTATGGTCCGGTACAGGCCGATAAGGCCCGCCGCCTGCGCCCCCTCGCTCAGCCCGCCGTGGTCGAGCCCCTCGGGATGGACGTGCGCCGTGCCGTACCCGGTAGCCAGGCCGAACTCGGCTACGAGCAGCGGTATCCCGTCGAGGGCGGATAGCAGCTCGTCGAGGTAGGCCGCGTAGCGGAGGTAGCCGCGTTCGTCGCCGGGCAGCTCGTAGCGCTCGGAACGTATCATGAAGTCGGGGTAATTCGGATAAATATGGAAGGCGACGAAGAAACCGGCGTCGTTTCCCGGGCTCGACCGGATGCGCCTGAAGTCGATCGAGGCGCGGTCGTTATACGGCGCCTTCTCTGCGCCAGCGGCCCACTCGGAAGGATGGCTCAAGGGGTCGAGCGGAGGCCAGGAGACGAAGCCGACGGGCACGCGGCGATCGCCGAGGCCCGCGATCCGCTCGGCCGCCGCTTCGGCCATCCTTGCCAGCACCGCCTCGACCGGATGGCCGTCTTCGGCGGAGAACCAACGGCCCGAGAAGCGCTCGTCCGGCCTGGCGGCGGCCGTAGCCAGCGCCTCCTCCGGTAGCAGTTCCCGGCCGACGAGCACGGCGGCCAGCCAGGGGCTCGCGTCGGCCCGGTAGCGGCCCCAGGCGCGGAACCCGCGCTCCGGGATATCGGCGCGGCCGAAGACGGCGTCTATCGTCCGATCGGACTCGGCCAGGTACCCGGCCAGGTACTCGGGGTCGCCCAGGTCGTGGCCTGGCACCTCCTCGTCCGGCCAGATCTCCTGGATCAGGTACAGGGGAGAATCGGACGCGGAATTCCAGGCGACGAGGGCCCGGTAGAACGCCGGGGGCAACAGCGTGTAGAGCCGTACGGAGTCGAAGCCGGCGGCGGCTATCTCGTCGAGCAGCGCTCGGTACGAGGCCTCGTCGACCGGCGGGTCGCCGAACCATCGCCCCGGAGAGGCCGGCCCCAGGTTGACGCCCTTGACGAACCATGGTTTCCAGCCGGCGTCCGAGGCGCGCTCGATATAACGCTCGCCGGCCCTGAACGACGCCGTAGCGGACGTCGCCCGGCCGGCGCGCGACGCCGACAGGCTGATCGATCGCCAGAGCGGCACGGTCAGCCTCGAGGCCCTGGACTGGTCGTCGAGCGGCTCGTCCAGGGCCATCGCGGCGTGATAGCCGGGGCTCGGCGCGGGCGACAGCGCGGCTCGCGGCGCCGCGCCCCCGAAGGCGTCGTAGGCCACGGCCCAGACCCTGCCCGCTCCGTAGGGCCTCTCCGTCGCGAGCGGGAACGACTCGGGTATGCCCGCCTCGGCGAGCGCCTCCTCGCCGGCCTCGAGCAGGCCGAAACGGGCGCGCAGCCGTACGACGGCCCCGCTATCGGATCCGGCGATCAGGAAGCGCGAGCCGAGCAGGGCCCGGGCGCCTATGCCGTCCAGGTCGCCCTCGGCCACGAGGAACTCGTCGTCGAGCTCGACGCCGCGGCGGAGCGCGAGCGCGCGCGAGAGATCGGCGGAGACGAGCGCGACGCCGGGCCCGCTATACGGCCAGTCGGTCCCCGTCGACCGCCGGTACGCCGACCGCGCGGCCTCGGGCACGTCGGTGGAGGCGAGGTCGGCGTGATACGAGCCGAGCCAGGCGGCGCGCCCGAGGTCTGCCCACGCGGAGAGCTCTACCGAGAACCGCGGATTCTCGGTGCCGCTCAGGCAACGGTATCCGATCACGACGCTCGCGCCGCCTATCGCCGCGTCCCGCATGGCGTCGAGCCGCAGGTCGAAGGGGCCGGCCGGCGCCTGGCCGCCGGGATCCGGTATCATCGCGTCGTCGTACAGTATGACGCCTGACTCTTCCCCCTCCCCTATCGTCGAGATCCTAACGGACGAGGCGCCCGCCCTATCGCCGAGGCGGAATATCGTCGCCCGGTCCGCCCCCGAGGATAGGGCGACCGTTAGCTCCCGGCGATCTCTCCGCGACAGGGCTACGACGCCGGAAGCGGCGATGGCGGCGACGGCCAGGAGCGGGAGAGCTACGAAGGGCAGGTACGCCCTCATGATCGGTTTGCCAGGCTTCATGCGCCGCCTCCGGTCGAGCCCTCGGAGCGCGAGAATCCCTTGCGCGCCAGTTTCTGCCACCCCTTCGACTTGACGAAGAACTGGACCAGGGCCGGGATGCGCTGAAGGCTCATCGCCTGCCTGAAGCCGAAATTCTCCAGTACCGACAGGGCCAGGAGCCTGAAGAAATCCTTCTTGTTGAAATACAGGATCTGCCGCTCGGCGAGTAGCACCGAGCACAGCGAGACCAGGATGCCGAGCGACAGGGCGAGGGCGAAGATGGTCAGGCTGACGATCGGATCGATCAGGGACAATGCCAGCGATAGGAAGAGCATGACGTAGCCGAGCCCTTCCAGCCACGGGCCTATCAGCTCGAACAGGAAGAAATACGGCATGGACACGAGGCCGCCGACGCCGTATCTCGGCCTCAGGACCATGCCGCGATGGTGCATGAGCACCTCCACCAGGCCGCGATGCCATCGGTCGCGCTGCTTGCGCAGCGACGCGCCGTCCTCGGGCACCTCGGTCCAGCAGTTGGCGTTGTAGCAGTAGTCGATCGTACCGCGCCTGCCGCTCTCCCGCTCGAGCCGGGCCAGCCGGACGACCAGCTCCATGTCCTCGCCGACGGTATCCTTGCGGTAGGCCCCCTTGCCGGTCATGTAGCCGCCGGCCTCGAGCACACGGTCGCGCCTGAAGAGTCCGAAGGCGCCGGAGATGATCATCAGGCCGTCGATCAGCGACCAGCCGAGCCTGCCCGAGACGAACGAGCGCATGTACTCTATGGTCTGGAAGGCCGCGAGCGGCTCCCGCGGCAGGCCGATGCGCTGCAGGTGCCCGTGGTATACCTCGCTGCCGTTGACAGGGAAGATGTTGCCGCCTATCGCGACCACCTCGCGGTCGCTCGCCGCGACCTGCAGCATCGCCCGCAGGAGCGACTGCGAGTCGAGGACGGAGTCGGCGTCGATACAGCATACGTAGTCGCCGTCGGCGTAATTGAGCCCGGCGTTCAGCGCGTCGGCCTTGCCCCCGTTGACCTTGTCGACGACGAGCAGGCCGGGCGCCCGGGCCGAGCGGTAGACGGTGCGTACGGGCATGCATACGAGGGCGGCCTCGGCGCCGGCGGCCGCCGGCTCGAGCGAGAAGCCGCGCTCGAGCGCCTCGAGGGTGCCGTCGGTCGAGCCGTCGTTGACGACGACCACCTGTACCCGCGGGTACGCCAGCGCCAATAGGCTCTCGACCGAGTCGACGATGCTGCGCTCCTCGTTGAAGGCCGGCGCTATCACGGTGACCGGGGGCAGGAGGCCGCTCGAGAACAGGAAGCGCTTGAAGCCTGTCTCCCAGAGCAGCGACTGGGACCGGAGCTTGACCGCAGACATGGCCAGGAGCGCCAGGTACACCGCGTTGATCGTCAGCGTATACCACGCGAACATGCGGTGGAATTCGAGCACGAAGCGGTACAGCTTCTCCTGGGCGGACAGGTAGGACAGCGCGTCGCCCCATCGCAGGGCGAAGGCGGCCGGCACGATGGCCAGGGCCAGCGCGACGAGGGCCGCGACGAGCAGCTTGTCGGCCAGGCGCACCGGTATCCTCGGCCGGTCCTCCTCGACGCCGGACGAGCCGACGCCCAGCCGCGCGCGGGTCGCGTCGCCGCCGTTGCGCGCGAAGAAGGCGCGCTGTCGGGGCAGGCCCTCCAGGCTCGAGCGTACGCGGCTCGCGATGGCCTCGAGCGCCGCCTCCGGCAGGGGCGACTCGAGCATCGAGAGTATCGAGCCGCATCGATCGAGGGATAGCAGGCGGTCGAGCATGCGGACGAGGCCGGGATTCGGCTCCCCGTCCGCGCTCTGCGCGTGGAACGCGATGAAGCGCAGCCGATGCTCGAGCGCGAGGCTTACCGCCTCGGCGCGATAGCCGGGGCCGTCGGCGATCGCGTCCACCAGCGCCACCGCGCCCTCGGGAAAGCGCCGGTCGATCTCGGCGACCGCCCTGATTCCGTCGTCGCGCAGGTCGCCGCGCTCGAACCACGGATCCAGTAGCGCCGCTTCGCTCGGCTTGAGCGAGCCGCCGAGCGACCGCGCTATGGGCGACATGAAGCGCCGCTCCGGGCGGCCGCCGAATCGATCCATGAACCACGACGGCGGGAACGCCGCCGCGAGGGTCTCAGCCGCCAGGTCGCCGAGCTCGTCGTCACGCTCGAGCGCGACGGGAGCGAGCTCGTCCCACGCGGCCTCCGTCGGCTTAACCCTAACGGCCATCATGAACAGGCGCAGCGCCTGGTCGCTCCGCCGTGGCGCTCCCGAGGCGAAATGCTCTGATAGGCCGAGGGACAGCGGCTCGAGCATCGCGAGCTCGTCAGGGCCCAGCCCGCCCGGGACGGACTCGATCGCTTCCAAGAATCGCGCCATGTCCAGGTACGCCCCGGACATGGCCAGCTGCCTGAGCAGCACGAGCCGCGCGAAGCGGTCGCGCTCGATGACTACGCGCGCCAGCAGGGCCTCCGTCGACGCCGGGGACGGTACCGCGCCCAGGAGCAGGTAGGCCCTCAGCCGCTCGTAGCGCGCGGCCGATCCGCACTTGGCGATGGCTCGGCGTACGGCGCCGCTCAGGTCGAGCGCGGCGGCCACGAGCTCGCGGCCCGCGTCGTCGCCGGAACAGGCCTCGAACGACAGCCTCGCCGCGGCCGCGAACGCGTCCGGATCGGCGCGGGCCAGGGCGGCGAGCGCCCCGCCGTCATGATCGAGCAGTGCCCGCCGGAACGACGCCTTCAACGCCTGGTCGTCGCGGTACGCGGCTCGGCGGGCCCGCTTCACGAGCATGACGCCGAGCACCGAGGCGAGGTCGAGCAGGGCCACCGCCGCGAGGATAGTCAGCAGGAGCTCAAGGCTGGCCGTCATCGCCGCCGTACCGTATCAGGTAGCGCATAACGCCCGCCATCTCGGCCAGGCGCACGGGCTTCTCGAAGATATGGTAGATACTCAGGGCGTGCGCCCTCTCGATCAGGTCGTCGGTCTTCTTGTCGGCGAGCAGGATGAACGGCACCCTGCGCAGGTCGTTCGACGCGAGCATTCGGGACCGTATCTGGAACGCGTCGAACTGCGGCAGGTACGTGTCGGCGACGACCACCTCCGGTTTATAGCGCTCCATCAGCTCGAGCGCCTCGCCGCCGCGCGCCGCCCCGATCGCGGTGAACCCGAAGCGCGTCAGGTACTCGACCAGGTACTCGGAGGCGATAGTGTCGCCGTCCATCACGACGGCCATCGCCTTCTCCTCGACCGCCAGAGCGCTCTCCGCCGTCACCTCGTTACCGCCCCGCCGCTCGAGGAGCTTCAGCCTGGCCCGCGCGACGGCGTGGATCGAGTCGAGCCGTTCCCTGGGGCCGTCTCCGACCGCCTCGCGGCTGTCGACCAGGGCTACCGACACGGTCACGGGCCGCGAGAAGCGCCGCTCGGCCTCGACGGCTCGCCTGATGGACTCGGCGCGATCGAGCGCCTCGTCCAGGCCGCACTGCAGCACGAGCAGGAAGGCGGGCCCCGACCAGCGGAACAGGAACGCGTCGCCGGCCAGCTCGGACACGAACCCGGCCACGTCGGCGACGATACGGTCCCCGCCGGAGACGCCGGCCTCGCGGTTGATCTCCTTGAGGTGATCCAGCTCGACGAAGGCGCAGACGAAACCGGTGTCGAGGGGCAGGAGCGACACGATGAATTCGTCGGCGTACGCGCGGCCGTACAGGCCGCTCAGCCCGTCGCGCAGCGCCGCGTCGCTCGCCTCGACCATCGCCGAGCGCAGGTTCAGGTTAACGGCGCGTAGCTCGGCCAGTTCCCCTTCGGTATCGGCGCAGGCCAGCGCGGGGGACGCCGGACCGCCGTCGAGCGTCGCGCCGACGAAACCGGCCGCGCGCCAGGCCTCGAGCCTCGTCGCCGCCGCCGCCGCCGGCGCGAGGAGGAGGCGCGTCACGGCGGCCGGAGCGACGGCTCGCGTCAGTTCGGCGGGAGACCGACGATCCGTAAGGCCGAGGTCGACAGCCAGCGCCGACGGCCCGTCGACGATCGCGTAGCACCTGGCCTCGGGAGCGCCGCCATCGCAGGGCTCCATGACGCGCCATACGGAATCGCTCAGCCGCTCTATAGTCACCGAAGCGGGCATCGCAGCCTCCTTACGAGCACGAGCGTCTTCCGTTCGCCGAGGCCGGCGCATAGGAGGGCGCTGTCCATCGCGGCCTGGATGATGCCCAAGCCGTAGCCTCGCGGCCCGTATTCCATGATAGGCGACGACGCCCTCGATAGCCAGTCGTAATCCGGCCCGTCGTAGGAGAGGCAGACGGAGAATACGCCTCGCCGGATCCGCCAATCGGCCCGGCACCGTCCGGCGCCGCCGCCGAGCGCGTGCTCGGCGATGTTCGCCGCGGCCTCCAGGCAGGCTATCACTATCGCCCCGTTCTCCTCCGCGTCGACGCTGCCCCGCTCCTTCAGGGCCCGCTCCAGGACCGTACGCAGCCTGCCGAGCGAGCGCTTGGACTGGGCGCCGAGCGACAGGCTCAGCGAACCGGCGAGCCCTCCCTCGTCGGCGGGGGCCGGCAGGGCCTTGACGCAGACCAGGCTGACGTCGTCGGCGAAGCCCGAGGCCGAGAACTCGAAGCCCAGGCGCACGATGGCGGCGGCTATCTCGGAGGCCGGCCTGTCGGACAGCGTCCTCACGAGCCTCGAGACGCGCTCTTCGCCGAAGGCCTCGTCGTCGGGCCCCGGGCACTCGGACAAACCGTCGGAGAACACCAGGAAGACGTCCCCGGGCTCGTAGGGTACGACGAAGGGCCTGAAATCCTGGGCGTCGACGAAGCCGAGCGGCATGTCGGCGCCCTTGATCAGGCGGCACGCGTCTTCTGCCCGGGAATAGTGCACGATCGGGGTATGGCCGCAATCGACGAATTCCATGAGCCCGTCGGCCTCGCGCAGGCGAAGGTACGCCAGGGTGGCGATGCTGCCCTGACCGAGCAGGTGCGGCGAGGCTCCCCGCTCGGCGGCCGCGCAGACGTCCTTGACCGACGGCGAGCCTCCGCCCGAGCGATCCATCGTGGCTATCGACCTGAATAAGCCGAGCTTGATGACGGTGCCGAGTATCGCGGCCTCCATGCCCTTGCCCATCACGTCGCCGAGCAGCACGTCGACGCAACCGGGCTCCAGCCGCAGCACGTCCATGAAGTCGCCGTCGATCCTACGGCTCGGCATGGTCAGGCAGGCGTATTCGACGCGGTCGGAGCGTACCTGTTCGCCGTTAACCAGGACGGCCGCCTGCAGGCGGGCGCTCGAGTCCGTGTCTATGCTCCTGGCGCGGGCCAGCCGCTCGCGCGTCTCCTCGAGCTCGGTATCGTCGTACAGGAACAGGAGCCGGTTCTCTCCGCCGCCGGGCAGGGGCGCGTGCCTGGCGCGCAGCATCATCGCGCCGCCGTCGGGCCGCCTGCATCGTAGGCTATCCTCCATAATGCCCGGATAGCCGGCTGCATCGGCGAAGAGCGACGACCAGGCGCCCGTATCGACCACTCCGAGCAGCTCGGGCAGGCTCGGGCCGGGCTCGCGGCCGCTAGCGGCTCCGCCTATCCGCAGGAAGTGCCGCAGCGAGCCGTGCCCGGCGACGACGCGCCGCCCGGACGCGTCGCATATCACGAAGGCGCCTCCGGCTGTCTCCGAGAACAGCGCGTCCCGAACGACGCTACGCTCTGGGGAGCCGAGCGGGCCCTCATCCGCCATGGCCGTCCGGCAGCGCCTCCAGCGCGGCGGAAAGGTCCGCGTCGATGGACGCTATCGATTCGAGGTGGACCATCGCGAACAGCGCCTTGACCGTCGGCTGGGGCGAGCAGATCCTGATGGCTCCGCCCCGCTTGCCGACGTCCCGTACCAGGCTGACGATGGCCCCGAGCCCGGCGCTGTTGACGAAACGGACCGACGATAGGTCGAGCACGACGCTACGGCCCGCGGAGACGGCCGGCCCGAGGGCGGCCACCATGCGAGGGGCGTTATCCTGGTCCATCGTCCGCGCGGTTATCTTGAGCACCACGGCCCCGGGACGTTCCACTAATTCATATTCCATGATCCGATTATAAGCCTCAAATCGGATAGATGCAAAAAAGAACGATCCGGCCAATCGAGCGGCAGAAGCGCTAGCGGGTTCTCCGTTAGCGCTTCTGCCGCTCGAAATCGAAGCGCTCTATCACGACCCGGTCGGCCGACGCCGGCGGGAGGCCTCGGAACAGCCAGAGGTTCAGGCCTACCCGCTCCCGACCGGCCGGCGGCGCCCCGAACGGCTCCGGGTCGTCGCCGGCCGGGAATTCCCATACGTAGCAGCCCGACTCGTTCTCGGCCGTGAACCTCACGGCCTCCGGCCCCCAATCGAAGGCCAATGTCGTTCGGGCGGAGCAGTCGAGCCTATACAGCCCGCTACGGTCCGGTCTGCCTTCCGCCGGCTGGACCGCGAAGTTAAGGTTCGGCGCCGAGGGGATGGCCCACCTGGCCAGCTCCACGTCGATCTCGCGATTCGCGAAGGCCGGATCGTCGTCCCAGGTAAAGAAGCCGAACACGGTCATCGCGTCTAGCGGCCTGTCCATAGGCGCGAGCACGAGCCGGTAGCGGCCGTAGCCGAGGCTGCGCTTCAGGAACAGGTGGGCGCTGGTCCACTCGCCGTCGCGGAACGCGGTCTCGAGCACGAGGCGCCCGTCCGCGTCGATATAGGCGTTGCGCGGATCGAAGCGGTTCGGCCCCGGGCCGCGGGGCTCGGCGGAGGAGACGACGCTCCAGGCGTAGCCTGAGAAACGCAGGACGCGCGGCGGCGCGGCGGCGCTAGGCGCGGCGGAGGCGGCCCCGGCGCAAGCCATCGACAGGGCCATCGCGAGCGGAGCTACGGTGCCGAAGGCCGCTGTCCGGGCCGGCCCTCTCACGTCTCGGTCCGGAAGCCCTGCAGGGCCTCGTGCATGCCGCCGATGGTCGCCTCCGTGTCGCTGGCTATCGTCGATATCATCGCGGCGCGCTCCTTGAGGCGATTGACCCCGCCGGTCATGTCCTCGACGCTACCTATGATCTGCCTCGTCGAGTCCTGCAGCCTGGAGATTTCCGACAGGACGATGCCGTTACCGGCGCTCATCTCGGCCGAGCCCGACTTGACCTGGTGCGTTACTTCGTTCATCGCCTGCAGCGACTCGAGTACCTTGGACGTGCCGGCCTTCTGCTCGGCCATGACCCGGTCGACCTGGTGGACCAGGGAGTCGAGGTCGACGATGCGCGACGCCACCGTCGAGAACGCCTCGGTCGATTCGTTCG
>ERZ795053.7473-NODE-7473-length-10535-cov-5.747233_pt1 | contig 10535 bp, 12 predicted proteins | sample MGYA00375137_ERZ795053 | MGnify/ENA primary metagenome ERZ795053 (study PRJEB30182, sample SAMN05720284) | activated sludge metagenome | isolation source: Anaerobic digester | place: Hong Kong | collected 2014-12-17 ... | reverse complement strand
GTTAAATTTTTAATGGTTGCACCATCTAAAACACCAAATATGCCACGAAGATTGGTAGCTGAAATATTTGATAAGACTTTGTTGTTACCATCTAAACTTCCACTGAAGACAATTTCATCGTTATTGATCCACGATGGATAACTGGTGTTTTGAAAATCGATATCCTTTGCTATAACATAGGTTCCTGTATTTTGTGTTGTTGTAACAACATCGATAAACTCTTCTGCAGTATAAATGGGTGTGCCATCATACCAAACACCTAAGCCAATGGTTGAATCATTTGAGCTTGTATTTCCTTCAACAGACGATGCCCAATAAGCAAAAGACATGCCAAATGAGAATAGCATATTGAAGACGATAAGTAAGATGATCAGATGTTTCTTTGAAAGCTTTAAGAGCAAAATAAAACTCCCGTGAATTCCAAATAGCAATCGCTATATTTGATGAATTCACGAGAGATTGTAGCACGACTCATGGTTAAAAGCAATTAAAATTATTCAAATTATATTGTATGATATATTTATGTCTTATTGGTTATACTTAAAAACCACATTCGTCATGATCACACGCTTGAGATTCGTCTTGATCACCAAGTGTTTGAAGTGGATTTTCTTCTGCCCAAATCTGTTCTAATGCTTGCTTAAAGTAAGCTGTTTGTTGTGCACCTGAAATACCATATTTACGATTTAACACAAAGAATGGTACACCTTGAACACCGATTTGACGTGCTTCTTGTTGTTCTTGTTTGACTTGATCACTAAATTGATTTTTTGCTAAAACTTCAGCTGCTTGTTCTTTAGGTAAACCAAGTTCATCAGCAAGTTTAACAAGTGTATCATGATCTGCAATATTAAGACCATCTGTAAAGTATGCTTTCATTAAGCGTGATGTTAATGCTTCTTCTTTACCGAGTGTGTTCGCCCATTTCGCTAAACGATGTGCATCAAATGTATTCGTCATTTGAATGATGTCATAATTATAGGTTAAACCAACTGATTTTGCATTTTGTGTAAACATAGTAAATCTTTCTTTAGCTTGTTGCGGTGTCATACCATGTCCTTCAGCAAACGTTTCATATGCGTTTTTCGTCATCACTTTAGGCGCTTGTGGATTTAATTGGTATGCTTTGTAAATCACTTCAACTTTGTTTTTATGTTTAAATTGACTTAATGCTTCTTCGAAGCGTGTTTTTCCGATATAGCAGAATGGACATGCAAAATCGGACCAGATTTCTATTTTCATATATAATACCTCCGTTTTCCATAGATATTATAACAAAGTTATGTGCATATGCAACGTCTTTTGCTTAAATTTTTATATTTTTTTAACTATTTATGTGTGTGAGCGTATTTTCACATTGAAGTTCCAAAATCGTGTAGACTAATGGTGAAAGAGGTGTATATGATGTACCATAACCCAACTATCATGCACGTTAAACGTGTCACATTAAGAATTAAGGATATCAAAAAATCATTGTCTTTTTATCAAGATATTTTAGGATTAACCGTGATTGATCAAAAACATAATGTCACATCACTCGGAACAACCAACAAAAACGTATTAATCGAACTCGTTGAAGAACCCGATGCTATTTTGATGGGCATAACACAAGGTTTATACCATTACGCGCTTCTTGTGCCAACAAGAAAAGATTTAGCACACGTTATCCAAAGACTTATCAACAAGAAATATCCAATTTCAGGAGCATCTGATCACGGTGTTAGTGAAGCCATCTATTTAAATGATCCTGATGGACATGGTATTGAAATCTATCGTGATCGCATGCCTTCTGAATGGCCAAAATCAGATGGCAAAATGACGATGTACACAGAAGCTATGGATGTTGAAGGGGTCATGTCTCTCATTGATCCAACTGTTACTTATAAGTTTCCTGAAGATACCATCATGGGTCATCTCCATCTTCATGTAAAAAGTCTTGAACAAGCATCAACATTTTTTGTTAATACATTAGGCTTTCAAATCGTATTAGCTTATGGTCCTTCTGCCTTATTCATTTCAGATCAAGGTTATCATCACCACATTGGTCTTAACACATGGCAAAGAAATGCCCCTTACGTGAAGGAGCATCAAATTGGACTGATCAGTTATGTGATTTCGTTATCAAACGAGAAATTTAATGAAATCAAAGGAAAGACAGATGCGATAACGTATGATCATGATATGCCGATGATGATTGATCCTCTTGGTCAACGCATCTATTTCGAGATTCATTAATAATAATTTAAAGCAATGATTGACAAAATCATAGATAGTATAACCGTTAAATATGATAAACCGTGTATGATGATTCTTTTCTTAATTGTGAAAAGTTGATCGTGATCGCGGTCTATTTTTTGATATAAAAGATAAGCTACAAGAAATGACACACTTGCTAAAGCAAAGCTGAAATAAAGTCGTGTGACAAAACCTAATATCATAAAGATAACAACTGGACTTAAGAAGTTTAAAAACTCATAAGAAAGTCGTTTTTGAGAAGAATCTAATCGTTCTATCGCTTTTGTTGAGAATACTGCTGTGCTTGTTCCGATTATGAAAATTAAACATAGATAGAAAAGCATCTGTTTTAATTGTCCATATCTGAATGTATCAACGACTTGAGATGTAACATACATCGTAAGAAGCATTAAGCCGTTTAAAACAAAACCTTGGATAGCAAGATAACCTGTTTTCTTCATAACAAACCTCATAACGTATTTGTTTTCATTATATCACTACACTTAAAAAAAGAAAAAGGCGATTTCTCGCCTTAAATTTCTCTAACATCGTGTGCATCAAGTTCAGTTGGTGTTGCACGACCAAAGAGGTCTAAATCAACAGTCACTTTTTCTTGATCATCATCAACGTGGGTCACTTCACCCTTCATACCTAACCATGTGCCATTCATAACTTCGACCATCTTGCCGAGTAAATGAGCCCATGTTGGTTTGCTGATGATACCAACCTTTAATAAAATCTGATTAATTTCATCTGGTGCAAGTGGAACTGGCTTGGTGCCACCACCTGATGAACCTAAGAAACCTGTAACACGTGGTGTGTTTCTCACAACAAACCATGATTCATCGGTTACAATCATTTCAACAAATACATACCCTGGGAAGAGTTGTTTAATCTTCTCTTTTTCTTTACCGTCAGCCTTCTTTTCAATGACAGTTTCTTCTGGGACAATCACACGGAAAATATAATCCGACATGCCCATGGATTCTACACGTCGTTCCAAGTCACTTTTGACGGCATTCTCATAACCTGAATAGGTTTGGATAATATACCATCTGACCTTTGGCGTCATAACAAGCTACCTAAAATCGTAATTTTAATTAAGAAGTTATAGAGTAAGATGAATCCTGTGAGAATGAATAAGAAGATCAGTGTACGAACAGCATGATCCAAGAACTTTGGCCATGTTGGCCATGTGATTTTCTTAAGTTCTGGAATTGCTGGTAAGAAGAATGGATAAATAACGAGTGCTAAACCGAATAGTGAGATAGCTAATAAGACCCACGCAAAGATAATACCGTTATTGCCCTGACCTAGAATAGGGAAGTTTTCGTCAATTCCAAAGAGTTCAGTACGGCTAATAATCATAACGGAGAGTGCTCCGGATAATGTTGCGAGAATGCCTAGTAATAAATTCTCCCATTTATATTCTGTTGTTAATACTTCGAGTAACTTGCTTTTTTCTTCAACTTGCTTCTGTTTAATCGCCATGTGATGAAGCCTCCTATTTACTTTCTTTGTGCAGTGTGTGCTTATTGCATTTTGGACAAAACTTCTGAGTTTCAATCCGTTCTTTTTGGGTTGCTTTATTCTTAGTTGTCGTATAATTTCTGCTTAAACACTCTGTGCAAACTAATATAATTTTCTCACGCATTAAAAAACCACCTTTGTGGTCATTCGCAAATGTATTTTAACACTTACGATTGACTTAGTCAACTACCTAATTATTATAACACAATTTTATACTTTTCTTTAATGCGATAAATGGCATTATAGATTTGTTTTGATTGATAGGAAGTTACCCTTTCAATCTCTTTAACGGAATACTGTTCAATGAAATAGTAATGATGGACCTCTGCTTCAATAGCTGAATCAAACGATAAGTATTGAGCTTCTTCTTCCATTAAAACCGTTTCTTTAATAAAATCAGTTGTTTCATAGAGTTGATATCTTGGTAATGATTTTAAAAGTGAGTAAAATTGTCTTTTTAAAATCAGTTCAAAATATCGTGTAAAACTTTTATTGTAACGTTCATCAAACGATTTGATGGCTTTAAATAAGATGAGTAGACCTTCTTGATGAAAATCGTCATACTCTTTTTCTTCAAGATGAAGACAATGAATCTGTTTCCATATCATTTTTTGATATTTTTGATACATAAACTCTAATGCAATTTCGCATTGGTTACATTGGATCAAATACAGAAGTTCATAATCATTCATCACGACATACATATTATGACTTCATCTTATACATCATCAATGCTGCTGCAACACTAACATTGAGTGAATTGATCTTTCCATACATGGGTATTTTTACAAGCATATCACAGTTTTGTTTAACAAGTGGCCGCATGCCTTCCCCCTCATTTCCCATCACGACAGCTAATGAAACATCTTTAGGCATGTCGTCATATGTTTGATCTGTTTGGCCATCGGTTCCGATGACCCATACACCGTGTTTTTTCATTTCTAACATCGCTTGATTGATGTTGGAGACCAAGATGATCTTCACGTGTTCAATCGCGCCAGAAGAGACTTTAGCAACGGTTGCCGTGAGCGGCACAGCGCCTTTCTTACTCATGATGATCCCATCGATTTGAACTGCCTCTGCTGTTCTGATCATCGCACCCAAATTGTGAGGATCTTCGATACCGTCTAGGATGATAAAATATTGTTTTATATCTTTATCGAGAACATCTTTTAATTCATAGGTTTGATAGTCTTCAACATCAGCAACCATACCTTGATGTAATTGATTTTTTGAAAGTTGATTTAATTCATTTTTTGTTGTAAATTGGTACTTAACTTTTTTATCATCTAAAAATTGGATAAATCGATGATCGTTAAGCTTTTCATCAAGATATAATTTATAAAATCTTCTGCCTGCAAAAACAGCTTCTCTGATGACGTTTTTACCATAAATGATCAAGGGTATCATCTCCTTTGGGGTAGTTTAGAAACATGATGATTTTTCAATCAACGAAATCATCAAGAAAAAATCAAATGAAAGGGCGCTTGTGCGCCCTTAAATCTACTGAATGTCTGCAATCTTATTGATGATGGTTCTAATAAACTGTTTAATCCAGTTGTATAAATTAGATAACACATACATCATTGGGAATGTTGATTGAGCTAATACAAGTAGTAAGAGAATATGTGGTGCACCAAGAACTACCGACGAGTCATAAAATTGACTTGGGACAAGTGGTATGAACTGGAAGAAGTTCGGCATAAAGAAGATGCCAAATAGGAATGCACCAACCATTAACGTAAAGAGAATACGACGCATCTTATTAAATGGTGCAGAAACTCTAAACAGTACGGTTAATGAAACGACGGTTGCTGATATCACAACGAGTGTTTCAGTGACTTTATCACTCATAGCAAGTGAGTTTTGGAATGCAAAGATAATCAAACTGTTGATCATGACCACTAAAGCACCAGGCAAGGCAGCTTTTAAAATATTCCACAAGAACTTACCTTTAACTTGTCTATTGTTAGGTTCTAAAGCTAAGAAGAATGATGGAATACCAATAACTAAATAGTCAATTAAAATTAACTGATTAGGTTGGATCGGATAAACACCTTTTCTGATAATCGCAACAATCGCTAATAAGAATGAAAAGATGGTTTTCGTTAAGAACAGTGTTGAAACTCTTTGTACGTTATTGATAACTCTTCTACCTTCAGAAACAACTTTAGGCATCGAAGAGAAATTCGAATCAAGTAATACAAGGTGAGATACGTTACGTGCAGCTTCAGAACCTGATGCCATCGCAATCGATGTATCCGCTTCTTTAAGTGCCAAGATGTCATTGACACCATCACCTGTCATCGCAACCGTTCTACCGTTATTTTTAAGTGATTCAATGAGTAATTTCTTTTGTTGTGGTGAAACACGACCGAAGACGGTAAAGCGTGAGGCAGATCGAACAACTTCTTTATCTTGCATACCTTCTAAAGAAATATATTTATCTGCATTAGCGATACCTGCTCTTTGTGAGATACGTGATACAGTTGCTGGATTATCCCCTGAAATAACTTTAACATCCACATTATGTGACTTAAAGTATTCAATCGTATCAATAGCATCTGGACGAATGGTATCTTCAATCATAATTAATGCGAGTGGAACAACCTTACCTTGTACGGTATTATCCACGATATCGCCATCACTAAAGGCTACGGTTAAGACACGATATCCTTCTTGTGACTGCTTATCAACTTCTTTAGCAATTTGATGATAATTTTCTTTAATAACAAATTCAGGAGCCCCTAAGATAAAGGTTCCATAACGATCAAATTGAACTGCAGAAAACTTACGTTGACTTGAAAATGGTATTAATGTTTTATGTCGTATACGTTTAGCTGTACCAAAACGTTCAGCAAGTGCATCTGATGTTAGATTTGGATCATTTTGTGCATTGATCATCGCTGAAATGATGTTTTTTAAAGGTAGACCTGTATCATTCTTATATTCGATAATACTCTTAACCGTCATCGTACCATCGGTGATGGTTCCTGTTTTATCTAAGCAGAGTGTATCGACTCTAGCAAGCATTTCAATACAGTAGAGTTCTTGAACAAGCGTATTGTTTTGAGCTAATCTGATAACCCCAACTGCAAGTGCCATGGACGTTAATAAGAATAACCCCGATGGAATCATACCGATCATTGCGCCAGCTGTCTTTTGAACGATTTCGTTATATGGAAGTGTAGAATAGTTATCCATCAAATAGAATAAGACAAACGCTAGTGGGATAATTAATGCACCTACAATACGAATAATAATCTTCAAAGATCCTAATAAATCAGATTGTGGTTTCTTATATTTTTTAGCTTGATTAGTCAGTTTTTGAATGTAGATGTTATGTCCAACTGCTGTGACTTGTGCATAACAATTACCTGAAACAATGAAAGATCCTGAATAAAGTGTATCTCCTTTTTTCTTGATAATAGGATCAGATTCACCCGTTAATAATGACTCATTAACTTCAACAGTACCTTGTCTCACGACAGCGTCTGCAGGAATCTGTTTACCTGATGATAAATGTAAGATATCATCGATTACGACATCGGAGATAGCTATTTCGAGTTCTGCACCATCACGTATGACAACACCGGTTGGTGCGGTTAATAACGATAGTTTATCAATGGTTTTCTTCGCTCTGATTTCTTGGATGATCCCAATCGTAATGTTCGCGGTAATAACACCCATGAAAAAGAGTTGTGTAATAGCTGCTTTAACTGAGATTAACCAAGCAGCAATCCCAAAGTTTAAAAAGTTAAAGAATGTAAAAATATTGGTTCTAATGATATTGGGTATCGATTTGGTTGATCCTGTATCACCAATATTAGCAAGACCTGCCATTTGGCGGAGTTCAACCTCTTCTGTTGATAATCCTTTTTCAATTTCAGGATTGTAACGTTCAACGACGATATCATCCTTTGTTTAACACGTGACTTGAGGTCAATCGCTTCTTGTGGTTCATCATCAAGGGGAACATGCAACCCTAAAGGATCACCTTGCATGGTGACGAGTTCTTCTTTGATAATGGTTTTAGGACCCTTGGTTTTCTTGGGTTTAGGCGTATCTTGAACTGAAACGTCTTCAATCAGCGCTTCTAAATCTTGATTCTGTTGAGATTTGCTGATCTTTTTATCAACCGTTTTTTCCATGCGTCGTTCATCCTTTCTCAATCCACTGGATTGCTTTTAAAATGAGTTCATCTGCTCTTTCTTGATCATTTAAGTATAAATGTCCTATAAGAGCTTCAAAACCTGTTGCGTGTGCATATGTTTTTGCATCAATGTTACCTCGACCTCTACCTGAAGCATTGCGACCTCTCTTGAAGATATCGTATTCATCTTCTGTAATGATCTTTTCATCAATGAAATAGGCCATGATGTTAGCTTGAGCACTACCTGATGTGTAGGTGATGGCTTTCTTGTGTAAATCGTTCACATCGGTCCATTTGTTATCAACCAAATGGGTTCTCACTTTTAATTCATAATAACTATCACCTAAGTAGGCGAGTGTTAATCCATTCACTACATCCATCCTCTTTCGCTTAACTCGCCTCTTAGAACATCGGCACGTGCATAATCCTTTTCACTACGTGCTTGTTCCCATGCGCGGTATAGCGAAAGTGTGTCATCGGTTAATTCATAGCGAGGCATGATACCTAAAACATCTAAAATTGTTTTGATCGTTTGATATAAAACAGCGATATGATCGGCATCTTTTTCCTTGTTAATCGCTTTTAAAATGTCATAAACCAACGTGATAACATTAGGAATATTCATATCGTCATTCATCCACTTCTTAAATGTATCGATATAGGTTTGATCGACATCGATGGTAAATGCTTTATGAAGTGAGATGGTTAAAAAAGCTTTTTTAAGGCTTCGTTTTATTTTATCATATTCTTTACTAAATTGAGCCATTAATTCATCTGAGTAGTTAATGGGCATGCGGTAATGATGTCCAACCATGAGAAAGCGGAAAGCGAGTGGATCATATGCTTCTATTAAATCTTTTACCCATGTGATATTACCCAATGATTTACTCATCTTCGTTTGATTCACATCGAGTCTTCCCACATGCATCCAAAATCGTGCAATGTGATGGTGATCATGAGCACATGTTTGCGCTATTTCATTTTCGTGGTGTGGAAACTTAAGGTCAGTTCCGCCACCATGAATGTCAATTTCGTTACCAAAGATTTCATGATTCATGACGGCACACTCTGTGTGCCAACCAGGACGACCAACACCCCAAGGTGAAGGATAACGTAAACCATCTTCTGTCGTTTTCCATAGTGAAAAATCACGTGGATCTTCTTTATCATCTTCAAGTGAAATGCGTACACCTTGATTTAATTCATCAATGTTTTGTTTGCTCAGCATACCGTAGTCACTTACTTTTTGAACTCTAAAGTAAACACCTGATGGACGCTGATAAGCATAACCTTGATCAATTAAATCTTGGATATATGAAATCATGGGTTGAATATACTCAGTAGCTCTCGGCATCATATCAGGTAAATCACTGTTTAAAGCATGGTTCATGTCGATAAAATTCTTGGTGTATCGCTTAGCTAATTCCTGTTCAGAAATACCTTCTTCTTTTGCTTTATCGATGATTTTGTCATCGACATCTGTAATATTTGATACATATAGGACGTCATAGCCCAGATATGAAAAATAGCGTTTAACAACATCAAAAAAGATGACAGGTCGTGCATTTCCTAGATGAATGTCGCCATAGACTGTAGGTCCACAAACATACATACTCACACGCTTTGGTTGAATCGGTTCAAACGGTTCTATGGTCTGTGTTAATGAATTGTATAAAGTAATCATCTGGTAGCCCTCCTCATTGATTAATTATAGTTGAAATCGTTTAATTATACAAGGAATCTTGCCCAAATAAGCCTTTTTAAGGAGAAGACCACCCATAAATGGGTGATCAGTTTAGATTTTACGAAGCGCATCTAAGATCTCTACCATCGCCCATGTATCCTGTTTACAGTAAGCAAGTAAATCGTCATACGTTTTCTCAAAAACTGACTTTTCCATAAGTGGAAACTTCGCATAAGCCACTAAGGCTTGTGTCCCATTTCCAATGGGCATTCCCTTATAGGTTAAATGGCTAAAGATGGGTAATATTTTTTTAATAGAAAATGATCCATTTAAGTCATTGTGATAGTAATTGATCACTTTGCCTTCCTCTTCATCAAAACCTAATGTTTTAAATAGTTTTGAGTTCCCTCTTAGGAGATACATCAAATCAAATAATCTGTCTACCATATTGATTAAACGTTCACGATATTCTGGAAATATAACTGCCATTTCTTTAAGTCGTGTTTGTTCAAATGATTGATTATAAACCATGATCGACCCGCCATCAGGTTTGATGACATCGAGCATGTTTTCAACGAGTTCTCTTCTTAAGTCATGATGTGATGTGGCAATATAAGAATAATTGTCTTTGTCTTTATCACAGACGCCAGGTTCATGTTCGATATGAATCGAGTACTGGAAAAGTGATTGTGTATATGGAACTTCACCTTTAAACCGTGGTAGTGGACAAGGAAATGTTTCAAAATCAAGATGATAAATCGGATATTTAAGTGACTTGATACCCGCTCTAATTTTTGAGACATGATAAAAGGGTTCACCTGATTCGATGACGTTACGCTGAATCTTGTTGTTCTCGCGTTTTAACCATTCGCGAGGAATATCTAATGCATCGACATATCCTTCATTGATTAAGTCAAAACGATCATGTTTAAC
>ERZ795053.7472-NODE-7472-length-10535-cov-22.509828_pt1 | contig 10535 bp, 8 predicted proteins | sample MGYA00375137_ERZ795053 | MGnify/ENA primary metagenome ERZ795053 (study PRJEB30182, sample SAMN05720284) | activated sludge metagenome | isolation source: Anaerobic digester | place: Hong Kong | collected 2014-12-17 ... | reverse complement strand
CGGCTCGTCTGCCCCGCGCTGTCGATGACCTCCAGCGTTGCCACGGTCGCCAGTTGGTCGCCGGCCGCAGCCAGGGCCGCCGCATCACCGTCGACGTAGCCGATGAGATCGACGTGCGTCGCGCTCAAGGGCAGCGGCGCATCGACCGCCAGCGCGCCGTCGACGCGCCGCAGATCGGCCCCGATCTGCCGGTCGTAGAAGACATCCTCGAACCAGAGGTCGCGCACTTTGTCGGTGACGACATAGTCGACGTTGAGCATGGCCAGCAGGTCGCTGGCCGGCATCTCGCGCACCTGTTCGCGCAGCCGACCATCCGGCACGAGCCGGTCGGGCGGGACGAGCAGCTCGGCAAAACGGATGTAGCGCTGCAAGGGCAGCACGCCGCCGTCGAAGCCATCGACTGCCGGGATGCGCCAGAAGAGCGGCAGGTTCGGCACCAGCAACTCCTGCACCTTCTGTGCGATGACCAGGTCGTGGAAGGCATCTTCGTCAAGTTGCGGCGGTGGCTCTTCCACAAAGATGCGCCGGTAGTCGGCCATGTCGCCGGGGTCGTAGGTGATGGTGCTCATTCCCAGGAAACGTCCCGCCGCGGCCGGGCCGACCGCCGCGCGCGCCGGGTCGGTGAGCAGATGCGCCGGCGCGGTGCGCACATCGTAGACGGCTTGCGGCGCGGTGGGATGGGTGTGCGGCAGGGCGCGCGCCGCCAGCAGGAGTTCGGCCGCAGCGGCGGCGATGAGGATTGCTGCGGCCGCGCGCGCCATGCTTGACTGTGACCACACCTGCCCAAGCCTTTGCAGCAGCCATGCCAGCCCGACGCCGGCCAGCACGGCCACGCCCACCGTGTAGAGCATCATCCAGCGCGCCGGGGCGCGGAAGAGATCGAAGCCGGGCACGACCTGGTAGAGCAGGAAATAGACCGGGTTCCAGCGTCCCAGTGCCAGGAAAAGACCCATGCCCGCAAAGAGCAGCCCAAACGCCCGTGCCGGCCCGCGTCCCCGCCACGCGCCGATCGCGCCCAGCGCCAGACCGACGACCCCGACGTAGGCCACGAACTCGGTATAGCCGGGCGTGTCGAAGACCGCGCTCAGGTCGGCCAGCCCGTAGGTCGGCAGCAGCGTCCATGCCAGTTGCAGCGGCTTGAGGCTGAAGGAGGAAGCCTCGCCATAGCCTAGCCCGCCGCTGCGCAGGCCGAGCGCGCTCAGTTCCAGCGTCGGCAGCAGTTGCGGCGCCGCCAGCAGCGCCCCAGCGATCACGCCGCCCGCATAGACGGCCAGCGCCGGCCACGTGAGCGACCACGCACCGCGCACCCTGCCGCGATCGCGCCGCCGCACCAGCGTCCACAGCCAGCCAGCCAACGCCGCCAGCAACGGCCATACCACCCACACGCCAAGGCTGAAGAGGTTGATGAAGACGGTCTGCGTGTGACCGGCCAGCACCATGAGCGCAACGAGGAGCGCAAACGCGGCACCTCCAAGCAGCAGCGCAGCGGACCGGCGGTGCCACGGTGATTCGGCCGCCGGCTGCGCGTGCGCCAGGCAGAGGGCACCCCACGTGAGCCAGGCCGCGCCGTTCAACTGGTTGATGTGCCCGATGAGCCCGCCCACGAAGCCGCTGCCTGCCAGCACGAGCCCGGTCATCAGCGCCGGTGCAAAGCCGTAACCCCATCGCCGCAGCAGCGCGTAGCCGCCCAGCGCCAGCAGCCAGGTGTGCAGCGCTGCGCTCCAGTAGATCTGCTTCGTGACCGGCAGCCAGATCAGCGGCCAATGCAGCGGGTAGAGGACGGCCGTCTGCGGGTTGGCCAGCAGTGGCGCGCCGAGAAAGAGATAGGGGTTCCAGAAGGGCAGCCGGCCCTCACGCAGCGTCACCGCCACGTACTCCCAGTAGGCATAGAAGTAGAGCTGGATGTCGCCACCCGCCAGCACGCGATTGGTGAAGAGCAGCCGCGCATAGAGCGCCAGCACGAAAAGCGCCAGCAGCGCCCCTGCGCCGAGTCCGGCCAGGATCGCCGCGCGCGTGCCGCGTTCAGCACGAGGGTGCACGATCGTCACGGTTGCCCCGCGCCGGCTGTGCTCGGCGTCCCATTAGCCTGACACTGCATCGTAGCCGCATCAAGAACGAGCCGCGGCCACGGTGTCGCATCGCTGGCGTCGCTGACACGCGGTGCACGGCAAACACGCCACGGCGCAACCTTCGCCTGGCGTTCGGCGATCTCGTAGATCACGAAGTTCCCGGCGCGCAGTCGCTCATGCAGCGCCAGGTTGCGCGTTGCCAGGCTCGTCGCCAGATTGCGTTCGGGCGCCCAGTCAGCGGCGACGAGATAGCGCGGCCGGTGCGGCGTCTTGGCGGCGTTGTCGGCCAGATAGACGTCACTCGGATACCAGCGCAGGTCGATCTGACCCGCTTCGACAGGATGGAAGAGATAGAAACGGAAGTGCCAGCCCAACGTGCGGTGATAGAGCACCGGCGCCGAGTCGGCGCGGGCGTCGAACCAGTCAGCCACTTCATCCAACCCCTCGTAAGCGCCGTGATCGCCGCCGACCGGCAGCCGGCCCTCCGCGGCCCGCACCGCCGGCCCGGCCAGCACGACGAGCAGCACGCCGGCAAGGATCGCCAGCAGCAGGCGCGGGGATTGGCGCTGGATGATCGGTACGGTGTGCAACGCCGGGCGTAGCGGCTGGGGGCTGGTTTCGCCCAACGCCTGTTCGGTCGGGACAAGGGTTAGTAACCGGTCGGCGCCAAACGCCGCGAGCAGTGTCGCCGGGATGACCAGCGGAAGCAGGTAGCGATCCCACACCTGAACCATCGTGACGACGTGGAGCATCCAGTAGCCAACGCCCCACCCAGCCAGCAACGCCGCCGGCCACCAGTTCGTCGCCCGCACGCGCTCGCTGCGCGCCACGGCTGCAACCAGCGCCAGCGCACCGGCCAGCCAGAGCAGCCAGATCGCCGGCCCGCCCAACAAGAAGCCCGCCAGCGCAGCCCATTCGCCCAAGCGCGCCGGCCATGTGGCGACGGGCACCAGCGCAAAGCCCGCCGCATTCCGTGCACCGAGATCCCACGGCGAGGGCGCCACTGCCCAGCGCAGGCTATCCCACCAGAGCACGGGCAGCACGACCAGCATCAGCCCGCCGCCCCAGCGCAACAGAGCGCGGCCCAGTATGCGCGCCTCTGCCTGCGCCGGCCATGGCAGCGCGCCCAGCACCAGCGGCACGAAGAGCAGCCCCTGCTGCTTGGTCACGATCGCCGCGCCAAGCCAGATGCCCGCCCAGAAGTGCCGGCCGCGCGCCGCCGCATAGAGCGCCAGCAGCCCGCACAGCACCAGGAGCGGATCCGTGAACGCGGTCGGCGCAAAGCTGATGGCAAAGGGGTTGAGCGCCAGCAGCACGGCGGCAATCACGCCGGCACGCGCACCCCACCAGTGACGGACGAGCGCCGTGGCAACCGCGATCGAGAGCGTACTGGCCGCGATGTTGACGAGCCGTGCCGCTGCGGCGCTCTCGCCAAACAGGGTGAATGCGGCGGACAACAGCCACAGGAACAAGGGCGGCTTGTCGGGCCAGACTGCGAGGAAGAGCGGATCGACGTACCGGCTGTAGAGCGCCCAGTAGCCGTAGATGGCCTCGTCTTGATGAAAAGGGAAGCGATCGATCAGAGGCAGGCGAAGGGAAAAACCCGCCAGGATGGTGCAGATGAGATAGAGGCGCTCCATGCGGCGCGACGAATGTGCGTCGCCCTGCCCGTCGCGCCGGCCCGCGATCGCCACGGCAAGCCTCAGTCGACGAACCGGTACTTCGCCAGCGTGCGCAGCGCGGTGATGCCATCGCGCCAGGTGATCTTCTTCCCCTCGTGGAAGGCGCGACCGTTGTAGCTGATGGGTACTTCGTAGATGGTGTAGCCGCGCTTGAGAATCTTGGCCGTCAGTTCCGGCTCGATCTCGAAGCGGCGGCTGCGCAGCGGCACCCCGGCCAGCACATCGCGGCGGAAGCACTTGTAGCACGTTTCCATGTCGGAAAGCGAGGTGCCGTAGAAAATATTGGTCACGATGGTGAGCATCTTGTTGCCGACGGTGTGGCTCAGGCTCATGGCGGCGCGCGGCCCGCCCAGGAAGCGGCTGCCGTAGACCACCGGCGCGCGCCCCTCCAGGATCGGCTCCAGCAGCTTGACGTAGTCGCGCGGATCGTACTCGAGGTCGGCGTCCTGGATGACGATGAGGTCGCCGGTCGCATGCTCGAAGCCGGTGCGCAGCGCCGCGCCCTTGCCGCCGTTGACCTCGTGGAAGACGATGTGCATATCCGGCGGCGGGTCTTTCTTCCACTGCGCCAGGATGTCGCGCGTGCCGTCCGTCGAGCCGTCGTCGACGATGACGAGCTCGCGCTCCACGGCAATCGGGTCGCCCAGGATGGGGTTGTCGCCGGCTGGGTTGACCGTCAGATCGACGGTGCGGACGAGACGAACGATCTCTTCCAGTGTTGCCCGCTCGTTGTACACGGGCATCACGATCGAAAGTTTCAAGTGTACACCTGTTTGCGCTCCGAGACCGCCGCCACATGCAGCCGTCCCGGGAACCTTGCTATTGCTCGCTAACCTGATGCGCCAGGATGATCGCCTCCGCCACGGCGCGCATGGGCTTGCGATTGTTCATGCTCATCTTCTGGATCTTGCGGAAGGCCTCGGTTTCGTTCAGCCCCTGCGTATCCATGAGGATACCCTTGGCGCGGTCGACGGCCTTGCGCGTGTCCAGCGCATCCTGCAAGCTGTTGACCTCGCGCTCCATGGTGCGGAACTCGCTGAAGCGGGCCAGCGCCACCTCGATGGCGGGCGTCAGGTCGCTCTCGCGGAAGGGCTTGACCAGGTAGCCCGCCACGCCGGCCTGCCGCGCCCGCTGCACCAGGTCCTGCTGGCTGTAGGCGCTGAGCAGGAGCACCGGCGCAATCCGTTCCTCGGTAAGCACCTTGGCTGCCTCGATGCCATCCATGTCGGGCATCTTGATGTCCATGATTACGATGTCGGGTCGCAACTCGCGCGCCAGATTGACGGCGCTGCGGCCATCACCCACCTCGCCGACGACCAGGTAGCCGAGATTGGTCAGCATCTCGCGCAAATCCATGCGGATCAAGGACTCGTCGTCTGCAATAATTACTCGGGTGCGCTCCACTTTGGCAGCTCCTTTGGTCCCCTCACCGGGCCGTTGCTTGCGCCGCAATCACGGCATTCTGACGCTGTCGCTCCCCCGGCAGCAGGCGCCGGGAATCGCGCTCGCTCCTCTGCCCGTCTTGCGATCGAAATTCAGTTTTACCGCACATGCGGCAATCTGTCCAAACTTGTGCCGCCTCAAGGCAAGAACAAGTTCTGTGCTTATCGTCTCACAACATGCGCGCGCTGCGGCGCGGCAGCGTCACCACGGCACGCGTGCCGCGGATTACCGGCTCTGCCTCCGAGGCATCGACGATGGATTCCATGGCCAGCCGGCCCTTGAGATCGTCGGTCACCAATGTGTGGACGATCTGCAACCCGAGGCTGCTGGGGTGATGCTCCACATCAAAATCGGCCGGCAGCCCCTGGCCGTCATCTTCGACCTGGAGCGACACGGTGTCGTCGGCCTCTTCCAGCAGGATGCGGATCGTGCCGCGCGGCCGATCTTTCAGGCCGTGCTCCACGGCGTTGAGCATCAGCTCGTTGACGACCATGGCTAGCGGCGTCGCCTGGCTGGCCGGCAGGCGGATCGACGAACCCTGCACCTGGATGGAGATCTCCTGCTCCGGGTTGGCCGATACCTGTGTCACCTGGCTGGCGATGCGCTGGCACACATCCTTGACGTTGATGGGCCGGTGTTCGTCCTGGCTGAGAAACTCGTGGATGACCGACATGCTGAGCACGCGGTTGACGGCCTCGGTCAGATGCTGGCGTGCTTCGTCGCTCTCCACGCGCCGCGCCTGGATGCGCAGGATGGCGGCGATGTTTTGCAGGTTGTTCTTTACGCGATGATGTACTTCCTGGATGATGGCGGACTTGACGTTGAGCTCGCGTTCTTTCTGCACCGCTTCCGTGGCGTTGTGCAGCAACACCAGCACCGAATCGATCTCGTGTTCGCCGGCGCCGCTGGCGAAGGGCGTCCACGGCAGGGCCAGCCAGTAGTTGCGCCAGCCCACTGCCGGCATGCGCAGCGGGATGGCAGTGCGCACCCAGATTCGGCCATCCTCCGTTTCCGTGCGGATGGAGTGGCAGCCGCGCGTCTTCATGACCAGTTCCACCAGGTCGACGTCGGTCTTCTCGAGCGACTCCAGCGGCTGGTCGCGCACCTCGGGCGTGATGCCGATGCTGCGGTAAAGGTTCGCCGCGATGCCGCTGAGATAGACGACTGTGCGATTGTGGTCGACCATGTAGACGCCATCATAGAGCGAGAAGCCGCTGATGGAGGCCGCCGTCTCCAGCTCGCCGCGGGCGCACATCTCCTGCATCCACACCACGGCCTGGCGAAAGTGGCGGTTGCGCCGCCGCTGCCGTTCGTGCGCGATCATGTTCGTCTCGATGAGTAGCGCGCCGATGACCTTGCCCTCGTGGTTGTGGACGGGAAAGACATCCTGGATAACGGGCGCGCCGTTGCTGAGCACCTCGCGCTGGCGGCGCCCGCCGCTGCCGCTGTTCAACGCCTGGAAGAGCAGCGGCTGGTCCTCGGCGTTGAGGACGCGGCCCGTGGCATCGCTGCGGTAGAGCGACGAGATAGAGTTGGGAATGGCGTGAAAGGCAACGAGCGCCCTGTCCTTGGACAGGGGCGTGCAGAGCAAGGCGTCGGCCCGGCTGACGTCGGCGGTAATCGGCAGGCCGGCCTCTATCTTGCGTAGAAACTCTAGATCGGCGGGCGAAAGCCCGGGGAGATTGTTGACCTGACTGTCCATAGTCGGTTGCGAACTGGCACTGTTCGACGGTCGATTCGACACTGAAGCGATGGAGATCGCCTGCAAGCGGCGGCCATCTCCGGTACAAAAAGCTCCCACAGATCTGTCTGCAGGAGCTTTTTCGTCTTTGGTCGGGGCGAGAGGATTTGAACCTCCGACCTCTTGAACCCCATTCAAGTGCGCTACCAATCTGCGCTACGCCCCGGAACGCAGACAGTATAGCACGCTGCAGGGCGGCAATCAAATCGCGCAGCGGTGCATGGACTGCAACTTTGCGCGGGCGGCGCGCGGTGCTCAGTCGGGCAGGGTCGTCCCGACGAAACCCGCCGCGCCGTTGAGGAAGCTCTGCGCATCCATGGCGCGCTTGCCGGCCGGCTGCACGGTGCGCAGCAGAAGCAGGCCGCCACCGGTGCCGATGGTCAGCCCCTGCGCGTGGCGCTCTACGCGCCCAGGCAGCGCAGCGCCGCTGACAACAGTTGCCGCCAGAATCTTGAACGGCTCGCCCTTCCACGTTGTGTAGGCCGTTGGCCAGGGCGCGTAGGCGCGGGTCATGCGCTCGATGACGGCCGCGGGCTGCGTCCAGTCGATGCGGCCGGCTTCCTTGTCGATCCGCTGGCAGGCAGAGGGCTCACCCGGCAACGCGCTCTGATCAATCGGCGCCACGTCACCGGCCAGCCAGTCGGCCAGCGTCTCGACCAGCAGTACGCCACCCTGCGCGGCCAGTCGCGCGGAGAGCGTGGCCGTCGTGTCGTCGGGTGCGATGGGCTGCGTCGCCTGGCGCAGCGCCGGGCCCGTATCCATGCCCTCGTCCATGAGCATGATCGTGACGCCGGTCGCATCCAGCCCGTCGAGGATGGCGGCGGTGATGGGCGAGGCGCCGCGATAGGCGGGCAGCACGCTGGCATGCACATTGATGCAACCGAAGGTGGGGATTTCCAGCACCGCGCGCGGCAGGATCAGCCCGTAGGCCGCGACGACGATGACGTCGGGTGCCAGGAGGCGCAATGCCGCTACCGCCTCAGGGTCCTTGCGCAGGCTGGACGGCTGCAACACCGGAATGCCGGCTGCCACGGCGACCTGCTTGACGGCGCTTTCGACCATCTGCTTGCCGCGGCCGGCCGGGCGGTCGGGCTGCGTGGCGACCGCCACCACCTGCCACGATCGGGCGCCGGCAGCCGCCAGCAACGCGCGCAAGGATGCCGCTGCAAAGTCCGGCGTCCCCATGAAAACGATTCGTGTCGTGCCTGTGTTTGTTGCCATGGCGTGATTCTATCACAGCCGCGGCGCGCCGCCCGGTGCGACGGTGTTTCTCACCGGGATTGACGTGTGCGTGCGCGAAACTTTTGCATCTCTCCTGCGTACTGTTGGGTGAATCGAGCATGGCTGCCGAAGCAGGCATCTCGACTGAGAATGTCTAACCGAAGAATGGCTGTCGCAACATCGCCAGATCGGCGCAATGCGGCCCTCTTCCGCTAGAATAGATAACCTGAAATCCCGGATGGTCGGGAGGGAGAGAAGTAAGATGACCAACGAACCAATCAACCAGGAGCAGCAGGCGGCAAGCGGCGCGCAACAGCCCGGTGCCCAGCAGCCAATCGAGCAGACGCCGGTGGAGCGTATGGCCAGCTCGGCCTACACGCAGGCCGGCCAGGCTGCCGACGCCTTGCGCCGCGGCGAACTGACGCAGAACAGCCAGGTCGATCCGCTGGCCGACAGCGACGATCGCCTTATAGCCATGCTCAGCTATGCCACCCAACTCGTGCTGCCTGTGATTATGCCCATCATCGTGTTGTTGAGCGAGAGCAGCAAGAAGCGACCGTTCCAGCGCTACCACGCCGTGCAGAGCCTGGCGCTGGTGGTCGTTTTCTGGGGCGTCTTCATCCTCGCCAGCATCGGGATCGGCATCATCCAGATCATCCCGATCCTCGGGGCGCTCATCGGTATCTTTGCGTTCCTGTGCATTTCGCCCCTTTACTTCCTGGGTGGTATCGCGCTCATGCTCTACTACGGCTATCAGGCCTACAAGGGCCGGCGCTTTGCGATTCCGGGGCTGACCAGCTTCCTGAGGGACCAGGGCTGGCTCTAGAACTGGCAGGCGCCGGTACCGGCGCACGTTCACGAACTCGGCAGAGGAGGCCGGCGGATTTCCGCCGGCCTCCTCTGTTTTGCCCCTCGTGCGCGCCATGTGCCGGCGCATTTCCGGTCAAAAAGCACTGGGAATTAAGAAAATTGAATAATTTCAAACAAATAGCTCAATAATTTCAAACTTAGTATTGACAAATTGAAATCAAGGTGCTATTCTTGAGTCGTAAAGCGAAACAGCGCCGTGAGAAAACAGAGAATTCTCACACCGACACGAAGGAGTCGATCCATGTTTCCGCACAACGACTACGTTCTGACCGAGACACAACGTCTGCAACGCGCCGAGATGATGCAGGCCGCGGCCAACGACCGGCTCGCCAATGCGTTCCTCCCGCGCCGCGTCAGCCTCGTCGATCGCGGGCTCTGCTGTGCCGGGCGCCTGATGGTCCGCCTTGGCCGCCAGCTCGAACGGCGCGGCCACCCGTCGCCGGCCGCAGCCTGAACGCGACGCCACCGCCAGCAACCGTGTCTTCCCAGGGGCGCCGCCGCATCATCTACCAGGCTCGACTGGTCGCTGCTCCGGCCCATGCGCTGTCAACCGTGATGCCGCAGCATCGCCCCGGCGGCGCCCCTGGTTTGACTTTCATTCTTGAGGAGTACTTCGTATGCTTCCATTACCAACCCGCTGCCCGCTGACCGGCGGCGAAATCATCGTCACCCGCATCTACTGTCCCGATGCCGACGTGAGCATCGACGGCCGCTTCGCCGTCGCCGAACCGCCCTTTGCCCAGCTCACGCCGGAGCAGATCCAGTTCGTCGAGATCTTCGTGCGCAACGAGGGCAAGCTCAACCGCATGGAAGAGGATCTCGGCCTCTCCTACCCCACCATCCGCAGCCGCCTGCACGATGTCATCCGCGCCCTGGGTTACGAACCCGGCAAGGAAGAAGCCGCCCCGGCCGTCGACCGCAAACAGGTGCTGGCCGAGTTGGAAGCGGGTTCGCTCTCCTTTGACGAGGCCATGCAGAAGCTGGCAGGAGGTGACTGATGGGCGCCACTGAAATCCTGGCGACCGGCCCGACCCCGCGCCTGACGCTTGACAGCATCGAAGGCAATCTCGTCCTCAACGGCTGGGACCGGCCGGAAGTGCAACTGCGTGTGCGCGGTGACGGCGACAGCCTCTCCGTCGACAGCAGCGGCGACAGCGTGGCAATTCATTGTGAGGACGACCTCTGGGTGCAGGCGCCTTTGCAGGCATCGATTACCATCCACTCCGTGGCCGGCAACGCATCGCTGAGCATGATTCTCAACAGCGTCACCATCGGCACCATCGAGGGCAACACCGTCGTCAATAGCGTCAACGCGGTGACGGCCGGCCGCATCGAGGGCAACCTGGCCGCCCGCCTCATCGCCGGCGACCTGACCGTCGACACGGTCGAAGGCAACGCGCAGGTGGCGAAAGTGGCCGGCGACGTGCAACTGGGCCGTGTCGAGGGCAATGTTTCCCTCGACGAGATTGGCGGCAGCATCCATGCCACGGCCGAAGGCAACGTCAAGGC
>ERZ795053.7471-NODE-7471-length-10536-cov-3.950386_pt1 | contig 10536 bp, 10 predicted proteins | sample MGYA00375137_ERZ795053 | MGnify/ENA primary metagenome ERZ795053 (study PRJEB30182, sample SAMN05720284) | activated sludge metagenome | isolation source: Anaerobic digester | place: Hong Kong | collected 2014-12-17 ... | reverse complement strand
CCAACATCACCGACTACGGCGCATTCGTCGAACTGGAGCCGGGCATCGAAGGCCTCATCCACGTTTCCGAAATGTCCTGGACCAAGAAAAACGTCCATCCTGGAAAGATCGTTTCGACCTCCCAGGAAGTCGACGTTCAGGTTCTCGAGGTCGATCCGGCCAAGCGCCGCATTTCACTCGGTCTCAAGCAGACCCTCGACAACCCGTGGGATGCCTTTGCCGCTGCCCATCCGGCTGGCACGAAGGTCTCCGGCGAAGTCAAGAACACCACCGAATTCGGTCTGTTCATCGGCCTCGACGGCGATGTCGACGGCATGGTTCACCTGTCGGATCTCGACTGGAACCGTCCGGGCGAGGAAGCCATCCAGGAATACAACAAGGGCGACATGGTTGATGCCGTCGTTCTCGATGTTGACGTCGAGAAGGAACGCATCTCGCTCGGCATCAAGCAGCTTGGTGGCGATCCGGTCGGCGAAGCAGCCGATTCCGGTGCCCTGCGCAAGGGTGCCGTCGTGACCTGCGAAGTGACCGACGTGAAGGATGGTGGTCTCGAGGTGAAACTCGCCGATACCGACATCACCAGCTTCATCAAGCGCTCCGACCTTTCCCGCGACCGCGACGAGCAGCGCCCAGAGCGCTTCTCTGTCGGTCAGAAGGTCGATGCCCGCGTCACCCAGTTCGACCGCAAGACGCGCCGCGTCACCGTGTCGATCAAGGCGCTGGAAATCGCCGAGGAGAAGGAAGCCGTCGCACAGTACGGTTCCACCGACTCCGGCGCTTCGCTTGGCGACATTCTGGGCGCAGCCCTGAAACAGAGGGAAGGCGAATAAGCATCCGCTTTTTCGTTCCTTTGAAACGAATCGAAACCCGCCGGACTTTCCGGCGGGTTTTTTGTTGATGCAAGTTGGACCTGCTCCAGGACCCAAGGCATGCAGCTAACAAGGCAGGCCGCTGAAATGGAAACCGCATTCGGGTTTCGATGATTTCCCGAAACCTGATTTGCTCCATGTTACTTGCCGCGCGCCGTGGGTCTTGGTATCACCTTGACCGGTTCGCGGACCCGACGGGTCCGGCCAGTTTCCGGCAGGTTTTCAATGACTTTGACTGCAGATGAAATCGTTGACCGGCGCCGAACGCGCCGTAGGCTCACATTCTGGCGCATCGTGGCGCTGTTGCTTCTGGCAATTGCCGTTGCAGCCCTGATGTCGGCAGCAGGCATGTTCGACAGCCTCGGCAAGACCGGCTCCGACCACATCGCACGTGTCGAGATCAGCGGCGTGATAACCGACGACCGTCCAATGCTCGATCTGCTGGAGGAACTGGGCAAGAAGGATCAGGTCAAGGCAGTGATCCTCGACATATCCTCGCCTGGCGGTTCGACCGTCGGCGGCGAGGCGCATTTCGAGGCCATCCGCAAGCTCGCCGAAAAGAAACCGGTCGTCGCATCTGTCGGAACGCTGGCTGCCTCCGCCGGATACATGATCGCCGCGGCATCGGACCATATCGTCGCTCACAAGACCTCGATTGTCGGTTCGATCGGCGTTTTCGTCCAGTATGCCACCGCCGACCGGCTTCTCGAAAAAATCGGCGTCGAGGTGGGAATGGTCAAATCGTCGCCCCTGAAAGCCGAGCCGTCGCCGTTCTCTCCCGTCACCGAGGAGGAAAAGGCGATGATCCGCAATCTCGTCATGGATACCTATGACTGGTTTGTCGGGCTTGTGGCAGACCGGCGCAAGCTGGATCCGGCCAGGGCACGCGCGCTTGCGGACGGCAGCATCTTCACCGGCCGCCAGTCGCTGGAAAACGGCCTGGTCGATGAACTGGGCGATGTCGAGACAGCGCGCAAGTGGCTTGTCGCCGAGAAAGGAATTTCCACCAAACTGGAAGTCCTGCAATGGACCCCGAAGCGGCAAACTGCTAACCTTTTCGGAACCGGGAGCGCAGCAGGTACGGGTTTGGTCTGGCTCGCGGAGAAATTTGGCGTTAGGCTGAATAACAGGGAGGCGGAAGAATTGCGCGAATTCGTGCGCAAACGCTTGTTCCTTGACGGCTTGCAGTCGATACTGCAAAACTAACGGTGGGTAAGGTTGCGGTTGCGCAATCTCTTGGGGCACACCGGGAAAGCGGCACATGATTAAATCCGAACTGATCCAGATTATCGCAGATCGCAATCCGCATCTTTACCAGCGCGATGTCGAAAACATCGTCAATGCTATCCTTGACGAGATCACGCAGGCGCTGTCGCGGGGCGACCGGGTGGAACTGCGCGGCTTCGGCGCATTCTCGGTCAAGCATCGCAAATCGCGTGTGGGACGTAACCCGCGCACCGGCGACCAGGTGCCCGTGGACGAGAAATGGGTTCCGTTCTTCAAGACGGGCAAGGAGTTGCGCGAGCGCCTGAACTCCGACTAGATTGGATCAATCTCCGCTCGAACCGGTTGGGCCGGGAATAGCCGAGCGGGTTCAACCGCCGCAATGGCGACAACAGGCCAATCGGCCAGAGCTGTCCAATGTTTCGCAAACTCATCTTCCTGTTCATCACCATTCCGGTCGCAATCGTGCTGATCCTGCTCTCTGTGGCAAATCGCGCGCCGGTCACGTTCAACCTCGATCCGTTCAATCCGGAAATGCCGGCATATGCGTTCACGCTGCCGCTGTTCGTACTGATGTTTGCAGCGCTGCTTCTTGGCCTGGTAATGGGCAGTTTCGTCACCTGGTGGCGTCAGGGCCGCCATCGCAAGCGCGCCCGTGTCGAGCATGTCGAAGTGGCCAAATGGAAACAGCAGGTAGAAGACCAGAAAAAGCGGGCCGATGAACTGGCTGCAGAACTCAACCCCGGCCTGAAGGGTCTACCCGCAGCCAACAAGGCTGCCTGATCCTCCGCTTCACAGCGGTGGCCTCGCTTGGCGAGCGTAGATCGAACGAAACCCTTGTTGCGCTTACATTCAGTCCCACGGGTCTGACGCGTGCAGACGGTTCTACCCGATCAGGTACACGGTCAGGGCCATGAGCCCGCACAGGACGAGCGACCAGAAAAGCACCGGCAGGTAGTTCTCGCGAAATTGCTCCGCCATGATGGTTTGCTCCCGTTGATTGGCTGATCCGGACGCTATCGCGGGTGGCGATCATCATCAAGGTCACAATTTGCCGGGGGCTGACTTGCGCGCACCACTGCAACGCCGGTGAATTCGCTTTGTATTCCTGCGCGCCTCACTCTATTAAGTCGGCATGTCGAAGCGAAAGAAATTTGTCCGTCCTTCCCCCGCCCACGCTGCGCCGCGAAAGCGCGCCGGAGATGGTGCTGCCGGCAAGGCCGCAGGGCGCGAGGAGGGGGCTGCCGCTGCAGTGAAGGCGCTTGCTGCCGATGGCGCAGAAAAGCCGCAACGTCTCCCGCCCGCCAGGTCACGCCTGCCGGAAACCACCGGCCTGATCCTCGAAACAGCTGCCGACAGGGACTATGCCTTGATCGATTCCGGTGACGGATTGAAGCTGGAACGCTACGGCCCGCTCAGGATCATCCGCCCCGAGGCGCAGGCAATCTGGCAGAAGAGCCGGCCCGACAGCGAGTGGCAGAATGCCGATGCCGTGTTTACCGGCGACACGGACGAAGAAGGCGTTGGCCGCTGGGCGTTTCCGAAGAAGAAGCTCGGCGAGACCTGGCCGATGCAATGGGACGGGCTGTCCTATTACGGCAGGTTCACCTCGTTCCGACATACCGGCGTTTTTCCAGAGCAGGCGGCCCATTGGCATTTCATGACTGGCAAGCTCAATGCGCGTCATGCAGGCGGCGGCGAACAGGCCCGCGTTCTCAACCTTTTCGGCTATACCGGCATAGCCTCGCTCGCAGCGGCGCGCGCTGGCGCTCATGTCACCCATGTCGATGCCTCCAAGAAGGCAATCGGCTGGGCCCGCGAAAACCAGGAACTGGCCGGTTTGTCCGAAAAGCCCATCCGCTGGATCTGCGAGGATGCGGTGAAGTTCTGCGAGCGCGAGGTCAGGCGCGGCAACACCTATGATGCCATCCTGCTCGACCCGCCCGCCTACGGGCGTGGGCCGAAGGGCGAGGTCTGGCAGATGTTTTCCGATATTCCGCACATGACGGATCTGTGCCGCCAGCTTGTTTCGGAAAGGCCGCTCTTCGTGGTCCTTACCGCTTACGCTATCCGTGCATCGTTTTTCGCGGTGCACGAACTGATGCAGGAGGTATTCGGCGACATGGGCGGAGAACTGCAATCGGGCGAACTGGTCATCCGCACGGAAAACTCCGAGCGCCGCCTCTCCACCTCCATGTACAGCAGATGGATTGCAAAATGAGCGCACAGACGCAAGCAGGCCGGGTCAAGGAGATTACCGCCACCTCCAATCCCATCGTCAAGGAGATCAAGGGGCTGGCGCTGAAGAAGAACCGCGACGCGGAGGGCCTCTTCATTGCAGAGGGCCTGCAACTCGCGACCTTCGCCCTGGAAAACGGCTGGCGCGCCCGCTCGCTGATCTATGCCAAGCGCATGGCGGGACACGAGCACCTCATGCAGGTTGCGGCAAAGGCACGCGCTGCCGGTACGGATATTCTCGAGGTCAGCGAAAAGGTCCTTGGTGTCATTGCCCGCCGTGACAACCCGCAAATGGTCATCGGCGTGTTCGAGCAGCAATGGCACGATCCGCTCACCATTGCCAAATCCGCCGGAAAGCCGGGGAATGTGATCGTGGCCCTCGACCGTGTTCGCGATCCGGGAAACCTGGGCACCATCATCCGTACGGCAGACGCCGTTGGCGCAAGTGCCGTGCTGCTGGTTGGCGAATGCACGGATCCCTACTCGATGGAAGCTGTGCGCGCGACCATGGGATCGGTCTTCAACGTTCGGCTGGCCCGTATCGACGCCATCGATTTCGATGAGTTCAAGGCAGCCTTCCCCGGCCGCATTGCGGGCACGCATCTGGGCGGCTCCGTTGACTATCGCAGTATCGCCTACGGCTCCGATCCCTGGTGCCTGCTGATGGGCAATGAACAGCAGGGTCTGCCGTCAATTCTGGCCGAAGCCTGTGACAGCCTGGTGCATATTCCCATGGCTGGCCGGGCCGAATCCCTCAATCTCGCCATTGCCACCGGCGTGATGCTCTTTGAAATGCGTCGCTATCATCTTACCATGGGTGAAACCGCTTCCGACGGGGGGAAACAGGTATGAAGCCTTACCGGCTCAGAAAACGCACCGGTGTGATCCTGACCATTCTTCTGGTCCTGCTCGACCGCTTTACAAAATACCAGGTCGAGCAAAGCCTGCCGTTCCACGAGGTGGTGGAGGTGTTTCCGTTTCTCGCCTGGTACCGCACCTACAATCAGGGAATAGCCTTTTCCTTTCTTTCGGGCATGAACGACGTCCTGCTGATCGTGCTGACCCTTGCCATCCTGCTTTTCGTGATCTGGCTGTGGAAGAATTCCGACCGCTGGCGCTGGCTGGCAAGGCTTGGCTACGCCCTCATCACGGCCGGCGCCGTAGGAAACCTGTTCGATCGCGTGTTCCTGGGCCATGTGGTGGATTTCATCCTGTTTCACATTGGAAACTGGTCGTTTGCGGTCTTCAACCTCGCCGATGTCTTCATATCGGTCGGCGCTGCCGCCGTGATCCTCGATGAATTGCTGAAGGGAACTTCGCAAAAGCGCGAGACCTGAGCAGGCGCTGTGCGTTATTGCAGGACGGATGGCGGATTTCGCCTTCCGATGTATGGTTTGAGCGGTTCGGGCGATAGTGTATGACCAAGCCTGAAACAATATGAGACCGGCCGCCGTGCCGGCAGGAAATACGGGAGTGAAGAGCTGATGTCGGAGACCTTCAAGGCAATTCTGGTTTCGCGCGACGAGGAAAAGAAGCAGAGCGTCGACGTGATGGATCTTTCCATGGACGATCTGATGGAAGGCGATGTGACCGTGAAGGTCGAGGCGACCACCATCAACTACAAGGACGGGCTGGCGATCACGGGCAAGAGCCCGGTCGTTCGCCACTGGCCGATGGTTCCGGGGATCGATCTCGTCGGCACGGTGGTCTCCTCCGACAGCGGCAGTTTTTCCAAGGGCGACAAGGTATTGCTGAACGGCTTCGGCGTGGGCGAGACCCATTGGGGTGCCTATGCAGGCTATGCCCGGCTTTCGGCAAACTGGCCAATTCCCATGCCCAAGGGGCTGACCCCGTTGCAGGCAATGGGTGTCGGCACCGCAGGCTATACCGCCATGCTGTGTGTGATGGCGCTGGAGAAATACGGCATAGAACCGTCGAAAGGTCCTGTGGTTGTGACCGGTGCAAATGGCGGGGTGGGTTCCGTCGCAATCGCCATTCTGGCCAAGCTCGGTTACCATGTGATCGCTTCGACCGGTCGTCCGGGTGAGGCCGACTTCCTCAAGGAACTCGGTGCATCCGAAATCATCGACCGCAGCGAGCTTTCCGAACCTGGCCGTCCGCTTGGCAAGGAGCGCTGGGCGGCAGGGGTCGACGGGGTCGGCTCACACACGCTGGCAAATGTGCTTGCCCAGACCTCCTATGGCGGCGCAGTTGCGGCCTGCGGACTGGCTCAGGGATTTGATCTCCCGGCAACGGTCATGCCCTTCATTTTGCGTGGGGTCGCACTGTTCGGAATCGATTCCGTCATGGCATCCAAGGAAAAGCGCATCGAGGCATGGAAGCGCATCGCGACCGACCTCGACATGGACAAGCTTGATGCGATCACCGAGACAATCGGGTTTGATCAGATCATCGGCAAGGCGCATGATATCATCGATGGAAAAATCCGGGGCCGTGTCGTCATCGACATGACCGCCTGACGGGGTTGGCGGCTCCGATCACGCCTGTTCTCACACGAGCGTGTGTTGCCGTTGATTGGCTGCCGGGTTAGGTCGGGGAAAAGCGGTCCGACGGGTCCTGCATTCCGTGTGCAGGAAGGCCGCACAGGAGGGTTTCCATGTTCAGACGCACAGTGATCAAGACGCTTGCAGCCTTGCTGCCTGCCGCAATTGCAACCTCCGCCCACGCGGTGGATGTATCCGACTGGAAGTCGGTCGAAGAGGCTGCGCGCGGCCAGACCGTCTACTTCAACGCCTGGGGCGGCGCGCAGAACATCAACGACTATATCCGCTGGGCCGGTGACGAGGTCGAGAAGCGCTACGGCGTGAAGGTCAACCACGTTAAGCTGGACGATACGGCCAATGCGGTATCCGCCGTCGTTGCCGCCAAGGCCGCAGGGAAAGATGAGGGCGGCGAGATCGACCTCATCTGGATCAATGGCGAGAACTTCGTCAACATGAAGAAGCAGGGCCTGCTGCTCTCGCCCGGCTGGGCGGAAAGCCTGCCCAACTGGAAATACGTCGACTGGAAGAACAAGCCGACGATTACCGTCGATTTCACGGAACCGGTCGAAGGGCTGGAAAGCCCTTGGGGCATGGCCAAGTTCGTGTTCTTCCAGGATACAGCTCGCGGCATCGAAATGCCCGACTCATTCCTGCAGCTGGTGGACTGGACGCAGAAACATCCCGGCCGCTTCACCTATCCCGCGCCACCGGATTTCATCGGTTCTTCCTTCCTCAAACAGGCGTTGACTGAAGTCGTTGCGGACAAGTCGGTCCTGCAGAAACCGGTTGTCGAAGGCGAGTTCGAAACTGTCACCGCGCCGCTGTTTGCAGCGCTCGACCGCATGCACCCGAACCTGTGGCGTGGCGGGCGCACCTTCCCCAAGAACAAGGAGGCGTTGCGCCAGTTGCTGGCTGACAACGAGGTGGACATTGCCTTTGCATTCTCGCCTGCAGAAGCCTCCAACGCGATCGCAAATAACGAATTGCCCGATACCGTGCGTTCGTTCGTGTTCTCGGGCGGCACGCTCGGCAATTCGCATTTCGTGGCAATTCCCTACAATGCTGCAGCGAAGGAAGGCGCACTCGTATTTGCCAATTTCCTGATCTCGCCGGAGGCACAGCTGAAGAAGCAGGACCCGGAGGTCTGGGGCGATCCGACTGTGCTCAACATGGATGCCCTGCCGCAGGATGACCGCAAGGCATTCGACGATCTCGATCTTGGCGTTGCGACCCTGCCGCCTTCCAGGCTCGGCCCGACCTACAACGAGCCGCATGCAAGCTGGATGGAACGTCTCGAGGTCGAGTGGACGCGCCGCTACGGCGTTGCCAACTGACCGGCTGACGCTGGCCGGGGGCGGAGAGGGAAAATGCTGCGCCTTGCTCCGCTCATTGCCATCGCCGTTCTGATCCTGCCGATTTTGAGCGGGTTATTGGCTACGCTGCTGCCCGCGTTTGGCTGGTTCCCGGCACTTGGCGGCAACACGGTTTCGGCGGAGCCGCTCCGGGAATTGTTCCGGGAACCGGGCATCTGGCAGTCCGTCTGGCTGAGCCTGAAGACCGGTCTTCTAACAACCATGATATCGCTTGGACTGGTCGTGGGGTTATTTGCGGCCTGGTCCGGCACACGGCTGTTCGAACGGGTGCGCCATCTCGTTTCGCCGTTGCTGGCAATCCCGCATGCCGCTGCTGCTTTCGGTCTCGCCTTCATGATTGCGCCCTCCGGTTTCCTGATGCGACTCGTTTCGCCGGAACTGACCGGCTTCGTGACTCCGCCCGACTGGCAGATCCTGATGGACCCCGGCGGGTTGTCCATGTCCGCCGGGTTGATCGTCAAGGAAGTGCCGTTCCTGTTTTTGGTGACACTGGCCGCCATGCCACAGGCGCGGGCGGGCGACTTTCACCGTGTTGCCTCGGGTCTCGGCTATGGCCGCATGGCAGGGTTCGTCCTTACCGTCTGGCCGCAACTCTACCCGCAGATCAGGCTCGCCGTATTCGCGGTGATCGCCTATGCAACCTCCGTTGTCGATGTCGCGCTGATCCTGGGACCGACAAGTCCCGCTCCGCTGGCCGTTCGGCTTGTCGGCTGGATGGGCGATCCGGATCTTGCAATGCGGTTCAAGGCATCTGCCGGTGCGATACTGCAACTGGGTCTCACCGTGTCTGCCCTTCTCATCTGGATCGTTCTCGAAAAGGCAGGTTCGGCATTGCTGCAAGTCTGCAGCCTGTCTGGCATCCGGTACTTGAGGGACGGTGCATTGCGCTGGTTTTCGGGAGGGGCGATGGCGCTCGCCGCCGTGCTTGTTCTGGCAGGGCTGGCCGTTCTCGCCATTTGGTCTTTTGCCGGGTACTGGGCCTGGCCGGATGCCGTTCCGCGCAGTTTCACGCTCAAGACATGGATGCGCTCCCTCGATGCCGTCTCCGGAACGCTTTGGACCACGCTCCTGCTCGGACTGGCAGCCATGGTGATCGCCATTGTCATCGTCATTGCCTCGCTGGAGAACGAGGCGCGCACGGGCAGGACCGGTGGCTCGCGTTCGCTCTGGCTTCTCTACCTGCCACTCATCATGCCGCAGCCGGCCTTCCTGTTCGGTCTCAAGATGTTCTTTCTTGCATTCGGCGTAGGTACGGGTTTTGCCGCGCTTGTTTCCGTCCACCTTGTTTTCGTCCTGCCCTATGTCTTCCTTTCCCTTGCTGATTCCTGGCGCGCGTGGGACTCGCGCTATGCGCAGGTTTCCGCCACCCTTGGCGGAACGCGCAATGATACCTTCTGGAAAATCCGGCTCCCGATGCTCGCCGGTCCCGTTCTGGTGGCCGCAGCGATCGGCTTTGCCGTGTCGGTAGGGCAGTACCTTCCAACGGTTCTGATAGGCGCCGGGCGCTGGCCGACGCTGACCACCGAAGCGGTTGCGCTTGCCTCGGGAGGCGACCGCAGGGTAATCGGTGTCTATGCGTTTCTGCAGATGTTTCTTCCCTTTGCGGGCTTCGCGATTGCAGCCCTTGTTCCGGCGGCCATGTTTGCCAACCGCCGGGCGATGCGCGCCTGAGCGCCGGAGTTCGCCCGCATGACGCAAGCTGCCTCTCTCAGACTGGAAAAGGTGCGCCTTGGCCTGGATGGCCGAACCCTGCTTGATCTCGACTGCACGGTCGCACCAGGCGAAATCCTGACGCTCATGGGGCCTTCCGGCTCCGGAAAATCCAGCCTGCTGGCGTTTGTGGCCGGATTTCTCCCACCTGCCTTTAAGGCGTACGGCCATGTCTGGCTGAACGGAGACGAGATTTCTGCCCTCCCGGCGGAACGGCGCAGGGTCGGATTGATGTTTCAGGATCCGCTGCTGTTTCCACACATGAGCGTCGGCGCAAACCTTGCCTTCGCGCTATCCCGGGAGGCTGCGAAGCCAAAACCGGAACGCGCCAGGCTGGTCGAAGAGGCGCTGGCCGAGGCCGGGCTTACGGGCTTTTCGGATAGAGACCCGGCGACGCTTTCTGGTGGCCAGCAATCTCGTGTTGCGCTGATGCGGGTCCTGTTGGCGCGGCCCCGTGCGCTGCTTCTTGATGAGCCCTTTTCGCGGCTCGACCGGGAACTGCGCGCGCAGATGCGCGAGTTCGTATTCGCCGAGGCGCGCAAGCACGATCTGCCGGTGCTGCTCGTTACCCATGACCATGAAGACGCGGAAGCGGCAGGCGGCACAGTCATCGAACTG
>ERZ795053.7470-NODE-7470-length-10538-cov-3.967853_pt1 | contig 10538 bp, 9 predicted proteins | sample MGYA00375137_ERZ795053 | MGnify/ENA primary metagenome ERZ795053 (study PRJEB30182, sample SAMN05720284) | activated sludge metagenome | isolation source: Anaerobic digester | place: Hong Kong | collected 2014-12-17 ... | reverse complement strand
CAGCCCTAGGTTGAAGCGCGCGCTGAGCCCCATGGCTTGGGTGGCAGCCGCCGTCTCCGCGTCGCGTGTTTCCCCGCTTCCCCGCGTACCCATTTCCCCGTGGGTCAGATCGACGATGCCGACTTTGGCGCCCGCTTGCAGCAACCGAAGGATCGTGCCGCCCATCGAGATTTCCGCATCGTCCGGGTGGGCAGCGACGACCAATACGTCGAGATTCATGGCTTAGGATTCGGGCTGGAGGGTCATGGCCAAGTGCGAAGCGCACACAGGCGGGGTGGCACGATACTGGGCTTCGATCCACGCGGGGCCATAGCGTGTGTAGAATTCGATCGGGCCGAGTACCCGTTCTTGGGGGAGGCCGCGGGGCATCAAGCGGTTGTTGAGACGCCGAAAGTGACGTTGCTGCTTGCCACCCTTGTTTTGGTGGATGCGCAGGGCTTTGGCGAGCAGCTTTTCGATCCCTTGGCCCATTTGATCGGCGGCTCGGCGCAGCCCGCTGTCGAGCGAGGGCTCGATCTCCGCCAACGCGGCGCGTTGTTCGCGCAGCTTGGCTTGGGCGTCGCGCACGATACCCTCGATTGCTTCGATAGCGGGCGGGGTAGGGCTGTCGTCTTCGTCGGCTTGGAGTTCGCCTTTGGCGGCCAGCACATCGACCAACGAGACCCCGCTTTTTTGCAACGAAGCGCTGCACTCCTCATCGATCAAAGTGACCGAAACCCGCGGAACAAAGCGTGTTTCGGGCACTTGGGTGGCCTTGCGGGCGGCCACAATCTGGGCGTGGTAGGCGAGTTCGCCCAGCCCGCCGATGTATGCGTAGCAAGGCAAGGCACAATCCTGAACCAGCGGACGGAGGAGCGCTCCGGGAGACCACGACGCGGGGTTTTCGCGGACACGCTGCGCGAGTTCGGCGGGCTTCCAAACTTGACCGCTCCCGTCTTGGACGAAGCCCTTGGCATGCCAACGCCACGCGGTCCGGCCTTCCGCGCCCACGTCGAAAACGAGTGCGGCGGTATGGGCATCGATCGAGCCTTCGCTGGAGGCTTGCAAAAGGGCTTGCCGTGGATCCCGCTCGAGGATGTCAGCCAGCGCGCTGCTCAATTGCGGACGAATCCAATCGGGCTCGACGGGGATCAGTCCGTGGGGCCCTAGGAGTTGCAACAGGACGCGAGTCAATGCCTGGGGAAGCGTTTCACCCTGGCGCGGGAGCAACAAGTCCAACGCCTCCTGGCAATGGGAGTACATCCCGAAGTTCTGCTGCAAGAACGCTTCGATCGCTCCCAAACCTTGGGCTTCTCGGTTGATCGGGATGCGGGACAAGGGCTCGCGGCCCGAAGAAAGTCCCGCTAGAGCGATCTTTTGCAGGTCGAGGTTGCGGTTTTGGATGTAGCTGTGGTGGACCTCGGCGATGTCGTGATCGTCGGCATGGTTCCAGAACATGGCCACAACCTTGCGGCCCCATGTTTGGCTAAGAGCCTCGGCCAAACGACAGGCCTGCATGGCCTTGATCAGCGAGTACAGCGGACTGCACAGGAAACCAGGTTGCTGCCCCGTGATGATCGCGAGCGTTCCGGGTTCCGCCAGCGCGGTCAGGGCGCTGTCGAGCGCGGTCGGAAGCACGTGGCCTGATAGCCCGACCCGTAAGGCTTCGGCGCACGTGGTGCGGTGGGCGCGGTCCCACGAGTCCGAGCTGGGTTCGGCTCCGTCCAGCGAGGTGAGCAAACGCAGCGAACCCATTTGTCCTTTTGCGAGGGCAGCCCGAACCGAATCCGAGGGGGCGAGCCACTCGGGGCCCAGGTCTTCGACGAGGATCTTCAAGCGGCTTCCCTAGCCCACCCGTCCAGGTTGCAAAGCCTGAAACTCGGCCACCATGGCCTTGGCTGCGGCGCGACAGGCGTCCTTCCAGGGAAGGTTGTTGGGGTTCTGCGGGTACAGGATGCCGCGCGAGGAGTTGACGATCCCCCCCGCAAAGTGTTCGCCAAAGGCGGGGGCGAGGTCGCCGGCTTGGCCCCCTTGCGCCCCGTAGCCGGGGATCAAGAAGGGGACCTTCGGCATGCGTTCGCGCAGGTGGGCCAATTCCCTGGGGTGCGTGGCGCCCACCACGGCGCCCACCGAGGAGTAGCCACACTCGCCGACCAGCTCCGAGCCCCAACGTACGACCGCTTCGGCCACTCGATCGCTCAGGGTGGGGTCGCCTTGGGCTTGGAACTCGGCGCTGCCGGGGTTGGAGGTTCGCACCAACACGTAGAGCCCTGCATCCGCTTGGCGGCAGGCTGCCAGGAAGGGCTCGATCGAATCGGTGCCCAGGTACGGATTGATCGTGATCGCGTCGCAGAGCGTGGCGGGGTCGCAGCCCTCCATACCGGTCAGGTAGGCCTGGGCGTAGGCTGCGGCGGTCGATCCGATGTCACCCCGCTTCACGTCGCCGATCACCAGCAGGTTCCGTTCGTGGGCGGCGCGGATCACCCGCTCCCAGCAGCGCACGCCGTCGGATCCCAGCGCCTCGAAGTAGGCCGATTGCGGTTTGACGGCGGGAACTAGGTCGTGAACCGCGTCCAGCACGCCGACCAAGAAGCGTTCCACGTCTTGGGCGCGCTCGGCGCGGGTGGCTAGGGGGTCACGGGCCGCCGCAAACTCGGCCGGAAAGCGTTGCAGGTCGGGGTCGAGCCCCACAACACACGGACTCTTCTGTTGAAGGACTCGACGGTACAGTCGATCGGCGAAGTTCATGGCGCCGATTCTAGCCTGCGAGGGGGGGCTACGCAGGCTTTCTGCGGCTTTCTCGGCCTTCAGGCGGCTTTGGGCAGCAAGTCTTTCGGGTCGGTCACCTGCTGGCCCTGGGGAACCAAGACTCCGGCGGAGACGCAGATTCGCAAAGCCTCGTCGACGCTGATGTCGAGGGGCACCAAGGTGGCTTCGTCCATGAAGATCGTGAAACCCGTCATGGGCATCGGGGAGGTGGGGATGAAAACCGAAACGAAGCGGCCACCCAATGCCTCGTGCATCGACCGCAACCCCGATCCAGTCACAAAACCCAGCGACCACACCCCTTCCGAAGGATAGGGCGCGGCGACCACCGTTTCGAACTCGTACTCGGTGTCGTTGATGAAGAACTCGGTGAGCTGCTTGGCGTAGGGGTACACCGCGCGGATCAAGGGAATGCGGTGCAGAAGCCGGTCGAAGCCGGAGATCAGGCTGCGGCCCAGGAAACCCGAAGCTAGGTACCCGAGCACCAAAACCAAGACGGCCGAGAGCACGACGCCGACAGCGGGGTGGACCTCTTTGGCCACGGCCTCGCGCAGCTTCTCGGGGTCGATGGCCAAGTCCTTCAAGTTGCGCAGGAAGGCTTCGTGTTTGAGTCGCCAAGCGGTGAGAGCCGCCTGAAACGACGCACTCCCCAAGCCGCCCAGCGCATCCATACGATCCACAAGGTCCGAGGGAAGCTCATCCGGATCGAGGTACTCGCGCGCATAGGGATCGATGTCCATCGCGCCGAGCACGATCCAACCCATGCCGTTGCCTTCGAGGACCCCATAGATGGTTCCATTGATTGGCCCCACCACGTGCCGCTGGACAAAGTTCCAGATCGAAGTGAACAGGAAAACCGTCAGGATGGTCGGCAGCAGTACAGCCAAACCGCGCGTGAAGAAGCCGCGTTTCTTCGCCTTGGTTTTGCCTTGTTTGGACGGAATGGACACGGTTTGGAGGGGGCAGGGCCCCTTCCAGCATCGACTAGGCAAGTCGGCCAGCTGGAGTCTTTCAGCCTTCCCCAAGGCTAGGGTCGGTACCCGTGAGCAAAGCCCGGGAAAAAACTTCCCAGTCGGTGGTTGCAGGGACCTTGCAGGTAAGGCCGCTCGCTGGGGCTACCTAATCACGGAAGAACTCGGCTGCGACGGAATCGGCTAGGGGTAAGCCTTGGTCCGTGAGCCGATAGCGGCCGGCATGGGGCTCCAAAAGGCCTTCTTCGGTCAATCTGCGTAGTAGCGGGGCGATCGAGTCAGGCGGGGTCTGGACACCGGCCCGTTCCAGTGCTTCGGTCTCGCTCAGGCCTTCGCGCAGGCGCAGGCCCAACCACCACGTTTCGGCCAATCGTGCGCTTTCGGATAGGGTTTCGGACCATTCCAGTGCATAGCCCGCTTCGGCTAGCAGGCGCCGGTAGCGCGCCACGCTGCGCGGGGAGCCCCCGCGGGCCAGGCCGATTTTGCTCACAGCGCTGGGTCCCAGGCCTACGTAGGTTCCGTTGTGCCAGTAATTCAGGTTGTGCAGGCACTCGTGCCCGGGGCGACCGTAGTTGCTGATTTCGTAGGCCTCCAGCCCCGCAGCACGGGTTTTGGTGCGCGTGATGTCGACCAATTCGAGTTCCAAGTCCTCGGGCGCGGCCTGGAGTTTGCCTTGTTCCAGCCAGCGTAGGAATGGGGTCGACTCCTCGAAGGTCAAGTTGTAGGCCGCCAGGTGATCGGGCTGTTCGGCGAGGATCCGATCGAGGTCTTCGGACCAATGCTCGGCTGTTTGCCCCGGGTTGGCAAAGATCACGTCGAGGTTGATCGAGGCACAGCCCGCTCGGCGGGCGGCGCGGAATGCGCCCAAGGCCTCTTGCGCGGAGTGCACACGCCCGAATTGTTCCAAGGTTTGCGGCCGCAGGCTTTGCAGGCCGATAGACAGGCGTGTGACGCCCAAGTCCAAAAGGGCACGAGCTTTGTCCTCGTCGAGGCTCTCAGGGTTGCACTCGACGGAAATTTCGACCGCGCTATTGCGAAACCCTGTGCGCTGATCGAGCCGCGCAATCAAAAGGCGCCACTGCTCGACACTCAAAAGCGAAGGCGTGCCACCCCCAAAGAAGACCGTGCGGGGCGCTTCGGGGGCCCGCTGGTCGATCTCCAACAAAAGGCTTTCCAAAAACCCGGGGATGTCTTGGCCTTCCGCGGGCAGCGAGTAGAAATCGCAGTAGTGGCACTTGGTGACGCAAAACGGCAGGTGCACGTACAGGGGCGTGCCCGTGGGCGCCTGCGGTAGGGGTGCGGGCCTAGTTTGGGTGGTCGTGCCGGGCATGGGGGCAGTGTACAGCGATTCCGGGGGGGTCGTTACCATGGGGGTGGGCTGACCTACACCATTTGGATCCCTGCCTTAATTTGCCCATGAAGATCGCACTCTCCACCCTGTGTTTGTTGGCCTCTATCACCCCGAATGCTCTTGAGGAGACCAGCCGACCGCTCGATTCGGTCACGTTGATGGGATCCCGCAAGCCCCTCGAGGGTCGTTTGCTCCAGGTCACCCAAGACGAACTGGTACTCAAAGCCAAGTCGAGGTTGCGAGTGATCCCACGTGAGGAGGTCCAAGAGTTCCGCAGTGTCAACCAGGATCTGATGTCGCTGATGCCCGATCTGCGCGAGGTCTCGACGGCGCTGGATTCGTCCGGGATGAAGGCCTTGGCGGAATCGTGCGAAGGGCGCGGCCTACCGGGGGAAGCCAGGCTTGTGTGGTGGAGTCTTCTGCGCCTGGAACCCGAAAACGAAGAGGCGCACAAGGCGCTGGGCAACCGTCAAGCGCGCGGCAATTGGCAGGCCAAGCTCACCGACAAGGCGTGGACGATGGACCTTGTCCGCACCAAAAAGCCCGAATGGGGCAAGCCCTTTGAGCTCTCGACCACCCATTTTGACTTTCGCTCGAACATTCCGTGGTTCGAAACCGTGCGTGCGGCGGTGATGGCTGAGGAAATCTACACCGCGCTCTACTTCACTCTGGGGGCCGAGTATGGACTGTTTTGGCCCGAGCAGGTCATGACCATCGAACTCCACGGCGACGATTCCTACGCCGGGGGGGCGGACCTACGGGCGACGGTGGATGTGGAATCCCGACGGGTGTCGTTTGATTTCGAGGAGGGTTTCCAGCCCTGGCTGTTTGCCCGACACCTGGATGAATTGTTGATCTCGCAAGTGTTCAAGGAAACCGGCAAGGGACGCGCCAATTTGCCCATTTGGCTGGCCATCGCCATGGAGGAATCGCTCCAAGCCAAGCTGGACCTGACGACGATCGATGCGCAGAAGATCCGTTTCAGTCCCGACCGCGATCACGGCTACAACCGTGCCGTGCACGCGGCGGCCGCGGAGCCTTACGGGCTGAGCCGAGTACTCAACCTGGGGTCCAGCGACTTCCGCAACGCCAACCAGGAGTTGCAGCGGGCGCAGGCGTACACCCTGTACACCTACTGCTTGGTGGGTGAAGGCGGGAAGTATCGCGCCGGAATGCAGGCGTACGTGGCCGAGGTGCTGGAGGGCGGGGGTTCGAGCACGGACTTTCTCAAGTGCCTAGACCTCAGCAACCAACGCGAACAGCGCGAGTTTGAAGAGGCTTGGTTTGCCTGGGTCAAAGCGCTCTAGGCGCCTGGATCCCATGCCCGCAGGCCCGTTCAGTCACGGTCCATGACGTTGTAGAGCTTCTTCAGAGCATCCTGCTCGATTTGGCGGACGCGCTCGCGTGTGACCCCCACGACCTTGCCGATCTCCTTGAGGGTCATGCTGGCTCCTTCAGGATCTCCCAGTCCGTAGCGAAGGCGAAGCACCATGGCCTCGCGCGGATCCATCGTTTCCAACAAAGACTCGAGCCGGGCGAGCAGGTCGCTCTTGGTCAAGTGGTCTTCGGGGCTGATGGCGCGTTCATCTTCGACCGTGTCTTGGTTTGCGGTCAGCACTTCCAGCGACACATCGCTTCCGGCGCTGTTGCTCTCGATGGTTCGCTTGAGCAAGGGCCAGGTTTCGCGCGGGATTTCCAGTTCCAGGGCGACTTCCTCGACCGTGGGGATGCGACCCAAGTGGTAGGTCAATTCCTGCGAGACGGTGCGCCATTTGGACATCAGTTCGTGCATGTATCCGGGGACGCGCACGGATTTCACGGTGTTGGTGAGCGAGCGGCGGATCGCTTGCTTGATCCACCAGGTTCCATAGGTGGAAAAGCGGCAGCCCGCATCGGGATCAAACTTCTCGGCGGCCTTCATGAGCCCAATGTTGCCCTCAGCAATCAGGTCTTGGAGTGAGAGGCCGCGGTCGGAATAGATCTTTGCGATCGAAACCACGAGCCGCAGGTTGGCTCGAATCAGGTGTTCGCGCGCATCCATGTCTCCAGCTTGGACCCGGCGACCCAGCTCCTTCTCCTCTTGGGCAGATAGGAGCGGGACCTCGTTGATCTCAAGCAGGTACGTTTCTAGGCAGCGTTCGGCAGAAATGGCGGGTCTCCGTGATCTTCAGGGCGGTCCCGGGGGTGTTGGGGCCGCGATGGGTGGGGACGCCCCGGGGAAGGCCCGAATGCGTTTTCCAAGCCACCCATCGACCCCGCTGGAGTGGGATCTTGATCGGATCCGAAGAATGAAAGGTCCTAATTGATTAGGATGGCGGGCGAGGCCCGAACCGGTTCGCCTCGATTTGATCCATGACCGAACCCTCCCTCGAAGCCGTTGTTCCCGAGCGAGAATTCACGCTGCTGCTTCAGCGGGTAGCCCAGGACTTTGCGGCCATCACCAGTGCGACCCTGGCGAGTACTGAGTCCCGCTGGCCCAAGCGCTTCTACTTCCGACTCCAAAGCGAAGCCGACGAGTTGGAGGTGGTGCTGGACGACTACGGCGCCAGGCACAACCGCACCTTCAGCGTGTTCACCGAGCTGACCGCGTCGATTCGCGGGTTTGCCTTGGCGGGGTTGAGCTTGACCCACCTGAGCAAGCGCTTGGATGCCTATGGGGTGGTGGATTCGCTGCCGGTGGATGAGGGTCAGGCGGCGCGGCGCTCGGTCGAGCGGGCCCGGGCTTTCGCCCAAGAGACCCTGCGCGGGCTGATGCAGGCCTGGTGGCGTGAAGTCGAGGCGCTGGGGATGGAAATCGCTCCAGCCTCCGAAAGCGTGCAGATATCGCCGGAATCGGTGCGGTTTCGACTCCCGCGCAATGTGGGGCAACAGGAGCTACGCGAGGACATGCAACGCATCGCGGAAGTGGCTTCGAAGTACCTCCAGGCCCATGAAATGCTCGCGGATTCGGGATTGCGTCCGGAGCGCGATCCGTTCCTGCGGGAGACGTTGCTGGCGGCCCATTGCGACGAGCAAACCGCCCGGGTTTTCGAGGCCACGGTCCACAACCTGCAATCGGCCTACGACACGTACATCGGGAACACGCGCCTGGAGGCGGCGGATACTCGCTTGCGGCACCTGCGGGGGCACATTTCGACCGGGCTGCACCTGCTCGAGTCGGTCACCCATTTGACCCACTTTGTCGAGCGCCACGACGATGGCCAGCGGTCCGACATGGCCGAGCGATTCCTTTCCCGGGTGGTGGATCGGCACCAGGTCCAGGACATCTTGCTGCATGATTTGTTCCTGTGGGCTCGGCGGTTGCTCGGGGCTGGAGTCGAGTTGGCCCAGGAGCTACTGCCGCGCTACACCGACCTGCAGTCGATGGTGGTCGAGCTGCCCGACGGGTTGACCCTACATGCGCGCCCAGCGTCCTTGGTCGTGGGAATCACCACGTACCACGGGACCCCGGTGGAGATGGCGATCGGGGACCAGTGCGCCAACGCTTCCTCCATCCTCGAGGTCATGGTTTTGGTGGGATCGAACCCCGAAGCGCGCGAATACGTGTTCCGCGGGGATTCGAAGCCCCTGAACGACATACGCCTCTTGTTCGAGGCGGCGCTTGGCGAGCGCGGACTCGATCAGCTACCGGCGGAGCTGGCGTACCTGCGGAGGTAGTTAGTGTGCTCTAAATGGGTTTTAAATGCCCATGAAAAGCCTGCTAGCTAGCATTTCCGGTAGGCCGGCTGCAAGGATCCGTTTGGCTTCCCGGTCGATGTCGTACTCGACCCGATGGAGGCGGAATTGGCCGGTTTCCGCGTCGAATATGCCCAGGGCAGCTCGAGGGTCCTCGTCCCGGGGTTGGCCAACGCTACCCACGTTGACCAGGGCCCTTTGGGCCAGGGACAGATCGACTTCCGTGTCGACGGTGTAGAAGGTGCGCGTGGGGTCTTCTTTGAGCCGCAGAATGGTCACCGGTACGTGCGTGTGCCCCACGAAGCAAGCCATGGTGGGCTGCAGGTTTAGCGATGGTTCGGCGTCGTCGGTGGACTGGATGTACTCGTATGCTTCCGGGTGGGCGTAGGTGCCATGGGAAATCGAGCCATCCTCCATGTCGATGGTGAGTGGCAGGTTTTGCAGCCAGTCCAGGTCGCGCTCGGTCAGTTCGGCCCGGGTCCAATCCACCGCCGCCCGAGCCATGGGGTTGAAGAACGCGGTGTCGAGCTCCCCCACCACGGCTGCGTCATGGTTGCCTTTGACTGCCGGAATCTGGCGTTCGCGCATCAGGTCGAGGACCTCCCGGGGGGCTCCGCCATACCCGACCACGTCACCGACGCTGTAGGTACGGTCTACCCCTAGGCGATCGACTTCCTTCAAGACTGCCTCAAGGGCTGTCAAGTTGGAGTGGATGTCTCCGAGGATGGCGTAGCGCATGGGGTGGGGTAGCGGTTCAAAGCCACGGCCAGTCTTAGGGAGGCTAAGCCCAACATCGTCAAGAAACCCCAGGGCCAAAGAGGTCCAGCGGATTCTTGCGTCGAAGGGAACTCAAAGTATTGGGCGATTTCGCAAGTTTGGCGCAACCCTTGGGCCACGAGCGAGTCTCCTTGGCAGATTCCCGGTAGCAACCAACCGAGAACCGGCAACCCCGCGCAGCTCCAAGTGGGCGGCTGTTCGGGCAGGGCGGCAAGGAGCAGCGACCCCAGGAGGGCCGCGTGCAGGCACGCCAGGCCAGATCGTCCGAGGCCGTCCCACAGTTCTCCGCGGTTCAGGGTCGGGACGGCCAGGGCGTAAGCCGCCAAGCCATAGATCATGCCCATGCACGTCAGCAAGAGAACCTCGACCAGCGCGGTCTTGACCGGAGAGGTACGGCGGAGCCACCAGCTGTATTTACCTAGCCGATACATTCCCAGCGAGGTCCCGAAAAGGATCGCTAGGAAGCCCAACTGCCAAAGGGCTGTCTGCGGCGGTGCACTGCTGGTGGTGATCCCCAATGCCATAAGGGTGCGCAGCAAGGGCCACGAAACCCCCACCAGCACCAGAACCAACCAACTCGTTGGGCTTCCCACGGAAGTGCCTAACAGCCAGCGAAGGAAGGTGAGGGCCAACATGGAAACGTGCGTGTCCGCCAACCCGGCAGGTGCGAAACGGCAAGTGCAACTCTAAGATGAAGCAAGCCTGGATGCACTCCCGGCAAATCCATGCAGGCGGGTAGTTGAACCCGATTCTTCGGATCCACATCCACACGGGAATACAAATGGCAGCTTTGGGAAGAGGACTTGACTCGTTGATTGCGCAGGGGGATGGCGGCAACGTTCAGGAAAGCCAGCGGGAGATCCCTATCGCCCAGATCCGGCCCAATCCGCTCCAGCCGCGCAAGGTCTTCGAAACCAGCCATTTGGAGGATTTGCGGAGCTCGATCGAGAACCACGGCATCATCCAGCCCATCTGTGTCCGGCGGGTGGAAGGCGGCTACGAGATCATCTCCGGCGAAC
>ERZ795053.7468-NODE-7468-length-10538-cov-23.597062_pt1 | contig 10538 bp, 12 predicted proteins | sample MGYA00375137_ERZ795053 | MGnify/ENA primary metagenome ERZ795053 (study PRJEB30182, sample SAMN05720284) | activated sludge metagenome | isolation source: Anaerobic digester | place: Hong Kong | collected 2014-12-17 ... | reverse complement strand
CCCGCGACAGCGACCACGGTCCTACCCCAAATTAGGTGCCTACGCCTGCTCGACGACGACAACCGTCTCAGTGACCATCCAGCGTGGGCTTGTGCTCCAAGTGACTGAATCCGTTGTAGGTGAGGTTCACCAGGTGTGCCACTACTTCGTCCTTGCCGGGCTTGCGGACATCGAGCCACCACTGTCCAGTGAGAGCGACCATCCCGACCAGCATCTGCGAGTACATCGGGGCGAGTTTGGTGTTGTAGCCCCTGGTTTTGAACTGGTGGGCCAACAAGTGCTCGACGTGTGCGGCGACCTCGACGATGAGACTGGCGAAGCTGCCAGTCGGGACTGGGGAGTCTCTGACCAGCACCCGGAATCCGTCGGTGTCACCCTCGATGTAGTCGAAGAGGGCCATGCCCGCCTGCTCGAGCAGCAAGCGGGGGTGTTCGCCGGTCAAGGCGTCGGTGATGCGTTTGAGCAGCGTCTGCAGTTCGCGGTCCACGATCACCGCATAGAGGCCTTCTTTGCCACCGAAATGCTCGTAGACCACGGGTTTGGACACCTCTGCTGCGGCGGCGATCTCCTCCATGGTGACCGCCTCGTATCCACGCGCCGCGAACAGTGACTTCCCGACGCTGAGCAACTGTTCCCGCCGTTGCTGCGCGGTCATCCGGACGCGGGTCACCGCTCCATTGTGACGGGTTGGACGAGTTTCGCTTGGATGCGCTCCGGCTTGGGCCATTTGACGTTGTGGACCCAGCCGCGTTTCTCCGCGAAGCGGATCACGGCTGCCGAGGCGTCGACCTGGTGGGGTAGGACGCCGTGGCGGGCACTTGTGGGCTCGGCATGGTGGAAGTTGTGCCACGACTCGCCCAGGCTCGGTAGCGCGAGCCAGGCCACGTTGCGGGACTCGTCACGGCTGACGAACGGTTGCTTGCCCCAGATGTGGCACACCGAGTTGATACTCCAGGTGACGTGGTGGACCAGGGCGATTCTGACCAGCCCCGCCCAGAAGAACGCCGTCAGGGCGCCTTGCCAACTCCACGTGAGCAGCCCGCCGAGCACAGCCGGCAGCAGGAATGTGGTCAGCGCCAGCCATCCGAAGGCGCCGGACAAGCGCGCGGTGAGTGGTCGTTTGAGCATGTCGGGTGCCCACCGGTTCGCGTCGATCGGTTCCTGCGCCACGAGCCAGCCGACGTGGGACCACAGGAAGCCCTTGGTGATCGCCCATGATCCGGTCCCATACTTCCAGGGAGAGTGCGGGTCGTCCTTCTCGTCGGAGTTCGCGTGGTGTTTGCGGTGGCTGGCGACCCACGATGCGATCGACCCCTGCAGGGCCAGTGAGCCCGCCACCCCGAGGGTCGCGGCCACCCAGGGCTTCGCGCGGAAGGATCGGTGGGTGAAGTAGCGGTGATAGCCGATGGTGATCCCGCCCGCAGCGATCACGTAGAGGATCAGAGCCAGTGCGATGTCCAGCCAGGAGATCCAACGGTTCCATGCGACGGGGACCGCGGCAGGACAGCGATCAGCGGAATGATGATGACGGCCAGCACGGTGACTCGACTGGTGAGGGTGGGCTCAGGTGCCCGGGTGAACTGTTCGGCGGCAACTGCCACGGCAACTCCTACGTTGGCGTAAGTTTCTACACCGTAACTTACGAATCCGTAGGTTGTCGAGGCTGCCCCTGTTCGAATCGCGCGTAATCGCCTAGTCTGAGGCGATGATGAGGAAGAGCGTTCCGGTCGCATTGGCGCTGTGTCTGGTGGCAGCCCCGTCGTTCGCGGTGTCGGTCAAGAACAACCCTGAGAACAAGAAGTTGCCGCCGACTGCAAACGTCGGCTACTTCATGGGGTACCCGAACCCGACCTACTCCTGGCACGGTTGCACCAAGAGCGCCACGAAGAAGACATTGGCCCCGCCGGTCGCCGGGCAACCGGAGGTTTTCAAGGGCAACAAACAGAAGGCCGTGGAATTCACGGTGCAGTCGACCACCCCGTACGTGTCGTGGGAAGCCAAGAAGGGCTGGAAGATCTGCGGCGTGCAAGCTGGTGTCGTGCTGGAGAACCCTGCGGTCAGCTCTTTGCTGCTCGCTGAAGCGGGCTACACCTCAGGAACAAAGAGCGGTTCGACGGTGGAGACGGGGTCCGAAACCATCCAGGTCAAGATCCCCGCTAACGGCATCCGGGCCAAGGGTTACGAACAGTTCGAGGGCAAGACTTTTTCGATCAAGTCCGTGCAGCACGTAACGGTCTTCGTGAAGAAGAAGTGAGCCGACTGACTGCATTGGTCAAGACGCGGTCACGGTGAGCCCAGGTCGTACGGGCAGGGCCTAGGTCTGTAGCGTTCCCCGCAGCACGGTCACCGTCGAATGTGTCGGGTCCCCGTCGAGAGGCTCATCGGACACGTCCACGGCGTTGAATGCTGACAGGTCCACTCCGTCTGGCACTGGGAAGGTCGCTTCTTTCTCCCCGGGAGCCAGGCTGCCCAGAGCGATCAGACCGGAGTTCTCCTCGTCGAGCAACCACACCTCGTAGAAGCCCTCAGGTCCTTGGATGTCCGAGGCCTTGACGGTGATCGTGTAGCCGTTGTCGGTGCGGTTGAGGCTCGCTTCGGCCTGCCCGCCGCGGTCCGGGCCATCGGGCATCGGAGTCAGTTCCGCCGAGGCGACAACCGACGACGGTGTGTCTTGGCCGGTGATGGTCGCGACCACGGCGCCGCCCATGAGGATACCGGCGGCAGCCGCGGCGACAAGTCCAGTCCAGCGGGGCAGAGTTCGCTTACGCCTCGCCATTGGAATCACGTTCTCGCCGCCGGACGGCGAGGGTTCAGCGAGTGCCTTGACGTCGGTGTGCAACGCGACGGGTTCGGTATCCAGTTGCGACGAGATGCGTTCCCACAGTTCGGGCGATGGTTCTACCAGCGAGTCCGGGCCGCCCGATGCACGGCCGAGAGTGACGACCTCACAGAGTTGGTCGAACTCTTGGCGGCACTGCGGGCACGACAACACGTGCTCCTGGCATGGCTGGTTTTGCTCGCCGAGCGCGAGTAGCGCCATGTCTTCGGGTTCACAGTGCTGCTGCATGGGTCACCTCCAATCGTGAACGCATTCGTTGCAAGGACCGCCGGATGTGGCTCTTCACCGTTCCCAGCGGCATATCCAGTTTGTGTGCGATCTGCTGGTGCGTCAGATCGTCGAAAAATGCGAGCCGGATGATCTGCCCTGCCGGCTCTCCCAGCTCGTCAATCTCGTCGGCAACGGACACCTGGTCGCTGATGTCAGCGTCTTGGGTGAGCGCCTCCGGCGCGTGTTCCAAGGAAACCTCGTCACGGCGCTTGCGGTGGTGGTCCGCGATCCGTCGCCTGGTGATCGCGAGCAGCCACGCCGGGACGTTGCCAGCTTCCGGGTTGAAGTTGTGCCGGCTGCGCCAGGCGGAGATAAAGACGGTTTGGGTCACATCCTCCGCGTCGGCTGCCGTAGGCAACGAGCGCAGAGCGACGGTGTAAACCAATCTCGACCACCGCTGATAGGCCTCCGCCAATGCGGACTCGTCACCAGCGGCCAGCTGGCGGCCGATCTCGGCGACATCCAAATCGGACATGAAACGAGTTTCGCATATAGCGGAGGCCCGGCGAACCGGTGGAGCGAGAAGGGACACCATCACTCCACCGGCCGTTAATCAGAGGTTGACCGGAAGCAGCACCCGGTTGATGCCGTGGGCGATCTGCTTGTTGCCCTTGTTGATGTTGACCTGGACGACCTTCGGGTTCTTCAGGTCGGGGTCCTTGTCCTTCAGGGTGATCGTGCTGTGACGCACCTTCACCTTGATGGTGCCGCCCTGAGCGGTCGTGAGCTTGGCGCCGTTGGCCTTCAGTGCCTTCTTGGCGGTGATGGTGGCACCGGGCACCACGTGGTAGAGCAGCACGGTCTCAACGGTGTCGATTCCGAGGCTCGCCACGGCCTTGAACGCGGCCCTCTCAGACTTCGGCTTCGTTCCGGTCAGAGCCTTCACCAGTGGGAAGAACGCGCGGTCCTGCGGCGCGAACGCGGTGAGGCGCACCGAGCCGTCGGTCAGCACCGAGACGGCACTGTCGGGCTTCTCGGCGAGGACTGCGAGCACCGCTTCGGTGAGGATGTCGTAGTCCTTCTTGTTCTTGTCGAACTTGTTGCCGTCCACCAGCACTCCGGCCAGCGGGTCGTTGCCGGCCTTGGCGGTGGCAGGTGCCGCGGCGACGACGCCGAAGCCCAGCGCAGCCGTGGCGGCAACAGCCGTTCCGGCGGTGATTGAACGCTTGATTCCCATGATGTTTCCTCCTGTTGGTTGGGGTTACATCTAGGTAATCGCGCCGCACCCCGGTTTTGGATGCAGCGATTTTGAAACGTTTTGTCGACCTCTACCAGGAGGAGTGCAAAGGCCGCCCTTCGGCGTATCCCGCCGCGGACTGTATCCCTACCTGCGCGAGCTCGGTGAACTGTTCGACGTCTGCGGCTCCCGCGTAGGTGAATGCGCTGCGAACTCCGCTGACGATCTCGTCGATGAGGCTCTCGACCCCGGGGCTCTCCGCGTCCAAGTACATGCGCGAACTCGAGATACCTTCCTCGAACAGCGCCTTGCGTGCACGATCGAAGGGGCTGTCCGCAGAGGTGCGGATGTTCACCGCCCGCGCCGAGGCCATGCCGAACGATTCCTTGTACGGCCGGCCTTCGGGACTGATCTGGACGTCGCCGGGCGACTCATGGGTGCCGGCGAACCACGAGCCGATCATCACGGCACTGGCACCGGCGGCCAGGGCCAGCGCGACGTCACGGGGATGCCGGACCCCGCCGTCAGCCCAGACGTGCTTCCCGCGCTTGCGGGCGGCTGCGGCGCATTCCAGCACCGCGGAGAACTGCGGTCGGCCGACGCCGGTGCGCATCCGGGTCGTGCACATTGCGCCCGGCCCGACCCCCACCTTCACGATGTCGGCGCCGGCATCGATGAGGTCCTCGGTCCCCGAGGCCGTCACCACGTTCCCCGCGACGATGGGCACCGGCTGATCGCCGATCGCGGTGAGCGTCTCCAGCATCTTGTCCTGATGTCCGTGGGCGGTGTCGACGACGATGATGTCGACCCCGGCGGCCACCAGGGACTTGGCCCGCAGGGCGACGTCGCCGTTGATACCGACGGCAGCGGCGATCAACAACTTGCCGGAGGCGTCCACGGCCGGCTGGTAGAGCGTCGAGCGCAGTGCGCCCTTGCGGGTCATGATTCCGACCAGTCGCCCCTCGGCGTCCACGACCGGAGCGAAGCGTCGGTGCTCGGCGTGCAACCGGTCGAAAGCTTCCCGCGGGGTGACGGTATCCGGAAGGACGAACAGGTCGGTGCTCATCACCTGGTGGACCTGTGTGAAGCGGTCGGACTCCTCGCAGTCGCCCTCGGTGACAACGCCCACCGGGATCCCCTCGTGGGTCACGATTGCGGCACCGTGGCTGCGTTTGGGTATCACCGCCAGCGCCATTCCCGTGGTCTCCGTCGGCGTGAGCGTCACGGCCGTCTCGAACACCGTGTTGCGGTTCTTCACCCATGACACGACCTCGGCGACCACGTCGGTCGGGATGTCCTGCGGAATAACAGCCATCCCACCGCGGCGGGCGATGGTCTCAGCCATGCGGCGTCCGGACACGGCAGTCATGTTCGCCGCGACGACGGGGATGGTCAGGCCAGTGCCATCCGGTGAGGTCAGGTCCACGTCGTGGCGCGACGACAGCGACGAGTGGTTGGGGACCAGGAAGACATCGTCGTAGGTCAGGTCGTAACCGGGCACGGTGTCATTCAGGAATCGCACATCTCGACGGTACGCGGTGAATGCGTCCGGGTCGAGGCGGGGAAATCCGGCTCGACGGGCTGCGGCCAACACACATCGGCTGGGGACCACCGTTGTCGTGAACCGTGTCAGTCCGGGATGGCCCACGGCGACCGTCGGCGGACTTACGCTGGGTGCATGTCGCCACATGACCACCCCTTGTTCACCCAGGTCTACCGACTCATCGCCAAAGCGGAGGACTCCGGCGTGGTCGGCAGAACTCGCACCGAGGTCTCTGCGCATCTGCACGGAAGGCTGCTGATCGTCGGCCTCGGGCCGGCCGAGGACCTGCACCATCTGCCCGACACGGTCACCGAGGTCGTCGGGGTCGAGCCCAGTGCATCCATGCGACGCGCGGCGCACGCTGCGATCGAACACGCCGCGATGCCGGTGGAGGTGATTGACGCGGTGGGCGAGGACTTGCCACTACCCGACGACAGCGTGGATTCTGTGTTGTTCGCGTATGTGCTCTGCAGCGTCGAAAACCCGGCGCGAGTGATCGCCGAGGCCCTGCGAGTTCTGCGTCCGGAGGGCACGATCGCGGTCCTGGAACACGTCGCGGCCGAAGACGGCACGTGGATGCGCCGGGTGCAGCGCTTGGTCAGTCCGGTCTGGCCGTGGTTGGCCGGCGGGTGCCGATGTGACCAGAACACCCGCGCGGTGTTCGAGGCCGCCGGGCTTGTCCTCGACGACCTGCAGTCGACGACCCTCACCAACGTGCCACCGGTGGCACCGGCCCTGGTCGGCACGATCAAGGTGTAGGGGTCAGGTCCTCACCGATAGGCAGTTCACCAAGCCCTCGCTGAAACCAGAGTCAACACTTCACGACATCTGTTGCAGCAGTGCGGCCATATGTTCCTGGACGGTGGTCAGTGCTCGCAACGGGCGCAGCATCACTTTGAAGTCGGTGATCAGCCCGTGCTCATCCCAGGTGATGATGTCCACCCCGTTGACGTGCACGTCGTCGATCATCGTCTCGAATTCGAGAACCGCGTTGTTGTCGGCGGTGACTTCCCGCACGTAGCGGAAGGTGGGATTCGCGATCACGTGCATGGCGCCGGTCAGGTACAAGGCGACCAGGTCCCGTCCCTGCTGGGGGCGGAAGAGCACAGGTGAGTGGAAGGTGGCGTCTTCGGCCAGGATCTGCGTGAGAAGCGCCGGGTTGCGCGACTGCACAATCTCATGCCATCGCTCGAGCGGGTTGTCCATGGGCTCGACTATTCCGGCGGGGTCCGGGCGGCGTCAACCGGGACCAGGTCGAGCACCGCATCCACGAACGTTGCGACATCGCCGGGCGCGAAATAGTAGTCAGCCCAACTGCGCAATTGATCCAGGCTCTCCTGCTCGCCGGCCCGGACCAGGGCCGCTAGGACACCGCCGGCCTCATCGGAGCCCAGTAGCGGCAGCTGCGACAGCATCCCACCGCTCAGAATCGGAGCCAGGGGTTGTGCCGGACGGGTGACCACCAGTGGTTTGCCCGTGGGCAGCCAGTCCACCGCGACGGCCGAGATGTCGCACACGAGGGCATCGGCCACCTCCCGCTGCCACCCGAAGCGCGGTGTTCGATCCACATAGTGGCCCCCCGGGCTGGAGGTCAGTAGATCCCCGATCTGACGGACTGCGGTGGCGACGGTCGACAGGCGCCTTCCCGCCTGCGGATGCGGCCGGAAAATGACCCGGTACTGCCCGCTGGACAGCAGCGCCCGCACCATGGCAACGCCGTGACTGGCCAATGACCCGTACTCCATCGGGGCCGCGCTTCCCTCCGTGGTGGGTGCGTAGACGACAGTCTTGGGCAGGCTCGTGGTGGGCAGATCGGTGGGCGGCGGCTCGCTCACGTGCAGCTGAGGCCGGCCGATGACGCGCAGTTTGGCGTCGGTGTCGAAGTCGTGCAGTGCCGCGCGGTAGCGGTCCACCGCCGCCTGCCCGGCCACGAAAGTGAGGTCGTACGCCTTGGCCTGGTTCGAGACCATGTAGACCTTGTCGCTCTCGCCGTGGCTGAGGAACACATGCTGCGGCCGGGCATAGGCCAGCACGTCGAAGTTGGAGACGTTCTGGTTGACGTACAGCACCACCTCCGGTTGGTAGGCGTTCATCAGCTGGTCCACGTCGGCCAGCCAACGGGCCAGCAGTACAGGCAGCGACGTCAGTTTCACCAGTTGCAGTGCCACGCGTGGATCGCGCACGACGATGGCCACCGGCACGTTCTCGGCCAGACTCGCCAGGGGCACCAGCCAGTCCCGGATCTGGTACACGTACTGCGGGCCGGACCCGAAGTAGACGAAGACCGAGGCTCGCTGCGGTGAGAGGGCACCGCTGCGCTGCCAGGTCCGGCGTGCTGAGCGGTCGTCCCAGGCCGTGCGGCCGCGGGTGATCGCGATCCGCAGTGGTCCACCGGCCATGGTGACCAAACTAGTGCGTGGGGCCCGGCGCCGGGTGATGGCCGCACGCAGGGGTGGCTTGAGGTTCAGTCGGAGGTCGTCCCGAGCAGCCTGGACACCACCCGTTGGGTCGCGTGACCGTCCTCGTGTGCGCAGAAGCGCGCGCGTGCGACCTCTGGTGGAGTCCCCGCGGGCGGCGTTTCGCCGGTCAACCAGCTTTGAAGCTCCTGCAGGGACTCGGTGCGCGGACCAGGCAGCTCGTCGTCGGTCAGATACACACCGCGCGGGTACGCCACGGGCGTGAAGAAGAGGATTCGAGAACCAGTGGCCAGGTGGTCGAAAGCGATGCTGGAGTGGTCGGTGATGAGGGTATGGGTGCGTGCGAGCAGTGCGTTGGTGCCGACGTCGTCGGGCACCAGGAAACCGGCAAGCCCGGGATCGGTGCGGGCCTTCTCCCCGAGCTTGCCGTGGACGCGCACCATCGGCTGCAGACCGTCCGGCACGCCCTGGGCGATGGCCCGCATGCGGGCACCCACATCGGCCAGATCGTCCACGGCATCGGTGTAGGAAGCTTCCTGCCAGGTGGGCGCGTACAGCACGACATCCGGTGCCGGGTGGGGCGCGAACTGGACGTCCACCCGCGGGGACCCGAGTTCGGCGACGTTGTCGATCGAGACGCCGTAAGCCCCGGCGTACATTGTGCGCGTCATGTACGGCCCACTGGACAACAAGATGTCAGCGGCATCGAAGTTCGCGACCGTGTTGGCGATCCACCGATGGGGTCCGTCGACGTCGCGGCCCATCTTCTTCAGGGGGGTTCCGTGCCAGGTGTTGAGGTAGGTCTGATCGTCGCGCTTGTCGAACAGCGGCGGGAACGTGACGTTGTTGACGAGGTACGTGCTGGTGGCCAGCGCGCGGTAGTAGGCCGCCGAGCGGTAGCGCACACTGCGTACCCGCGGGTCGCCGAAATCCATGGGCTCCCGCAGGGCCCAGACCAGCGGCAGGTCCGTGTGCTCGAGCAGGTACTGCGCGATCGCGGCCGGATTGCACGCAGGCGCCGAACCTTCGTAGGACTCGAGCAGCACTGTCTCGGACAACGGCAACCGCCGCCATCGCGCGTACACCAACTGGGCCGCAGCCCGCGCCACGTTTCGAACGCCGCTCACGTGCCGAAGGCTACCCATAGGCTGGCGGCGTGAAGGTTGTGCATCTGATCTCCAGCAGCGGTGTCTACGGCGCGGAGAAGATGGTGGTCGGCTTGTGCGAGGCCCTTGCGCAGTTCGGTGTCGACGCGTCACTCGAGGTCTTCGACAACCAGCACAGCCGCAATGTGGACGTGGCCGACTTCGCGCGGGCGGTAGGGGTGCCGGTGACGTTGTTGCGCTGCGGCGGGCGTTTCGACCCCGCCGCCGTGCGACGTCTGCGAGTAGATTTGGCCGGCGCCGATCTGCTGCACACCCACGGGTACAAGGCGAACCTGTACGGATTCCTGGCCACCCGGGGATCCCGCGTGCGGATCGTGGCCACCAACCACCGGTTCGACACCGGCCCGCACAACCGGTTGGACGGCCCCGTCCTGCGCCGCGTCGACGCCGTCTTCGCGGTCTCCGATGAAGCCCGGGACAGCTTGCGCTCGGAATACGCCATAGCCCATGCGCTGACGATTCCCAACGGGGTGGATCCACGAACGTTCCAGGCGGCAACCCCGAGTCTGGACCTCGCGCATCCGATTGTGGCGATGGTGGCCCGCCTGGCCCCGGAGAAGGCGCCGCGGGACTTCCTGGCGGTCGCCGCCGCTGTCCCCGAGGCACATTTCGCGATCGTGGGGGACGGGCCGCTGCGAGAAGAGCTGGTGCAGCAGGCCGGTCCGAACGTGACCTTCGCGGGTTTCCGCGACGACATGCCCGGTGTGTACGCAAGTCTCGATGTCCTGGTCCAGCCCTCGTACCGCGAGGGCATGCCGATGACGATCCTGGAGGCGATGGCCAGCGGGGTCGCGGTGGTGGCTACGCGGGTCGGTGCTGCCGCGGACGTGATTGAGCACGGCCGGACGGGACTGCTCGTGGATGCCGGCGACGTTGACGGGTTGATCGCTGCCGTGCGCGCGCTACTCGACGATCCGCAAGGTCGCGCTGAGATGGGAGCCGCTGCCAGCAGCGCCGTGGCAGAGGCGTTCACCGTGGATGTGATGGCCGGGCGTTACGCCGATCAGTACCGCCGGGTGCTCAGCCGGTGAGGAGCTGTATTTAGGAGCGCGAGTGGCCTGTTGGTTGCCGGATGACCCGTAATTTGCGGGCTATTTGGCAACTACCGGGCCACTGGGGGTTCCCG
>ERZ795053.7467-NODE-7467-length-10539-cov-5.115700_pt1 | contig 10539 bp, 6 predicted proteins | sample MGYA00375137_ERZ795053 | MGnify/ENA primary metagenome ERZ795053 (study PRJEB30182, sample SAMN05720284) | activated sludge metagenome | isolation source: Anaerobic digester | place: Hong Kong | collected 2014-12-17 ... | reverse complement strand
AGAAGCTGCTGTTCATGGGCCAGGACATGGCGCCATGGCATGAGTGGACAGAGGCGCAGAGCCTTGACTGGCACCTGCTTGAACATGCGCCGCACAAGGGCATGCAGTCCCTGGTCCGGGACCTCAACCGACACTACCGGACGATTCCCGCCCTTCACGCACGCGACTGCGAACCGGAAGGGTTCGAATGGCTGATTGCCGACGATCATGAGAACTCGGTTTTTGCATGGGCACGCCATTCCGGCGACGGCGGCGCGATGGTGGCTGTCATTGCCAACTTCACGCCCGTTCCACGGGAAGGCTATGTATTGCCGCTGCCGAAGGGTGGAGTCTGGCGGGAAATCGTCAACTCAGATGCTTCCGGCTACGGCGGCTCCGGCGTGGGCAACTTGGGACAGGTGGTTGCCGATGCAGGACCGAGTCACGGCAAGCCCGCGAGTGCCCGCGTAACGCTGCCGCCACTTGCAACGCTCTTCTTCATATCAGAACCATAAAGACGCTGGACACAGCAGGGAGGACAAGACATGGCCACATATCGCAAGGTTGCACCGCTCGCCCGTGATGCGATGGCCTATGTGCTGGCCGGTGGGCGAGGCAGCCGGCTGATGGAGATGACGGACAAACGCGCCAAGCCCGCCGTCCCATTTGGCTGCAAGTCGCGGATCATCGACTTCGCCCTGTCCAACGCGCTCAACTCCGGCATCCGCCGCATCGGCGTCGCCACCCAATACAAGGCCCACAGTCTGATCCGCCACATGCAGCGCGGCTGGAACTTCTTCCGCCCCGAACGGAACGAGGTCTTTGACATCCTGCCTGCCTCGCAGCGCGTTTCGGAAGACCAGTGGTACGCCGGCACAGCAGACGCCGTGTACCAGAACCTCGACATCATCATGAGCTATGGCCCGAAGTACATGGTGATCCTGGCTGGCGATCACATCTACAAGATGGACTACGAGCTCATGTTGCAGCAGCACGTCGACTCTGGCGCCGATGTAACCATCGGCTGTCTCGAGGTGCCGCGGATGGAGGCGACCGGCTTCGGCGTGATGGCCGTCGATGAGAAGGACAACATCACGGCATTCGTGGAGAAGCCCAAGGACCCGCCCGGCATTCCCGGAAGCCCTGACATGGCGCTTGCTTCCATGGGCATCTATGTCTTCGAAACGGCAGCACTTGCCGAGCATCTGCGCCGCGATGCCGAAGAGACGTCATCGAGCCGCGACTTCGGCAAGGACATCATTCCTTATATCGTAAAGAATGGGAAGGCAGTCGCGCATCGGTTCACTGCGTCGTGCGTCCGTTCGGAACACGAAACGGAGGCCTATTGGCGCGACGTAGGAACCGTCGATGCCTATTGGGAGGCCAATATCGATCTGACCGAGACACTTCCGGCCCTTGATCTCTACGACCAGAACTGGCCAATCTGGACCTACAGCGAAGTGACACCGCCTGCGAAGTTCGTGCATGATCTCGAGGGCCGGCGCGGCAGCGCTATTGCGTCGCTGGTTTCCGGCGGCTGTATCGTATCCGGTGCTTCAATCAAGAAGGCCATGCTGTTTACCAACGTCAGGGTCAATTCATTTTCCTCGCTCGAAGAGGCCGTGGTGTTGCCCGATGTGACGATTGCGCGCAATGCCAGCCTCAAGAAGGTTGTGATCGACAGCCGTGTCGTCATCCCGGATGGGCTTGTTGTCGGGGAGGATCCCGAACTCGACGCCAAGAGGTTCCGCCGGACATCCAGTGGAATCTGTCTCATCACCCAACCGATGATTGACAGGTTGTCCAAGTGAAAGTCCTGTCCGCCACCTCGGAAATCTATCCACTGGTGAAGACCGGCGGGCTGGCGGACGTCACCGGTGCGCTTCCGGCAGCACTTGGTACCCAGCGTATCGGTGTGCGCACGATCGTGCCCGGTTACCCGGCTGTCATGGCTCATCTTGAGGGCGGCTCGGTCATTCATCGCTATGATGATCTGTTTGGCGGAGAGGTCCGGCTCATCGCCGGCGTCGCGAAGGGGATCGACATTATCGCGGTTGATGCGGATCATCTCTTCAACCGGCCGGGCAATCCTTATCTCGGACCGGATGGCAAGGACTGGCCCGACAATGCCCAGCGTTTTGCGGCCTTGTCGCTCGCGGCTGCCGACGTGGCACGTGGCGTGATTGCGGACTATCAACCCGACATTCTGCACGCCCACGACTGGCAGGCGGCCTTGGCGCCCGTCTATGTTCGGTTTCGCGGCGGGCCTAAAACCATCATGACGGTGCACAATATCGCGTTCCAGGGGCAGTTCCCGGCATCGCTGTTTGCTTCTCTGCAATTGCCCGCAGCCGCTTTCTCCATTGATGGCCTCGAGTACTACGGCAACGTCGGCTACCTGAAGGGCGGTCTCGCCTGCGCGGATGCGATCACCACGGTGAGCCCGTCCTACGCGCAGGAAATCTGCACACCCGACTATGGCATGGGACTGGATGGCCTCTTGCGGGCCAGGCGTGAGGTTGTCACCGGAATCGTCAATGGCATCGATGACAGTGTATGGGATCCGGCGACCGACACGGAAATTCCGCAAACCTATACGGCAAAGACGCTCTCCAAGCGGGCCATCAACAAGCGCGCGGTTGAGGAGCGTTTCAGCCTTGATGAAGGTGACGGTCTCCTGCACGGCGTGGTGAGCCGGCTCACCTGGCAGAAGGGAATGGACATTCTCGCCAGCGAGATTGACCATCTCATTGCTACAGGTGCGCGGCTGGCGCTGATTGGTACCGGAGAAGCTGGCATCGAGACGTCGATTGTGGCCGCTGCCGACCGGCATCGCGGACGTGTAGGCATCGTGCTGGGATATGATGAGGCCCTGTCCCACGTCATGCAGTCTGGCTGCGACACCATCCTGGTGCCATCGCGCTTCGAACCCTGCGGGCTGACCCAACTCTATGGCTTGCGATACGGATGTGTCCCGATCGTCGCGAGAACTGGCGGTCTTGCCGACACGATCATTGATGCCAACGACGCTGCGCTGCAGGCCGGCGTTGCAACCGGGTTTCAATTCTCGCCCGTCGACGGTCCATCGCTCGAAAACGTGCTGAACCGCGCCGCCTCGGTCTACGCGAACCAAAAGGCTTGGCTGACCATGCAGAAACGCGGGATGGCTAACGATGTCTCGTGGACGCGGAGCGCAACCGCCTACGCCGACCTCTATCGCACTCTTCTGAAAAACTGAGCATCCGACATGATCAAGACCATCGCCACAACACCCTTTGACGGTCAGAAGCCGGGAACCTCCGGACTTCGCAAGAAGGTGACGGTGTTCCAACAGCCGCACTATGCCGAGAACTTCATTCAGTCGATCTTTGATGCGCTAGAGGGCTTCCAGGGGCAGACCTTGGTTTTGGGCGGTGACGGGAGGTATCATAACAGCACCGTCATCCAGACGGCCATTCGCATGGCCGCGGCCAATGGCTTTGGGCGTGTCCTGGTCGGCCAGGGCGGCCTGCTGTCAACGCCGGCGGCATCGCACCTCATCCGCAAGTATCGCACATTTGGCGGCATCATCCTGTCTGCCAGCCACAACCCCGGCGGACCGGACGGCGATTTTGGCATCAAGTACAACGCCAGCAACGGCGGGCCAGCGCCTGAGAAGATCACTGACGCCATCTTCGCCAAGACGAAATCGATCACCGCCTACAAGATCGTGCATTCGCCCGATATCGATCTGGGATCGATCGGTACGGTGAAAGTTGGCGGCATGACGGTCGAGGTCGTGGACCCCGTGTCGGATTATGCGGAATTGATGCAGAGCCTGTTCGACTTTGATGCAATCCGCGCACTGATCAAATCAGGTTTTGCCATGAAGTTCGATGCCATGGGGGCCATAACCGGCCCCTATGGACATCGCATTCTCGAAGATATCCTGGGGTTCGCCAAGGGAACGGTGATGAACGGTTCACCGCTGCCCGACTTTGGCGGACACCATCCCGATCCCAATCTCGTTCATGCCAAGGAACTGGTCGATCTCGTGATGGCACCGGACGGGCCACAGTTCGGTGCGGCATCGGATGGCGATGGTGACCGCAATCTCATCATCGGGCGCGGCATGTATGTTACCCCTTCGGATTCGCTCGCCATCCTCGCGGCGAACGCAAAACTGGTTCCTGGCTATGCCGATGGGCTTGCCGGCATAGCCCGCTCGATGCCGACCAGCTGCGCGCCGGACAGGGTTGCCGAGAAGCTCGGCGTTCCCTGCTACGAGACCCCGACGGGCTGGAAGTTCTTCGGCAACCTGCTTGATGCGGGCAAGGCGACCTTGTGTGGCGAGGAGAGCTTCGGCACCGGCTCCAACCATGTGCGCGAGAAGGACGGGTTGTGGGCCGTCCTCATGTGGCTCAACATTCTGGCCAAGCGCAAACGGAGCGTCGCCGAGATCGTGACGGCGCATTGGCGCGAGTATGGCCGCAACTTCTATTCGCGTCATGACTACGAAGAAGTCGATGCTGAGGCGGCGGGTGGCTTGATGAAGGCCCTGCGGGATATGCTGCCGATGCTGCCGGGGCAGCATGGCATCACGGCTGCCGATGATTTCGCCTATGATGACCCGGTCGATGGATCACGCACGACGGCTCAGGGGATCCGGCTGATGTTCGAGGATGGCTCGCGCATCGTCTATCGCCTGTCGGGCACCGGCACGGCGGGGGCGACGCTTCGGGTCTATATCGAACGCTATGAACCCGATGCCAGCAGGCACGGCACGGAGACCCAGACAGCGCTGGCCGATCTTATTGCCCTGTCACGCGAAATCCCCGAGATCGAACGCCGTACCGGCCGTGCAGCACCTTCGGTGATCACCTGACACTCAAACTGTCCAGATCAACCGGTGAGCCATTTCCGCTCGGCGTCACGCTCGGGGCCGATGGTGCAAATGTAGCGGTCGTGTCGCGCCACGGCACGAAAGTGCATCTGTGCATCTTCGACGACAAAGGCGAGGTGGAGCTTGCGCGGTTTACGCTGCTAGACCGGCTCGGCGACGTGCATTATGGCGTGATCGACGGCTTCACGGCCGGGACGCGCTATGGGTTTCGCGTGGAAGGTCCGTGGAACGGCGGGGAGGGGCATCGCTTCGATGCATCGAAGCTGCTGGCCGACCCTTACGGTCTGGAGATCGACCGCCCCTTCAAGCACCACACCGAGCTCACCCAACGCGGCACCGACACGGCATCTTTCGTTCCCAAGTCCATCGCCGTCAGTCTCCCGGAAGATGCACGCCCACTTCCACCGCACCGGCCGCGGCTGATCTACGAAGTACCTGTCCGCGCTTTCACGCGGCTCCACCCGAAGATTGAAGACGAGAAGCGGGGCACGATCGCGGCCATCGCCGAACCCGTCATCATCGAGCACTTCAAGCGGCTGGGCGTCGATACCGTGGAATTGATGCCTATCGCTGCTTGGATCGAAGAGCGGCACCTTGTACCGCATGGGCTCACCAACGCCTGGGGCTACAATCCCGTGACGTTCATGGCGCCGGACCCGCGCCTGGCACCCGGCGGTCTGGCCGAGGTTCGCGCCGCCGTCGAGAAGCTTCACGCCAATGGTATTCGTGTCATTCTCGATGTGGTGTTCAATCACACCGGTGAAAGCGATGCGTTCGGCAGCACCTTGTCGCTTCGCGGTTTTGACAATGCACTTTACTATGCCCACGCGGCCGGAGAACTGATCAACGACACGGGCTGCGGAAATACTCTGGCACTCAACCGGGCACCCGTGGTGCAAATGGTCATGGATGCCATGCGGAGCTGGGTCACCCGCACCGGGATCGATGGCTTCCGCTTCGACCTGGCAACCGTCATGGGGCGCACGCCTCAAGGCTTCGACCGCAATGCGCCACTCCTGGCCGCCATTGAGCAAGATCCTCTGTTATCGCAGCTTATCATGATTGCCGAGCCATGGGATGTCGGCCCAGGCGGCTATCAACTCGGCGAGTTCCCCGCGGCCTGGCACGAGTGGAACGACAAGTACCGTGACGAAGTCAGACGATACTGGCGAGGTGATGCCGGAAGTGCGGGAGACCTGGCGACACGTATCGCGGGCTCCTCGGACATATTCGGTGTTCATCGCCGCCCGTCGTCGGGTATCAACTTTGTGGCGGCGCACGACGGGTTCACACTGCGTGATACGGTGACCTATCTCATCAAGAACAACCATGCCAATGGTGAAGGCAACCGCGACGGCAACGCGCACGAACCGACCTGGCCCAAAGGCGACGTAAGAGCCCTGCTGGCAACGCTTTTCCTGTCGCGCGGCACACCCATGCTCACGGCTGGCGATGAGTTTGGCCGCACGCAGCGTGGGAACAACAACGCCTATGCGCAGGACAACGAGGTCACGTGGCTGGACTGGAATGCGGCCGATCAAAAGCTCATCGACTTTACGGCAAGCCTGTCGGCCCTTCGCCGTTCGATTGATCTGGTGACTGAAGATGCTTTCCTGACCGGCGCGCCGCGCAACGGTTCATCCGGCCCCGACGCGTTGTGGCTGGGAGGAGATGGCGGGCGCATGAATTGGCATGACGCCAACGCGTCTGTCCTCGGCCTTGTCCTTTCTGCCGGGAACGGCCGCGTGGGGTTATGGTTCAATCGTGGGCCTCAAGCGCTGCATCCCGATATGCCGAAGCGGGCGGGGTATGGCTGGCGCCGCGTCTTTTGCTCTGCCGAGGGAGATGGTCTGCCGCCGAAGTCGGTTACCGTCTATCTGGAAGAACGCGTGTCGCAGACGGGAGTCGCAGACAGCGATCTTTCTGACCTTGCGCGCGATGCAGGCGTCGAAACGGAATGGTGGGAGGTGGATGGCACCCACCATGAGGTGACGCCTGAGACCTTGCGCACGGTGCTCGCCGCGCTGCGCCTGCCCCACGACACGGCTGACGGCCTGCAGGCATCGCGCCAGATACTCAACGCCACAAGGATGCCGCTCCTTGGGGCAAGCAATACTGTGATCAAGATCGCTGGCAGCAGCAACCATCGCCGCCGTTTCGTTGTGTCTGATGGCGACACGACCCGAACAATCGACGTGGCACCAGGCAAAGACGCGAAAGTCTCGTTGCCTACTGGTCATTATGAGGTTCGGGATGCAGCCAATGGCCAGGACGTGACCTGGCTGATTGTCTCACCGGATACCTGCTACTTGCCGCAAGACATCAAGGATGGTGCCAGGGTCTTTGGTCTTGCGTCGCATCTCTATGCACTCCGCCATGCCGGCGATGGCGGCATCGGTGACTTCGAGACATTGCGACGGTTCGCACAGCTCACGGAGGAGACCGGCGGACATTATGCCGGGCTCAACCCGCTGCATCACCTGTTCCCTTCGGACCGAAGCCGGGTGAGTCCCTATCAGCCGTCGGACCGGCGGTTCGTCGACCCCATCTATATTGATATCGACGGGCTGCTCCGGATGGTCCCGTCGCCCAAGGCAAACTCCTTGGCACAAAGGTCCCGAGCAGCCTTCTCCCGCCTCGAGGGATTGAGCCACGTCGACTATGCAGCCGTGTGGCAGGCCAAGGAAAAAATACTGTCGGCCGCCTTCAAGGATTTCAAGCCTACACCCGCGTTCACGGCATTCGAGACATCCGGTGGTCACGACCTCGAGCGCCACGGGTATTTCGAAGCGACACGTGCGGGCGAAGAGCCTAACCGGCAACGCGTCGCCTATCGGGCCTTCCTGCAATGGGCCGCCGATGAACAGCTTGCGGCGGCGGCACAGCATCACAATCTCTATCGTGACCTGGCACTGGGCTGCGCCTTCGATGGCGGCGAGATTGCCGAGTCTGCCGATCAATTCGCCCATGGTGTTTCGCTCGGCGCACCACCCGACCCATTCTCGCGCGCGGGACAGGTGTGGTCGCTTCCCCCTTTCTCACCACTTGCCCTCGCCAATCACGGCTTCGCCCCCATGCGGAACATTCTCGATGCCAACATGCGGCATGCCGCAGCGCTCCGCATCGATCACATCCTGGGCTTTGCGCGACAATTCTGGGTGCCGCAGGGCGAAGAAGGCCGCTACGGCGCCTATGTGAAATTTCCAATGGCCCATCTGATCGCGGTGACGGCAATCGAAAGCTGGCACCATCACTGCCTGGTCGTCGGCGAAGATCTCGGCACCGTTCCAGACGGGCTCCGTGATGCGCTCGCCGCAGCAAGCATCTTCTCCTATCGGGTCTTGTGGTTCGAGAGGGATGGTCCTGGCTTCAAGGCGCCTGATCAATATCCTCATCATGCGCTCGCCTGTCTCGCATCTCACGACCTTCCGACATTCAAGGGCTGGCGGGCAGGATACGACATCGACATTGACACGGAACTCGGCCGGTTGTCCGCTTCCGAGGCGGGTATCCGGCGGGACGAGCGAACAAAGGAAGTCTCGATCCTTGACCATTTGACCGGCGCGCGCGGCGCAAACGAAGACGAGGCAAATGCGGCGGCGCACGGCTTTCTCGCCGGGACGCGATCGCAGATCATGCTGATCCAGGCCGATGATCTCACGGGGGAGACGGAACCACTGAATGTGCCGGGAACCGACCGCGAGCGGCCCAACTGGCGCCGGCGGCTGAGAGCGACCGTGGAGGAGATACCCAAGCTGCCGTTGGCACAAGCGATCATTTCGCGCGTGAAGAAGGAACGGCCGGGATGAGCGACCGTGTGACCATCGAGCGGGTTGAGCCACTCTCGCACAATTGGGCGCGGCTCGACCGCTACATCATCCGCTACAGGCGCAGTGACGGACGGATGGACAGGCTGATCCGCGAGGTTCACGACCATGGCCATGGGGCCGCCGTGCTTCCCTACGACGCGGCGCGGCGAACCGTGTTGCTGGTGCGGCAGTTCCGGCTTCCGGCCTATCTCAACGGCACGGACGGCCACATCATCGAAGCCTGCGCTGGACTGCTCGATGGCGATGACCCCGCCGAATGCGCCCGGCGCGAAGCAGAAGAGGAACTCGGCTTCCGGCTCCACAGCCTCCGACAAATGACGAGTGTCTTCTCGACCCCGGGGGCCGTAACCGAGCGGCTGACATTGTTCCTGGCAGACTACGGTGCAGGCGACAAGATCGGTGCCGGAGGCGGACATCCGCATGAGGGCGAAGACATCGAAATTCTCGAACTGCCGTTCGATGAAGTCCGCAGGCTCGCAGCAGATGGCGGTATCATCGATGCCAAGACCGTCATGCTGATCCTGTTCCTGGAGCGTGAGCTTGGGCTTCCGCGGTTATAACACCATCATGGCGAATGACGCGGACTGATGGTTGCGGTGCGGCGTGGTCCGCCGTGACGATGAACTCATGGCCTGAAAAAAGCGGGGCGACGCAACGATAATCGAAACGCTCCGGCACATGCCCCACACAAACAGCCGCCATGTTCAGCATCAAGGCCGCCTGCATCGGGCCATGGACGACGAGACCGGGGTATCCCTCTTCGGCAGCGTAATTGGCATCATAGTGGATGCGGTGGCCGTTGAAGGTGAAGGCTGAGAAACGGAACAGCAGCAGCGGCGTCGCATCGACGGTCCACGTGCGGCCTTCCGGCGGTGGTGGAGGAGAGGCGACCGATACCGCCTTCGGAGCACCGTCGCGGATGACGAGGTCTTGGCGCTCGACAACGGCCAGTTGGCCGTCTGCCTCGATATCGTGGCGAACTGAAACGACATATAGTTGGCCAGTTCGCCCTTCACGATATTTGATGTCCGCCACGGTTGACGTCCGCCGGATCGCCATGCCGACACGGATCGGCCCCAACGTCTCGACCGCACCGCCCGCCCACATGCGGCGCGGCAAGGGAATGGGAGGCAGGAAGTCACCCTTTCTCTCCGATCCGTCGTGGCTGGTATTGGCCGACATCGGCATCGCCGGCGCCAAGGTCCAGTGGAAGCCAGGTGGGCAGATGCCAGGATCCTGACTTTCGAAGAGGTAGGGCGAGAGGGTCGCCCGGTATTCGGCCACCAGCCGCGGAGTCACGATGTCTTCCCGAACCACCCTACGGCCAATCCAGTTTCCGAAAGTCTCGCTCACCTCGATTTGTCCCTTCACATCAACGCTTTTGCCATAAGTTCAGTTTGTTATACTGCCTCAGGTATTCAGCAAACAGGGTCTATGCATGACACCGATCAGCTACGTCAACCTGATGGCAGGGGATCCGGCTCCGCTGTTCATTCAGCGCTCGGGCAGCAATCCGCGCTTTGTCTTCGATACCGCAGCAGGCCGCTACATCGTGTTGTGCCTTGGCGCAACCGCCAGCGACAAACACGCCCAGGCCGCCATCCAGGCGGTGAAGAGCCGGCCACAGTTCTTCGATGATACCACGGGGTCCTTCTTCTTCGTCAGCGTCGACCCTAGCGACGAAGCGGAGAGCCGGATCACCGAGAGCTACCCGGGCTACCGCATCTTCTGGGATTTCGACGGCCAGGTAGGTGCACTTTACGGCGCGTTGCCGGTCGATGCGAAGCCAGGCAGCAGAGGCGTCCAGGTGAGGCGCCTCTGGGTCGTGCTGGACCCCACGCTCAGAGT
>ERZ795053.7466-NODE-7466-length-10540-cov-3.672294_pt1 | contig 10540 bp, 12 predicted proteins | sample MGYA00375137_ERZ795053 | MGnify/ENA primary metagenome ERZ795053 (study PRJEB30182, sample SAMN05720284) | activated sludge metagenome | isolation source: Anaerobic digester | place: Hong Kong | collected 2014-12-17 ... | reverse complement strand
CGTGGTCTCGAAGCCGGCCAGGAAGAGCGTCACCACCTCGTCGCGCAGTTGCTTGTCGCTCATCCCCTGGCCGGTCTCCTCGTCAACCATCTCCATCAGCATGCCCAGCAGATCATCCCGCTGCTCGCCGCTGCGGCGGCGCTGTTCGATGATGCCCAGCACCACGTCGTCGACGGTACGCATGGCGGCCAGCGTACGCCGGTTGCGCAGCGTTGGCCAGCGCAACGATGGGTAGAAGGGCAACTGAAAGCGGAAGTTGATGTCGGCCAGCAGCAGCGTGATTGCCTCGCTGACAGCGTGGGTATCGGTGTCTAGATGGGCACCAAACATGGTCTCGCTGATGATGGCCATCGTCAGGGCGGTCATCTCCTCGGCGACATTCAACGGCTGGCTGGTGTCGGCGCGCTGATCCCAACGGGCCAGCATGTCCAGGGTGCGACCGGTCATCACCTCGCCGAAGCCGGCGATGCGGCGGCGATGAAAGGCCGGCTGCATCAATCGCCGCTGGCGGAGCCACAAATCGCCCTCACTTGTAAACAGGCCGTCGCCGGCCAGTTGACGCAGAATGTCGAACATGTCGCCCTTGATGTAGTTGTGGTGGTTCTCTTGCAGAATGCGCTGTGCACCATCGGGGTGACTTACCTGGTTAAAGGTGACGTTGCCCAGCCGGTAGCGCGCCACATCGCCGTATTCGGTTGCGACGCGCATGATGAAACCCAGCGGGTCGCGCTGGAGCTGTAAGGTGTTACCGACCAGCGGCGCACCGGCCGGGCCGGTAATTTCACGGGTTGCAGCAGTCATGCCTGGTCGTGTTGCTTGAATTGTTGCTGTCATGGCATATCTCCTTGGCCACAGAATAGCATCAAATCGTCCACTTATCGTTACGAAAAGCGTTACGATCTATCCGAATAACAATTGAACGCAGAAATCGCATAGCTTTCATGGGTACAGGTCTGACCTCACAGCAGTGCGAAAATTGCATTTTCCTCAAACGCACTTACCTGACGACTGGTTGGTAAATCGTAGCGCTACGGTGCTATCCTGATACGACTCCTTGACTATCCACCAGCACCATAAGCCCGAACACAAACGTTCAAGCGGATCCGAGCGTGCAAAATGCTGGCGGGCGGGGTCATAGCCGTACGTCCCCATCTGCGAACCTCCTCTGTGTCGAACGATGTGATTACTGATCGACGGCCCCAACCGCGACCAGCTTGACTAATACTGCCGCAGTGGATTATGATCCGGCGGGTCAGATTGTATCACCCGTCCCAGCTATTACACCAACGGGTAACGGAGACGTAACCATCATGTTCGATTCGATTGCTCAAATGGTAAACGAAGCCGGCGCGACCGGCCAGCCGCTTTATGAGATTGTCATCGCGGCTGAAATAGCCAACAGCGGCAAGCCGCGCGAGCACTTGCTCAGCCGCATGGGCCGCCGGCTGGAGATTATGCAGCGGGCCGCGGCGCAGGGGATTGCCGAACCGGTGATGTCGATCAGCGGCATCAGCGGCGGCAGCGCGTACCGCTTCTGGAACTGGTTGGGCGAGGATGGCCACGAACCGCTGACCGGCCCCATCCTCAGCCGCGCCGTGGCGCGCGCCATGGCTGTCAACGAGGTCAACGCGGGCATGGGCTGCATCGTCGCGACGCCCACGGCCGGATCGGCAGGCATTCTGCCTGCCGTGCTGTTGACTCTGCAAGAAGCGCGCGGCTTCAGCGATGCTGATCTGGTCAACGCGCTCTTCACAGCCAGCGGCGTCGGCATGGTGATCATGCGCCGCGCCAGCGTCTCCGGTGCGGCCGGCGGCTGCCAGGCCGAGACCGGCAGCGCCGCCGCCATGGCGGCGGCGGCGGCGGTCGAACTGCTGGGTGGCACACCCCATCAATCAGCGCAGGCTGTGGCGATCACCTTCAAAAACATGCTGGGCCTGGTGTGTGATCCGGTGGCCGGACTGGTGGAGGTACCCTGCGTCAAGCGCAACGCAGCCGGCGCCGCGCAATGCTTCATCGCCGTCGATCTCGCAATGGCCGGTGTAGAGAGCGTCATCCCCGCCGACGAGGTGATCGACGCGATGGCGCAGATCGGCCGGCGCATGGATGAACGTTTCAAGGAAACAGCCCAGGGCGGCCTGGCTGCCACGCCCACCGGACGGCGCCTGGCCGAGCTGGTATGGGCCGACAAGAAGCCGATCTCCGCGAAATCTTAGTGTTCCGCCACAGCGGATCGTCATTGCCGCGAAGGCGGCAATCCAGGTTGGTGGGAGTGTGGTTTCCCACTTTCGCGGCAATGATGAGTGAGTAATTCCAACCAAGGAAGGGCCCTATGGCAAAACGATCCGATCCCCGCAACCGCGGCTACGCAATCGGAGCAATCATCCTCGGCGTCGTCATCTTTGCGGCGCTCATGCTTCTGCTCCAACTCAACTGGTACATCGACTGGCTGATCGCCTGGTCGATCTCGCTCTTCCTGCTCTACGGCATCGACAAGACGCAGGCCAAGCTCAACAACTGGCGCGTGCCGGAGCTTGAGTTACACGTGCTGGCCCTCATCGGCGGGTTCATCGGCGGTTGGCTGGGGATGTTCATCTTCCGCCACAAGACAAAGAAGCCAATCTTCAAGGTCGTCCTGGCCATCTCCACCCTCATCGGAATCGTGCTGTTCTACTTCTTCGTCCTGCAGCGCTAACTTGTAGATGCGTACCAACGAATTCGGAAGTGGCCGAACTACCTCAGAACTCGCTTCTGACGTTCAGGAGTCGCCCAGTTGACCCTCCCGGCCACTTCCGAATTCTGATCCGAACGCCAGTAACAGCCAGCGCTAGCCACGAAAAAAGCCGGAGACCTGTGCGGATCTCCGGCTTTTGTGCACCCCCGGCAGGACTCGAACCTGCGACCATTGGATTAGAAGTCCAGTGCTCTGTTCCACTGAGCTACGGGGGCATCTTGGACGAGTTGATTGTAGCGCCTTCAGGAAGGACTGTCAATCTTTTTATGGCGTTTCAGCCGGTCATTTGCTTGCTGCCTGCCCGGTGCGCTGCGATCAGAAACGCCAGCAAATGTCCTGCTGGGTCGTCGCATTTCAACAACTCCACATAGCGCAGAAGTGCCCCCGTCCATCCCTCGGTCTGCCAGGTCGCGCCGGCCGGCAACGGTGACCCGGCAAACCCGTCCGGCATCGGATACGCGGTGACATAGAAATACGGTTCGGGGATGCCGGCATCGCCCGGCTCGAAGCCGAAGTTCATCTGCTCGTCGGCGTACTCAGGGTTGGCGAGATCCTGATTGGGGACTTTGCGGCCGGAGAACCAGAGAAATGCCAGGTCAAAATTGTGCGGCCAGAGCACCAGCGGCCCAGTCTCCTCGCGCAGACTGCCCTTGAAGCGCGCCAATGTCAGGTTGACCAGCGAGAAAGCTGTCCACAACCGCCGCGCCTGCTCCGGAACGTAGGTCAACGGGCTGTCGTCGCTGAACTGGTCCGGGTCAACAGCGGCCTCGATGCCCAGACCGGCCAGCGCGTCCAGAGTCTGCCGGTGGAAAACAGCCACCGGCTGGCCGCGCAATGGTATTGACCGCGTCTGGCCGGTGCTGGTGACAACCTGCAGCGCGTGGTTCACGAAATCCAGCACCAGCTCGACGCTGCTATCGATGCCGGGAATCGGGCCGGTCGTTGCCCCAACTGCTGCCACGCGCAGCGCAGTGTGGAACCAGTGCTTTTCCGGCGGCGCCAGCGCCCGACGAACTTTGCCAACCACGCGTGCGTACTGCTTCATGCTGTCGCGCGTCGGCTGCCAGTCCGCGCCGTTCAGATCGGGAAACCCTGAGATTGTCATCGACTACTCCTTGAGCTAAAGTACTGGTCTCTCGATGACAACCGCAGCCCGCGTCTTACGCCGACTGCGGTGCTAACAGGCTATCCCGAGACCGTCTGCCAACACCAGTTGCTCAACCGGTATAGCCGTATTTGGTCTTCATCGCCTCGACCATGTCGATGTACGCTTGCATGGCGTCCTCCTGGGACATGCCCTTCACCTTGGCCCAGGCATCGTACTTGAACCGGCCGGCCATGTCGGTAAAGCCGGGACGCTTGCCCTGGACATCCCCCACCGTGGCTTGTTTGTAGAGAGCGTAGACCTTGAGTAGGGTCTGGTCATCGGGCCGCTTGGCGAGCTTTTGCGCGTCCGCGGCTGCGGTTTCGAACTGCGTCTGTAGATCGGACATGAGGATTCTCCTTGGTGGGTGGTATCGTGAAACGTGAAACGTGTAATGACGCTCAGCTCAGCAAATAGGCAGCAATCAGGCGCGCCGTGTTTTCGATCCCATCGACGTGCGTCCGCTCGTAGTGGTGCGACGCATCGACGCCCGGCCCGATCAGGCCGACGCGCACGTCGCCGCCAGCGTTCCAGTATGCCTCGCCATCGGAACGGTAGTACAGATAAACATCGGTACACCAGCGCAGCCCTTCGGCCTCAGCCAGCGCCTCCAGTCGACGGCGAAGTGCGAGATCATACGGTCCACCGGCATCCCTGGCGCAAACGGTTACCGCCTGTTCATGCGACGTGTTGCCGGGGGCGACAACCGCCATGTCAACAGCCACCAGTTCCGCCAGATCGGACGGCAAGCCGCTGGCGGCGCCGTGGCCAACCTCTTCGTACGTGCTGATCAGCACCGTGGTGCGTTGCGCGGGCCTCAGTCCGGCGTCTGCCAGTGCACACAGCGCGCCGTAGATACAGGCCACGCTCACCTTGTCATCGAGAAAGCGTGAGCGAACAAAGCCGTTTTCTGACAGCTCGACACGCGGATCGAAGGCCACAAAATCGCCAACCCGAATACCCAATGCCTCGGTTTCGGCGCGGCTGCCGGTGATCGCATCGATGCGCACTTCCATGCTGGCATCATCACGCGTCGCGCCCCGGTCATCAGGCCGCAGGGCATGCGCTGACGCACCGTTTGGCAGCAACGAGCCGCGGTAGCGCTGGCCGCTGGCAGCGCTGATCGTCAGTCCCTCGCCCTCGACCGAGTTCCATTGCAGCCCGCCCAGCGCCACAAGCTGCAAGCGGCCGTTGCACTTGATTTCTTTGACCATCGCCCCCAAGGTGTCCACATGCGCCGTCAACGCCCGCGGCTGGCTGCTGCTCTCGCCTTCCACCGTGGCCACCAGCGAGCCTTTCATCGTCAAACGCAACGTCAGCGGCAAATCGGCCAATCGTTCACGAACATATTCCACAGCCGCAGCCGTGTCTCCGGTCGGGCTCGGTACGTTGAGCAACCCCTCCAGAAAATCTACCGTTCTTGTTATGTCGATGTTGACCATCGATCCAAATCCCTTCTATCGATCATTCTATTGATTTCTTTGCCCGCTCACGCCCAGCGGCAGGAACGCCCGAAAAGTGCTCTGAAATGCCTCATTGAGATCAAGATAGCCGCCGCTCCAGCCGCCGACCGCGTAGATCAGCGAGCCACGGCTGGCGACTCCGGGAGTGATCCACTGGCCGGGGATCGGCGACGGAATGGACGACCAGGTGTTGGTCAGCGTATCGTAGCGCTCGTTGAAACCAGCGGCGCGTTGCCAGCCGCCGCCGATGGCATAGACCGACGTGCCATCCACCGCCAGACCGAGACCGGCCCGCGGCAAGATCATCGGCGCGCAGGTCTCCCAGCGATCATCCACCGGATAGTAGGCAGCGCAGTCGGCGAACTCCGACGATCCGTCAAACCCGCCGACCACCAGGATGCGATCGTTGAATGCCGCCGCGCCCGCGAAACCAACAGCGCGCGGCAGCGGTGACACCTCACGCCACACATCGCCCGCCGGATCGTATTCCCAAACGCGGTCGCTGTAGGCGGCGCCGTCCCAGCCGCCAAAAAGATACGCCTTGCCACCGAGCGTAGCCAGCGCATAGCCGGACCGTGGCGCGGGCATGGCCCCAGCCTGCTGCCACGCATCGGCTGTCGGGTCATAGACACGCAGTTCGGCGCTGGTCGCGCCGTCCGCAGTCGTCCCGCCGGGAACGTAGAGCCGACCATCGATCGCAACCGCCTGAACATTGGCGACCGCCGCCGGCAGGGGCGCCCGCGGCAGCCAGCCGTTGGTCGCAGGATCGTAGACATCGACCGCGTCCGCGAGGCCGTCAACACCCTCACCACCGATGGCATACAGCACATCATCCAACGCCCCCAACGCCAGCCGGCTGCGGGCGAACGGCAGCGCGGCCAGGCTGTTCCAGCGACTGGTCGCAACCCGCTGCACGTCACCAGTCTGCGCCCGGCCTGCGTCGGACAGATCGTTTTCCGGCGCCTGTGCCTGGAGCCGCGTCAGAAGATTGGGCGTCGCCAGCGCCAACAGCACCAGCGCAGCAGCCAGGAAAAACCAGACGCGTTGCCAGCGCGCCAATGATGGAAGCGCCGGCAAGAGCGGCGCAGGCACAGCTTCTTCCGTCGTCTGCTCCTCGATGCCCGCCACGTCGATCCAGCCAGCCTGCGCGGCCTTGACGATCGCCTCGGTGCGCGAGACGACCTCCAGTTTGGCGAAAATGTTACGCAGGTGCACTTTGACAGTGTTGTGGCTGATCACCAGATCGCGCGCGATTTCCTGGTTTGTCAGGCCGCGCGCCACCAGCGTGAGTATTTCCTGTTCACGTTTGCTCAGGGGATTGTCGTCGGAGGACATGGTGGCATTGTGCCACAGGACGGATGAAACCAAAAGTTGCGGGGGGATTCATGCAGGGCAACCCGCGGATTGGCGCTGTTCAGATTGCAGCCCGCCCACTGGCGTGCTACAATTGGCGCTCATCACACACGAGGTTGAAAGGATCCCCAGCCATGCCGCAAGTCCAGGTGCTCTACTGGCACGACATCCCCGCTCAGGTGCGCGTACGCGACGGCCGCGACCGCGTTTCCCTGGCGCTACCGATCCGCTTTCAAGAGGCAATCGACAATGCTGCTATGGCGGCCGGCATCACCGGCAGCGATGCATATACCGATGGCTACCACTGGGAAGACGCAGGTGAGCGAGCCGGCTCGGCCAACGACGTTGCCGCCGAGGTGGCCGCCGAACTGGATACAGCCTACGCAGTCATCGACTGGCGCAATACCGCCGATCAACTCCGCTCACGCTGACCCTAACGCCCATAGTTGCCGGGTTAGCTGCGCCTGACCGATGTGCTCGCTGAGGTGTTCGATGGCGTGCACGATGTCATAGCGCACGTGGAACGCCCGCCCTGATTCGGTCGGGTGCGTCCATGTGGCGTCAAGGTCTGGCGGCACGAACGCGGTCAGCAACGCATCCGCTATCCCGTGCGTGCGCCAGACACGTTCCCGCAAGTAGGCGACATGGTAGTTGTCCGGACCAAATTCGTCGGCTCCTTCGTCTCCCTCCACATCCCGCCATTCCCGACGCCCAAGAACCCACTCAGCGCGCCGCAGCAGGTAAACCGTGGACGAGACAGCGTGCGCCACGATGAAGCCCAGCGAATTGGCCGGACCGCGCCAGGGGCTTTCAACGAACGGCTGCCAAAGCAACGCCTCGTCCGGCAGGCCGTCCAGAATACAGTCTAGCTCTTCGTACTTTTCGCGCAGAAGTGTGCGATACGTCTCGATCTCTGTGTTCACAATATCCCTCTGACGGATCTGAAGTTAGGTTGCTCTCGCTTGGGCCGGTCTCCGACCGAGTCCCGCTCATTTTCATTGACCGGAGTGCCGGATCCGACCGGCCGGGTGCCTGACTTGATAGAAGTGGGGGTGTCGCCAAAGGTGCCAACTTATCGGAAAGTTGGCATCTCTCCGCTCATAGTTGCAACTGCGCCAGCAGTGCAGGTGTGATGTCAGTCAGGCTGTTTATCTGGTCGGCCACTGCCTGCTGCCCGGCGCCGATGACCACCGTTGCCACCGGGTTCAACGTGTGGCCGCGCACGCTGATGTCCTCAAGGTTGCCGTGATCGCTGGTTATGACAATCAGTGTCCGTTCGAGATCGACCGCTGCCAGCAACCCCTGGAGGAACTGGTCCAGATCCGCCAACAGCGTCAATGCTTCAGCCATGTCGTTGTGTTGGCCTACCACGTCGGTCGCCCAGTTATCAAAGAATATCAAGTCGTGCGTCGCAGAAAGTCCAGCCAGCACCTGCCCGGCATGGAACGCCGTCCATTGCGGCATGTCGCCGTACCCCATGCCATTGCGCCAGCCGGCATTGGTCAGGTCGACGCTGAGCGCGTGCTCGATCCGCAGATCGTCGGCGGTGCGCAACCGGATGCCAGCCGCCTGCACCGCGTGGGGAATGGCGCCATGCAGCCGCTTGCCGCGGTTGACGGCGTCAAAATAGCCCTGGGGATAGGCGTTGGCGAAGGCCACTGAAGCGCCCCCGGCCAATGCCCGCGAGAACAGCGTCTCGCCCTCCAGGATGGCGCGGATCGGCTGGTTGGGCCGCGGTCCGTAGTGTTCACCGATCATTTCCGGGACGTTGCGACCGGTCACCAGCGCCGCCTGACCGCTGGCGCTCTGCGGCTTGCCGGGCACGCCCAGCGACGCATCCGTGGGCACAAGGCTGGCCAGCGTCCCCGAGATACGCCCTGCCGAACCGAGTGGCCGCACCCCACCGAGCACATCAATGAGCGCCGGCATCTCCGCCGTCGCCAGCGGGTTGACCGCGGGATCGTCGCTGCCCAACCCGACACCATCCAAAAACACCACCACAACTCTTGTCATAGTCTCCGCTCGTATCTGATCTGTGGACAGGCGCCCAAGGCACTGGCTGCCGCGAGGCTGCTGCAACTCAAGCGAACGCAGCCTTTAACCGTGACCAAGTGTCCACGATAATCAGGCGCTCGTCCATAGTCCCGCTCCCTATTCCCCCACATCACGCAAGGCCGCATAGGTCTCGAAGTCCTGGCCGATGAACTCCAGCAGCGCCTGGACGAAGCCTTCGGTACGCTCCAGCATCGGGCTGTGCCCACACCCTTGAAACACCTCCAGGTTGTTCGCGCCGGGGATCGACAACAGCAACTGGTTCTGCACCGAGCGCTCGACATACTGGTCCCGCTCGCCCCACATCAGCAGCACCGGCAGACGCAATCGCGCCCGCGCCTCGCGCGCCAGTCGCCAGTTTTCCAGCGCCTGGGCGGACGCAGTGAACGCGGCCGGCGCCTGGTTGGCCGCGTCTGTGACAAGCTGCTGGAACAAGGGATCAGGCGGGCGGGCGGGCATGACCGCTGCCAGGGCCTGGGCCAGCAACCCGCGATCATCGCGCATGCGCGCGAGAAGGTCATAGCCCGCGGAAGGTGTCGGCGTGCCCTCGGGCGACGGCGTGCTGACAAGCGTCAGCGAGCGTAGTCGATGTGCGTGGTCGGCGGCATAGGTCAGCGCAATGGCTGCACCCAGCGAATGGCCGACCAGGTGCAGGCCAGTCAATCCCAATCCATCCACCACCGCCGCGATGTCGTGCGCCTGCCGCTCAACCGAGTAGCCGGCTGGGTCAGCCGGCCGGTCGCTGTCGCCGCAGCCGCGCAGGTCAACCAGATAGGTGGTAAAGGCCGCGGGCGGCAGCAGCGCTGTGGCCGGCATCCACCAGCGGCTGCTGGCGAAGCTGCCATGCACGAACAGGATCGGCTCGGGGCCTGCGCCCTGTCGCCGGATATGGATCGAAATACCGTCGGTGGTGGTCAGTCTCATGGGTCACAGTATTCAAGAAAGGACAGTGCCAGGTCGATAAACAATGCGCGGGCCTCGTTGTGCGGGACGTGCGCGGCGTTGGGAACAACGTGCAACTGACCGTTCGCCACGCTGCCGGCGATCGATTCAGAGTGCGCCAGCGAAAAGTAGGGATCTTCGGCGCCGTGGATCACCAGCACGGGACAGGCGACACCGGCCAACTCGTCGCTGACGTCCCAGGTCCAGAAGGCTGGATCGAGCCAGCGCCGCTGCCAGCGCTGTAGCACCGCCAGCCAGCGATCGCCGTGATCGCGCGCCAGTGCAGCCTGCAATGCGGGAGAATCCTCGACCTGGGCAGTAAACGCCTGCACGGCCTCAGGGCAGCGGGGCGTCTCCACGGTGACGTGCGGCGCTTCGGCGATGACACAGCGCACCCGCTGCGGATGGCGGGCCGCAAACAGCAGCGCGATGGCCGCGCCGTCGCTGTGGCCGATCAACGCCGTCCGATCGACGGACAGCGCGTCCAGGAGGGCCAGCAAGTCGTCCACATCTCGATCCAGATAGTCCAACGGCCAATCATCCTGCCACGAGGAGCGTCCAAAGCCGGATCGGTCATAGACAAGTGTCTGAAATCGCTGGTCCAGCGCCGGGACGATGTGTCGCCAGTTGCGGCTGCTGGCGGTCGCGTGATGCAACAACGTCACCCGCGGCCCGCGTCCGCTATCCTCGTACCACAGATCATGCCCCCGAATAGGCGCCAATGGCATGGTCAGTCCTCGACAGGTTCGGGATCAGCCGCGAGAAAGGTCACATGGAACGCGCTGCCCTGGCCCGGTGTGCTCTCGAACCAGAAGCGACCGCCATGTAACTCCACCAGTGAACGGGTGATGTTGA
>ERZ795053.7464-NODE-7464-length-10542-cov-7.864213_pt1 | contig 10542 bp, 6 predicted proteins | sample MGYA00375137_ERZ795053 | MGnify/ENA primary metagenome ERZ795053 (study PRJEB30182, sample SAMN05720284) | activated sludge metagenome | isolation source: Anaerobic digester | place: Hong Kong | collected 2014-12-17 ... | reverse complement strand
CGAAAAAACAGGTAAAAAAGAAACAGGCATGTCTTTACACGAGCACAATTTCGCAGGGTAATCCTACTGTCAATAGCCACCTCATCGGGTAAACGAGCGCCAACCCACGGCTTGCCCGATGCAGCGCACCTGTGCAGATAAGCTGCCCTGCGTTTAGCAAGCAATCCAGCTTGTGTCCGGCGGGGAGCGCGTGTAAAGCCAGATTTTCAAGATAATGACGTGTGAAGCGGGCCACCCCGGTTGGGGTGGCCTTTTCTGTTCCTGGCCCCGGTCACAGTGGATCGTGGCCGCCTGTGGCGCTTCTCGCTCATCTGTTCAGTTTAAAAGTCAGGCTGCCAGATTTACTGTATGCCAGCAGCCAGAACAAAAGCGAACTGAACATGAAAGCAAAACCTGATACTTCTTTTTTCTGTCCAACGGCCGTTCGTTCCAGCAATCGGTCAGCTTTTGCTACCCTGCTCATGCTAAACGACAGCTATCTGCCAGGCGCTCTGCTGCAGGCATACCAGCTGCGCCGACAAGCTGTCCAGGCCGACTTACTCTGCCTGGTCACCCCAGACATCTCAACCGCTGCCCGGCAAGCCTTGGGGCAGTTGTTCGATTTTGTGGTGGAAGTGGAAAAAATCTACGTACCGCATGATCGGGCACAGCGGCGGCAATATCTGCCTTATGTCTTCACCAAACTGCACGCCCTACGGCTGGGTCCAGATGGCGACTTAGGATTTGCCTACGACAAAGTGGCTCTTTTAGACGCCGATTTGCTGCCGCTGCGCCAGTTTGGAGACTTGCTTGCCCTACCTGCGCCAGCCGGTGTACTTAACGAGCATAAATCGCACTTGCTGGCGGCGGCAGACGGCCGTTTCGTCATTCCTCCCAGCGTTGCCCGGCAAAAAACCTGGCGCTGGCATCAGATTTACGCCGCTTATCCACACGGGCAGCCCATCCCCCGCCACATCACCGACCGCGTCGTAACAGAACCAGGCAACATGGGAATCAATGGGGCCTTGATGGTGATGCAGCCCTCGTTGGCTGAGTATCACGCCATCCGCCGCGATCTGCAGCGCCCAACTACGCGCCACCTGGTGAGCAGCCTGTTCGACTGGCCCGACATGCAGTATCTGACCATGTTTTGGTCCGGCCGCTGGCACAACGTAGACGTGCGCTACAGCAGTCTGAACGGTTATCCCGACCTGCGAATTCTGTACGGCACGCACTATGCGGGGGTAAAGCCGTGGCACAACGGCCGTTCCTCCTCCCTCAGTTGTTACGCTCGCTACCCAGACTTCCAATACTGGTTCCGCCAGTACCGCGCCATGCTCACCCGGCATCACCCCGGCCTGCAGCGCTACAAAGGATTGCGCCGTCTGTTAGAAACAGTAACCGCGCTCATAACGCCGCCTGTCGCCAGCGAACAGGCAGCGGAACGAGCTGGCTAAAAAGTTGCTTTCTGGTCCCGGCAGGAATCTACCCGACCTGTCGGATTATAGAACCACGCTACCAGCCGTTGCCCCGGGCCACCTGTCCCAACCAGCGGGCACTTGGTTTAACAGACCGCTGCTGCGTAGCGCGATCCACCGCAACAAGGCCAAAGGTTGGTTCATACCCCAGCATCCATTCAAAATTATCGAAAGCCGACCACGCAAAGTATCCGCGAACATCCAGGCCGCTCTGTAGGCAATCGGCCACACACTGCAAGGCGGTCTGGTAGTAGGCAAGGCGGCGGCTGTCGTCCGTGGCGCCAATGCCATTCTCTGTCACCATCAGGGGCACGCCGGCTACTTCGTAGGCGCGGCGCAGCGTAGCGCCTATGGCTTCCGGCCAGTATTCGTAACCCATTTGCGTCAGCTCTACGCCCTCTTCCGGGTCCAGCGCTCCTTCCACACCGTACCGTTCGCGGGTATAGGTTTGCACGCCAACAAAGTCATCCTGGCTGGCGGCCTCCAGAAACACGTCTTGCACTTCCCGGCGCATCTGGTCACGGGCTGCTTCGCCGCCGGGCAAAGCCTGCATGTCGGCCATGGCTATGGTAAGGCCAACGGGAAGTGACGGCCGTTCCGCCTTGATCGCTTCTCTGGCCTGATGGTGGGCCGCCAGGATAACATCCCGGGCGAAAGTGGTTCCGGCAAACATGAATGGCGCGAACTTGTCGGCTGTGGTGTGCAGCGCCGCAGCCGCCTGCTGAAAAAAGAACCCGCCATCGGCCTGATCTTTCATCCACAACAGCGCAGCCATGCGCGGGATGTTGACTTCATTGATGGTGCAGACGGCTTCCACCAGATCGCCTAGATGCTGTGTCACTTTACCGGCGTAGCGGGCAAATTTTTCGGCTGTGGCCATGTTTTGCCACCCACCCTGGCTGATCAGCCAGCGCGGCGACGTAAAGTGGTGGTAGGTGACGACGGGTTTGAGGCCGTGTGCGTGGCACGCTTCCAGCATGCGGCGATAGTGGTTGAGGGCGGCGGTGGAAAAACGGCCGTCTTCCGGCTCCACACGCGCCCACTCCACCGAAAACCGGTAGCTGTTAAACCCCAGCCCGGCCAGCAAGGCAATATCTTCGGGGTAGCGGTGATAGTGGTCGATCGCGTCACCGGACGGTTCGGCAAACACTGTGTCCGGTACGTTCTCCATCACCCAAAAATCGCTATTTGTGTTGTTGCCTTCTACCTGATGGGCAGCCGTGGCTGTCCCCCATAAAAAGTCTGCCGGAAACTTGTTGTTCATACGTAGTCTCTCTCGCCTGTGGCGGATTCCCACCAGCCCAGCGTTTATGCCCTCATGCCATGCACCTGTTCCAGTAACAGGTCTACGATGTCATCTGCTGGCTGCGTGAGGGCATCTTCCTGAAAGTGGAGAATGCTCAACAGGGGCATGTCCAGCATAAACTCAGTCGTGTTCATGCCAATCGTTTCGCTGCCATCGCCACCACCGAACATACGGGTCAGGTGGCCAATCATTTGCTGGTACATCGGCTCGAAGGCGCTTCGGCCCAGCGGATCTTCCAGCCAGGCGCGAATAGTGGACTCGCGGTGCAGAATTGAGGGCAGCCGGAGCGTGGATTGCAGTGTCACCGTCACGGAGCCGCGAATATCGGCGGCGGAAGCGCCAATGAGGATGTCAAATTCTCCACTTTCGGTTACCCACTGGCTGTAAGCGGGGTCGTAGTAGGCAAATGCGCGGAAATCGAGTGGAATTGTGACCGTTTTTGTCTCGCCTGGCTGCAGTTCTACTTTGGCGAAACCTTTAAGTTCTTTGAACGGCCGTACCAATCGTGCCGCCTGATCATGCACATAGGCCTGCACAACTTCTTTGCCCGCCACCTGCCCTGTATTGGTCACATCGACGGAAACAGTTACGCCTTCTACATCTTTAAAAGTTGCCGCCGAAACCCGCAGATTGCTATAAGCGAACGTGGTATAGCTCAAGCCGTAGCCGAACGGAAACTGGGTCGGCACATCCCGGGCATCGTAGTAACGATAGCCAATAAATAGCCCCTCGCTATAGCGCACCACGCCATTTTCGCCGGGGAAGCCCAGATAGGCCGGTGTGTCTACCAGCCTGATGGGGTACGTTTCGGCCAGCTTGCCGGAGGGATTGACTCGGCCAAAAAGCACATCGGCAATGGCGCCACCGCCGGCCTGACCCATCATCCACGCTTCCAACACAGCGGCCGTTCCGTCGATCCAATCGCTGACGACAACCGGAGCGCCGTTGTTGAGGACGACGACAGTGTTGGGCTGCACGGCCGTTACCGCCTGAATCAGCGCCACCTGCTGCTGGGTCAGTTCCAGATCCGCCCGATCATACCCTTCCGATTCTTTGAACGTGGGCAAGGCGATGTAAAGCAACGCCACATCGGCTGCCTGGGCGATGACCACAGCTTCATCAATCAGTTTCTGTGCAAAATTCGCTCCTTCCGGGTAGCCGGGGGCAAAGCTAAATTCCGCGCTCGCGGCTTGCTTTTGCAGTTCGTTAAATGGCACGTCTACCTGGGTGGGATTGATGTGCGAACTGCCGCCACCCTGGAAGTGGGCTTCCCGCGCTGCCCGGCCAATTACCGCCACGTGCTGGGGATTTTGTAACGGCAGCAGGCCGTTGTTTTTCAGCAAAACCATGCCTTCAGCCGCAACTTTACGGGCCAGGGCATGATGGGCGGGGGCATCGAAATCTCGGCCTTTGGGCGTTTCGGCGGCGCGGCAAACGATTTGTACGATGCGCCGGACAGCTTCGTCCAACACGGCCTCGTCCAGCACCCCATCGCGCACAGCTTCGATGACGGCATTGACGCGTGTTTGCTTGGGGCCGGGCATTTCCAGGTCCAGCCCGGCCTGCAAAGAGGCTACCCGGTTGTGTACTGCTCCCCAATCGGAGACGACGAAGCCTTCGAAGCCCCATTCATTTTTGAGGATGTCCGTAAGCAGGCGGTGATTTTCGGAAGCGTAGGTGCCATTGACTTTGTTGTAGGCGCACATAACGGTCCAGGGTTTGGCTTTGGTAACGGCCGTTTCAAACGCCGGCAAATAGATCTCCCGCAGGGTACGCTCGTCGATCTCCGCGCTGATGGCAAATCGTTCAAACTCCTGGTTGTTGGCGGCAAAGTGCTTTAAGGAAGTGCCCACGCCCTTGCTCTGGATACCGTTAATCAAGCTGGCAGCCAACTCCCCGGCCAGATACGGGTCTTCAGAAAAATATTCAAAGTTGCGGCCGCACAGGGGCGACCGCTTCATGTTTGCCCCGGGGCCAAGCAGCACGTCCACTTTCAGGGCGATGGCCTCTTCCGCCAGAGCCTGCCCCATCTCGTACAATAAGTCGGCGTCCCAGGTGGCCGCCAGACTGGAAGCAGTGGGGAAGCAGGTAGCTGGCAAGCTTTTTTGAGCCACTGCATGCATATCCGGCAGGCGGCGGACACCGTGCGGTCCATCCGAGACCACCAGTTCCGGCAGATTCAGCCGCTCTATCGGGGTAGTTGACCACGCACTGGCTCCTGTGCAAAGCGCCGCTTTTTCTTCCAGTGTCATTTGGGCGATGATAGCTTGAATATCGGTCATGATAGGCTCCTTTTTCTCAAATACCGAACCCTGTTTGAAACCGTCCTGCCTCACGATCTATGGGTGAAGGAATCATAAACCGAGCGGATTTGCAGGGCGGCCTCAGCCTGGGACACGTCCCAACCAGGCGGCAGCGGGCAGGTGACTGTGACTGAACGGCCGGCGGGCAAATCAAAGTAGTTGTCGCTAAAGACAACATCCGCGCCTTCAAGGGACACTTCTACCAGGCGGGCCAGCGCACGGCCGTGTAACGCCACATGCAGCGTTTCCCCTTCACACTGGCAGGCAGCGGCTACTTGCGGCTCAGTGAGCTGCAGGTGTTTTGTGGGGGCAAAGAAAGCGGATTGGGTGGCGGCGAGACGGCCGTCTTGCCACAACGCCGCGATAAAGATCAGGTTCCGACGGTTGTCGTCGGTCACCCACTTGCTCAGGTCCAGGGTTCTGACGTGGGTCGTAGCCAACGGAGCAGCCTGCACCGCTTCCTCTCCGGCGGTTAGCGTTTCTCCGGCGAGCGTTTCTAGCGACCATCGGACCTGCCCTTCCCACGTTTCGCGCTGATCATTGGTAATAAAGAGTCCCTGGCAAGGCGGCGCATCTTCAATGGAAAGCAGCACCGGTGCGTAGAAGCGGCGGGCCGCATAGTGCAGCGCCTTCCAGCGGCCAAAATAGTCCAGGCTGGACCAGGAAGCCACCGGCCAGCAATCGTTTAGCTGCCAGTACAGTGTACCCGCCACCCGATCACGGAATCGTCGCCAGTGTTCCACGCCGTAGCGAATCCCTTCTGCCTGCAGCACCATGCTCAAATAGACCAGCGAGGAGAAATCTTTGGGCAGCCTGAAGGTATCCAGCATTTGCCCGACCATCAGGCTGTTGCCGCTGTCGTTTTTCTGGTGCCGCTCCATGATGTAGGAGGTCATATTCCAATCGGCTTCCTCCGCAAAGGTCCGGATTGTCGCCAGCGGCGGCAGCGCTTGAAAACCGAATTCGCTCATAAAGCGGGGGTACTGATTGCGGTAGGCGGTAAAGGGTTTACGGCCGTGCCACACATCCCAATAATGGGCGTCGCCCTGCTGCTGACCGTTGGGATCTGTGAAAGGCGTATCCGACGATGGCGAACTAGGCCAGTAGGCCGTGTCCGGGTCTACGGCCGTGCACCAGTCGGCCAGCGTATGGTGGAAGAAACGGTCATAGGCCGTTTTCATATCGTTTAAATCTGGCCGGGTCCAACCCCAGTCGGCCCAGCCCCACTCCATTTCGTTGTTGCCGCACCACAGCGCCAGGCTGGCCCGATGACGCAGGCGGCGCACATTCTCCTCAACCTCGATCCGTACGTTTTCCAGAAAATCGGGGTCATCTAGCGGGTAAACACTGCACGAAAAGATGAAATCTTGCCAGATCAGAATGCCGTACCGGTCGCACAAATCATAAAAGCGCTCTTCCTCAAAGAAGCCACCGCCCCAGACGCGCAGCATATTTTGGTGTGTCTCTGCTGCACCGCGAATGAGCGCTTCCAGATACGCATCGCTGATGCGCGTGGGGAAAGAATCGGCCGGTATCCAGTTGGACCCCTTGGCAAAGATGGGCACTCCATTGACCACAAACTCAAAAGAACGCCCCCACTGATCGGGTTCCTGACGCAGTTCTAGCGTACGCAGCCCTAACTGATAGCGGCGCTGGTCCAGCTCCGCATCGCCCTGGTGCAGGCTGACGACGACTTTGTAAAGCGGCTGTGCGCCGTAGCCGTTGGGCCACCAGAGCTGGGGGGTGGGGATGGTGATCTGTAAATTGGGGCCTGTGCCAGAAGAAAGGGGGGCGGGAACGGCCGTTTCCGTTACCATCTCTTCGCCATCAGGGGCCATAATTCGCAGGCGGGCTGTTAAGGGTTCATCTGCCAGACGCGCCAGCGTTAGCGCTGCGGAAACTGTAACCTGGCCGGCGGCGTGGCTCTGGCGCAGATGCACATCTGTCAGACGGGCGCTGCTGCCCGCTTCCAGCCGGATGTCTTTCCAGATGCCGATGGGCGGCAGTTGCGGTCCCCAGTCCCAACCAAATTGGCAGGGTGCTTTCCGCAGGTACGGTCCGCCGGGAATGGCTTGAGAGACGCCGGGCAACGGCCGTATCGCCTGCTGCTCTGTGATGTACTGGACAGGGGAGGCGAACGTAACGATCAGTTCGTTGTCGCTGGCTTGCAGCAGATCTGTAACGTCCCAGCGGTACTGGCGGAACATGTTGTGGGTGTGGGCGAGGAGACGGCCGTTCAAGGTCACCGTCGCCAGTGTATCCAGCCCATCACACACCAGCCAGATATGCGGCTGGGCTAAAAGCTCTGGCCCCGACGCAAAACGATAGCCGTATTCCCAATCAGATTCGGCCACCCACTGCACATGCTTTTCGTTGTCGCCCACAAAGGGGTCGGGAATGCGGTCCAGGGCTAGCAAATCGGTATGCACGCCGCCGGGAACGGTGGCGGGCAGCCATTCCTCAGTGCCCACCTGGCGAAACTGCCAGATACCAGATAACGATTGAATTTGCATTGTTTAGTTTCCTACTTTTCTTGCCACGCCTTTTGTAAGGCCCACGCCTTTTGTAAGGCCCACGCCTTTTGTAAGGCGCGATAGTTCAACAAGATGATGCCCTCTTCCTCGATAACATCCTTTGCCTGCTGCGCCGTGAAAAAATCATAGTCTGCCTGGCGATAGCTGTGCCCGCCCGGTTCGATGGCCATTAACTCGGCATTGCTCAAACCGGGATGCACGGCCCATTCGCTTAAGCCAGCAGGCAGCTCGCGTAAAAGTTCTATGTACTGGTCCGCTTTGGTGGCTGGCTCCAGGAGGTAGCTGTCCAGGAAGTCGAAGTCAACGGTGGGCAGGCCATGGCTTTGTACAGACTCGATCCAGGCTTGCCCCCGTACACGCAAAGCCAGGCCATAGTCTCGGGCCAGGTTAAACATGAGCGCCCAAATTTGTTTACGGCCGTGCAACCGCAGCGCGTGCCAATCCAAATGGCTGGGTTGCAGCCCGGCGGCCAGCACCGTTTCGATCTGGGCGCGAAATTCCAGTTCCAGTTCACCCAGGTTCACCTGATCTAGAACCTGGGGCATCTGGGCAAAATTATAAAAATGCCCGTCTTTGTTAACGAGAGAAGGCACCTTGTCTCTAGAGGTAACTGGTCCCCACCGGTAATCGGCCGAATCGGCCAGCACCGTCAGGTGCACGCCAAACGGAAGCTCAGGATGCTCGGTCAGAAAGCGCATGGCGTGCCAGGCCCAGGGGCAGGGAACCATCAGAGTTGTCGATCCCACCAGACCGGCCCGCAGCGTACCAACGATGGCCTCGTTTACCGCGTGGCACATCCCAAAGTCGTCTGCGTTGATAATCAGTAAACGAGCATCGGCCGGGTAGCCCAGCAGCAGGTTTGTCTGGCTGTTAGTCCGCATATGCGCTTTCCGGTTGCACCCTGGTGATCAGGGAGAGGCGGTACAAACCAAACAGACCCAGGAATACCAGCGCCAGGCAGATGGGGATGACTTCCAGGGAAAACTGGCGGGCAAGCATACCGAGCATACTGGGGATAACGGCCGTTCCCAAACCCGTAGCCGCCATCTGCATCCCAATGGTATTGGCCGCATACTGCGCGCCAACCCGCTGGCTAGTCCCCGACATCATAGCTGGGAAAATCGGGGCAACGGCAATGCCTATCAACGCCACCGCCAACAGGTTTGCCAGCTCAAACGGATTCCACCACAACAAGAAAGCTCCAACCAGAGCGAGCGCAATACCGCCCTGCACCAATCGGTGAATCCCAATACGCCTGGCATATAGACCAGCCAGAATACGCCCCACTGTAAACGTCGCCCAGTAACTTCCAGCCCAGAAACCCGCCAACTGTGGGGGTATTCCCCGCGATTCAGTTAGCAGAGTGTACGCCCAGGCCCCCAAGGAAACTTCCGCGCCGACATACAGAAAAAACAACAAAACACTCAACCAGACCTTGGGCTGGCGCATGGTCTGCCGCATCGGGGTTTGATAGTCCGTGAGGCGCTTTTCCTGTTCACTTTCAGCCGGGGCTTCGTCACGGTTATTCCACCAGGACAACGTCAGGGCAAAGGCAGCGGCCATCAAGAACTGAAAGCCACCCACAATGCGGTAACCGGCGCGCCACGAATCAAGGTTTGTCAGCGCCAGAGTCATGATGATGGGGCCAAGTGTTATCCCAATACCATAGCTGGCATGTAGCCACTGCATTAGTCCTTCACCGAAGTGGGCGGCTACATAGGTATTCAAACCAGCATCGATCGCCCCTGCGCCCAAACCGGCCACTACCCCCAGCAAAACCATCATCCACCAGGCGGGAACGAGGGTATAACCTATCAGAGCCGAACCAGTGAAAGCGCAGCTCACGGCCAGCAAATTACCCACACCCATACGGGCAATCAAAGCGCCGCTCAGAAAGCTAGAGGTCATATAGCCAGTAACACTGGCAAATAACAACATACCGAGAGCATCAAGCGGAATAGAAAAATCCGCCCGGATGGACGGCCAGGCAATCCCTAACAACCCATCTGGCATCCCCAGGGCAATAAAAGCGACATAAGCCAGGACAATCAGGCCCAGTCTGGAGCGAGCTTTTGACGTGTGCAGCATGTTGGTTATCAGCCGTAATCCTTTTGGTCTTTAAATGGTCCTGTTTGAGTGATGGGTCTTTCCCACAGAAGATCGTCTGACTTAGACAGTGGAAAGATCCCACTCTTCATAGATTTTTGGCACATCATTGATGAGGCGCTTGGTGTAGGCTTCTTTTGGTCTGAGGATCACATCATCGGCTGAGCCACTTTCCACAAAACGGCCGTGTTCCATAATATAGACACTGTCGGAAACATAATAGGCCAGGCCAATGTCGTGGGTGATAAAGATAGGCGTCATACCAATTTCGTCGCGCAAGTTCATGAGCATATCCAGGATGGTGGCGCGAGAGCAGGCATCAATCATGGAGGTGGGTTCATCGGCCAGCAAGATTTTCGGCTTAAGCAGGAAAATGCGGGCGATCATCAGGCGCTGCTGCTGCCCGCCGGAAAGCTCGAAAGGATATTTGTTGGTCAGTTCCTCGAACTTCAAGTTGACGAAGCTGCATGCCTCCGTCATCATGGCCACTTTTTGGTCATGGGGCAGTCGGCCGCCACCGCGCATACGAATACAGTCTAGAAGTACCGTGTCGATTTTGTTGAAGGTGTTGTAAGAAGAGAAAGGATCCTGGAAGATGGCCTGAATGCTTTTCCAATATTCTTTCTTTTTTCTGTGTGACCCGATGTCGCGCTTTTGGCCCTGGAAGTATATTTCGCCTTCGGTCGTGTTAATCAAACCTAAGAGCATTTTAGCCAGTGTCGTTTTGCCGCTGCCGGATTCACCTACGATGGAGATGATTTCGCCTTCGTAGAAGGTGAAGTCCACGTTATCCACGGCGACAGTTTTATTGCGGCCGAGGCCGAACACTTTGGTAA
>ERZ795053.7463-NODE-7463-length-10543-cov-6.408753_pt1 | contig 10543 bp, 5 predicted proteins | sample MGYA00375137_ERZ795053 | MGnify/ENA primary metagenome ERZ795053 (study PRJEB30182, sample SAMN05720284) | activated sludge metagenome | isolation source: Anaerobic digester | place: Hong Kong | collected 2014-12-17 ... | reverse complement strand
CGATCGGAGACGAACAGTTCGAGGGTCATCTCCACGCCGGGATTTACGAGATACAAGGCCATGGGTCAGGTTTGTCTTTGCAGACGCCTAGCGCGAATCGTCTGGTGCACGCAGGACGGTTTTGATCGCCTGTCCGCGAAGTGTGGTCAGGGCTCCGACTGTCGAAATTGGATCACCTGGAGCGAGCGCCATTGGTCATCGATTCCCAGAAGAAACATATATATAGACTATATTAATAGGCATAGCTGTAAAAGTAGCCCGTCCTTAGGGTCACCCTATGGACGAGGCGACGTTGCAACAGAAATTGGGGGCTGCGATTCGGGGCCGGAGAACGGCCTTGGGCTTCAGTCAGGATACGTTTGCCGACGAAATCGGCATGCATCGGGCGTACTACAGCGCCATCGAGAGGGGGGAGCGGAACGTTACCCTCCAAACTCTATGGCGCGTTGCGCTGGGGCTCAACGTCAAGCTCGCCGAGCTAATGCGCGAAGCGAGTCTTTGACGACATGACTGTCAACGATATGACCAACCTGTTTTTCGAACGGCCAATCCTCAATTCACCATACGAGTATCCCGCGCGGCATTGGGAGCTCGACGCCGACGGCCAACCCACTCAGGTCATTAATCCGTCTCGCCGTCCCGCCGACTTCATCACCCCCATTCCCAAGCCACGCAAGCGGAAAGGTGGTAGTGGCGAGCAGGCGTCGTTGATCTTTGACGAAGGCAAGGGGCTCTCCACACAAGAGCAGCAGTACGATCACACTGCCGTCATCAACGGTGTCCGCAAGGCGGTCGATGCCTGGAGGCGCCTGCCTCAGTCGCAATGGCGGGTCACGGCCGAGACTGCTCGATTGCTGAATCACTGGCGCAATCACCCTTTCTCGAGCATCCGCCCTTTCTTCTGCCAGGTTGAAGCCGTTGAGACGGCGATCTGGCTGACCGAGGTCGCGCCCGAGATGGGAACGGCTGGGAAACGCTTCGTTGAACACCTCAAGCAGGCCAATGCCGATGCCAATCCCGAGCTGATGCGCCTGGCGCTGAAGCTGGCTACAGGTGCTGGCAAGACCACCGTCATGGCCATGCTCATTGCCTGGCAGACGGTGAACGCGGTGCGCCACCCGGGCAGCAAGAAGTTCACTCGCGGTTTCCTGATCGTCGCTCCCGGTCTGACCATCAAGGACCGACTGCGAGTTTTGCAGCCAAGCGACCCCGATAGCTACTACGCCAGCCGTGAGCTCGTCCCCACCGACATGCTGGGCGAGATTGAGCGAGCCAAGATCGTCATTACCAACTACCACGCCTTCAAACTCCGCGAGCGGATGGAGTTGTCCAAGGGTGGACGACTTCTGCTCCAAGGACGGGGTGGCGAGGAGCTGAGCACTCAGGAGAGCGAGGGGCAGATGCTCCAGCGCGTCATGCCTGAGCTCATGAGCATGAAGAACATCCTGGCGATCAACGACGAGGCACACCACTGCTATCGCGAGAAGCCAGCATCCACGGACGAGAAGGACCTCAAGGGTGACGAGAAGCGGCAGGCCAAGGAGAACAATGAGGCAGCCCGTCTGTGGATTTCAGGCCTCGAAGCTGTCAATCGGAAGCTTGGTCTTTCCCGAGTGCTCGACTTGTCGGCAACTCCGTTTTTCCTCAGTGGTTCGGGCTACGCAGAAGGCACCCTGTTCCCGTGGACCATGAGCGATTTCTCGCTCATGGATGCCATCGAGTGCGGCATCGTCAAGCTGCCGCGTGTTCCGGTGGCAGACAATATCCCCGGCACCGAAATGCCGAAGTTCCGCGAACTGTGGAAGCACATTGGCCCGAAGATGCCCAAGAAAGGGCGCGGAAAAGGCAAGCAGCTCGATCCACTCAGCATCCCGGTTGAACTGCAGACGGCGCTGGAAGCCCTCTACGGCCACTACGCCAAAACGTATGAGCTCTGGGAAAAGGCGAGGATCCGGGTGCCGCCGTGCTTCATCGTGGTCTGCAACAACACGTCCACGTCGAAACTCGTCTATGACTACATCTCCGGTTTCCACCAGGAGAACGAGGACGGTTCCACCACGCTGCAGAACGGTCGCCTGCCGCTTTTCCAGAACTTCGACGAGCACGGCAATCCGATCGAGCGACCGCGCACGTTGTTGATCGACAGTGAGCAGTTGGAGTCTGGCGAGGCGCTCGATGCAGGCTTCCGCAGCATGGCCGCCGATGAGATCGATCGATTCCGTCGTGAAATCATCGAACGCACGGGTGACTTGCGTGCTGCGGACAACATCACCGACCAGGACCTGCTACGCGAAGTGATGAACACCGTCGGCAAGGAAGGCAGACTGGGTGAGTCCATTCGCTGCGTCGTATCCGTGTCCATGCTCACCGAAGGCTGGGACGCCAACACCGTCACCCATGTGCTCGGCGTTCGCGCCTTCGGCACCCAGCTCCTGTGCGAGCAAGTCATTGGCCGTGCCCTGCGCCGGCAATCCTACGAGACCAACGAGGAAGGCCTGTTCAACGTCGAGTACGCCGACGTGCTGGGCATTCCCTTCGACTTTACGGCTAAGCCCGTTGTGGCTCCCCCGCAGCCACCGCGTGAAACGGTTCACGTCAAGGCCATTAGGCCGGATCGGGATGAACTCGAAATCCGTTTTCCTCGCGTCCAGGGCTACCGTGTCGAGCTGCCCGAGGATCGACTGACTGCGGTCTTCAACGATGACTCGGTACTGGAGCTGACGCCAGACATAGTCGGCCCTTCGATCACACACACCGCGGGCATCATCGGCGAAGGCGTCGATCTGAACTTGAAGCACCTCGGCGACTTGCGTCACTCGACCCTGCTGTTTCACCTCACCCAGCGATTGATCTACACCAAGTGGCGTGACCAGGGTGAGCAGCCGAAGCTCCATCTGTTTGGCCAGCTCAAGCGCATCACCAAGGAATGGCTGGATACCTGCCTTGTCTGCAAGGGCGGCACCTTCCCCGGTCAGCTCATGTATCAGGAACTGGCCGACATCGCCTGCGAGCGCATCACCCGCGCTATCACCCAGGACGAGTTGAAGAAAGGCCGGCCGGTCAAGGCCATCCTCGACCCCTACAACCCGACGGGCTCCACGGCCCACGTCAGCTTCAACACCTCGCGCGACCATCGGTGGGAAACGTTGGGTCCGCCACCACGTTGCCACGTGAATTGGGTGGTGCTCGACAGCGACTGGGAGGCCGAATTTTGCCGAGTCGCCGAGTCGCACGAAAAGGTGCTCGCCTACGTCAAGAACCATAACCTCGGCCTCGAAGTGCCATATCGCTATGGCCCGATCACCCGCCGCTACATACCCGACTTCATCGTCAAGATTGACGACGGTCGCGGCACCGACGATCCGCTATATCTCATTGTCGAGATCAAGGGCTATCGCCGCGAGGATGCCAAGGAGAAGAAGGCGACCATGGAGACCTATTGGATCCCAGGCGTAAACAATCTCAGGACGCACGGACGTTGGGCCTTCGCTGAGTTCACTGACGTCTACGAGATGCAGGACGACTTTGCCGAAAAAGTGAAGGGCAAGTTCAACCAGATGATAGATGCCGCCACGGCCGGAAAGGACGCCTGACATGGCAAAGAAGCCCAAAACCCTGAAAAGCGTCGAGGCAATCAAGCACGACGACGCCACGCGCAAGAACATTCCCACCGCCGAGTACCAGTCGGTGCTGGCGCAGGACGAGAAGTCGCCAGTGCGGGTGGCGTACGAGCGCCGCAACCGCGATCTGGACCCGCAGCTGGTGTGGCGCGGTAAGGACGAGCAGGACTGGTCCGACCTTGTCGTGCACGCGCCGCCGCTGTACATCCAGGAGAAGGTGCACCCCAAGGTTCTGATCGACGACCTGCGCCGGCAGAGCGAGCAGCGCCGTGCGCAGGAAGCCCGCGAGCAGCAGGGCGCGATGGTCGACCTGTTCGCCGACTTCAACGGCCTGCCGTCCGAGGCCGCGCGCACCGAGTTCTACCAGCACGAAGCGCACTGGGCCAATCGCATGATCCTGGGCGACTCGCTGCAGGTGATGGCCAGCCTGGCCGAGCGCGAAGGCCTGCGCGGCAAGGTGCAGTGCATCTACTTCGATCCGCCCTACGGCATCAAGTTCAACAGCAACTTCCAGTGGTCAACCACTAGCCGCGACGTGAAGGACGGCAACACCGAGCACATTACGCGCGAGCCGGAGCAGGTCAAGGCGTTTCGGGATACGTGGCGCGATGGCATTCATTCCTATCTGACCTATCTGCGTGACCGGCTGACGGTGGCGCGGGATCTGCTGACGGAGTCGGGGTCGATCTTTGTGCAGATTGGGGATGAGAATGTTCACCGAGTACGAGCTGTCTTGGATGAAGTCTTCGGTGATGGCAACTGCATCGCCCAAATCTCAATGCAAAAAACCAGTGGACAAACCTCGCAGTACATTGCCGGGGTTCTCGACTACATCCTCGTTTATGCGAAGCATGTGGAAAAAGCAAAGTTTCGACGCGTGCTGATCGCGAAGCCAGCTATTGCTAGTCCGGAAGAGCGTTACGTTTGTGTGGAGCCTAAGCTCGGAGAGCTGATCGATTTGTCGGTGAAGCAAAAGCGCGGCGAGCAACCAATTCCAAAAGGGAGAATTCTCCGGCTGCAGGACACGACATCGCAGACCGGTTCAGATAGCAGTCGGTTTGTCTTTGAGTTTCAAGGATTACAAGCTAGGCCTTCTGGTAAGCGCGGTTGGTCGTTCGGAATCGAGAAGAGGGAGCGCCTCGCTCGATCTGGTCGACTGTACTCGGTCGGCAACAGTATTCGTTGGAAGAATTATCACGATGAATCAGGGCACTCCACTCCGGGCAACAACTGGACAGACCTGAGTCCATCTGGATTCGGAGAGGACCGAATCTACGTGGTGCAAACTCTCTCGAACTTCGTTCAGCGATGCATCCTGATGTCGAGCGACCCGGGCGACATCGTCCTCGACCCAACGTGCGGCTCCGGCACAACGGCCTACGTCGCCGAACAGTGGGGGCGTCGCTGGATAACCATCGACACGTCGCGTGTCGCGCTCGCGCTCGCCCGCGCCCGCATCATGGGCGCGCGCTATCCGTACTACTTGCTCGCCGACAGCAGCGAAGGTCAGCTCAAGGAAGCCGAGCTCACCCGTAGTACGCCGAGCAGCCAACCGGTGAGCGGCAACATCCGCCAGGGTTTCGTCTACGAGCGCGTGCCGCACATCACGCTCAAGTCGATCGCCAACAACACCGAGATCGACGTGATCTGGGACCGCTTCCAGCAGACGCTGGAGCCCCTGCGCGAGGCGCTGAACAAGACGCTGAACAAGAAGTGGGAGGAGTGGGAGATCCCGCGCGAGGCCGACGTCAGGTGGCCGGCGGCCGCGAAGCAGGCACATGCCGACTGGTGGCAGCAGCGCATCGCCCGCCAAAAGGAAATCGACGCCTCCATCGCCGCCAAGGCGGACTCCGAGTACCTCTACGACAAGCCCTACGAGGACAAGAAGAAGGTCCGCGTCGCCGGCCCCTTCACCGCCGAAAGCCTGTCTCCGCATCGCGTGCTGGACGTCGACGAGAACGACGAGCTGATCGACGGAACTCGCGGGGACCAGGCCGAGTACAGCGCCGAGCGCAGCTTTACCGCCATCATCCTCGAGACGCTCAAGGTGGCCGGCGTGCAGCAGGCGCACAAGGACGACAAGATCGACTTCACCGCGCTTACGCCCTGGCCCGGTGAACTGGTCTGCGCGGAAGGCCGCTACATCGAAGGCCATACCGAGAAGCGCGCCGCCATCTTCATCGGCCCCGAGTTCGGCACCGTCGCCCGCCCCGACCTGGTCGACGCCGCCAAAGAGGCCGCCGAGGCCGGCTTCGACGTGCTGATCAGCTGCGCCTTCAACTACGACGCCCACGCCAGCGAGTTCGCCAAGCTCGGCCGCATCCCCGTGCTCAAGGCACGGATGAACGCCGATCTGCACATGGCAGAAGACCTGAAGAACACCGGCAAGGGCAACCTCTTCGTCATCTTCGGCGAGCCCGACATCGAGATCCTCGACGCCGGCCCAGATGGCGAACCCGGCCAGCTACGCGTCAAGGTCAACGGCGTGGACGTCTTCCACCCCAACACCGGCGAAGTCCGCAGCGACGGCCCCGACGGCATCGCCTGCTGGTTCGTCGACACCGACTACAACGAAGAATCCTTCTTCGTCCGCCACGCCTACTTCCTCGGCGCCAACGACCCCTACAAGGCCCTCAAGACCACCCTCAAGGCCGAGATCGACCCCGACGCCTGGGCCACCCTCAACAACGACACCTCCCGCCCCTTCGACAAACCCACCTCCGGCCGCATCGCGGTGAAGGTGATCAATCACCTGGGGGATGAGGTGATGAAGGTCTTCAAGGTTTAGGAGCGAAAAGGTGATCATCAAGTCAATCACGCCGCGTCACATCGGCGGATTCTACGAAGCGACGAAGATAGACATCGCCCCCACGGTGACGGTGTTCACTGGTCCCAATGACGCTGGCAAGTCGTGCGCACTCAATGCGATTCGGATCTTCTGTACCCGACAGCGCCTTGTTGAGTCCGATGTCCACAAAGATCGATTCGGGAAGCACCAAGGGACGTGGGACACTGATCCTGACGTTTCGATCTCTGCCGCGCTGGAGATAACCGAAGACTCAATCAAGGATGGTCTCGTTGTCGGATCACCTCAGCCTGGGGACCTGGTTCAGGTGCGCTATCAGGGAAACTCACAAAGCCGCGGCCACCAGATTCAAAAGATTGGACGACCCAAGACGAACGTCCCGATTAATAGCGTGAGCCTGAAGAAATTGCCGAAGATTGCTCAACTGAGACCCAACTCGGACATTCGCAGCAGCATCAACCTGACGAGCATGACTCCGTCTGAGGAGCAACTCTTGAAGCTTGCGTTCGGCGCGCAGTTCACGCCGGCCGCGCTCACAAGCCTAACTCAATCGGCACGAAGTCAGAGACTGGACAGGGCTGGTACAAGCTTGAACAGCAAGCTCAAGCAGTTCTTTCCAAGCGCATTACCCTTCGAGTTCAGGTTGTACGAAGTTGGCAGCGATGGAAAGGAGATCGGCGTCAGCCTCCTGGACGGTGTCCAAGGCTACGTTGAGGTGGGTTTGCGGGGTACCGGCATCAGGCGGATGCTTTCTCTAATGACTTTGTTGTTGCAGGAAGTCAACCCGGATGAGTACACAGTCGTGCTGCTGGATGAGCCAGAGACTTCCTTGCACGCTGATGCCCAACATCAGCTAAGGAGGACCCTCGAGCAACTCGCGCAGAATCCGAAGATTCAGGTCATATACGCTACCCATTCGCCGTCCATGGTGAATCCAGCTCACCCGGACCGGGTGAGAGTTTTCTCGCGTCATCTCGCAGAGGACGTAGGCACCAGCAGGGTAGCGACGCTCTCGCATGGCGAGAACTTTCACGGGGTAAGGGTAAGTTTAGGTCTGACACCTTCCGACTCTCTGCTTTACGGACTCGTAACCATCATTGTCGAAGGCGACACCGAGGCTAGATGCCTAGGCCCCCTCCTGCAAAAGTTGGACATCGAAGGCGTTGACGGTTTTCAGGGGGTCAGCACGCTTCTTGAAGCGTCCCACTTCGTTTGCGGTTGGGGGAGCAGCATCTCTTACTACTGCAAACTTGCGCGCGATCAGAACGGCCGCCCTGTCGCGTTTCTGGATGGCGATAAGAGGCGTGAGGCTGAGGGCCTGAGGAGAGATGGGGTTCAAACCATCGAGCTTCCGAGAGACACGGAGATTGAGCAGATCGTGCCTCCTGAGCGATATATCGCAGCGATCGCTGAGGAGGCTGCCGAGCTCGAAATTCCCACAGAGCGGTTGACTTCAGAAGGATATGAGGCCTGGATTGCTTCCGCCGATCTGCCGAAACGCATGATGTTTTCGAAGCGAATCGAACGATGGGTCGAGGAGACAACAGGGATGTCATTGAACAAGCATTCCGTAATGGAGCGAGCAATCAATTTGACGCCTGCTGCAGACATTGATATCCGCACACTGCGAGAGTTAGCGGATGCTATCCGCAAGGAATTTAGCGCGGCGTGATGAAACTATCGCCGAGGCTCACATGAACTGCCAGTCTGGGCCATGGGATTTGAAGGGTTAATGGACTTCCGAATCGCTGACACCTTCACCGACAGCCTCGCTCGTCTGACCGGCGAAGAGCAGAAGGCCGTCAAGACGACTGCGTTCGACCTTCAGCTCAACCCCGCCAACCCGGGCATGAGCTTCCACAAGCTCGACAAGGCGCGGGACAGCAACTTCTGGTCGGTTCGGGTGAGCTCGGACATCCGCCTGATCGTGCATCGATCTTCTGGAAGCCTGCTGCTCTGCTACGTCGACCACCACGATCGCGCCTATCGCTGGGCGGAGCGCCGCAAGCTCGACGTACACCCAAAGACGGGCGCTGCGCAGTTCGTCGAGATCCGTGAGCGAGTGGAGGAGGTGCGCGTACCTACCTACGTCGAAACCCCCGTATCGGCCGCCAAGCCCGCGCTATTTTCTTCGACGCCGGAACAACTCCTGCTTGGCTACGGCGTGCCACAGGAGTGGATCGGGGACGTACAGCAGGCCACGGAAGATTCGCTTCTGGAGTTGGTGGACCATCTGCCTGCCGAGGCTGCCGAGGCGCTGCTCGAGCTTGCCACAGGCGGAGAGCCCCAAGCGGCAGTGCCTTCTACTCTCGATGCCAGTCCTTTCGAGCATCCCGACGCGCAGCGCCGCTTTCGTACGGTTTCCAGCGTCGAGGAGCTGGAGCGCGCTCTTTCATCGCCTTGGGACAAGTGGACGATATTCCTCCACCCCGAACAGCGGCAGCTCGTCGAGCGCGACTACTCGGGCCCGGCTCGGGTGTCCGGTTCGGCTGGCACCGGCAAGACCATTGTGGCCTTGCATCGCGCCGCCTATCTGGCACGCAGCAATCCAGAGTCACGCGTCCTGCTAACGACGTTCTCCGGAAGCCTGGCCAACGCCTTGCGCGCAAAACTACGTCGACTGATCAGTTCGGAGCCCCGTCTCGCGGAGCGCATCGACGTCATGGCGATGGACGCGGCGGGCATTCGCCTGCACGAGACGCAGATCGGCCCCGTGCGCCTCTTGCCGCGGGAGGACCTGAGGGCACGTATGACCGAGGCAGCCGCGCAGGCGAGCGGACTTCGCTTCGGCGTTCCCTTTCTGCTCAACGAGTGGGACCAGGTGGTCGACGCATGGCAGATCACATCATGGGACGAATACCGGGACGTGAGGCGGCTTGGTCGCAAGACAAGGCTGTCAGAAGCACAGCGCCAATCGGTGTGGGGTGTGTTCGAGCAAGTTCTGGCCGGTTTGGAGGCAGATGGCTTCACATCATTGGCCGGCGTATTCACGCGCCTCGCGGACGAGTTCGTTAACCGCCAGCATCCGCCTTTCGAGCACATCGTTGTCGACGAGGCGCAGGATATTTCCATTGCGCAGCTACGCTTTCTCGCCGCCGTCGGGCAAGATCGTTCCAACGCGCTGTTTTTCGCCGGCGACCTTGGGCAACGCATCTTCCAGACGCCTTTCTCCTGGCGATCATTGGGCGTGGACATTCGCGGTCGCTCGCGAACCTTGTCCGTCAACTACCGGACATCCCATCAGATTCGTGCCAGCGCTGATCGCCTTCTCGGAGAGTCCATTGCCGACGTGGACGGCGTGGTCGAAGTCAGGAAGGGCACTGTGTCGGTGTTCAACGGACCGAAACCGCAGGTGCTCAAAATGGAATCCCCTGAGGCTGAAGTAACGGCCGTCTCTGACTGGCTCCGCGCCAGGGTCGACGCAGGCTTGGAACCACATGAGTTGGGAGTCATCGTCCGTTCGGACGCAGAAATCGAGCGTGCGACGCAGGCGCTCGACGGGGCCGGTATTCCCTTCGTTGTGCTCGATGAGCGGATGCAGTCTGCGGTGGGCAAGGCGTCCGCATGCACCATGCATCTGGCCAAGGGGCTGGAGTTCCGCGCAGTTGCCGTGATGGCATGTGACGACGAAGTCATCCCGCTGCAAGCCCGCATCGAGCAGGTTACCGACGACAGCGATCTAGCTGAGGTCTACGCCACCGAGCGACACCTGCTGTACGTCGCCTGCACGCGTGCCCGAGAAGAGCTGCTGGCTTCGGGAGTCGAGCCTGCGTCCGAGTTTCTCGACGACCTGGTCGGAGAAGGCTGACCCCCAAAAACTTGGAGCAACAGGGGAAATAGAACGACTCGCTGAGGCTGTTGATGCGCCCGAGTTCGGCTAGAAGCTGGCCAGCGATCCTTCCTGCTGCGGATGCAATGATTCAAACGGGGAAAGGCCACTTCCAGCTGTTCGTGGGCCCCCGAAAAAGATGCGATTGACGAAGTTACCTGCGAGCTGTCTTGACTCGCCATCAATTTGCCAATCTCAAGTGATCAGGACTACCGGCGAGCTGAAACCGAATGATTGGTCTTGTGATACGTATTGATCGGCGCACACAACGGGGTGAAACCCATTTGC
>ERZ795053.7459-NODE-7459-length-10551-cov-5.052115_pt1 | contig 10551 bp, 10 predicted proteins | sample MGYA00375137_ERZ795053 | MGnify/ENA primary metagenome ERZ795053 (study PRJEB30182, sample SAMN05720284) | activated sludge metagenome | isolation source: Anaerobic digester | place: Hong Kong | collected 2014-12-17 ... | reverse complement strand
TGACAGACAAGCTTCTTGCTGAACCACACGATCTTCTTGGTGTGATGCTTGTTCCACTTCTTGTGCTTCACCTTGATGTAGTGGCAGTCGTCATCCCAGCCGTCGTAGTAGTAGCCGGGGCCACCGAGATAGATGCCGCCTCCGGCGCCATAGAGGCCGAGATTGACGTGGATCTTGGTCTTGGCTTCGGCGGCGGGCGCGAAGGCGAGGCCAATGGCGCCGGCGGCGGTGAGGGCGATGAGAGCTTTGCGGATCATGTGTTCGGTTCCTTCGGAGTGTAGCCTGACGGTATGATCACCGTTGATGACACGTTTGTAATGTTGCCGGCCTGAACCAATTCTGAGGCCATCGTTTATCTGCCGTTCATGTTCCGGCCCGTGCCGGTGGCATGGCTTGCATGGCAACGCCGCTGCCAGTATGACGGCCCCGCAGAAAAGGACCGATCCGATGGTACAGGTTTTCATCGATGGCGAGGCGGGGACCACCGGCCTCCAGATCCGCGACCGGCTCAGGAACCGGACGGACGTGACGCTTGTCTCGATTGATCCCGGCCGCCGCAAGGATCCTGAAGCCCGGCGCGAGCTGTTGAACTCCGTCGATGTCGCCATCCTCTGCCTGCCGGACGACGCGGCGAAAGAGGCCGTGAGCCTCGTCGACCCCGCCTCGAAGACCCGCATCATCGATGCGTCCACCGCCTTTCGGGTGGCTGAAGGCTGGGCCTATGGCATGGCGGAGATCTCGAAGTCCCACCGCGCCAGGATCACCGAGGCCTCTCGCGTCGCCAACCCGGGCTGCTATCCGCAAGGGTTGATTGCCTGCGTGCGCCCGCTGGTCGATGCCGGCATCATGTCATCCGACTATCCCGTCACCTACAACGCCGTCTCGGGCTATTCCGGCGGCGGCAAGAAGATGATCGAGGACTACGAGGCGAAGGGCACATCCGCCATTCCCTACTTTCCCTATGGCCTCACCTTCGCCCACAAGCACTTGCCGGAAATGCAGGTCTATGCGGAACTCGCCCACGCCCCGGTGTTCCAGCCTGCGGTCGGCAACTATGCCCAGGGGATGCTGGGCTCAGTGCCGGTGTTCCGCGACCTGCTGGTCAAGAAGGTGACGTCAGCCGATATCCACGCCTGCCTCGCGGCCGCCTATGAAGGCCAGGCCTTCATCGAGGTCGCGCCGCTAGAAGTGATCGAGCGCTCGCCGGCGATCAGCCCCGAAGTCTTGAACAACACCAACCGCATGCGGCTTCACGTGTTCGCCAACGACTTGCGCGGCCACGTGTTGCTGATGGCGATCTACGACAATCTCGGCAAGGGCGCCTCCGGTGCCGCCGTGCAGAACCTCAACCTCATGATCGGTGCCGCCGAAACCCTCGGCGTCGACCTTCCCCCTTCAGCCTGACGGAGCCTTTCCATGCAGAAATTCGAAGTCCTCACCGGTGTCGCCGCTCCGTTGAACATCGTCAACATCGACACCGACATGATCATCCCCAAGCAGTTCCTCAAGACCATCAAGCGCACCGGTCTCGGCACGTCGCTGTTCTTTGAGATGCGCTACACGCAGGATGGTCAGGAAATCCGCGATTTCGTGCTCAACAAGCCGGCCTACCGCAAGGCCGAGATCCTGGTGGCGGGCGACAATTTCGGCTGCGGATCGTCGCGCGAGCACGCCCCCTGGGCGCTGCTCGACTTCGGCATCCGCTGCGTGATCTCCACCAGCTTCGCCGACATCTTCTACAACAACTGCTTCAAGAACGGCATCCTGCCCATCAAGGTGTCGCCCGAGGATCTCAAGAAGCTGATGGACGATGCCGAGCGCGGCAGCAATGCCACCATGACCATAGATCTCCCCAATCAGGAAATCCGCGGTCCCGACGGCGGCACGGTGAAGTTCGACATCGACCCGTTCCGCAAGCATTGCCTGCTGAACGGCCTCGACGACATCGGCCTCACCATGGAAAAGGCCCCGTCCATCGACACTTTCGAGCAGAAGCAGGCCGCCGGCCAGCCCTGGCTCTAGCGCACCGGGCGAGCAAGTGGTCCCGCTTGCGAGCGCAATGATGCGCCAGACAGAATGCGGAACAGCACCTGGACGGCGGCCGCCCGGCCGCCGCGTGCTGTAAGCCTTGGACGCCATACTGACCACGGTCCTGCCGGTCTTCGGCATGATCGTCCTCGGTTACGGCCTCGCCAAGATCGGTGCCTTCGACGAGGCCGCCGGCAAGGGCATCTCGCGCTTCGTGTTCACCGTCGCGATCCCCGCGTTGCTGTTCCGCACGGTCGCAACCGTGGAGGCCCAGGAGGCAGCACCCTGGGACCTTTGGCTGGCCTTCTTTGCCGCCCTCGCCATCACCTGGATGGTGACGGCCTTCATCTCCCGCTTTTTCGAAGGTCTCTCGCCCAGCGGCGGCGCGGCGGCCTCCATGGCTGCCAGCTTCGGCAATCTGGCACTGCTGGGAACACCGTTGCTGCTGGCACACTTTGGACAGCAGGCTGCCATTCCGCTCGGCATGATCCTGTCGATCCACGCGCCGATCCTGTGGTTCGCCGGCATGATCCACCGCGAGATCGCCCGCCATTCCGGCACGTTCTCCCTGGCCCGAACCGGCCGCGACCTGTTCGTCAATCTCGCCACCAACGCCATCGTGCTCGCCCTCATCGGCGGCAGCCTGTGGCGCCTGACGGACATCGGCATCCACCCCATCATCGACAAGATGCTGCAGATGCTGTCGGCCGCGGGCGTGCCGACGGCCCTGTTTGCACTCGGCGTCTCGCTCGCCGGCTATAGCCTGCGCGGCACCTGGAGCAGCATGTTCGCGCTCCTTGGCCTCAAGATGGTGCTCACCCCCGTGGTCTTGTTCCTCATCGTCCGCTACATGGTGAGCCTGCCGCCACTGTGGGAGAAGGTCGCCATCCTGTTTGCCGCCATGCCAACCGGCGCCAACGCCTTTCTCTTCGCCCACCGCAATAATGAGGCGGTTCCCGCCGTCTCCGGCGCCATTGCGCTGGGCACCGGCCTTGCTGCCATCAGCGCCTCTATCCTGCTCTACCTGATGGACAGCGGTCTCATCTGACAGGCCCAAAACCGGTTGCCCCGGCGGGGCGCTCCGTCTACAGAAGATCCATTCCTCCCTTGAACTGGACGGGTGCCCGCGGACTGATGTGCGGCGGCATGGAGTATTGATTGAGCGACGGCAAGAAAACCGCACGATTGGCCCGGCTGAAGGCACGGGTGCTGCGCCTGTACAGTCACGGCCAGCGCGGATTTCTCTACCTCGCCGGCGGCATCGTCGTCGGCCTTGCGGCCATCGCCATGGCCTATGGCGCCGACAAGGCGCAGGAACTGTTCCAGATGCTGATTGCCTGGAAGCCCTGGATGGCGCTGGTGGTCACCCCTCTCGGATTTGGCATTGCCATCTGGATGACCCGCCACTTCTTCAACAACGCGCAAGGCTCCGGCATTCCCCAGGTCATCGCCGCCCGCCATGTCCGCGAGGGCGAGGCCCAGCAGGCCCTCGTGTCGCTCAAGGTTGCGGCTGGAAAGATCATCGTGATGATGTTCGGCTTGGTCAGCGGGGCGTCCACCGGCCGCGAAGGCCCGACTGTGCAGGTCGGTGCCGCCATCATGTATGCGTTGCGCCGGTTTTCGCCCCAGCGTGAGCACGAGCTGATGCTGGCGGGTGCCGCCGCCGGCATTTCCGCCGCCTTCAACACGCCGCTGGCCGGCGTCGTCTTTGCCATCGAGGAACTGAGCCGCTCCTTCGAGGCCCGCACCAGCGGGCTTCTGATCGGGGCCGTCATCGCAGCCGGCATGACCTCGCTCGCCGTCATCGGCGACTATTCCTATTTCGGCACCACCTTCGTCACCATCCGCTTCGGCATGGGCTGGCTGGCCATCCTGGCAATCGGCATTGTCGGCGGCATCGCCGGCGGCCTGTTCGGGCGTGTCGTGATTATGGCGTCCGATGGCTTTCCGGGCTTCGCCGGCCGGCTGATGAAGCAGCATCCCGTGCCCACGGCCGTGATCTGCGGGCTTCTCGTCGCCCTCTGCGGCCTGTCCGGCAGCGGCTCGATCTTCGGCACCGGCTATGACGAGGCCCGCGCCATCATCCACGGCGATGTCGCCGATCTCACCTTCGGTCCGCTCAAACTGCTCGCCACCACGTTCTCGGCCATCAGCGGCATTCCCGGCGGCATCTTCGCGCCCTCCCTGGCGATCGGCGCCGGATTGGGGTCCGACATGAGCCTGCTGTTCCCCTATGTGCCCATCGGCGCGCTGGCGCTGCTCGGCATGGTCGCCTATCTCACTGGCGTCGTGCAGGCGCCCCTGACATCGTTCGTCATCGTCTTCGAGATGACGGACGACAATGGCCTTGTGCTGCCGCTCATGGCGGCGGCCCTGGTGGCACAGCTCACCTCAAAACTCATCCTGCCGGAGGGGCTGTACCATGCCCTGGCCCGCAAATATCTCGAGGCCCAGAAGACCTGAGACGTGAGGTCTGAGCCTGATGCTTGATTTTGGCGGCCAGCCGGTTCATATCCGCCCATCCTCACACCCCGAAACAAGGAGCCACATGGCCAAGGAAGAACTGCTCGAATTCGAAGGAACCGTCACCGAACTTCTCCCCAACGCGACCTTCCGCGTGAAGCTCGACAACAATCACGAGATCATCGCTCACACCGCAGGCAAGATGCGCAAGAACCGCATTCGCGTCCTCGCCGGCGACCGGGTGATGGTCGAGATGACGCCCTATGACCTGACCAAGGGCCGCATCAACTACCGGTTCAAGTAGCAGCCATGGCCACCAAGGCCCCCGTCAAGCTGGTGCTGGCGAGCGCCTCGCCGCGGCGGCTGCAGCTTTTGGAGCGTGTCGGGCTGGTGCCCGATCTCCTCAACCCCGCTGACGTGGACGAGACTCCGCACAAGCGCGAGACGCCGCGTGCCCTGTCGGTGCGCCTTGCCCGCGAGAAGGCTGACCGGGCGCTGGAAATGCCGTTGGTGAAGGCCCTCGATGGCCCGGTGTTTCTCATTGCCGCCGATACGGTTGTCGGCCTCGGCCGCCGCGTGCTGCCCAAGGCCGAGACGCAGGCGCAGGCGCGCGACTGCCTGTCGCTGCTGTCCGGCCGCTCCCACTGGGTCTATTCCACCGTCTGCCTGGTGGCGCCGAACGGCAAGGTTTCGACTCGCTGCGTGGAGACAAAAGTCCGTCTCAAGCGCCTGTCGCGCGAGGATATCGATACTTATATCGCCAGCGACGAATGGCGCGGCAAGGCCGGCGGCTATGCCATCCAAGGCCGCGCCGAAGCCTTTGTCCGCATGCTCACCGGCTCCCATTCCGCTGTCGTAGGCCTGCCGCTCTATGAAACCGTCCACCTCCTCGAAGGGGCCGGCTATCCCGTCTACCACAGCTGGATGACCAGGCCGTCGGACGGCGTCTGACATGGCCGATCCCGTCGTGCGACTCCGGCCGAAGCGGCCTTGCCCCATCTGCAGCAAGCCATCGGCGCAGAAATATCATCCCTTCTGCTCGGCCCGTTGCGCCCAGGTCGACCTCAACCGCTGGCTCGGCGGCAACTACGCCATTCCAGCCGAGGAAGAAGACACGCCCGACGATGAAAGCAGCAGCGGTTAACCGATGCCCAAGCAAGCTGTGACAGTGTGCAGCACAGCATGACGGCGATGCAGAAACCTGAATTGGAACGAGATGACGGCAAGGACGGCAAGCCCCGCCCCTGGCGCTACATCCTGTCGGCCGGGCGCACCGGAACCATGTTCCTCGAAGCCTTCCTCAATACCCAGTGCGGCAACGTCATTGCCGTTCACGAACCATCGCCGACCCGCGAGCAGATGATGCTGGCCAACCTCCGCAACGACTGGGGGATCGGCAAGCGCCTGCTGGCCTGGCATTTCCAGAAATGCCGCCTTCGGCGCGACGCCTCCCACAGCAAGACCTACGTGGAGATCAACCCGTTCCTCTGTGCCATGACGGACCTGCTGCCCGATCCCGCCCGCGATCTCAGGATCGTCCATATGGTCCGTGACCCGGCGAGCTGGGCGGTCTCCATGACGGCGTTCAAGGCCTCGACGAAGTTCCGCCATGTCATCGACTACGTGCCCTTTGCCAAGCCCTATCCCTCGCCACGCCCCAAGGGCTGGAGCCGCCTTCCGGAAATCGAGAAGGCGCTCTGGCGCTGGACCTGGTGCAACAGCCGCATCATGAAGCTGAAGGCGCTGACGCCGCACTATTGTGTGGTGCGCTACGAGGACCTGTTCGCCAGCGGCGGCGCACGCAGCGCCATTCTCTCGGACGTCGTGAAGACTCTCGATCTCGACTATGCCGGTACCTTCGACGCCGCCCCGTTCAGCGAGCGCCGCAACCCGGCGCCCGGTACCGTGGCGCCGCCAAGCCCGGAGGCCGTCGCCCGCATTTGCGGCACGCTCGCCAAGGGCCTCGGCTACACGCTCTGACGGACATCCTCGTCCTTCTTCTCCGCCACCTCCGGCTTGAACACCGCGAAGCGCCCGAGCAGCTTGTGGATCGGCTGGCGCGGCACGCTCGCCACGTCGTGGCTGAGGAAGTTGAGCAGCAGCTGGAAGCCGACGAGGATCGGCAAGGCCGACAGCATCACGGTGCCGGCGGTGGCCGGTTCGCCCGCCGCCGCCGAGCGGACCCACGCGTTGACGCCGAAGGCCAGGCCGAACAGGGTCAGCACCACGCCGCCGACCAGATGCAGTGACGCCGCACTGAAGCCGCGCAGGAAATAATTGTAGCCGACGCGCTTCAGCAGATTGCGTAAGTGCAGCGGCGGGAAGGTCAGCGCCGCATGCAGCTCGCTGAGACTGCTCTTCTCATCGGCATAGACCGCCTGCATCGGCATCTCCACCATGTTGGCGCCAAGCGTCGACAGGCGGAACAGCAGATCGGATTCGAAGAAATAGCGCTGGTGGATCTTGTCCAGCGGCAGCATGCCCAGCACATTGGCATGGATCGCGATGTAGCCGTTGGTCGGATCGAACATCTGCCAGTAGCCGGTGGAAAGCTTGGTGAGGAACGACAGGCCGGCATTGCCGATCAGCCGCACCGGCGGCATCGCCCGCACGCTGTCGAGATCGAAGAAGCGGTTGCCCTTGGCGAAGTCGGCCTCCCCCGACAGGATCGGCGCCACCAGCGTGGGAATAAAGGCCGGGTTCATTTGTCCGTCGCTGTCGAGCTTGACGATCACGTCCATCCCATCCGCCAGTGCGGCGCGAAAGCCGGTGATGGTGGCCCCGCCGACGCCGCCGTTCTGGGGCCTGTGCACCGCCACCACGCGCGGGTTGAATTTCGCCAGCAGGTCGATCACTTGCCCGGTATCATCCGGGCTGCAGTCGTTCACGCAATAGATGCGCTCCACCATCTCGGGGATGGCACCGACCACGAAGGGCAGGCTCTTGCCCGCCTTGTAGCAGGGAATGACGACGGCGACGCGCGCGCTGCTGACGATGGACTCGGTGATCACTGACGGACTCCTTTCCACAGGCGGAAGGCGCGATAGCCTTCGGGCGCTCCGGGAATTTCTTCATAGTTCAGCCATTTCGCCGCGAACTGCGGGTCCTGGCGGTAGAAGGCGAGATAGTCGAACGGCAATTCGAGGATGGCGTGACGCACCGGCTGCACGTCGATCAGCACCAGGTCGGGCAGCGGCGTCATGTCGGCCAGCGCGGCCGCATGTTCCCGTGCCGAGGCAAAGGCGAGTTCCTCATCCCGTCCGATCGGGCTCGCCGAAAGCCGTGCGACCGCCGGCAGGAACAGCCGGCTGTTGGTTCGCGCCGCCCATGTGGCGTGCACATACAGCGCCGTCGGAAAGCCGGGGAACGGATGGGTCGAGAAGGCCAGGAAGCGCCCGCCGTCAGGCGTATTGGCATTGACGAAATCGATCATCGCGGCGCGCGAATCTCCCATCTCACCACCGGCGACACGATCCTTGATGGAATAGACCGATGCGACGGCGAAATAGGTGAGAACCGCCGCGGCCAGGATGCGCGGCAGCCGCGACGACGTTGCGAGATAGGTCAGCGCCAGATAGCCCATCACATAGACGGGGTAGAGGTGATAGCTGTAGGCCTTCCACTGCAGCACGGCGGCCACCAGGAAACCTGCGCCCGCCAGAATCAGCACGACCGGCTCTGGCTTCCAATCCTCCCGCGCGACCAGCAGCAAGGACAAGGCCAGCGCCGCCGCCGAGGGCACCGTGTTCATCACCAGTGCCATGGGTTCGGGAACGTTGAAGGCCCAGTAGACTTGCGCGATGGCCGGCATGGCCTCAAACAGGTAGGGGCTGGCGAAGACCAGGACGGCCGCGGCATAGGCCACGATGGTGAGCGCTGCCGCCCACAACTCGGCCCGCACCATTGTGCGGCCGAAGCCAATCCGCAGAAGCATCGCCATTTCGAGCAGAATGGGCACTGCCAGCAAATGCGGCTTGAAGGCGAAGCCGATGGCGGCGGCGCTTCCGGCGGCAGCAGCGAACAGCCAGCCCTGCGCCTCACCGCGCAGACGTGCCGCCACCATCAGGATATAGGGCAACGCCGCAATGACCGTGATGTTCTCGCGCTGGCCAAAATCTCGCCCCGCCCCCAGGCTCAGGATCAGCGCCGCAATGCCGAGGAAGAAGGCCCGTTGTGGCGCCGCCAGCACTGGGCGCAGCAGGCGATCCGATGCCATCATCGACAGCGTCAGGATCACGCCCATGAAGACATGGAAGCAGGTAACCGGCCCCAGCCCCGTGAGCCGCGACAGCGCCATGGGCAGCGCCGAGATCCACCAGATCAGTGGCGGATTGGCGGCCACCACTTCGCGCCCGAAGACGCCGCCATCCAGCAGCCGGCCGGACGACCACAGCACCCACGAGACATCATGGTTGAGATAGGTCACCGACTGCAACGCGATGCCCGCCAGCCCGAGTCCCGCCGCCACGGCCCACGGAACCATCCGCAACGCCGCCGGCACCGGTCGGGCCGTCATCGTGTCAGTCATGCATCACCCCATCTGTCCGTCGAAGGACACGTCAGGGGCAAAACCCTAGTGCAACCGGGGTTAACAGCTCTTCAAGATCACTCAGCGGCAACCGGCAGGGCATCCGGCGCCGTCGTGTGGGGCACCGACCGCCGGCCGATGATGGCATAGACCGAAGGCACCACGAACAAGGTGAGGATGGTGCCGAACGACATGCCGCCGACGATCACCCAGCCGATCTGCTGGCGGCTCTCGGCCCCCGCACCGGCGGCCAGCGCCAGCGGCACGGCGCCCAGGATCATCGCTGCCGTCGTCATCAGGATCGGACGGAGCCGCAGCGCCGCCGCCTCGATCACCGCCGCGCGGCGTTCGAGGCCCCGCTCCTGCATCTTGTTGGCGAAATCGACGATCAGGATGCCATGCTTGGTGATGAGCCCGATGAGCGTCACCAGGCCGATCTGCGAATAGACATTGAGCGTGCCGCCGGTGAGATAGAGCGCACTCAGCGCACCGGTCATCGACAGCGGCACTGTCACCATGATCATCACGGGGTCCCGGAAACTTTCGAACTGGGCCGACAGCACCAGATAGATGAAGGCCAGCGCCAGCACGAAGATGAAGGCGAGATTGGAACTGGCGTCGCGGAATTCGCGCGCCTGCCCCGTCAGGTCCGTGCCGGTTCCCTCCGGCAGGACCTCGGCCGCCGCCTGGCTCACGGCCGCAATGGCCTCGCCCAAGGTGTAGTCCGGCGCCAGGTTGGCCTCGATGGTGATGGCGCGCAGCTGGTTGAAGCGGTTGAGTTCCTTGGGCGCCACGCTCTCGCGCGTTTTCACCACGTTGGAGAGTTGGACCATCTCGCCGGATTTGCTGCGCACGAAGATCCGCGACAGCGTATCGGGCGAGGCACGGTCCTCCGGCGGCAGCGAGACCTTCACATTGTACTGCTCGGAGCCGATCTGGAAGGTCGTCACGTTGCGCCCGCCCAGCAGCGTTTCCAGCGTCCGGCCAATCACCGAAATGTCCAGGCCCAGATCGGCCACCCGGTCACGGTCGATATCGACACGCACCTCGGGCTTGTTGAGCCGCAGATCGGTATCGAGATCCTGCAGCCCCGGATTGTCCTTCAGCTTATCCACCAGCGCATTGGTGATGGTGTTGAGTTCCTCATAGGAGGTCGTGGACTGGATGACGAACTGGAACGGCTTGCCGAAGCCGCGCACGCCCAGCGAGGCCGGGTTGACGGCAAAGGCCGAAACGCCGGCGACCTTGCGCAAACGCGGCAGCAGCTTCTGCGTCACTTCCTGCTGCTTCACGTCGCGCTCGCTCCAGTCCTTCAGCCGGGCGAAGGCGGTGAGGCGTGACGGATCACGGATGCCGACGATCATCAGGTAGGAGCGCAACTCCGGCACGGTGCCGAGAATGTCTTCGATCTGGTGCGCGTAGCGATCGGTATAGGTGAGGCTCGCACCGTCAGGCCCATTGCCGGAGACGATGACGATGCCGCGATCTTCGAGTGGCGAGAGTTCCGACTTGAGGTGTGTGAACAGCCAGCC
>ERZ795053.7457-NODE-7457-length-10551-cov-8.039444_pt1 | contig 10551 bp, 7 predicted proteins | sample MGYA00375137_ERZ795053 | MGnify/ENA primary metagenome ERZ795053 (study PRJEB30182, sample SAMN05720284) | activated sludge metagenome | isolation source: Anaerobic digester | place: Hong Kong | collected 2014-12-17 ... | reverse complement strand
TGTATCCGCAGAATTCGCTCGACTACACCTCGAACTTCCTGCGCATGTGCTTCGCTGTGCCGTGCGAGGAGTACAAGGTCAACCCGATCATTTCGCGCGCGCTCGACCGCATCTTCATCCTGCACGCTGATCACGAGCAGAACGCATCGACATCGACGGTGCGTCTGGCGGGTTCTTCCGGCGCCAATCCCTTCGCCTGCATCGCGGCCGGCATCGCCTGCCTGTGGGGCCCCGCGCACGGCGGCGCCAACGAGGCCGCGCTGAAGATGCTGAGCGAGATCGGCTCGGTCGACAACATTCCGAAATTCGTCGCCAAGGCGAAGGACAAGAACGACCCGTTCCGCCTGATGGGCTTCGGTCACCGCGTCTACAAGAACTACGACCCGCGCGCGAAGATCATGCAGAAGACCTGCCACGAGGTGCTGCGCGAACTCGGCATCAAGGACGATCCGCTGCTCGACGTGGCCGTGGAGCTCGAACGCATCGCGCTGCACGACGAATATTTCATCGAGAAGAAGCTCTATCCGAACATCGATTTCTATTCGGGCATCACGCTGAAGGCGATGGGCTTCCCGACCTCCATGTTCACCGTGCTGTTCGCGGTCGCGCGCACCGTCGGCTGGATCGCGCAGTGGAAGGAAATGATCGAAGACCCGCACCAGAAGATCGGCCGTCCGCGCCAGCTCTACACCGGCGCCCCGCGCCGCGACTACGTGCCGGTCAGCAAGCGCTGACACGCGAATAAATCGCATTCGTGGACGGCCGTCCTCGGGCGGCCGTTTTCGTTCTGCGTTCGATAATTCGCCGCCCTCTCAGAGCGCTGCGATAGTTTATGACGAAACGATTACGTGACGATGACGTTGCCCGCCCGCAACACCTTCTAAAACAGAACGCTAGACCCCGCTGCGGCGCACAATCCGACACGGAACCGTCATGTGCGCCCCCTAGATCACGCCCAACATTGTTCACGGGCGCGGGGGCTGTCCCACGGCGATGTTGCAATGAAACGCGCCTCCGGCGGGACGTTCGCGGGCCCTGCGAACGATAGCCGTTGTGCGCCTGTCTAGAGGGACTTAACATGCGATTGTTCAAGACTGCGCTTCTCGGCTGCGCCGCGGCGCTGGCGACAGCGACGGTCGGCCATGCAGCCGATCTGCCGACCCGCAAGGCCGCGCCCGTTCAATACGTGAAGATCTGCGACGCCTATGGCGCCGGCTTCTTCTACATTCCCGGCACGGACACCTGCCTGCGCGTCGGCGGTCTCGTCAAATCGGAAATCGCGATTTCCAATACCCCGTACCGTATCAACCTGCCGAACCTGAACATCGCGGGCGGCGTCAACAACACGACCTTCGCGGCCATCGCCGCGGGCGGCGGCTTTGCTCCGGGCATCATCCCCGGCGTGTCGCGCGACGCCGTCGGCTGGGGCACGGAAGGCCGCGTCGAACTCGACGCCCGCACGCAGTCGCCGTGGGGCACGGTGCGCAGCTACATCCGTGTCGTCTCCTATTTCGGCGCCGGCGCCACCGCCAACACGGGCGCGCTCTCGAACGGCATTCTCGGCCTGCCGGGCCTCGGAACGCAGGCGTCGCGCGAGTCGACCATACTCGACAAGGGCTTCATCCAGTTCGCCGGCATCACGATGGGCCGCGTCCAGTCCTTCTTCGACTTCTACGCCAACGCGGTCGGATATACCGGCCTGCGCGGCTCGGTGCAGACGGTCAACGCGCTCGGCTATACCGCGCGTCTCGGCGGCGGCTTCTCCGCGACGCTGGCGATCGAGGACTCGGTCTCGCATCGCGCGCCGGGCGGCAACACGATCGCGCTGACCACGCCGGTCGTCGTCGGCGCGCCGCTGTCGCAATATCTGGGCACGCGCATGCCCGACATCGTCGCCAATCTGCGCGTCGACCAGCCCTGGGGCTCGGCGCAGCTTTCCGGCGCGATCCATCGCGTCGGCGTCGGCCTGTTCGCGACCGGCGGCATCGCCATTCCTGGCGTCGTTCTCCCCGTCAATACCGTCCTCGCCAAGGACGACCGCATGGGCTTCGCCGTGCAGGGCGGCCTGAAATTCAACCTCGGCATGCTCGCGAAGGGCGACGTGCTGTGGCTGCAGGCGACCTTCGCGCGCGGCGCGATGGGCTACGTCGATGGCAGCAACCTGTCGTACAATGGCGGCGTGTACGCCACGACGGGCTACGGCGTCGGCGGCGGCCGAATCTCCTCCGGCAACGGCTGGCACGGCGGCTCACTCGAATCCGATTGCGTGTGGACCTATTCGGGCCGCTGCGAAGTCGGAACAGCCTTCGCGATCGATGCCGCATTCCGTCACTACTGGACGCCGTCGCTGAGCTCGACGCTCACCGCTGACTACTACCAGGTGAACTATTCCGCGAATGCGCTGAACCCGGCGGCAGGCGCCGCCGCGTGGGGCTCGACGAACTTCGGCGTCGGGGTCACCAACTACAAGGAATTCCTGGTGGCGACCGGCCTGATGTGGAATCCGGTGAAGGGCTTCGAGCTCGGCACGGAATTCACCTGGCAGCATGGCGTCACCAGCCGCCCGGTCGGCCTGGCGCCGGACGCCGCTTTGATCGCGCGCGGACTGCCGGCGTTCAAGAGCCAGAACAATCTGTACCGTCTGCGCGTTCGCGCGGCGCGCGCGTTCTGATACGCGCACGCAATCTGTAACCTCCAGAACTCTAGCCCGGCCTCCGGCCGGGCTTTTTCATTGTCGCGACCTCCAGGACGTTGCGCGCCGCCGCAATGCTCGGCGCCTCGCCATTTGCCGGCGTCAGCGCGCGATCGATATTCCGGAACGCTTCCACCTGCCGGTCGCGCTGCGCGCCGTGCGTGAACAGCGGCGCCAGCGCATTGGCGAGCGTCGCTTCATTGCAGTCGCGCTGGATGAATTCGGGCACGACATTTTGGCCCAGCACCAGATTGGCGAGAACGATCGAGGGCACGTCGATGAAATGCTTGGCCAGCTCCTCGACGCGCGAGACCTTGTAGGCGACGACCATGGGCACGCCGGAAAGCGCGAGTTCGAGCGTGACCGTGCCGGACGCGACGAGCGCCGCGCGCGCGCGGCGGAAGGCGGCGAGTTTCGCCTGATCGCCGAGCACGACTTCCGGCTTGTAGGGCCAGGAGCGCAGCTCCTCGCGAATGGCGTCTTCGAGATGCGAGACGGCGGGCAGGATGACTTCCATACGACGGCCATGCTGCGCGACGCGATGCAGCACCTGGCCGAAGACCGGCATCAGCCGTTCGATCTCGGAGCGCCGCGAGCCCGGCATCAGCAGGAATACGGCGGGATCGTTTTCGCGGTCGCGCGCATCTTCCGCATCGGGACGCAGTTCGTCGAGATGTTCGACGAGCGGGTGGCCGACGAAGACACAGGGCGGGCCGCCCAGCTTTTCATGCGCCGCTGGCTCGAACGGAAACAGCGCGAGCACGCGATCGACATAGGCGCGCATGGCCGGCGCCCTGCCCGGCCGCCACGCCCAGACCGAGGGACTGACGTAGTCGACGATCGGAATCGCGGGCGCCAGCGCGCGCACTTTTCGCGCGACGCGATGAGTGAAATCCGGGCTGTCGATGATGACGAGCGCGTCGGGCTTCGTGTCGACAATTTCACGCGCGGTCTCGTCGATGCGGCGAAGCAAACGCGGCAGATGCGCGATCACCGACGTGAAGCCCATGACCGCGATGTCTTCCAGCGGGAAGAAACTGCGCAGCCCTTCACGAATCATCGCCTCGCCGCCGACGCCCTCGATCCGCACTCCGGGCGCGAGAAGGCGCAGCGCCTGCATCAGCTTGGCGCCGAGCAGATCGCCGGACTTTTCACCGGCAACGAGGAAGAGCTTCATTCGTCCGCGCCCGCGCTACGACGCGGCCGGCACAAGGGTCGGTCGCCGCCTTCGCGCAGGAAGGCGACGAGGTGTGCGACATGCGGATCGGCGGCGAGCGACGATTCCAGTTCGTCGATGCGCGCGGCAAGCGGCGCTTCGCCCTCGAAGATCAGACGATAGGCCGCCTGCAGGTTGGCGATGGTCTCGCGCGAAAAATTGCGGCGACGCAGGCCGACGAGATTGAGACCCACCAGATGCGCGCGATTGCCGAAGGCCAGACCGAAGGGCACGAGGTCGCCCTCGAGCCCGGTGACGCCGCCGACGAAGGCATGGGCGCCGACGCGCGCGAATTGATGCACGGCGACGCCGCCGCTGAGGATGGCGAAATCGCCGACGCGCACATGACCGGCGATCATGACGTTGTTCGACAGGATGACGTCATTGCCGATGCGGCTGTCGTGGCCGACATGCGCCTGCGCGAGCAGGACGCAACGGTCGCCGATGATCGTCCGCATACCGCCGCCCGATGTGCCGGGATTGGCGGTGACGCCCTCCCGGACGATGCAGTCCTTGCCGATGGCGAGCGTCGTTTCCTCGCCGCGATATTTCAGATCCTGCGGCGGATGGCCGAGCGCGGCGAAGGGGTAGATTCTCGTCCGAGCGCCGATGGTCGTCCGCCCGGCGAGCGAGACATGCGAAACGAGTTCGACGCCCTCTGCGAGTTCGACATGTTCGCCGACGACGCAGAACGGGCCGATCTTCACGCCCGCCCCGATCCGCGCGCCCGGCGCGACGACGGACGACGGATGAACGTCAGCGGCCATGCCGCGCGCCTCAGGCCGTCGGCGGCGCGAGCATCGCGCTGATCTCGGCCTCGCAGACGAGCTGGCCGTCGACCATGGCGCGGCCCGAATACCACCACATGTTGCGGCGCTGGTTGAGCTTCTTCATGTGATATTCGAGCCGGTCTCCCGGCAGCACGGGCTTGCGGAACTTCGCCTTGTCGATCGTCATGAAGTAGACGAGAGACGGCTTCTCGCCCTTGCCGTGCGCCTGAATGCAGATCGCGCCGGCCGTCTGCGCCATGCCCTCGATGATGAGCACGCCGGGATGCACGGGCCTTTCAGGGAAATGGCCCTGGAAATGCGGCTCGTTGATCGTGACATTCTTGATGCCGATGCAGCTGTCGTCGCCATCGATGTCGACGATGCGATCGACGAGCAGGAAGGGATAGCGATGCGGCAGCGAGGCCAGGATCTTCTGGATGTCGAAGGATTCGAGTTTCTTGGCCGTCTCGCTCGTCACGTTCTCTTCTCCTTGTCGGCGCGGCCGCGCCGTTCATGCGCCGCGCGCTTCAGAAACACGCGCAGGTCCTGCGCCGGCGTTCCGCCGACGCTCGCGCCGGCCGGCACGTCGCGCATCACGCCGGATTGCGCGGCGATGCGCGCGCCCGCGCCGATCGACAGATGGCCGGCGATTCCCGTCTGACCGCCGACCATGACGAAGTCGCCGAGCTCCGTCGAACCGGCGACGCCGACCTGCGCGACGATGACGCAATGGCGACCGACGACGACATTGTGGCCGATCTGCACGAGATTATCGATCTTGGTTCCTTCGCCCACGATCGTGTCGCGCGTCGCGCCGCGATCGAGCGTGCAATTGGCGCCGATCTCGACATCGTCCTGAATGATCACGCGCCCGATCTGCGGCGCCTTGAGATGGCCGCGCGCGCCGAGCGCAAAGCCGAAACCGTCCTGGCCGACGCGGACGCCGGGGTGAAGAATGACGCGATCGCCGAGCAGCGCGTGCGTGAGGCTCGCGCCGGAGCCGATCGAACAGTCGCGACCGATCCTTACGCCGGCGCCGATCACCGCATTGGCGCCCACAAGTGTGCCCGAGCCGATCTCCGCGCCGGCGCCGACCACCGCGCCCGGCTCGACATTCACGCCCGGCTCGAGGCGCGCCTGCGAATGGACGTGGGCATCGGGCGAGACGCCTTCTGCGAAGATCGGCGCGGCGCGCAGGCTGTCAGGGACGAGGCGCGCCGCGAGCAGCGCGAAGGCGCGATAGGGATGGTCGACGATCAGGGCCGCGACGCCCTTCGGCGCGCGTTCGAAGGCGCCCGGGCGCAGCAGGCAGGCGCCGGCGCGGGTCGCAGCCAGCGCGTCGCCGTAGCGCGGATTATCGAAAAATGAGAGGTCGCGCGGACCGGCGCGCTCGAGCGCCGCCAATCCCTCGATCCGGCGCGCGGCATATTGCGAATCGAATTGCGCGTTCACCAGCGCCGCGAGATCGCCGACCGTCGGCGCTGTGGTCAGGGAGAAGAAGAAGGGCTCGCTCATGCCGTCCGCGGGACCGTTCCGCCCAAACGGCGGTCTGTTCTTATAGCGCCGCACACGAGCTTCGCAATGCGGGGCGACGGCGCCGGCCGAGCGCGGGACGCAAACGAAAACGGCCCCCGGAGGGGCCGTTCGGTTCGTTGGCTCAGCCGCGGATCAGAAGCTGCCGCCGCCGGAGAAGCGGAAGAACTGCGTCTGGTCGTAGGGCGACTTGGAGAGCGCCTTGGCGAAATCGAAGCGGATCGGGCCCATCGGCGAGTCCCAGAGAAGCGAGGCGCCGACGGAGGTGCGAATCTTCTTGGTGTCGCCGCCGACCTGCAGACAGGTGCCAGGGCCGAACCACGGTCCCGAATAGGCGGGGATGCAGCCCACGCCCGCGATCGCCGGGCTGTAACCGTACAGGATCGCGTCCTGCACCGTCGTGAAATTCGTGCGACCGCTATAACCCCAGACCGTGCCGGCGTCGGCGAAGACGGCGCCCTTGAGGCCGAGTTCGCGCGGCATGCCGAAGATCGGGAACTGCGCTTCGACCGAGGCGCCGATGTACTTCGAACCACCGAGCCCATTGCCCTTGTAGTTGAAGGGGTTCGAGATGTCGCGCGGGCCAATGCCGCCCGGCGCGAAGCCGCGCACCAACGCGGGGCCGGGGTTGAACTGGTCGGTCACGCGCAGCTTGTAGCCGCCGTAGGCGCTCATCGCGCCGCCCTGGATGCGGGCGAAGGCGACAACGTTGTCGAAAATCTCGTGATAGTAACGCGCCTCGCCGGTCGTACGGATGAAACGCGGGTCGCCGCCGGCGCCGGCGACGTCGAGATTGAGCGAGGCGTAGACGCCGTCCGTCGGCTTCTTCGGATTGTTCAGCGTGCTGTAGGCCACCGTGTAGCCGAACATCGACGTGATCGTCGTGCCCTGCTGCGCCTTGATCGCGATCGAGGCCTCGCCATTGGTGGCGCAATTGTAGAAGATGCTCGCCGGCATGAAGCCCGTCGGCCCCGGCGTGATGCCCGGGATCGGATAGCTACAATCGTTGTAGGGGTGCTTCAGATCGTTGGGGATCGACAGGTAGGTCGAATAGATCGAATAACGCGGCGCGACCGTGATTTCGTCAGTGATCGGAATCGCCGCGCGCAGCGTGCCGCCCACGGTCGTCGTGTTGTAGACGCTGTAGCGCGAGGTCGTGTTCTTCTTCACGTAGAGATCGAAACCGACCGCCACGCGCGTATCGAGGAAGTACGGCTCGGTGAAGTTGAATTCGAGCCCCTTGGTGCGCTGACCCAGGGTCGCGGCTGCGCGGACATACTGGCCGCGGCCCATGAAGTTGGACTCGCTGACCGAGACTTCCGCGATGAAGCCATCGGACGTCGAATAGCCGCCGGACACCGAGAAGTTGCCGGTGGGCTGGTCCTCGACCTCCACGTTGATCACGACGCGATCGGGCGCGGTGCCCGGCTCGTTGGTGATGCGGACCTTCTTGAAGTAGCCGAGGTTGTTGAGGCGACGCTCGGCGCGGTCGATCAGGACGCGATTGTAGGCGTCGCCTTCGCCGATCTCGAACTCGCGGCGCACGACATAGTCGCGCGTGCGGGTATTGCCGCGCACGTTGATGCGCTCGACGTAGACGCGCGGACCTTCATCGATCACGAAGTCGATGCTGACCGTCTGGGCGGCGGCATTGCGATTGCCGCGCGGGCGGACCTGCGCGAACGCGTAGCCGCGGCGGGCGAGCGCCTTGGTGAGCGCCTCGACCGTCTTCTCGACAGCGTCGCCATTGTAGACCTGGCCGGCGGACAGGCGGACCAGCGGCATCAGCGAATCGCCGGGCACGTCGCGAAGGCTCGACTGAACCGAGACGTTGGACACGCGGTACTGCGGCCCTTCGTTCACCGCGATATTGACGATGTAGCCGCCCTGCGCCGCATCGAAATGGGCTTCGTTGCGCACGACCTGGAAGTCGGCATAGCCGTTCTTCAGGTAGTAGCGGCGGATCAACTCGAGGTCGGAGGAGATGCGGTCGGGATCGTAGACGTCGGTATTCTTGAGGAACGACAGGAAATTCATTTCCGTCGTCTGCATCAGGCCGATCAGCTTGCCGCTCGAATAGGCCTGGTTGCCCGAGAAGTTGATGACCTTCACGCCGGTCTTGTCGCCCTCGTCGATCGTGTAGACGACGTCGATTCGGCCGTTCGGCAGATTGACCGTGCGGTAGCTGACCTTGGCGGCGGCGCGGCCGGAGCGGCGGTAGATTTCCCTGATTCGCTCGACATCCGAGGCGGCGACCGACGGGCTGAACGGCCCGCGCGAACGCAGCTGCATCTCGGGACGGAGCTGGTCGCCCTTGACCTTGCTGTTGCCCTCGAAGGCGACGTTGTTGATGACATTGTTCTCGGCGACGTTGACGACGACGCTGGAGCCGCGGCGGCTCACGCGCACCGAGGAAAACAGTCCGCTCGCGCGCAGCGCCTTCTCGCCCGCCGCGACGCCCGCGGCGTCCGTGCTCGGGAAATAGGAACGCACGACGTCAGCTTCGACACGGCTATTGCCTTGCACCGTGATCGACTGGGCATGGGCGAGGCCAGAAAGCCCAAGGCCGCCGATCAAAGACCCGACCACGGCGATGCGGGTCCCAATTCGCTGCGTACGATGCATTACGCCGATCCCTGTCTTCTCAGTGGCCGCCTTGTGGCGGCCGACCTTGCGCGCTCATGGGCGCGCCGGCCGTTTCAATCTTGAAAGGCCGAGCCTTTCGCAGGCTCGACCGCACGTTGCTTCTACTCGGTTTACGTTAACCTGCAAATGCCGATCAACCCTTCGGCCGGCCTTTTTGGGCCGGCGTTGCCGACGCGACACAAACATGGTCAGCGGAGGGTTAACCGCGCAGGATCCACTTCAGCAGCGGAGGGCCGAGACGGGCTATATCATTGTAGGTCGCCAGCACCATCAAGCCGCCGACGACGGCGATTCCGATGCGGAAACCGATTTCCTGGGCGCGTTCGTTGAGCGCACGGCCCCGGATCGCCTCGATGGCATAGAACATCAAATGGCCACCGTCGAGCAGCGGAACTGGCGCAAGATTGAGCAGGCCGATCGAGATCGAGAGGATCGCGACCAGATTCAGGAGCGCCGCCACCCCGAGCTTGGCCATTTCACCGGAAACCTGGGCGAGGCCAGCCGGCCCCGAGAGCTGATCCGGGCTCTCCTTGCCGATCGCGAGACCGCCGAGGTAGCCAGCCGTCTGGCGCACGACGAACCAGGTTTCGTGGGTCGCCAGCTTGAGCGAATCAATTACGCCATAGGTTTCGGTGCGCCAATCCTCAGGCTTGCCGCCCGCCTGCACGCCGAGCAGGCCGACGCGGGTCTTGCCCAGCGGCGAATCGAGCTCCTTAAGGCGCGGCGTGGCGGTCAGCGCGACGCCCTTGCCGCCACGGTCGACGAGGAACTTCAGCGCCTTGTCGGGCGAGGTCGTGACGATCCGTTGCAACTCGTTGAAGCTGGAGATCTTCTGGCCGTCGATCTCCAGCACCAGGTCGCCCGGCAGGAAGCCCGCCGCCTCGGCCGCGCTGCCCACGGCGACGCTGTCGACGCGCGGGGTAAGGACCGAACGGCCATAGGTCAGGAAGACGCCGGCGAAAATAGCGATCGCGAGGATAAAATTGGCGATCGGGCCCGCCGCGACGGTCGCCGCGCGTTTCCAGATCGGCTGCGCGGCGAAGGTCACCGCCCGCTCCGGCGCCGGCATGGCTTCGATGGCCGCGTCGTCGGTCATGCTGGCGCCGTTGGCGTCGCCGTGGAACTTGACGTAGCCGCCGAGCGGGAGCAGCGCGACGCGCCAGCGCGTGCCGTGGCGGTCGACGAAGGCGAAGAGCTCCGGCCCGAAGCCGATGGAGAAGGCGTCGACCTTGATGCCGCAGCGCCGGCCGACCCAGAAATGTCCGAGTTCGTGGAAAAAGACCACGATCGTCAGGACAAGGATGAACGGGACCACGTAGATCCCGGTCGAGTACAACGCATCCAACATGTGGCCTCCGGCTCCGCCCTGCTCCCGTCGGGCCTGGGCGCGACGACGGGCGAAATGGTTACTGAACCGTTACCATGCCGGATCGAGCTTTACCGGCCAAGGAGGTCCGGGAACTTTCTCTGACAATATGGTCAACGGCCAGGGCCTCCTCGATGGAGGCGGGCTCACGCGCGAAATTGTCGCGCGCGGCTCGCTCGCAGGCTTCGCCTACAATCCGGGCGATTTCGGGGAAACCGACGGCGCCGGCGAGGAACGCCTCGACGGCGATCTCGTTGGCCGCATTCAGGACGGTCGGCATCGCCCCGCCCTGCCGCAAGGCGTCCATGGCGACGCCGAGCGCCGGAAA
>ERZ795053.7456-NODE-7456-length-10553-cov-3.783292_pt1 | contig 10553 bp, 11 predicted proteins | sample MGYA00375137_ERZ795053 | MGnify/ENA primary metagenome ERZ795053 (study PRJEB30182, sample SAMN05720284) | activated sludge metagenome | isolation source: Anaerobic digester | place: Hong Kong | collected 2014-12-17 ... | reverse complement strand
GCTGTTGAACATTTGTAGTGATCTTCATCTCAGTTTTTCAATTTAGCATTTGTACCGGGCTGGACAATCAATGAATTCCCTGCCTTCGCAAATACTCGAACTTTGGCGGTAATTTAGTAGAGCCGTATGCAATTTGAAAATCTATAGCATCCATGTTTAAAATTTCATGATAATGCTTACATTTATAATTACTCTCTTAGTTTGTTCCACTTTCTCTTTTGGACAGACCAAAATCTTAAATGGTGTGCTACAACAAAATGGCGACACATCATTTTGGTACAAGTATCAAAATATAGTCATTAAAGATTTATCGCTTACTAGGCTTGACACTACTTCATCTTCATTCTATTTCAGAATTTGGAAAGCCAATCAAGTACTTGACATTTGGAAAACAATTGACAATTCTTCTTTTGGTCTATTGACTTCCTGGGTGGCCGAGCAAACTCCTGCCAAAGAAAAACCAACAGAAAGAATATTAATTGACAAAAAAACTTTGCAAAGCGACACAGTTCACCAAATACTTGACTTAATCGCTAAAACTCAAATTATAAGCTTACCAACGGACGATTCGATTAAAGGGTGGAAGCATGGATTTGACGGTGTAACTTATATCACGGAGTTTTCATCAAATGTGTATTATTCATTTAAAACATACTGGACCCCAAAAGCCCAAGACACAACCCTAAAAGAAGCAAAACAAGTTCAGTTTTTCGTAGACAAAATCTTTGAACTATCGAACGGTGTGACAACCTGGAAAATGTTTGAAAAAAATATCCCTTATGAATGTTATAATGTGGGTGGAAGCATAACTTGTAAAATCGTGACAAAAAGAGAAAAAAGAAAGTTTGCCAAAGAACGAAAAAACTACCGCCAACAGTAGGTTGGCTGCCATACAAACGGAATTATCAAAATATTTTCAAGTATGACTAAATCAATATTATTTGTAATTGTTTTCTGCCCCGTGACACATTGTTCATTTTCACAGACTGACACAACCTCTCTTTCAGTCACTTCGGATATTTTCACTAAAATTGAAAAAAATGTAAAAGATTTTAAATTAGACACAACTGCTGCTCCTGATGACAAAATCACAAGAAAAATAATGGAGCTAAGAAATTTAAGAGGAGGTTTTAATATTAATGAAGCGGTTGATTTTAAAATTGAAGAAGACAAACATAAAAATGAAACACCCAAAGCAGAAATAGAAAAATTTGCCAGCTTTTTTAAGTCCGGGGATGGGGAAAAATGGTTAGACAATGCGACAGTTTGGATTTACAGGCAACATTTTAGTTATAACGAATTAAAAAAACTCGTTAAGTTCTATAAAACATCAGCAGGACAAAAAATGGCGACCGAATTTCCAATTATCATGATGCAGTCATTAACAGCAGCAGAAATGATTAAGAACATATATATACAAAAGCAAAAAAATAAGATGGAGTAAATTAGGGAGGAGAAGTACAGCAGCCAACAGGTGGTTTGGCAATATGGCGGGGCGACGAACCTGCCTGCCGGCCGGCAGGTAAAGCCCAGCTTTAGTTCTTAATATTTAACTTTATCAAAACGCCAGGCAGCAGTTCCGGGCGGACGGAATTCTAATTCCCCACCATCGGCAATACCTGCTCGTTATGTGCAATACGATTGCAACATTTACAACAAATATATTGTCTACAATTAAAATACTTTTATGAAACTGCTTTCAACAATACTTTTTTGTAGCGTTCTTATGACTGCTTGCAAAAAAAATAATCAAATTACTCAAAACAGTTCATCAATTTGTTTTGAGACAACTTTCCTAAATACAAATATTCAAGACGGACTTATGTCTGTTTTCTTTCTTAATGGAAAAGACGGTTTTGTTACAAGCTATAACGGAGGTATTTATAAAACTGTTGACTCTGCAAAAACTTGGTCTGCATTAAATTCAACAACAAATTTACCAATTAGAGACATTTGTTTTTTAAACTCTAACAGTGGTTTTGCTGTTGGTGGACTAAACTCTTGTGGTGGGACAGGTTGTATACCACCAGGTGGCTTCATCTTAAAAACTCAAGATGCAGGACAAAGCTGGAATCAAATTTTTACTCCTTCAAACAAATTGGAAATTACCTCTGTATATTTTATAAATAACTTACTTGGCTTTTGTGTGGGAGATAATGTAATTTATAAAACAACTGATGGTGGACAAAGTTGGACCGAAAATCAAATAAATAATCTTGGAGGCAAAATGATGAAAATAAAATTCAGCGACAACCAAAATGGATTTATAGTTTGTTTATTTGACAAAATATTAAAGACTACTGATGGAGGAAGTACTTGGCAGATTACAAGCCCTCAAAAAAATATTGGATATTATTCATTGTCTTCATCTAATGGAACAAGCTACGTTTCAGGGCAAGGTAAAATTTTAAAATCAGTTGACAATGGTATAAGTTGGAATGAACTTGCAACTTCGCCAAGCGACATTTATGATATATACTTCACTACCCAAAACATTGGCTATGCCTTTGGACGTGGAAATTATTCAGGTGGCGATTTTGGGCATTCATACGGTTCTATGTATTGTACTGACAATGGAGGAAATTCGTGGAATGGAAATGGTGATTTTAAAGACGTAGGATTAATACAAGCAGTATCCTTTCCTTCAAGCAAAATCGGATATGCAGTAAGTGGAAACAAAGTGATAAAAATCTCTATCAATTAGTACTGCACACAACAGCAGGTTTTGCGTCAGCTGGGGCTGACGGGGTCGAGCCAAGCTTTTGTACTACTATCAGCTGCGGTTCGGGCTCGACCCAATTCTACTCAGCAACACAATATATTCTGTACTTTAGTAATTCTATTGGGCTCCAGTTCCGGGCTGGACATTCTTCGAATGCCCAGCCGAACGCAAAGCCCTGAACGTTGCCTGCAAGCATATTGACACCCTACTCAATTGAAGTGACTGATGTTGACAGAACAAGAAGTAAATAAAATATTTTCCTGGCTTCCTTACAGAGACAGTTGGATTGTTGACAGAAATCAAATTTACAACAACATAAATGCTTACTATGGCGACCTTATTTCAAAGCTGACACAGAATTCACTCTTTGACACATATTATTCTGAAGATGGAGGTTTAGGAAATTACCTCGAGTTTATGTGTTATCCAAAAGGACAGGACACTTATCGAGGGAACGCTATAATCGTTTGTATAAGTTTATGTGCTCCTATCGCTGCTTATGGACAAACTACATTTAGCAAAACGCCTGACTCAACCAGTTGGGGCGGCTTGTTCAGTGTAGACGAAATAGGCAACATCACAGACACATCCTTGACAAATATTGAAAAGGAAATAAAATCTCTCCTACTTCATCATAATCTCACATTGCTGGACAAAGAATTCGCAAGCAAGAAATTACCAGACGAGGTTATTGAAGCTATGAGACATGAAAACCACAATGATGGAGACCAATATTTGCAAGGAATATTTCAAAAGACTGACTAATGCCAGCAGGCAACATTGGGTTTTATGCAAGTTGGGCTCGACAAACAAACATCAACAAATTGCAAATCCAAGCTGTGGTTCGGGCTGGACAAGCAACTTTCAACTTTAGTTCTTAAATTCAACTTTATATTTTCAATCAGCGGCGGTTGTGGGCGGCGAACAACAATTCCCAACCTGCATAAAGCCCTGCTCGTTGGCAGCAACCTAAAGAAACGAAATGATACGTCTAATCAAACAAACATTTTTACTGATTTTAGCCTGGACTGTTGTTTCTTGTAATGGACAGAATAAAAAAGAGCAGGAGAAAATTATTTCAAACCAAACAACTGAAAATAATGGTATTAATAAAATTCTACTTCCAGAGAATGGGTTTTATTGTGGATTAAAAGATAAAAAAGGAAACTTATGGTTTGGAAGTCGGGGAAATGGAATTTTTAAATACAACGGAAATGAGTTTACAAACTATACAACGGAAAATGGACTTTCCAACAATGATATTTCTTGTATAATGGAAGATAAAGAAGGGAATTTATGGTTCGGAACACCACAAGGAGCTTGCAGATACAATGGCGATACATTTTCTAATTTTGATATTCCAAAATCAAGCAATTCCAGCGATTGGCTTGATAAGATGTACCCAGTGATAAATCCCAATCAGGTAATGTCAATTCTAGAAGATTCAAAGGGGAATTTATGGTTCGGAACGAATGGTCAGGGAGTTTATAAATATGATGGAAAATCATTTACACATCACCTTTCAGATATTGGCAAAGTGTACGAAGATGGCTTGCAACATAATATCGTTTTAAGCATTGTTGAAGATTTAAAAGGCAACATTTGGTTTACCTCTTTAAGTCACGGTGGAGTAAGTGTTTATGACGGAGAAAAATTCACTCATTTCGTAAAGGAATTGAGTGATGATTTTATACGAGTTGCATATTGCGACAAAGATGGAAACATTTGGATTGGCACACACGGAAACCGAAAAGGAGGTATTGACCTGTTTGACGGCGAGAAGTTTACTGCCTATTTTAAGACAAATGATGGATTTTCAAATAATAATGTCCGCTGGATTTATGAAGATAAATCAGGCAAATTATGGTTGGGAAGTGGAATAACTGACTTATCGACTTTTGACGGAAATCATTTTAAAACCTTTAAAGACTCTCAAGGAAAAGCTTATGACCGAATACTCTTTGTAGTTGGTGACAATCTAAACAATATTTGGTTTGGAAGTAAGAACGGACTTTGGAAATTTAACGGTGAAAAAGTAATTGAAATGACTACATCATGAACAAAAAGACAGCAGCTAACATCGTATTGGCAGTAGTGCGGCTGACAGCTGTAAACTCAACATTTGTAATATTATCGGGCATTTGTGCAAATGTTGGGCTGACGTTTTTCAAATGCCTCTCTATCGCCAATACTTAAACCGTTAGCAGCAAGCTAGAACAATATGATCCTTCAAAAGAAATTTATTATCAGAATATTCTGGACAATAATAATCTTATTAAGTGCTTACTATTTTTATCGTGCAATTAATTTTAGGTTTGTCAAAGAAGGTATAGGTCCAACATTTTGGAACAAACAATTTTGGTTTGTATCGCACATTGCAACTGCAGTGATTCCACTTATAACAGGCCCTTTTCAATTTTGGACCTGGTTTCGTAAACATTATATTAAATGGCATCGTCTTATTGGGAAAATATACATTATTGGTTGCCTTTTAGGAGGTTTTTCGGCAATATACCTTGGCATTACCCAACCATATCCGGGTTCAGTAGTTCCAACATTAATTCTAGCTACTTTGTGGCTATTCATGACATCTGCTGCGTGGATTACTATTAAAAGAAATAATGTTCAGGCACATCGTTTATTTATGATCCGAAGTTATACCTTGACTTTAGCTTTTGTATCTCTTCGCATATTTTCTGACCTTGTATATAAACATAACTTTTTGTCCTTTATAAAGAATCAGGAAGTGAGAGATGCAACCTATGAATGGATGAGTTGGATATTGCCCCTTCTGGTTGTAGAATTATTTATATCGTGGATACCATCAATAAAATATAAAAAATCCTTCGCTAATAAATTTATTGGCAAAGGCCAGAAGTAAAGAAATACCATCCTAACTATCACCAATATATAACCCATTATGAAAACTTTTAATCAACCTCTCTGTTAAGCACAACTACGGCTTCCTGATGAATTTCCAGCGCCTTGTCATATAACATCTTGAGTTCTCCGTATTGTTCCTGCTTTACCCCGTTCTCAATTTGCATAAGTATTTCTTTCAGGCTAGCAATACCCATAAAATCTGTCTTGGGCTTTAAAGAATGTGCATTGATGCCGAGATCTGTCCAATTCTTATCCTGGATGTTCTGGCGCATTCGCTCAAATGTACCAGGCGCATCATCAAGATATAAACGGATATACCGTTTAAACTTTATCTCATTCCCTTTAGTGAAGGTTTTTAAATATGAAAGATCAACCAGCATGAATTTCTTTTAAGTTAAATATTTGCTTCCACCAATTCCAGTATTTCCCGAAAGGCTTCACGACCCTTGATCACATAATGTATCGCCCCGTATTGAATGGTTTGCGCAGCTTTACCATAGCTACCCTGGCTGGAAAGCATGATCACCGGTACGGCTTTTTTCCTCCCTTTGATCTCTTTGAGGATATCAATACCATTTGCTGCATCCTTTTCCCTGGAGTTCAAATAATAGTCAAGTATTATAACATCCGGTTCTTCATTCAAACTTTCCAGGCAGGCTTCCCCGGTTGGAAAGGTTTTTATAAACAGTCCGGGATTATTGTTCGTTAAATAATCAGACAGCATTTCGTTGAGCATAGGCTCATCATCCACAATGAATACAGTTGCTTTTTTTTCAGGCATGATGCGGCGGTTTAGTCAGGTTAAAAATTTTGTGTAACAGTTTTTCCGTATCAAACGGCTTCCCTATAAAATCGTTCATACCCACTTCCCTGCAATGTTCAATTTCTTCCTTCATCACATTGGCCGTCATGGCAATGATCGGGATGCCGGCTCTTCCGGTACCCGATGCCCTTATTTTTTCCGTGGCCTCATAGCCACTCATTACCGGCATTTGCACATCCATCAATACAATATCAAAATCCCCATGCAAAACCTGCTCAACGGCGATCGCTCCATTTTCCGCAACAGTCACTCTCACATCTTCTATGGCATCTTCCAATTCTTCTTTCGCTACTATGGCATTGAAATTATTATCCTCTACCAGCAATACTTTAATGCCCTTCAGTTTATCGGCAATATTATCTTGCCCGGGAATTTTTTGGCCAGCATTTGACAGATCTGCCTTTTCATCATACTTATAAGGAATAGTGAAATAGAAACGGCTGCCTTTCCCCTTGTCAGTTTCCACCCATATTTTGCCGCCCTGTATCTCCACCAGCTTTTTAGAAATGCTGAGACCTAATCCTGTTCCGCCAAACTTTCGGGTAGTATCAGTATAGGCCTGCTCAAACGATTCAAAGATCTTTTCCAAACGGTCTTCTCCTATTCCTATGCCTGTATCCGAAACACAAAAATTAGCATTGACGGTACCATGTTCTGTTTCATCTGTTTTAAGCTCAATGGTAACAACCCCTTTATCTGTAAACTTAATGGCATTGCCTGCCAGGTTAAGTAACACCTGGTGAAGACGTGTTGGATCCCCAATGACATTGGTCCCTCCTGTCTTAATATCTGTCTTTAACTCTAAACCTTTTTCATCTGCTCTCAACTGCGAAATGGTTTGCACATTCCTGATAACCTGCTCAAGTGAGAATGGAATGGTCTCCAGGTCAATTTTACCAGCATCAATTTTAGAAAAATCCAGAATATCATTGACGACCACCAGCAATGATTTGGAAGATTCACTGATCCCGTTGAGGTAGGATAGCTGTTCGGGTTGCGGATCCCGCCTCAATAGAATATCGGTCATCCCTTTTATGGCGTTCATCGGTGTCCTGATCTCGTGGCTCATATTGGCCAGGAACTGCTGCTTGGCTTTCTCTGATTCTTTGGCTTTATCTTTTTCCGCCTCAATGATGCGGTTCTTTTCCTGCAGCAGGGTTCTTGTTTTGCGGGTATGTTGCAGCCGGAAATATAACCCCAGGGCCAGCAATAACGCTATGATCCCGAAACCGATGATGATATTGCGATTGGTTTTCTGCGCATTCAGTTCAGCCTGGAAGTTTAGCTCACTGGAAAGTTTGTCCCGGGCAAATTTATTTTCAAGCTCAAGGCGTGTCACCTGTTCACTGTTTCGCAATACCGTTATGGAGTCCTGCAACGCATTATAGATTTTATAATCTCCCAGTGCCGCTTTGAAATCGCCTGTTCTTTCCCTGGACAAGTATAGGGTTTTGTACAAATCCGATTGTTCTGAAATACTGATCTCAACCTCATTCAACCCGGTTTCTGCAGATGCTATAGCTTTTGCATATTGCTGTAAGCCGTAATAGGCTTTGCTAAGCTCAACGTAAAACGAACCGTTGTTTCCCATGGCCAACGGGGCCCCAACAAAATCAGTTTTTACTTCCTGCAACTCTGTTAAAGCCTCCTGGTATTTTTTTGCGAGGTTATTGATCCCCGCCCTCACTATTCTTGCCAGCATGTAACAGCCCTCACATTGCTTTACATCTTTCATAATATGGATACCCGAATCCAGGTAGGTACGGGCCCGGGCCTCATTCTGCAGATTTGTATACAGCCTGGCAAGCCCGATATAATAGGAACCCTGCAAATTGATATCCTTTGTTTTATTGCTCCATTTCAACCCCTCCAGGAGATACTTTTCTGATTCTTTATAATTACCGATCGCATTGTGGATAAACCCGATATTTCTTATTGCACTAATATAACGTTCATCAAACTCACCAAGCTTTTCCGAATATTCAATGACCTTTCGTGCTGCCTGCAGGGATTGCGGAAACCGATTTTTCATTTGGTAACTTTCTGATAATAGTAAGTAGGCAGCTTTCTGGGATTTAATTTTTTCAGCTTTTGATTCCGATCTGTTTTCAATTGCCAAAAGCAACTCATTTACTTTATCATCAGTAAAACTGCCACAATTGGCAAAAGGGAAAGACAAAATACCCATTGCAAAATCATAATCTTTTTCTTCAATGGCCCCATTAAGTGACGCAGTAAAATATTCACATGCTTTTTCCACATTATGTAATCTGAAAAACTGGAACATTCCGGATACTGCATTAAATAAACTGGAATCCTTATCCTGTAACCGGCTCTTGATCATGGCCAATGTTTCTTTGATTTTTTCATCAGAGAATGCCGGACATCCCAGGTAAGCCCCCGTTGGCATTAAATTAAGCAGGGAAAAGTCATCCTTTTGTTCAGATAGTAATTCCAGGCCCAGGTTAGCATATTCACATGCCTTTTCTTTGTTGTTTTCATTGACCAATTGATCGGTTACGGCAACAGCATAGAATAAGCCTAAATACTTTGTTTTACCAAAGCGTTTTGCCATTTCCAACGCTTTATCAGCGTCCTTGTACCACTTTGCATATTCTCTCTCCCGGCCAACGTTAAATGCCGTTTTAGAGCTGTGCATCTGCATATAATAAGCATTAAGCCGTTCCTGCTCACTTGCTTTTTCATTTGTCCAGACTTTATATAAAGAGTCTGAATTGAGCTTTTGGCCATTAACAGTTGAGGAAAAGATCATTGCGGGTATGATCACCCAATATATAAGTGCATTTTTCCAATTGCCCATGATGTTTTGTTCGGTTGCTTTAAGATAACGAATTAGTGGCGATACAACTTTTGTGCTTATCGTTTTAATCCTCATTATATAATAACTAAGATCATTCAAACCATAGCTAAATTAACCCTGGAATTTTAACTTAGTTTTGTTCCGTTATCCAACGGTCAACCAAATTATCAAACGGTCAGTTTTTTGTATTCTATTATCATTCCTGAGAATATATTTATTTTTAAAACCACTTCAACAATTGTTCATCAATGAGTATAAAATGCCTGGTGATAGATGACGACCCGTTTATATGGCAGCACTTCAAAGACCTGTTTGAAGATCATGTTACCGGAGTGGAAATCCTTGGGTTTGCATTAAGCGGCCGTGAAGGCATCAATAAAATAGAACATTTGCAACCTGAACTGGTTTTCCTGGATGTGCAAATGGCAGATATGACAGGCTTTGAGATGCTTGAGCAAATGGATATCATTAACTTCCAGGTAATATTCGTGACTGCCCACAGTGATTATGCGATCAAGGCTATTCGTTTCAATGCGTTGGATTATTTAGTAAAACCTATCGTTCCTGAAGAGCTTAAACAGGCCATAGAACGTTATAAAAAAAATGCTGACAGCCAGGTCAACCACGGTCATGTTGAACAGGCTCTGATCAATCTTAAAGCAAAAAAAGTAGAAGATCAAACGCTTATTCTACCCGCCCAGGGTGAAGAAATACATTTGGTATTGAAAGATATCATAAAGATCGAAGGTGAACGAAATTATAGCTATATCCACTTAGCGAACAAAAGCAAAAAGCTCTTTTCCAAAACACTGGCCTGGTTTGAAGATATATTATCAGACAAAGGCTTTTTCCGGTGCCACCGTTCTTTTTTAGTGAATGGGCTTTTTGTTAATAAGATGAATAATGATGTTTTCATTCTCGCTGATGGATCCAGGGTTCCCATTTCACGGAGGAAGAAAAGTGAGGCCAAAAACTGGTACGGAAAAACTACCACTACTCAATAGATTTTATGCTGCTGTTATACAATGTCTGAATATCGCCTATTCAGTTTATTAATTCTGCTCAACAAACCCACAGATCGACATACAGAAACAGTCAAATGACTAATCTAAAGGGATCATTCTAAAATGATGCTGCTACCTTTATACTGGCAAAACTTAGCATCTCATTAAACAGAAATTTATTATGGATGATCTGAAAGAAATAAAATCCACGATTGAAAGAACTAAAAAAGCATTAGCACTAAAACCTGTACTTGGGCAGGGAACCGGTCATTCCAAAGTGAGGATCACCAAAGGACTTCA
>ERZ795053.7455-NODE-7455-length-10555-cov-4.852476_pt1 | contig 10555 bp, 15 predicted proteins | sample MGYA00375137_ERZ795053 | MGnify/ENA primary metagenome ERZ795053 (study PRJEB30182, sample SAMN05720284) | activated sludge metagenome | isolation source: Anaerobic digester | place: Hong Kong | collected 2014-12-17 ... | reverse complement strand
ACTTCAACGGTCACAATCTTTTCGACCTCTTCAGTCACGACGACCGTTTCAACGACTGTGACCGGTTCCGGTGAAGCGCCACAAGCGGCGATTAGACTGAGTAGGATGGTCCCCAATAGTAAAATAAATGTCTTTCTTAACATTAGCTTCTCTACTCCTTTTGGTTTATCAATTTTTTCAATAATGGTCTTAATGAATGAAACCAACAAGCTGTTGGTCTATCTACGACTTTCGGATTTGGTGCAGCGAAGATCATTATCGACATGCAAACATGCGCGGATCGCCAGTTTAGCATAGCCGATATTTGCAGCTAGGCAGAGGGGTTCACTACAGCGTGAGGAAATTTGATTGAGTTACAGCTTAGAGTTTAGAAGTGAACGCGGGGAACCCTCACCTCCATGTCTCTCTGAGGCTGGATTATATCATTTCGGAATAAATTGGCAAATGATTATTTGGCTACAGTTCGGCAAATAAATCCGTTCCTTGCCATTCGATCTCAGGCCAGGCCAGAACAAAATATTCGCGGCTCATTAGCGGTTTGACCTCTGCTTCCGCCACTTGCCGAAACATACTGTCCGATCCAAACTGAGTCTGGTGGCAGTGGAGCGCCGTCCACTTAGCCTCGACCGTCCCGCTCACGTCCATCACGACATTAACTTGCTCATCCGGCCAGCCGAGGTCAATGCCGGTCTGTTCCTTAAAGTTATCAAAACGGCTGGTATCCAGTCCATGGGCGGCCATCTGGCGGCTCATCTCCGTGAAAGTTGAGCGTGGTATCACCGTGTAAAATAGCCGTGACGGCTGCCAAGGCGACCCCTGCTCCGGGTATTGGTTGGCGTCTCCGGCGGCATGAAAGGCGGCAACGGTATGCCGATGGATAGCCAGATGATCGGGGTGACCATAGCCGCCTTGGGGGTCGAAGGTCACGACGACTTGAGGCTGCCTCTGCCGGATCAGGCCCACCAGACGCGCGATCACGGTCTCCGCCTCGACGTTGGCGAATGCGCGGGGATCGTCATTCTCAGGAGTGCCGGCCATGCCGGAGTCGCGATAGTCGAGAAAGGTCAGGTCATCGAAGCCCATCGCTTGGCAAGCACAGCGGAGTTCGTTTTCCCGAACCTCAGCCAGTGTCTCCGGCGTGGCTAGCGCGGGATCAGAAATTTCGCCGACCTCGCCGCGGGTGGCGCACACCAGCGCCACAGGGACGCCCCGTTGGGCATAATGAGCTAATGTGCCGCCGCTGCCAAACGATTCGTCGTCAGGATGGGCATAACAGGCCAGTAAAGCAGGGTTTTCGATCATAAGGTGGGTCTCCTATTGTAACTGTAGGTCGTAACTGTAAGTCATTGTCTAACTTTAGTGGTTATACTATAGGATCGCTGTGTGAGGCAAAAATGGGTTCTCTAATCGTTGTTGCTCTGGGTATTTGAAAGGGTCGCGTTCCGAAATTTTTTTGAAATTGACAGAAACCGGTTAACCTGCTATAGTATCGGTTAGTAGGTTAAAGAAAGTATCTGTTTGGTTTCAAAAGCGATCGCCAGATATCTGGGCGGTCGCTTTTTTCATGCAGAGTCCTCTTTGACCTTCGAATTCTATTTCAACATTTGTAGTACATACTAGGAGAATTACAGTATTATGTCTGAACGAATTATTGGGACCGTCAAGTGGTTTAACCCGAATAAGGGCTATGGGTTCATTGAACACCAGGGGGGCGAAGATGTCTTCGTCCACTACTCGGCCCTCCAGTCTGAGGGTTATCGCTCTTTAGATGAAGGTCAGCAGGTTGAGTTTAGCCTCGAGCGTGGTCCCAAAGGACTCCAGGCTAGCAACGTTGTAGCCAAGTAGTCTATTACTAAAGGAAAAATTCCTTATGAATAAGAAACTCTATGTGGGCAATCTAAGTTACGATACCACCGAAGACGAACTGCGGAAATTGTTTGTTGAGGTTGGCCCGGTTGTATCAGCCGCCCTGATTACTGACCAGGTTTCGGGCCGGTCTAAAGGCTTCGGCTTTGTCGAAATGGAGACTGAGCAGTCTGCCAAAGAAGCCATTGAACGGCTGAATAATTATGAGCTTCACCAACGTTCCCTTAACGTTAGTGAAGCCCACCCGCCGCGTGAACGCTCTTCAGGTGGCGGCGGTGGACGAGGTCGATCATCCTCTCGCGGCGGGAGTGGTCGTCGAGGCTACTAAGCCCCTATTGAGATATCAATAATATGATAATGAAAAGGCGCAGAGAAACTCTCTGCGCTTTTGTATTTAGTATGAATTTACTCATTGAAAGGATGTCCGTATCCCTTAGCTGGTTCTTTTTCAGACTAAAGATACATAATCAATCTCCTTATCGTTTCGGCTAATTGTAAAATACCCCAGGCGTTCACCCTCCTGCATCAGATCCTTGAGGCGATTGAAGCCATACACCGATTCATCGAAACCGCCGTATTTCTTGATAAGTGACCGTTTGATAGAAGTCAGCAGGATTTTGGATTGGGTTGACTCCTCAATCATGGTCACAATTTCTTGATAAAGCAGATCGATACCGTCCGGCAACTTGGTGCCGGCTATCTGCGCATCCTTTTGGGGCAGTGTGAGCCAATCACGCAGCCCGGCCGTGTTGAGCGCAAAATAGCCGGCCTGGACGCCGGCTTCAATCAAGGCCTTGAACTTTACAAAACCGTACTCGTTTTGATCAAAGCTGCCATAAGCTCGAATGAGTTTTTGCTTGACGTTAGCCAGGAGCATAGGGGCGCCTTCCTCCTGCTGTAAAGCCTGGACAATTGTTTGGTAAATCTCATCTAGCGACGATGATTGCTTGGCCTGTTTGGGGTCAGACGGACGGGCCGGGGGGGGGGCGGGATTGGGATTGACGTCCTGTTCATAGATCAAAAGAGTGTCAACCAGGTCGCCAAAACGACTGGAGGCGTTGTTGGATTGGGCAATCACCACCACTTTTTTACCAAGCGGTCGTAACGCCGTGGCGACGTGGATAAAATCGCCATCCCCGGTGACCAGAATACAAATCCCGATGTTGGGGTAGCGGTGGGCAAAGTCGATGCAATCGGTCGCCAATTTGACGTCGACATTGTTTTTGCCGCCTGCCGGGGCATGAGGTACGTAAATAGGCTCAACGCCAATTTTATACAGGACCAGAGAGTCCTGTTGAAAGCGTTGCTCACGCCAATCGGCATAGGCTTTGGCCAACACTAGCCGGCCGTAGCTTTCAGCTACCTCGCGCAGGGTGGAGATGTTGGCTTTGCCGCGTATGGCGCCGTGCATATTTTCCCAATCAATAAACATGGCCACATCGCTGTTGACGTTGGGGTTATCCGTATCAGCCATTAACCAACTCCTTCGCCGCCGACGGCCATTGGGGTTTAGTCCGGATTGGCCACTCTACTCTATTTTTTAGAATTTTTGCCATTTTAACTCTCTAATGGGGGATAGATTGCCGCGATTAAATGCCAGGTACCTCGATGTGCTGACCAAATACTTGGCAAATTTCTTTCATTTACCGGTTTACTAATTACCGTACGACATCAGCAATAGCAACGCTGCTCCGCCACTTAGCAGCAGAGGAATCACCTGGATAGTATTTTCCAGCTCTACCACTCCAGCCGGCTCGTTCTGGGCACGGTAGACTCGATATTGGCCGCCTTCTCGGCGGAGATACCCCACCGGCTCTGTCCAGGTACGGTAGATGCGGTATTCTTGCCCTTCTGATCTGATCCGGCCAACACAACGGTGGGTCTCCGCCTGGTATACGGTGTAATATCCGCCTTCTTGCTCTATCCAACCAACGTGGTCAATCCAACCCCGATAAATGTTATAGTAGCCACCCTCTTGCTCAACATGGCCTATGAATTCACTTAAACGGTTGTAGACTCTACAATTTGCCATACCTGCTAATCCCTTCTTTCAGAAGGACGCCTTAAACCTTCTGAAATCAAAAAAATCGGCTACTCAATAAAGCAAAAGTGCCAATCACTTGGATAATTACCAAAACCGATTAATTAATCTTCACGCACCGCGCCTATCTCGGCGGGATGAAAGCTAAGTGGCCATACGGTCGCTTTATCGTACCTGGCTCCATGCAAGTTTGCTCCGCTGAGGTTGGCCTGGCTGAGGTTGGCCTGTTTAAGATTGGTCTGTCTCAGATCGGCGTTACGCAGATCGGCGCTGGTCAGATCCGTGGCGCTCATGTTCGCGCCCCGCAAATTCGCCTCTCGTAGGCTGGTTTGTCTAAAATTAGCCCCGGTGAGATTGGCCCGGCTGAGGTTAGCCGTACCCAGATTGGCCTGGCTGAGATTAGCCTGGCTGAGATTAGCCTGACTCAGGTTCGCCTGCATGAGTTTCGCCTGGCTAATATTAACCTCAGTCAGGTTTGCGCCCATCAAGTTGGCCTGATAAAGGTTAGCCCCGCTGAGATTGGCCTGGCAGAGGTTGGCTTCGCCTAAGTCGGCTCCAATCAGGTCAACTCCATGCAAATCCATGCCGCTGAGGTTCATCCCAAAAAGTTCTGCGCCACTAAGATTCGCCCGGCGGTGTTCCGACTCGCTGATATTTGAGCTGCCTAGCTTTGTCCGGCGACGTTCCGTCTCGTTGAGATTCGGACCGAGCAGTTCCGGTTTTTCACCCCTACCACGAGCAGACGCGATTAATTGTAAAACTTGGTCTCGAGTAAGTTTAGTCATATCATCCTGGGGGAGTGTCGGTCACAAGTCCCTCGATCGTCAGGATCATCGCCGCGATGGAGGCGGCGTTCTCTAGCGCGCCACAGGTGACCTTGGTCGGGTCAATAATGCCGGCCAGGACCATATCTTGATATTGCGCCGACATAACATTGTAACCAATCCGATTATTCTGTTCAGCCTGCTGCTGGCGGCGCACTCTGGCCACAATAACCGCGCCTTCCAGGCCGGCATTGTTGGCAATAATACGCAGTGGTTCTTCCAAAGCCCGGCGAACGATATTTACCCCCGTGGCTTCGTCCGGGTCCTGGGTTATAACCCTATCCAGCGCACACATCGCATTAAGTAGGGCGATACCGCCGCCGGGGACGATGCCTGCCTCCACTGCGGCCTGAGTCGCACTCAAGGCGTCTTCTACGCGCTGTTTTTTCTCTTTTAGTTCGACTGCGGTCGCCGCCCCGACCTTGATCACCCCTACACCGCCGGTTAGCTTGGCTAATCTGGCTTGCAGTTTCTCCCGGTCGTAGTCATTGATGGTATGGTCGATTTCACTTTTGATCTGATCGATACGTCCCTTGATGACGGTTTCAGCCCCATGCCCGCCAAGGATAGTGGTATTATCCTTGGTGACCACCACCTTATCGCAGCAGCCCAAGTCGGCTAAGGTAACGGCCTCGATCCGGCGGCCGGTTTCCTGACTAATGAGCGTACCACCGGTGAGCACGGCAATATCTTGCAGCATTGCAGTGCGGTGGTGGCTGAAGCCGGGGGCTTTCACCGCTACCAGGTTAAAGGTTCCTTGCAGCTTATTGAGCACCAGGGTGGCCAGGGCTGCCCCCTCGACGTCGTCGGCGATCACCATCAGATTACGGTTGCTGGTTCGGACAAGCTGCTCCAATAGGGGCACCAAATCGGTGGCGGCGCTCATCCGTTGGTCGTAGAGCAGGATATTCGGCTCCTGTAGCACGGTTTCCATGGCTTCGACATGGGTGATAAAATATGGCGAGAGATAACCCTGATCAAACTGCATGCCCTCCAGGTATTGGGTTTCAAGGCCCATGCCCTGACCTTCCTCGATCGTCACCGCTCCATCCTGGCCGACTTTGTCCAGTACCTCGGCGATCAAGGCCCCGATCTCAGGATTCTGAGCCGAAATAGAGGCCACGTTGGCCATCTCCGCTCTGGTAGAGATAGGAATCGTCTGTTCCTTAAGGGCCGCGATTACGGCCGCGGTGGCTTTTGCCAGCCCGCGTTTCAGCATCATCGGGTTAGCGCCGGCCGCCATGTTCTTTAAACCCTCGCTGACTAACGCATGAGCCAAGACGGTCGCCGTGGTGGTACCGTCTCCGGCAATATCATTTGTTTTCGTGGCGGCTTCTTTAAGAAGTTGCGCCCCCATATTCTCATAAGGCTCGCTCAACGCGATCTCTTGGGCGACAGTCACCCCGTCATGGGTAATGACGGGCGCGCCCCACGTTTGGTCTAAGGCGACATTGCGCCCTTTCGGACCCAGGGTAATGGCAATGGCTTGAGCGGTCTTATCGATGCCGGCCTTTAGGCGACGGCGCGCCTCATCTTGAAAAATCAATTGTTTAGCCATTGGCTAACGCTTCTTCTTAATCATTTCGTATTTCGTATGAATGGGGTAGAATAACCGCCCGGAAGGGTAAGGGGGCCATTAATCTTCACAGATGGCTCCTCTTAGGATAGGGGCAAAAAAGCTGGCCGGCCAGATCGTGGCCTGATCATACCTTGCCTCCCTAAGGTCGGCCCCGTCAAGATTCGCATGGTTTAGAATAGCTTGTTTAAGGTTTGCTTGCCGCAGGTCGGCGCTGCTCAGATCGGCGTTGCTCAGATCGGCTCCTCTCAAATCGGCCCCTGTCAGGCATGTCTGGTTGAAGTTTGCGCCTTTAAGGTTAGCCTGTCCCAGCTTAACTTGACCCAGGTTAGCTAAACTGAGATTAGCCAGGCTGAGATTGGCCTGGCTACAATCTGCCCTGTAAAGACTCGCCTGAGTGAGGTTAGCCTTAAAAAGTTTTGCCCCGATCAAATTTGCACTACTCAGATTAGCGTTGCTGAGATTGGCCATAAAAAGATCCACGTTACTGAGATTGGCCATAAATAGGTCTGCTTCGCTAAGATTGGCCCCCACCAGACCCGCTCCGTGAAAATCCACGCCGCCGAGGTCAACTTGAACCAACTCCGCCCCGCTGAGTCTGGCCCGGTGAAAATCCGCCTCGCTAAGCGTTGCTTTGTCCTGTTGTGCTCGACGAAATTCTGTCTGAGTCAGGTCTGCGCCAAAAAATTTCGGTATTTCACCATTTACGTGGGCAGCTTCGATGATGTGTAAAACTTGGTCTCGGGTTAGTGTTGTCATATTACTTCGGCGACGCCTCCTGCGTTGCTCGTAACAAAGTGTCAATTTCTTGGGTGGCCTCAGCAACCGATATCTCAGCCGCTATCGCCCATTCCTGGCAGAGTCTCTGCTGAGTCTTCCGGAGGATGGTCTTAGCCGTTATGCCTAACGGCTTGCGCCGGTCTGAAAGGGTCAGGTCGCGCACGACTTCGCACATCACCGGAAATGAACCTCGTTGCACGAGACGAGCCAGATCCATCGGTCGTCGCCGGGGATGATTACTATTTAGGGGAACCGGAGGACTTTTCAATAAATCGCGGTACTGATCGAGATCGCTCTTGGTTACGACCAACCGCAGCCCGACCGTGTCCTGAACCTCGACCGGTATCCAGATGGTCCTTCTGGGAAAAGCGATCTGGTAGTACAGGCATGGCTCTAACTCAGCGAATTGTTTTTTCTCAATGGCCGTGATGTGGCCCATTCTATAGACAGGATGCACGACGAAATCACCAACTTTGAATTCCACAACAGGCTCCTCTGTTACCTTAGCGGCGATTACGTCCACTTTGACGATAGTTAGGCCGGCTCCCTCGCTCTTCACGCGGTTTAGCCAGGTTGACCTTCAACTCACGTTCGCCTAGGTTGAAGCCGTTCAACAGGCTGATGGCTTTCTCGGCCTCGGTCTGGGTCGTCATCTCGACAAAGGCGAAGCCTTTAGAAATCCCGGTGTCACGGTCTTTAATCAACGCCACCGACGCGACCTGGCCTGCTCTGGCGAACAAGGTTTTTAGGTCATCTTCAGTCGTGGTGTGCCATAAGTTGCCCACGTATAATTTGACTTCCATAATTGTTTAATCTCCTTGCGCCTGCTATCATTAACTTCTACAGAAAATTTCTAGCCTTTGTCCCGCTTCAACTGCTCGAACAGTTTCGGGATTTGGTCAAATTCAGTTGATTTATCCAGAAAGAAGTCGGCTCCCGCCTGCAGGCATTTTTGCCGGTAACCCGGATAGGGATAATTAGTCAGGATAATGACCATTGGCGTCACCTCGCCCTGCTTGACCCGTTTCAAAACATCAATCCCACTGCCGCCCGGCATACGGATGTCTAAAATCACCACGTCTGGGTGGAGCTTTTGAATAGCGGTAACGGCTTCGGCCACCGTCCCCGCCTGGCCCGCAATTTCGATCCCGGCCAACTCATCGAACATCGTCACCAAATGTTCCCGGACAATGAGCGAGTCATCAGCGATAAATACTTTGATATTTAGGTCCGAGCATGACGATAATATAGTCATAATGGCACAAATGCGGGCTAGGTAGGGCTAATAACGCGGGAATCGCTTAGGTATAAGAATATTTTTTTAGAGTTATATTGAATATAACTCATCTTAACATGCTCTATCGCGACTTTTTTGTAAATCACACGGCTATCTTTAATTTAATAATGCCTTTGCAATCACATCCAATATATGGATTGGGGTAAAAGGCTTTTCAATCCAGCCAACGAATAAAGATTTAGCCTTGCTGTCGAGGTTTGATAAAGGGCTGCCGGTCATCAACAGAATTCGCATATCCGGCAACATATTGCGGATGATTTCGGCCAGCTCCAAACCATCCATGTCGTCCATGTGCCAATCGGTCAAGACCAGATCAAATCGCTGCTGCATCAGCCGGTTGATCGCCAAGTGACCATCTGGAGCGGTTACAACTTGATAATCGGCTCTCATCATGTCAAAAATGTTGATGATAAGTGTGCGGATTTGTTCCTCGTCGTCAACAATTAGAATACACTTATGATTAGAATTCATAGTTTGCTTCGCCGTCATAAATGGTATCCACTTGGTCAGGGTCAAAATTCACCGGCCATAAGGTATCATCATTATACTTCGCTCGACGCAAGTTAACTTCGCGTAAGTCCGTTTCGCGCAGGTCGGCATGGCATAGATCAGCCCCGTGGAAGTCGGCTCGGCTTAGTTCTGCCCGGCGCAGGTTGGCCCCCCGCAGATTAGCTCCACTGAGATCGGCCTCACTCAGGTCGCTGCCCTGCAAATTACTCTGGCTTAAACCGGCCCGGCGTAAGTAAGCTTGCCTCAAATCAACCCCTTGCAGGTTGGCTTCGCTCAGGTTAACGCACCACAGGTCGGCCTGACGTAGATTTGGCGTTTCGCCGTTGCCGTGGGCCGATTGAATTGTTGCGATAACATCTTCTCGTGTCAGTTGCATAATCGGTATCCAGGGAACTGGTCTAAACCCTTCAGTTGACCGGTCTATATGATTGATAGTAGCAAAAAACCAAACTATCTTTACAGCTTGGCTCGGGCGTACCCTTCCAGAAAGTATACCTCCGGCGCTTCGAGAACCCCGGCTGCGCCCATTGTCTCCTTCAATTCCGGGGCGGCCATGAATTTGCGGGCGTTGGTCAGGCTGTCCCACTGAAAGAGGATGAGCAAAGTATTAGGCTCGTCATCAGGATGAAAAATTTGATATGACTTCTCACCGCCGGCTCGCCGAGTTTCAAGGAAGCTATCAAAAACGGCCTTCCAGGCACGGTAATCTTTAACTTTGTGTTGAACAAACACATGGGCCATTATCTATATTCTCCTTTAGATCGGGTTATTCCGATTTATCTAATAGGGCTGATGCAAAAATCAGGTGACACGGCTCAAGTGAGGGTCACCTGAATAGATATCCATCATTATTAATGATATCCGATCCGAGGGCTGAAAACTATCAGGGGATTTCCGATTTTTAGGTAGGGTTTAGGCTAATTCGTTTGTAGGTGTTTGCCCTACACGATGGCGTGGTATTAAAGCAGCAGGGGGTGGCAGTGGATTTACTCAACCAATCCGTTCTCAAGAGCGTAACGGATGATCTCGGCGTTGGTCTTTAACTTCATCTTTTCCAACAGGCGGGTGCGGTAGGTGCTGATGGTCTTGGCGCTCAGCGACAGGGTCTCGGCAATTTCGGCGAGTGTTTTGCCGCCGGCCATCATTTGCATCACCTGGAACTCACGGTCGGATAAGGTGTCATGCAGCGGCCGTTCGGAGGCCGTATCCAGACCAAAGGCCAGGCTCTCGGCCAGAGCCGGGCTGATATATTTCCCCCCACCAACCACTTGGCGAATGGCTTTGATCAGCTCCGCCGGGGCATTTTCTTTGGTTAAGTAGCCGGACGCGCCGGCTTTGAGGACACGCACGGCTAACTGATCTTCGCCGTGAATGCTGAGAATCAGCACCGGTAGATCGGGCTGTTCATGCTTTAGCACCTTGAGTATGTCGAAGCCGCTGCGGTCGGGCATTGTGATGTCCAGCACCAGCACATCCCAACCGCCGGCCCGGACTTGCTCCAACGCCCCCTGGCCGTTAATAGCCTCACCGGCCACTTCCATATCGGGGATATCCGATAAAATCTGCCGCAGCCCCTGACGCACAATCGGGTGATCATCGGCGATAAGGATTTTGATCATTTGTCCCCCTGAATTATTTGTTAATTGTCCGTAGATAACGGC
>ERZ795053.7453-NODE-7453-length-10556-cov-9.438339_pt1 | contig 10556 bp, 4 predicted proteins | sample MGYA00375137_ERZ795053 | MGnify/ENA primary metagenome ERZ795053 (study PRJEB30182, sample SAMN05720284) | activated sludge metagenome | isolation source: Anaerobic digester | place: Hong Kong | collected 2014-12-17 ... | reverse complement strand
CAATGAAACGCCGAACCTTTCTTCGCCACACTTCACTTGCTACGGCAGCAATTACAATGCCCTGGATCCGTCGCTTTCCGGATGATCGGAAAATTGGCATCGCGCTGCTGGGTCTGGGAAACTATGCCACCAACCTGCTGGCGCCTTCATTTGCCTTCACAGAACATTGTTATCTGGCCGGAGTGGTCACTGGCACGCCCTCCAAAGGCAAGGAGTGGATGGCCAAGTATAACCTCCCCGCATCCAATGTCTACAATTATGAAAATTTCGACGAGATACGAAATAACGATTCCATCCAGGCTGTGTATGTAGTTACACCGAATGCGCTTCATGCACCTTTTACCATCCGGGCCGCACAGGCAGGCAAACATGTGCTCTGTGAAAAACCCATGGAGGTATCGGTGGAGCGGGCGCAATCGATGATAGACGCCTGCGATGCCGCCGGAGTTAAGTTACAGATCGGCTACCGGTGTCAATACGACCCTACCCACCGAGAAATCATGCGGCTTGGCCAGGAGCGGATCGATGGCGCCGTCAAAGTGATTGATACGAATTTTTCATTTTATGGAGTCAATGGATCAAACTGGCGTTTCACGGATCCAAAGTTATCCGGTGGAGGACCCTTAATGGATATCGGCGTCTATTGTATGAATGCGGCCCGATACACGACTGGTGAGAACCCTGTCGCCATAACTGCTCAATCTTTCAAAACCATCCTGGATAAACTACCCGGCATGGAGGAGACCATAAGCTGGCAAATGGAATTCCCTTCGGGCGCCATGGCCAATTGTACCTCCAGTTATGTAGCAAATGCCAATTACATAAAAGTCCATGCCGAAAAAGGTGGCTTTGGCATCGAACCGGCTTTTAGCTACGACACCTCTTTGGCCTACCACGGCAGAGATCAGTTTTCACATCCTGAACACCACCAACAAGCGGCCCAAATGGATGCTTTTGCTCAGAATGTACTGGAAAACACCCCCGTCCGAACGGATGGAAAAGAAGGGTGGCGGGATATGCGCGTTATTGAAACGATTTATGAGGCAGCCAGAACGGGTACCCGTATTAAGATAAATTGGTAACTGTAGCCGGGAAGCAAGTAGCAAGAAGAAGAGATGGAAAGGATGATGCGAACGATCAATCCACTTCCATCTCACTGATCTTATGCTGCTTGTAGACAGCCTTCATCACCTCATTGCGACGCTGTACCGAAGGCTTGGTGAAGTGCTTGCGATCACGCAACTTCTTCAGAATCCCTACACTCTGATACTTACGCTTGTAACGCTTCAGCGCCTTGTCAATGGATTCGTTGTCTTTAACTTCAATGATTAACATATACTACTCTGAATTAATCAAGATTTGAAAAAAGCGAGGCAAAATTATACCATTCCTTTGATATTTACAATAGGGTATTTTAGAATAAAACGTGCCAAAATCCGGACCCTCTTTTACCCCTTTCCACGTACATTTATCCACCAATTCAGCGATGATAAGTTATGCATGAAGATCAACTGGTTAGGTACCTGAAAGACAACTATAATCTGCAAGGTGAATGGCACCCACTGCCGGGCGAACTTGGACTTCATTTCCGGCTTATTACCTCCACGAATGATCATTATGTGGTTAAAGTCAATCAGGAACCGGAAGCCGGACCCTGGCTGGACCTCCAACATCGTGCTATGGACCACGTACATGGACGCATCCATACCTTTAATTTACCCTACGCAGTGCCGGATCTCCAGGGCTCAACATACCGGGAGATCCAGCCTGGCATGTGGTTGCAGGTCCTGGAATGGGTGCCGGGTCGACTTTACGCACATGTCAACCCACAGGGCCCTGAATTGCTCGCCGATGCCGGAACAAAACTTGCCGGTTTAACCGCTGCCCTGCAGGATTTTGATCACCCCCATGCACACCGTTTCCTTAAATGGAATATTGCTGAGATAGCCTGGACCAAACCCTACCAGGATCTATTTGCCGATCAGGAGCAGGTCAAAATCCGGGCATTGTACCACCGGTTTCAGTTGCTGGAGCCTACCTGGAGCACTTTGCGCAAGCAAGTGCTCTATCATGATGCTAACGATTACAACATCCTGGTTACCTCTGATCGCATTCATCCCACGATAGCAGGATTTATCGATTTTGGCGACATCATCTTTACACAGACCATCCACGACCTGGCGATAGCCTGTACCTATTTATTGATGGGGAAGCCAGACCCGCTGCATCAGGCTATACCATTGATCAAGGCGTATCACGAACAACATCCCCTGACCCAGGAGGAGGTGCATTGCCTCGCCGGATGTATCGGAGCCCGGTTAGTGATTAGCGCAACGGTAGCAGCCATAAATTTACAGGAGAACCCGGATAACACCTACCTGCAGGTGAGTCATCGGGGCGTGTGGGCAATGATTGATCATTGGATAGCATTCGATCCGGCATATGCCGAAATGGTTTTTCGTCATGCCTGCGGATGGGAACCAAGCCCGAAAGGTTCCGCTTATGCAGCGTGGATAGCCCGCAAATCTGGCTTTAAGCCGGTCATTCATGCAAACTGGGAAATGCAGGGTGTCCACTTGGATCTGGGATTAGCCGGTACCTCTTTAGGGCATTTTGAAGAATACACGGATTTGGACACCTTCGACAAAAAGGTTCGTCAAATGCTTGGGGATACCCCAGGCACCATTGGCTATGGCGGTTATTGCGAGATCCGGCCTTTCTACACCTCGGACCATTTCCGGGATATGGGAGCGGATGGTCCACGTTGGCGCACTCAGCATCTGGGGCTTGATTTGTGGTCTCCAGCCGGTGAAGCTGTTTACGCTCCTCTGGATGGTATCGTCCATAGCTTGCAGAATAACCAGGGCGATCGCAATTATGGAACAACTATAATTCTGGAACACCAATCCGGTGATCTGGTTTTCTATACGTTATACGGGCATTTATCACGAAGCGCCCTAGCCCAACTACAGCCAGGCCAACCGGTTGCAGCCGGAGAATGCATTGCCCGCACCGGAACTATGGAGGAAAACGGAGGTTGGCCGCCGCACCTTCATTTCCAGGTCATCCTTGACCTCCACGGATGGACGGGAGACTTCCCTGGCGTTGCTTATGCCAATCAAATAACCATCTGGAGCAGCAATTGCCCGGACCCGCTGGCATGGATTCCTCCGCTTGCCTCATTGGAAGCCGGACGGCAGAAACAGCTACAGCCCGGCCTGACCGAATTGATGTATCGGAGGAAAAATGTCCTTGGGCCAAATCTCAGCCTTTCCTACCGACAACCTTTGCACATGCTGCGTGGTGAAATGAGCTATCTGATAGCCGGTGATGGCAGAAAATACCTCGATACTGTCAACAATGTGGCTCATGTAGGCCATGAGCATCCACGTGTGGTACGTGCCGGGCAAAAACAAATGGCTTTATTAAACACCAATACCCGCTACCTGCATCCGACAATCATTGAGTGCGCGGAGTACCTGCTCGCCAAAGCGCCCCGGCATCTTGAAGTGTGCTACTTTGTTAATTCCGGCAGTGAAGCAAATGAACTAGCCATGCGCATGGCACGGACCATCACCGGTCGTCCGCGAATGGCTGCACTGGAGATGGGTTATCATGGAAATACGCAGGCATGTGTGGATGTCAGTTCCTACAAATTCAACCGTAAAGGTGGAAAGGGACAACCGGAGTACACTTTGTTGCTCCCGCGTCCAGACCCCTATCGTGGCATCCTTGCCGGACATCCGGGCAGCAACCGGACCTATGCCCGGGATGCCGTGGATCGCATCCGTCTCTGGCAGCAACAAGACATAACTCCCGCTGCGTTGATTGCGGAAACCATTATGAGTTGCGGCGGGCAGATCGTTGCTCCGGAAGATTATTTCCCGTCTGTGCATACCGCCTTACAGCAGGCCGGAATACTCTACATAGCCGATGAAGTACAACATGGTTTAGGCCGGATTGGAAGTCATCTCTTTGCCTTTGAGAAATACGATGTCAAGCCGGACATTGTCACCATAGGCAAGCCTTTTGGCAACGGACATCCGCTAGGAGCTGTCCTGACCACCCGGACAGTGGCGGAAGCATTTCATAATGGTATGGAGTACTTCAATACATTTGGCGGCAACCCGGTATCTGCCAGGATAGGTCTGGAGGTTCTTCGTATCCTGGATGACGAAAACTTACCAGCACATGCTTCTCAAATGGGTATTTACCTTAAAAAAGGACTTGCAGATCTGGCGTCAAATCATCCCATCATTGGGGATGTACGCGGTGAAGGGTTATTCCTGGGGTTTGAGCTGGTCAAAGACTCCGGATCCAAAATTCCAGCGACCGAAGCCGCAGGTTATCTGGTCAACCGAATGCGCACATTAGGTGTATTAATGAGTACGGACGGCCCGGATGACAATGTCATCAAGATCAAACCACCCATGTGCATCACCCGGGATCAGATAGATATTAGCCTGGAATTAATAGGTCGTGTGCTGAATGAAGATGCCATGCAAATCGGATAAATGGAAGCAGGAAGCAGGAATTTTGGAAATTCAAAGCCCTGTTATCCAGTCGACTAGTCCATCAATTTCAGATCCGCTTCCCTTTTGGCTCTAAATTCGGAATTAGCCTTCCACTGCGGCATCTCCTGTCCATCTGCCAACCGGATTCCAATATTGAAGAAAAGCTGCATATCCTGCTTAATACCCCGCAGATCCCAGGTTGTTTTATCGTATTCGTCCTGGGGTTTGTGATAGCGATTTGCCGTATAGTCCTTCTGTTTTTCCATGGCATATTCCTTGCCTTTTTCAGCATGGTCATATCCACCTTGTGCAAACAAAGCAGGCACACCCACCTTGGCAAAATTGAAATGATCGGAACGGTAGAAATATCCTTTTTCAGGTTCCTGTTCCCCCAGTATGTAGCGACCCTGTTTTGCTGCCTCTTCTTTGGCGATGTCATCCATATCTGACTGGCCCAGACCGGTGATCGTTAGGTCCTTCATAGGACCATTGGGATTCAGGCCGTCCATATTGATGTCCGCGATGGTACGGGGAATCGGATAGATCGGATGCTCTGCATAATATTGTGATCCCAGCAGACCCTGCTCTTCACCGGTGACAAATAAAAAGATCACCGACCGGTCCGGCGCTTTAGGCAATTTGGTAAATGCTTTGGCGATGGCCAGCAATCCGGCCGTCCCTGATCCGTTGTCAAGAGCGCCATTGTAAATACTATCGCCATCGACAACTTTTCCAATACCAAAATGGTCCCAATGGGCAGAATACAGGATGTATTCGTCAGGATGCGAACTGCCTGTTATTTTCCCGACTACATTTCGGGATTCATCATACTTGAAGGTATTTTCAAGAGAAGTGGAAACGGTCATTCCCAAAGACTGGGGTTTAAAATCCGGTTTACGGGCGTTTTGAATAAGCTGGGCAAAATCGACTCCGGCCGCTTCCATAATACGCTTGGCTGCATCCAGAGTGATCCAGGATTCGATAGCACATTTGTCTGCATTTTTGTTTGTCGATTGCAATCCAAGCCGGGCGCCAGACCATCCGCTTTGTACCACAAACCAGGGATAACCGGCCATATTGGTCTCATGAATGATGATGACAGCATCGGCACCCTGACGCGCTCCTTCTTCGTATTTATAGGTCCAACGTCCGTAATAGGTCATGGTATTCCCCTTAAAATATACGCTGTCATCCTGGCGGAATCCTGGATCATTAACCAATACCAGTGCTGTTTTTCCGTGCATGTCCATACCAGCATAGTCGTTTTTGCCGTATTCGGGCGCTACAATTCCATAACCACAGAAAACCAGCTCCGATCCGTTCAGGGTAATTTTTTCTTCTTCCCGCTGGGTTGTTGCGACAAAATCTTTGTCCAGCTGAAGGTCAATCGCAGCACCCTGGCCGGAAATTTTCATTTCTTCAGCTGGATGTCCGGTGATTTCAACCATGGGCACCTTTTGATAATAAGAATCACCATTACCGGGTTCTATACCCATGTCCTGCATTTCATTTTTCAGGTAGTCCACGGTCAGTTCTTCTCCTTTCGTAAAAGGTTTCCTCCCCTGCAAACTATCCGAAGCCAGGACGGACAGGTATTGGTCAAAATCAGAAGATTCTACAGTGACAGGTTGCTGTGTGGTCTGGCAAGCCACCAGTACAGCAAGCACTAAAACATAAGAAACACGCATCGGACTAAATTTTATAAGGTGCTAAATATTTAAACGCTGCAGAGATCAGGTGTATGCCCTTTGATCGCTCGATTTGCGCTAAGTTTTCCTTGGAAACAACTCACTTAGTAACCTGACTCTCGCAAATACAGTTCACCATTTCTACGAAGAGCCCTTAAGTCTGCAACATTTTTGGATGAACACTTCGTGAATGGCTATGGCTTACCTCCGCCATCAACTCCCTTCAAGCCTTCTTTCGCAAGTGCCTGATTAATGGCCGGTAATTCTTTATTGATGACCATCTGCAATTTGTCCAAGTGGCCAGCCAACTCCGCCGATAATTCGTTAAAAACCTGGTAAGCGGCTGCCGTCGGTTTGGCATCACTGGTCTCCACACTCCGGCGCAAGGAAGCCAACCGGTTGTTGAGCTTAATCGGGAAATTCAGAGGATCCTGATTGCTTTGATTCCGGACCTGATATAAATCTTCCTCGATGGGCTTCATCTCGTCCAACAGGGATTGCATTTGCTTTTTCAAATCATCCGATTTGACTTGTATCATCCGATCCTGGATCTGTTTACGGATTTGCCGGATCCGGATTACAGCTTCATTTGCGGCACTGGTCTTGTCCCGGATCTGCATGGCCAGTTCAAATTGTTGTTGCAGGTCCTCGGCAGTAACTCCTTCAAGATTGGGGTCCATCTTGATGGCAAAATTTTTCTTTTCCTGATGGTCTCCTACCGTAATGCGTACCTGATAATCTCCAAGCGGTGCGCCGGGCCCAACCTGTGGCCTGCCGCTCCAGATGATCATTCCATCAAAAGTAGTCGCCCCCGGATAATTCAGATCCCAGGTGAACGCATTAATGCCAGCCTTAGTGGTCGGTTTTGCCGGACCACTGCGCATGTACCATGGAACATTGCTATTGGATTTGTTTTCAGGTTGTTTTCCGGTGTACGATTGGATCAGGTTACCATGCGCATCGAGAATTTCGATGGTCACACTGTCCGCCTGCTTGGGCAAGTAATACTGGATGGCAGCGTTATAGACACTGCGGATGGCATCAGAGGGCTGGAATAATGTGACCGGATCAGCCATCACTGCCGCACTTACTTCCCTTAAGGGATTGATATCATCCAGGATCCAAAATCCGCGTCCATGAGTTCCTAAGACAACGTCGTCATTTTTAACGACCAGATCACGTATCGGCGTGTCCGGCAGGTTAAGCTGGATGGGCTGCCAATGATCACCATGATCAAAAGACACGTAGACGCCATGTTCCGTACCTAAAAAAAGCAAACCCGGGCGCACCAGGTCTTCGCGAACGGCACGGGCAAAATGGCCGGATTTAATCCCGGTAATTATTTTGGTCCAGGTTTTTCCGTAATCGGTTGTGCGAAAGACATAAGGTTCCCGGTCATCTACCTGATACCGGTTTGCAGCTACATAAGCCGTACCGGGTTCATGATGAGAGGCTTCGATAATACTTACCCGCGAGAATTTTGGCAAATCCCTGGGCGTAATATCGGTCCACTTTTTCCCTCCGTCGCGGGTGATCTGGATTTTGCCATCATCAGAACCAGCCCAGATGGTATTTCTATCAAAATAAGATGGTGCCAGTGCAAATACCGTAGCATAAATCTCAGGACCGTTCATGTCATTGGTGATAATACCACCCGTTTCGCCCAGTGTTTCCGGGTCAGCATAGGTAAGGTCCGGGCTGATTTTCTCCCAGGTTTGACCGTCATCCGTCGTTTTCCAGACATGCTGGGAACAGGTATACATAATGGTGGGATCCTGCGGGCTGAAGACAATTGGAAACGTCCATTGCCATCTTTCTGGCAGCGCACTGGATGGTTCTCCCGAGAAAAATCTTGGATAAACCTGGATATCACGTACCTGACCGGTTTTGCGATTATAGCGGGTCAGCAAAGCGCCCTGACTACCGGCGTAAAACACATCCGGGTCGGTCGGGGACTGGGCAATATAACCGCTTTCTCCGCCTCCTACGGCATAATACCAGCCGTGGTTTGGACCGCGCGCCTGCATATGGTCCCATCCGTCACTTGGGATAGCCAGTGTGCTGTTATCTTGCTGTGCTCCTGCCACATGGTAAGGAACATCACTGGTAGCCATAACATGGTAAACCTGGGTCGTACAATAATCTTCTTCCGTCCAGGTGTTGCCCCCGTTGAGACTCACTACACCACCACCATCATTTCCGCTGATCATGCGCTGGGGATCATTGGGATCGATCCAGAGATCGTGATTATCACCATGAGGTGGGTTGATCGTGATGTCAAAATTTTTTCCTCCATCGGTTGATTTAAAGAATCCGACATTAAGGCAGTAGACGACATCTTTATCCCATGGATCGGCATAGATCCGAGAATAATAAAAGGCCCGCTGACGCAGTTTTCGCTCTTCATTGGTACGCTTCCAGGTCCATCCGCCGTCGTCAGAACGGAACACACCTCCTTCGTTGGCTTCTACGATGGCGTAGAGCCGGTTGGGATCCGCCGGTGATACCGTAATACCAATCTTACCCAGGGGGCCTTCGGGCATGCCCGGATTTTTGGTAAGCTCAATCCAGTTTTCTCCCCCATCGACCGATTTCCATAATTTGCAAAAGGGTCCACCGCCCCACATTTTCCAGGCTTTCCGGTAGACCTGCCAGGTTGAAGCGTACAGCACATTGGGATTAGTGCGATCGATGATCAGGTCTGCTGCTCCTGCATTGGGGCTTTCATACAGTACTTTTTTCCAGGTATTGCCCCCATCGATGGATTTGAATATCCCTCTTTCTTCATTGTCTCCGTAAGGATGGCCCAGGGCTGCGACGTAGACGATGTTCGGATTCGTCGGATGAACACGAATACGTGAAATGGCTTGTGTTTCTGCCAAACCCATATGGTGCCAGCGCTTACCTCCATCCGTTGATTTATAAACTCCGTCACCCTGGGTAATACTACCGCGCAACTCTGTTTCACCCATGCCAATGTATACGATGTCCGGGTTGGTCTCAGCCACCGCAACTGCACCTACCGAAGAACTGGTCAGTTGGCCATCCGTCACCGGAGCCCATTCATTACCACCATCCGTCGTTTTCCACAACCCGCCTCCGGTAGCGCCAAAGTAATACTCATTAGGGCGACCCGGTGAACCCGACACCCCCAGGCAGCGACCACCCCGTTCAGGGCCAATGTTGCGCCATTTGAGGTTGTCGTAGTAGTTTTCCGGAACCTGAGCCTGGAGCATAGGGATAGCCAATACTATGGATAGTATCCAGGAGAAACTTTGTTTGCGCATGTTTACCGTTTTTTGCATCCGTAAGAGACGCTCAATTTAGAAAACTTTCAAAGCATTTTCCCTGTATTAAGGCTATATCCGGATACCCTTTGGCCTCCAATGTGCATTAAATCACCAAAAATCTATGGGGATAAAAAAATCGAAGCTGCCAACCCCGTTAACGGAAGCCGTCTTATCAGATCCGGTGCTGTTTGTAAGGATAAGCCGGTGCTGCTTCCTTGAGCGTCATATAGTCTTCTGCCGATAGTTTATACTCCAAAGAAGCAAGCATGCCCTTGAGTTGTTTTTCCGTACGCACCCCAACCATGGCTACATCCACCTCCGGTCGTTTCAGGACAAAGTTTAATGCAACCATTTCCGGAGAGACCGATCCTGCTACCTTTCTGATTTTTTCCTGTACGAAAGAAACCATTTCAGCATTTCGTTCCAGATAGTCCTTAGCCGGTTTGTCCACGAGTAAACCCTGAGCAAGGGTTCCGCGTAGTAAAATGCCCACTTCTTCCTTTGCCAACAGGGGTAAGATCTGTTCTTCCGGCCTCCGGTCCAATAAACTGTACTGGACCATGACACTTGCCAGATTGGCGTTTTTGACCCACCACTGGATGACTGTAGGCCGAATCGAGGAAATACCATAATGCCGGATCAACCCTTCAGATTGCAGCAGCGTCATCGCTTCCAGACTCTCATCCAGAGGATCTTCCATGGTGCCTCCGTGCATCTGATACAGATCTATGTGATCGGTCTTCAAACGCCTCAGGCTTTGCTTTATCGCTTTGACGATGTATTCTTTACGGGGATTCCAGGACCAGCTCCCATCGGGTTTCCATTCATTACCTACCTTGGAACAGAGAAAAACAGCATCCCGTCGGCCCTGGATGGCTTTGCCGACCAGCTCCTCATTTTTTCCCTGCTGGTACAGATCCGCCGTATCCAGTACATTAATTCCGGCATCCAATGCCAGATGGATTAACCGGATTGCTTCCTTCTCATCATCCACCGGAAGAGACATGCAGCCGAGGCCAATCTCGCTGAGCATGTGGTCCGTTTTTCCCAGTTTGCGAAACTTC
>ERZ795053.7451-NODE-7451-length-10557-cov-4.826319_pt1 | contig 10557 bp, 10 predicted proteins | sample MGYA00375137_ERZ795053 | MGnify/ENA primary metagenome ERZ795053 (study PRJEB30182, sample SAMN05720284) | activated sludge metagenome | isolation source: Anaerobic digester | place: Hong Kong | collected 2014-12-17 ... | reverse complement strand
TTATGCAAACGATTCCTGTAGTTAAAGAACATCATTTTGCTAAACAGGATGAAACAGCATCTAGCAAACAACACACACAACAAAGCGGTTCTTCACAAACGACACAAAAGAAGAAGCCTACATCAACTTATAAACATCAAAACAGAGTTTATGGATCATCTAGTCAAAAGAAACGTCAAAATGATTCAAAGAATCATAAACAATCATCTGAAAACAATCATAAGCGTGAGCATCATTCTGGAAATAAAAGTTATACAAAGCATCAACCAACTAAAAAACGGTAACATGATCGCAGGTCCAACGTTAAAATTAACGTTTGGTTATGATACAATGGAAGATATCACTAGGTATCATAAAATTAATGTATAACAGGCGAGGATAGAAACATGAAGTGGGTTATTATTGGCATTTTAGTAGCAGTTTATCTTTTTGAAACCATCGTTAGTTATTTGAACTACCGTTACCGATTTAAACCAGTTCCAGACGTATTAAGTGATGTTTACGATGAAAATCGTTATGGCACATGGTTGATGTACTCTTTAGAAAATCATTGGTTTACACTAGTTAGACGAGGGTTTGATCTTGCGTTATTATTATTCTTTTTATTATCTGGATTATTCGCGCGTTTAGAAGTAGTTACTGCTAGCTGGACCGATAGTCCCATTATGGCAACACTCTATTTTCTAGGGGTCTATGTCACTGTAGAATTTCTTTTAGCTATTCCATTTAAACATTATGCCATCTTTAAGATTGAAGAGAAGTATGGTTTCAATAAAACGACGAAAAAGACATTTACAAAAGATCAGTTCATTCAATATGTGATGACGATGGTCTTAGGTGGTTTGATGGTCGGTGGTATTCATGCGTTATACCTTCAATTTTCTGATCAACTTTGGACATTTGTTTTAGTTGCTTGGGGATCTATCACGGTTGTTATGGTCATGATCTTCATGTTTTTAAATAAAGTTTTCTTAAAACTATTTAATACATTTTCACCACTCCCAGAAGGAACATTAAGACAAAGAATTGAAGCACTTGCTACATCGTTAGGATTTAACATTAAGAAGTTATCGGTTATGGATGCATCAAAGCGTTCAACTAAGTTAAATGCCTTTTTTACAGGTATCGGCAGATCTAAAGAAGTTGTCTTATATGATACACTGATTGAAAAAATGTCAGAAGATGAAATACTTGCTGTGCTTGCACATGAGTTAGGTCATGCTGTTCATAAAGACACCCTCAGAAGTTTAATTCAACAGATTTTGATTATCTCACTGTATGCTTTAGGTATCGGTTTGATTTTACAAAGTAATGAGTTAGCAACTGCTTTTGGTTTAAGTGGTGTTCACTTTGGGTTTGCTATGATTTTATTTGTCATTTTATTTGAACCTATTCAACTCGTTTTAGGCATTCCATTATCATACTTATCTCGAAGAGCAGAATTTAAAGCAGATGCTTTTGCAAAATCAAAAACATCTGGTGATCATATGATTTCAGCACTTAAGGTTTTAGCAAAAGAAGATTTAGTTAATTTAAATCCTCATCCGCTAACTATCATACTTTATTATTCTCATCCTCCGATGAAAGAACGTATTGAAGCTATTTTAAAAGCATAACAAAAAGGGAACTTCGTTTGAAGTTCCCTCTATTTTTTAGTGACTTACTTATTCTTTTTTTGTTCCGATTTTATCGAGTAAGTTAATGAATAAGTTGAGTAAGATACCAACGATAGCTGCAAAGCTCATACCTGATAGTTTCACAATTGATGTGAGGTTTAACACTGCACCACCTAAACCGATAACTAACATGGTTGATACGATAATTAAGTTTTTCATATTACCAAGATCTGTGCGATCTTTAATTAAGATCTTAACACCGTTTGCTGCAATTAATCCATAAAGCACGATTGTCATACCGCCGATAACTGCCCAAGGAATACTGTTAATAAACGCTTGAATGTATCCAAAGAATCCTAAGAGGATTGCAAAACATGCTGCTAAACCTGTTACCCAAACTGAACCGACTCTTGTGATTGCGACAACACCTGTGTTTTCACCATATGTTGTATTTGCTGGACCACCGATAGCACCAGCCACGAATGTTGCAATACCATCACCCAATAAGGTTTTATCTAATCCTGGATCAGTAATGAAATCTTTACCTGTGATTTCACCTAATACCACGTGGTCACCAATGTGTTCTGCAATGGTAACAAATGCGAGTGGAGCAAACATTAAGACGTTACTTAAGTCAAATTTATATGTTCCAACGAAACTGAAATTTGGTAATTGGAAGAATTGAACTCCACTAAAGACGGCACCTAAATCAACTAAACCAACAGCAATCGATGCGACGTAACCAATAAAGATGGAGACTAAGAAGGGAACAATTCTTAAGAATCCTTTCGCTTTTGTTGATAGAATAACAACTGATAAGAACGTAATGGCAGCTACCAATGGAACTTCCCAGCCTTGAGAACCATCAAATCCAGAGGATGAGATCGCAACAGGTGCTAACGTCATCCCGATAATGATAATCATAGGACCAATTACGACAGGTGGCAATAATTTCTTTAACCAACCACTTCCTGCGAAATGAATCGCAATCGCTACAATCACGTAGATTAAACCAACGGTCATTAATCCAAAATATGCTGATGCTGCACCACCTGCACTTGCAACTGCTGCAGTAATCGCAGGTATGTAGGCAAAACTACTACCTAAGTACACAGGAACCTTAGCTTTCGTACATAAGATATAAATCAGTGTACCAATACCACTTGCAACAAGTGCAACTCCAACATCAAGCCCTGTTAAAAGAGGAACTAATACGGTAGCCCCAAACATAGCAAAGACATGCTGCAAGCTTAAGATAATCCACTTGCCGATGGAAGCCGGTTTCTCTTGAATACCGACAATCATTCCATTTTCATTCATGACATTTCTCCTTAGATTTAGTTTCGTAAGGCCTTTAGCAAAAAAGACACCCTCTGGTGTCCTTCAAGCGTAGGTATGGAAAAGATAATTACCTTGTTATGCTCACAGGCATAGCTTAAAGGACCTTTACTGTTTCAAGTATATCATGAATTTTTTTAAAAACAACTAAAAAATGAAGAAAAAAATGATAAGATAAAGATGGTGATAAGATGAAGGAATTAATGAACAAAGAACAACTATCAAGAACCATCAAACGCATGACGCATGAAATCATAGAACGCAATCAAAATTTAAATGATATCGTCTTTGTAGGTATCTTAAAAAAAGGTTATCCAATTGCTGAAATGTTAAAAGATCATTTAAAAAGATTTCAGGATGTGGATGCGCCACTCTTTAAGATTGATATTCAAGCATATCGAGATGATGTTGAACAAACCATAAAACAACCTCCATCTCAAGGACTAGATATCAAGGATAAAGTCGTGATTTTAGTGGATGATGTCCTTTATACAGGTCGAAGTGTTAGAGCTGCCATGGATGCATTATCTGATCATGGAAGACCTAAAGAAATACAATTAGCGATTTTAATTGACCGGGGTCATCGTGAACTACCGATTAGAGCCGATTATATTGGTAAAAACATTCCAACATCAAAACTAGAAAAAGTGTTGGTAGATATGGAACACATGAATGTATATATAGAGGACAAATAACATGATAACATTAGAAACAGAACGTTTGATTTTAAAACCGATTCAACTGAGTGATGCAGAAGCTATCTTTCACTTTTTTACCAAAGAAGTAACAACGTACATGTTGCCAGCACCTGCTAAAAAGATTGAAGATACTGAATCTTTCATTAACTACGCCATTAAGGCGAGAGAAGCACAAGAAGAAATCGTTTGGGTAGCAAGACTCAAGTATGATGATACATTTGTTGGTTGCTTTGGTTTGCATAAGATGAACACGGATACACCTGAATTAGGTTTATGGATTCAAGAAGGATTATTTGGTAAGAAGTTAGGGTTAGAAGGCATGAAAGGCATTGTTCAATATGCGAGAACATCTGTTCCTCACCAATACTTAGTTTATCCTGTTGACCGTAAAAATATCTCCTCTCGTAACATTCCTGAAACTTTAGGTGGCATTGTTAAGAAGCATTATCCAAAAGAAGCTGCTACTGGAAATATCCTTGACATTATTGAATATTGGATTTATCCAGAAACACCCCAAGACTTTAAACCTTTAACGGTTTTATTCCAAGGTGATTCCATCACAGACTGCGGTAGAAATCGTCATGATCTAGCGAGCCTTGGTGATGGTTATGTGTATCAATTAAAACAATCTTTACCGATGGTTAATGTCATCAATAAAGGCATCAGTGGTGACCGTACAGCAGAATTATTAGCACGATGGCAAGATGATGTAATTGCCTATCAACCTGACGTATTATCCCTGCTATGTGGTGTGAATGATGTGTGGCATTATTTCAACTTTGGTAAACCTATTGATGAAGAAACATTTGAATCAAATTATCGAAAACTCATCCATATCACCAAAGAAAAATCACCGCACACAAAAATGTTTTTAATTGAACCCTTTAGTTTTTCGATCGGTGCGTTTGATGCATCATGGCGTCCGATGTTAAATAGTTTTATTCAAATTGTTGCAAAACTAGCAAAAGAAGAAAATTTACCACTGATTCATATGGATGAACATATGAAATCATGGGAGAAAACCTATGGTGCTGCTGCACTATTAGGTGACGGTGTTCACCCAACTGAACTCGGTCACCAACTCATGGCAAGTGTTTTAAAACCTGTGATCCGTAACCTACTACTTGAAATAGACCTCAAAAAGTTATAAATCAAATTTAGGAGGAATAACATGGGAAAACCGACGACGAAAGAAGAACTCATTCAATTCAGTCAGCGTGATTATGAAACCATCATGGCAATCATTGATAAGCTTTCAGCAAAACAACGATTAAAAGAATGGAAAACCACTGGACGCGACAAAAACTTACGTGACATTCTCTTTCACCTACACGCATGGCACCAAATGTGTCACAAGTGGCTAGAGGCCCTTTTAGAAGGTGGTCGTCCTGCTTTACCCAAAGAAGGTTACACTTGGGATGACATTGACCAGCTCAATCATGAGATTTGGCTAGAAGCTCAAAAACATCCATTTATGGATGTTTTAGAACTCTTTCAAGAATCCCATAGAAGTTGTTTAACATGGATTAAACATCTTTCTGACGGTCAAATTTTTACCACGTATTTTCCGTGTATGAGACATCCAATCAACGGTTTAATTGATGGGTGCATCTCAGATCACTACGAGTGGGCAATTGACCTCATCAAAAAAGAATATCAACTCTAAAAATAGGGACTGTAACGAAATAAAAAGATAAACAGCCTTGATAACAAAAAAGCCACTCTGGAAGCCAGGGTGGTTTTTTGGTATAATTGAAGTATGTCAAGTACTCAATTAAATCAAGTCTATTTTAACCCAAAACAGTTAAAATTACCACTATCATTTGACATAAAAATACCATTTGATAGTGAGGTTAGAACATTTGACGAAGTATTTCGGAGGATAGATCTAAATCAATACGTCGTAGCCGAAGCTAAAGTAGGTAGAATCGGTTATAATCCAGTCAATATGCTCAAATTGATTCTGTTTTGTCAGATGGAAAACATCACAAGTTTAAGAGATATGGCAAAAGCCGCACAGCACGACATTAGAATTATGTGGCTCACAGATGAGCTTATGCCAAGTCACCAAACGATTAGTGAGTTTATGAAGAATCGTTTAAAAGATCAAATTGAAAACATCTTCTACGATTTAAACCGATACATCATAGACCAAGAAAAAATAGATACCGAAAAACTCTTTATTGATGGGACAAAGATTGAAGCGAACGCAAACAAATACAAGTTCATCTGGAAAGGTTCAGTTGAAAAATTTAGAGATAAACTCTATAAAAAAATAACGAAGCACATCGAAAAGCTTAATGGACATTACATTGATATGGGCATCTTTTTTCCTATGTATGACACCTATGAAGTGGAATATCTCAAACGGATATTAGATTTCATAACCCATGAGATTGAGCAATCAGAGGTTTCATTTGTTTATGGTAAAGGCACGAGAAAAACAGCCTTACAAAGAGATTATGAAAAGATACATGAGTATCATACAAAGTTAAATGAGTATAACGACTATATCTCAATCATTGGACCTCATAGAAACTCGTGTGCAAGAACGGATCATGACGCGACCTTTATGCATATGAAAGAAGACTACATGAGAAATGGTCAATTAAAGGCAGGATACAATGTGCAAATGGGTGTATCTGATGAATATATCCTACACTTAGACATCTTTCAAGACCGAAGCGACTATCAAACATTTATACCTTTTTTAGAGGGATTCAAACAAAAGCATGGATATTATCCAAAATACCCCGTAGCAGACGCAGGTTATGGTGGGCTCAAGAACTATCGTTATCTGAAGATGCATAACATGGAACTCTATCAAAAATACACCATGTACGGCAAAGAGACAACAGATAAAAAGTATGCAAGTGATCCTAAGAGACCTATCAACTTTAAGAAAGATGATGACGGATATTTCTACGATGAAAATGGTGAAAGACTTCACTTCTTATGGCACAGTAAGAAAGGTCACGATGTGTATGAAGTACCCAGCACAAAGCGTAGAGTTGATATCAATGAAGCACTCTGGGTACATCAAAAAGAAGTTAGAGAAAACCTTGAGTCAGAGCTTGGTATTGAACTGAGAATACAACGTTCGATTCAAGTTGAAGGTGCATTTGGTATCATTAAAGAACAGATGGGATTCAGACGATTTAGACGTCGAGGCATTCAAAATGTGAAGTTTGAGTTTATGCTCATCGCAATTGGCTACAATTTAAAGAAATTCCACAATAAAAAATACCGAATCACACAATAATATCCACTGGAAAACTAAGGATTCTATATGAATTCCTTTTAAACATGCATAAAAACAGCTAATTTACTCGACTTTCCCACATGAATAACTACAAGATAAAGAAAAAAGGACTACGAAGTCCATGAAGAAATTTAAACCTTCATTTCGTTACAGTCCCTACTTATTATTTCTTCATATCATGTTTTATTTTCATATCCTTATTAATCATGTGTCTTAAGATCCACAACACGTTGAAAAACACGAATAATACGACTAACAACCAATTGAGAAATTGGGGAATATATTTCATGTTGTCTGGATCATTATGATGTGTATATTTAATGATAAAGAAGATATTTTGAAAATCATAAACATTGAATTTTGTTAGAATCATACCTAGAAATACATTGTATAAAACACCGAAAATAACGATTGCGATTAAAAGAACTTTAATGCTTTTGGTCTCCTTCATAGAACCACCCCTTACCATAGGTATTATACCAAAAAACGATTGATTTCGAACAGTACAAATTCATACCGAAACAGATGAAAAACAGTTGACAATTTACGTTTATTATAGTAATATGACATAGGTACATTAGTTTTATCCACTATTAGCCCTTAAATTCAAACCCCGAACGAATATAAGGAGAAATCACATGAATACATTTATGGCAAATGCACAAAACGTAACACGCAAATGGTACGTTGTTGATGCAGAAGGCAAGACATTGGGTCGCTTAGCAACTCAAGTCGCAACAGTTTTGCGCGGTAAACATAAACCAACCTACACCCCTCATGTAGACTGCGGTGACTATGTTATCGTTATTAACGCAGACAAAATTGAATTAACTGGTAAAAAATGGAATCAGAAAATGTATTATTCACATTCTGGTTACAATGGCGGTCTTAAGGAAACAGCTGCTAAAGATGTTATGGCTAAATTTCCAACCCGTATGGTTGAAAAAGCAATTGTTGGTATGTTACCACATACAAACTTAGGTGCACAAATGGCAAAGAAACTCTTTGTTTATGCAGGACCTGAACACAAACACATTGCACAACAACCAGAAAAATTGGAGGTATAATAAGTCATGGCTAAAGAAAAAGTACAATACTTAGGAACCGGTCGTCGCAAGAGCTCAGTAGCACGTGTTATTCTTACTCATGGTAAAGGATCATTTTTGATCAATGGCCGTGAATTCGAAGAATACCTACCATCTCCTGCAGTACGTCTTGACGTTCTTCAACCATTAACACTCACTGAAAGTGAAGGCAAATACGATATTTCTGTTAATGTCTATGGTGGTGGCCTTTCAGGTCAAGCAGGTGCAATCCGTTTAGGTATCACCCGCGCACTTATGGAAATTAATCCAGAACTACGCCAAACTTTAAAACCAGCTGGCCTTGTTACGAGAGATCCTCGTTCTAAGGAAAGAAAGAAGTACGGTTTAAAGAAGGCAAGAAAAGCATCACAATTCTCAAAGCGTTAATTCATTGGGACCCTTTTGGGTCCCTTTCTTTTTTTATGTTATAATATCATCGTATAGGTGAAATTTATGAAGCTGAATTACCGAAATACGTTTTATATTGGTCTGATTTTCTTTATTATTTCCTTGTTTTGGCAAACCTATGATATGATGATTGCTCGTACGATGATTGACAAGTTTGGTCTTAATCAAACATGGTCAGGCATTGTGATGGCAATCGATAACATCATGGCAGTGATCTTACTGCCACTTTTTGGTGCGTTATCAGATAAAAGTAATGCCAAAAAAGGAAGAAGAACACCTTATATTATCGTCGGTACGATTTTAGCAGCTTTCGCTTTTATGTTTTTATCCTATGCAGATTATCTTCAAACATTAAAGATTCAAGCTACCGATATTGTTGAAGAGCATTACGATATTGCCTTTGGTGATGATGTCGATTCAAAAGAACGCGATCATTGGTATATCGTCATCGATCAAATGGATGATGAAAGACAAAATGCGTTTCTTCTTGGAGATATCAGTTATCGTGAGTTAACGGAATACGAAGATCAAATTAAAGATCCTATGTTAGCGATATTAGCTGATAATGGTGAAACCTTAAATAATCGTGATTTATCCACGATTAAAGACATGTATTACACTTATTTATCTGATCGTGCTTGGGAAGTAACAGCACAAAATCCACTGAATTTGATTATTTTTGGAAGCATCTTATTTATTTCCTTAGTTGCTATGGCCATCTTCAGATCACCTGCAGTTGCGCTCATGCCTGACGTAACCATTAAACCTTTACGTTCAAAAGCCAATGCCATCATTACCTTAATGGGTGCTTTAGGTGGTATACTTGCTGTTTATATCATTATGTTATCAGGACTAAATAAACACGCTTATGATCATCATGGTATCGTCTTTATTATTGTAGGTGTCGTGATGATTATCACATTAATCATCTTCCTTTGGAAAGTTGATGAACCCAAACTCGTTAAAGAAAAACAAGCGATTGATAAGCAGTTAGGTATAGCACCAGAACAAATTCAAAATCAACCGAAAAAAACGTTAAAATCGTTAACGATCAAACGACGAATGTCACTTTATTTTCTTTTAGCATCAGTTTTTTTACTCTTTATGGGTTATAATGCAGTGATGAGTAAACTTGCGGATTATTTGCCAAAGGTATTAAACTTGAATTATTTTGATTATCAGTTCATCGTTGCTCAAGCCGTCGTCATCATTGCGATTTTACCGATTGGTCTATTATCCATGGTTTTAGGACGAAGAAGAACTGTCCTTTTAGGGATGGTACTCATGATTGTTGCTTTGATGAGTGCAGCAAGAATCAGTGAAGGGAACTCATGGCTAATCGCAGGTATGATTGCACTAGCTGGTATTGGATGGACCATGATTGGTATTAATACTTATGTCATGGTTGTCGAAGTTTCAAAGGGGTACGACGTTGGACGTTATACAGGTTACTATTATGCAGCATCAATGTCTGCACAAATCATTACCCCTATCTTATCGGGTGTCCTAATGGATCACTATGGACGCATTATTTTATTTCCTTATGCAGCCTTTTTTGTCACCTTATCGTTATTCACGATGCTCTTTGTTAAACAAGGAGATGCGAAAAAGATGAAAGGCAATTTGTTATCAATTTTAGAAGAGGTGGAGTAAGCATATGAAAATTGCAGTTATTGGTCACTCAAGTTCAGGTAAATCAACATTTTCAAAGCGATTAGCACATGTCTATCACATTCCTGTTCTTCACATTGATAAAATATTCTTTGAACCCAATTGGGTAGAAAGAGATAAGACATTAGTCGCTTCAGAAATTAAAGCATTTATGAATCAAAAAGATTGGATCATCGATGGTTTTTACCGCAGATTAGCTACAGAACGATTTGATGAAGCAGATCAGATTTTCATCTTCAATTTTAACCGCTTTAAATGCCTCTATGGCGCGATTGTTCGCCGGTTTAAATATCACAATCAGAATCGCGATTCTGTGTGTGTAGGATGCAAAGAACGGCTTAATTTAAGTTTTGTGTGGTGGATCCTTTTTGGTGGTCGTAAAAAAGATTCAAGACAGTTACTAAACAAGTTTGAAATGGCGTATAAGGACAAGGTTGTTGTTTTCCGCACACGGAAACAAGCCAATCAATATTTGCGTT
>ERZ795053.7450-NODE-7450-length-10559-cov-7.350152_pt1 | contig 10559 bp, 8 predicted proteins | sample MGYA00375137_ERZ795053 | MGnify/ENA primary metagenome ERZ795053 (study PRJEB30182, sample SAMN05720284) | activated sludge metagenome | isolation source: Anaerobic digester | place: Hong Kong | collected 2014-12-17 ... | reverse complement strand
GCACCGCGCTGCGCTACACCTTCCCGCAGGAACTGGCCGCACTGCTCCGGGCCAACGGCTTCACCTGTCTCCGCTGCTATGGTGATTGGGACAAAGGGCCCCTGGTCCTAAACAGCCCCAGTATCATTTCCGTCTGTATGAGAGCATGATCAGGCTAGGACAGCTTCGCCCTTTGTCATGACGATCGGTTTGGATCCGTTGTCGATGGCGGGCGATATGACCGAGCGCTATAGCTTAGGGATAATTGCTTATTTGCCCGAACACAAATGGAAGTCCGCCAACGGCGTGTTGGTACGCGTGTGATAGCCTTGATCGATGCTCGTTTACATCGTATAGTAACGTTGTTTGATTCGTTATAGTCGATGTGCTTTGGGGACAGGCATCAGATCCGCAGCTAGTTCTTATGGCAGACCAGACGAGAAATCGAGAAACCTTTCCGGCCCTGCGCCCGACGATTCTGGCGACGAAGCTCTATCGTCCCGTCGTCTCACCGAACCTATTGGCTCGCACTGAGTTGGTTACACTCCTTGAGGGCAATCGACAACGGGCACTGACATTGATTTCTGCGCCGACTGGGTATGGCAAAAGCATCCTGGCCAGTATGTGGCTTGACGCAAGCGATGTGCCTGGGTGCTGGGTATCATTGGACGAAGACGACAATGATCCGTACTCCTTCCTCGCCTACATAGTTGCCGCCATTGCATCTGCCTTCCCAGATCTCTCACTGCAAACGCAAATGCTGCTTGATACTTCTGACTTTCCCCCTGCGTCCAGTGTGGCTCGCATCTTGCTCAATGATCTTGAACAATTCCCCCGACAGCTACTGCTTGTCCTGGATGACCTGCACGTCATTCGGAATCGCGTCATCTATGATCTCCTCGCTGAACTGCTTCGCTACCCATCACCACATCTGCACCTGGTACTGATCAGCCGGCGCGATCCGCCGCTGCCGATACCAACCCTTCGTGCTTTTGGCCAGTTGACCGAAATCCGTGCGCAGGAACTACGCTTCACAAGCGCGGAAACGGCCGGACTCTTGACCAACATGCTGAACCTTGAGGTCGATGAAGAAACGGCCGCGGCATGGACGCAGCGGGCCGAAGGATGGGTGATGGCCTTGCATTTGGCGGCGCTCTCGCTGCGTGGTCGCAATCCGCGGGACATTGATCTCAAGAATGTGCGCGTCGAAAACCATTATCTCAGTGAATACCTTCTAGCGGAGATCCTGGGACGCATGGATCCGGCACGGAAGGAGTGGCTGTTGGCCATCGCGTGTTTGGATCGGTTCTCACCTGCGCTTTGTGCCGCGGTGGCCCAACCGGACGGTGCTACAACCGGGACTGAGCTGACGGGAAAGGGTTTCATCGAGTGGTTACAGCGCGAAAACCTCTTCATCATCCCACTCGACGATGAGCATCAGTGGTTCCGGTTTCATCACCTTTTCCGCCATCATATCCGCGCCTGGAGACAAAAACATCATCAGAGCGCCCAAATCGGGGAATGTTACAGACGTGCCGGTAACTGGTTTGCAGACGAAGGCTTCATTGACGAAGCGATTATGTACCTCGTGTTGGCCGAAGACTTCGCCGTGGCTGAGAGACTTGTATTGCGGCATCGATACGACTTGATGAACGCCGAACAGTGGCACAGGCTCAGCCACTGGCTCCGCCATTTCCCGGACAGCGCACTTGAGTCCAGCGCAGTCTTGATGAGTACCGTGGCCGTTATGGCCCTGCATCGCGGCGGCACTCACCGCGAGATCGATGCCGCGCTCCAAAAGGTCGAACAGTTGCTGCCAAACCTGGAGCCGCTCCCGACTGAATACAATCTGATACTCGGAGAGCTTTCGATCGTCAAAGGTTTTCTGGCCGTTGCGCTTGGGAATTTGGCGGTTACAAATAGCAGCGCACAACGTGGCCTGCAACTGCTGCCGGCGAATGCACTTGCCCTGCGCGCCATCGCCTGGGGAGAGTTGGCGACCGGCATGCAAATGAGCGGCCGCTTTGCAGAAGGATATGATCTGCTCAGCAAGACCATTTATGGGGAGCAATGGACGCGAGCCATTCAAGTCAGGTTGATGGCCTATCTCTGCATGATCACTATTCTCGAGGGAGATGTACTGGCTACCCAGAAATGGGCTAGGCGAGTCCATACCATCAGCAAAGAGCTTCAATTGCCGTTTTCATTGAACTATGCTCGCTATTTCCTGGGTGTGACTCACTTTCTGCGTGGTGAGTCTGAGGCAGCAGAACCCTACTTGTCTGCGTTGATCGACGACCAAGCGATGTCGACGCTTACGTATATGGCCATGGGCGCCATTACCTTGAGTTTGATCCGAGACGAGCAGGGGGATTTTGATGCTACGGATGCGATTCTCGACACGATTAGCACTCACTTCATACAAGCCGGCGCGTCCTCCACGCTGACGCTTGTCGAAGCTTTCAGTGTCGAGTTGGCATTGAGGCGAGGTGATTTTGCTGCCGCGCAACTCAAGCAAATTGGCGTCAACTTCGACAGTCGCCCGCCGCTATGGTTCATCTACATCCCTCAGTTGACGCCAATCAAGCTTCTCATCGCGGAAGGCACGCCGCAGGCACTTGCCGCCGCACGCGCTGACCTCTCCGAGTTTGAAGAGCAGATGTCCTCGGTGCACCGCAATCTGGCACGTCTTGAGGCGCTTGTGTTGCTTGCCGTGGTCTGTGATGCACAAGGTGACACCGGCAGCGCCGACGCATATCTGGTCACGGCATTGACCCTTGCCCGGGATGGCCATCTCATCCGTCCGTTTGTCGATGCAGGGCGGCCCATGGTCGACCTGCTGAATCGACTGCGCGACAACGGCGGTGAACAGTTTATGGCGCACCAAAATTACGTCACGGACCTCCTGGCTGCGCTCACGCCTTTGTCTGTGCCGGATGAAGAGACGGTGTCGCCGCACAAAGGTAAGCCCTCGACGGCGCCCGCAGCAATCGCCCAGATCGACTCCCTGACCGATCGCGAACTGCAAGTCCTGCAACTGTTGGCGACCGATTGTACGCCGGCAGAAATTGCTGCACGAAATGTTGTGTCGATCGCCACCGTCCGCGCTCAGATCAAGAGTATTTATCGCAAGCTCGACGTACACACCCGTATTGAGGCCATCAACCGCGGCCGCGAATTACAGCTATTCTGATTCTGACGCTGCCGCCTTTGGCCAGCCAGACCATCGCCGCGTTTATTCAACCTCCTCAAGCCATATACCCAATAGTTCCCCAATCTAGGGGATGATACCCGTCTGCAAATGGCTTATCCTCATACCCACTGAAGGCGTACGTCTCGCGGATAGTCTTTCCCACGTCCAGTGAGAACTTGCCTGGATACGAGGCCAATAATGAGTCAATCTGAAGAGGCAGTCTATTCCTTCGACCGCCCCGGCGTCTACGAAATCCATGTATTGGGCCGGCTCAGGCCGGACACGGTCGAGTATCTGGATGGAACGGACACGGCTCGTCTCTTCCGGATAGGCGAAGGCGGTGTAGATGTGACGGTATTGACCAGTTGGCTGCCGGATCAAGCAGCTCTCATCGGTATTCTGAATACCCTCTACGATCTTGGCTATACATTGACCTTGGTGCGGCAGGTTGAATACGGTTTGCCTCACGCGGCGGGTTAGCTGCGCACGAGAAATCGGGGTACGGGCTATGCGTTGCTGGCACAGTTCATCGCTTGAACGTGCTGTGCCACAGCGTTTCAGATAGTCGATTGATCTGAAGTGTACGTTTCATTTCCAAGGAGCAGAGACATGAGCAAGACACAAGACAGTTCAGCAGCCTACAACATTCTCGCCTTCGTTTTCAAAGGGCAGAAAGGCGCCAGTGATGCGATGAAGCAACTCAAGTCATCCGGTGCGCTGGATGGCTACAAGATCGAGGCCGAATGCATCGTGGAGCAGGATGCCAAGGGCAAGGTGCACATGCATGAGACCGGGCGCGGTGGCGTCGGCACGGCCATCGGCGCCGGCACGGGCGCCCTGCTCGGCCTGATTGGCGGTCCGGCCGGGTTGCTGGCGTGGACGCTGGCCGGTGGTGTCGTCGGCGGCGTTGCCGGCAAGTACCTGGGTCGTGCCCTCTCCAAGGGTGATATGCAAGACATCGGTACAGCACTGACCCCTGATTCGTCGGCGCTGCTGGTGCTGCTCGAAGACAAAGAGAGCGAAGCCGTGATCAAGAGCATGGCGGGCTACAGCGCCAATGTGGTCACCTTGACCGTTGGCGACGAGTTGTCCGGCCAGATTGCCTCCTATGTGGCCGGCGAGGCCAGCGATGCGTCCGGCAACGTGGTCGCCGGTGCGGCCGGTGCGTCTGCTTCCGCCAGCTAGCAAACAGATGGCGTACGGATTGGCTGCACTGGCTGATCCAGGTTCAGCAGCGGATGCTGCCGAATACGCGGCGGGAGGGCATTGCACACATCATGCAATGCCACTTCCGCCGTTCTTGCATCTTCAGACCAACGAGTCGCAAGAATGGGATGCCAGGTCCTTCATGGAACGCCAAGTTCCATACCCCCATTTGCCCCAACGACTGTTGCCTATCTATCGATTATCCTTTGCTACACGGAGAAACCTGATGCCAACAAATGCTGAAATTGCGCAAGCACTGAGAGACGCCGGTTATGTAAGTGACGCAGACATGGACGCGGCAATTGCCGTTCTGGAGGACGCCTTGATCGTTGATGAGGCAGAAGATATCGAGGCTGCTGCTATCGTCGATAAGGCCATCCAGAAGCAAACCATTCTGGATGCAGAATTGGTGGCCGATGCGGCGGTAGCGGTTGATGATACGGATGTTGAGGCTGCAGCGCAGGCCGTGATCGATGAGGCCTTTGCGGCGGTGGTCGAAGACAAGATGATTATCGACGCCGCCGAGGCGGCGATCGATGCGGCCTATGTGGACGCTGCGGCAGCTCTGGTCACTGCCGAGTTGATCGATGAGGCCGATGCCCCAGCCGTAGCGGCCTTGCTTGCGGCACTTTGGCTCGACGATAGCGACGAATAGCACACTCGGCAACTGTTTCAGGCCCGGTGCGAATGGTCAGAGACCATTCGCACCGCCATCGCAAGGGGGACGGCTTTTCTGACCTGGCCTCCCCCAAGAACCCTTGCCGGGGCGCAGGCAGCATTCGCCAGAGGAGCGTAATGCTGTGACCGCATTTGCCTATTGGACAGCCTGGAAAGGAAATCTCTATGGCAACGCCTGTTGACAATGAAACCGACCACAGCGAGACAGGACGTACACCTTCCATGCTCGCCTCTTTACTGGTGGTGGCGTTCATGGTCGGTCTGATCATGTTATCCGTCTTCCTGTTCGGCAATGAGGTTGCCGAAGGCCCTTTACAGGTGAGCATGACGTTGTCCACGATCTTTGCACTGGTGGTGGCGTACTACTACGGATTCCGCGGCTCGGTAATCTCTGAGGCGATTCGCAGCAGCGTGAACGGCACCTTGGGAACGATTCTTGTCTTATTGGCCATCGGGGCCATCATTGGCACGCTCTACTTCTCCGGTACCGTGGCCGCCTTTATCTACTATGGAGTGGAGATCCTCAGCCCGCGCTTTTACTACGTAATGGTCTTCATCATTGCGTCGACATTGAGCATCTTGCTGGGCAGTTGCTTCACGACTGTGGGCGCGGTGGGCGTGCCCTTTGTGGGATTGGCTGCAATCATGGGGGTTTCGCCGGCGATAACGGCCGGAGCGGCCATCTCGGGCGCGATGCTGGGCGACAAAACGGCAAAGATCTCCGACACGGCGCTTCTCACGGTCGCCACTGTTGGGGGCGTCACCATCAATGACCATGCGCGTATGGTCGCGCGCACTGCCGCTCCGACAGTGATCCTCAGCGCGCTCTTGTACCTTGCGCTTGGATTGACCGGCGACGCGGGCGGCGCCGCCTCGGTTGACCATGCCCAGATCCAGAGCACGATCTCGCAGTACTTCAATGTCTCGCTGCTTGCCTTTTTGTCCCTGATTCTGGTCTTTGTACTGTCTGCGTTTGGCTTCTCTTCGTTCCTGTGTCTGATGCTCTCAGCCATCGCCGCCGTGATATTGGCCGCATTCACCCAACACGATTTGATCGTTTCATTGGCCGGCGATCCCAGCCTCAATTACTTTGAGGCGGCCATGAAGGTTGGCATTGAGACCCTGGCCAATGGCTTTCGTCTCAATAGCGGCAATGCGCAGTTGGATGCGCTCTTTGCCGGGGGTGGTACGGTGAGCATGCTCAATACAGTCTGGCTGATCCTGGTGGCGGCCAGCTTTGGCGCCGTTGCCGACTACACGGGTATGCTCCGGCGTGTCATCACGCCGGTGATCAACTGGACAAGGGGTCCGGCGACCCTCATCCTGACAACCGTGCTGACCTCCATCGGCCTGAACTCGGTGGCCGCGGATCCGTATGTGAGCATCGTGCTGACGGCGCGCATGTTCCGCGATGAATACATGAAGGAACACCTCAAACCGGTGACATTATCTACGTCGATTGCCGACTCCGGCACGATCTTTTCGGCCAACGTTCCCTGGAATGTCAACGGGGCCTTTTTTGCCGGCGCACTCGGGCTTAGCACGCTGGCCTATGCTCCCTACGCGTTCGTCGTCTATCTTTCACCGCTGATAACAGTCGTGATCGGCTTCTTGTATTTCCGCAAGGATCGTCTGCCCAGTGGCCAGGATGCAGCGGCGGTGTATGGCAGCGAGCCCGCGAAATTGCCCAAGTCAACGCAACTGGCATAGTCGCTCCCGGAGATGGGGAAGCACAGATGTCGATCCTGTACATCCCAATGAGGTGCTATGGGATCGACAACAGTACTGGTGTTGCCCGAGGAGAAATCGGTCATGGGGCTTCTTTCCAATATCGTTGCTGATTTTAGACTCACGCAGAGTGATCTACCGCGTATCCATCGCCAGTTATTCTATGATGGCGAGGATCGACGGAGGAATCTTGAGCGTTTTGGTATCTTGATGTTTTTTGCGACGCTGATCGCAGCGTATGGTGTGATCGGTGACTCTACTGCGACTGTGATCGGCGCGATGTTGATCGCGCCCTTGATGACGCCGGTGCTTGCCATCGCTGTCGCCGTCGTAACTGGCGATATGCACCGTGCTACTTTTTCGCTACTGGTCGTCGTCGGCGGCGTTCTCGGCGCGATTCTTCTGGCGTTTTGTATCGGCATATCGTTTCGATCCGGCATCATCGGGATAGATACGAATTCCCAGATCTTATCGCGCGTTTCCCCGCGCCTGGTCGATCTTGGCGCTGCACTGGGCGCAGGGGCGATCGGCGCGTTCGCAAGTTCACGCGAGGACATTGCTGATACCTTACCCGGTGCGGCGATTGCCATTGCCCTGGTGCCTCCCCTCTCGGTTGTCGGCCTCTTGCTGTCGCAGGGTGCATGGGCTGAAGCCTGGGGAGCCATGATGCTTTTTCTCACAAACTTCTTCGCGATTCTGCTTGCCGGCAGTCTGGTATTTGTGCTGCTTGGCCTGAGTGCAGCGTCCGTCGGCAATCTTTCCGGCCATGCCCGGCGGCGAGCATTTGAATGGATCGCATTGGGAACGTTACTCGTTGCCCTGCCGTTGGCGGCGACAAGCTTTCACGCTGTCACGGGAGCACGGAACCGCGATCGCGCCACCACTGTCGTGAACGAGTGGCTCGAATCTTCCAACTTCGAGTTGGTTTCGGTGAGTGTTGGGGCTGACGACATTTCAGTCGCCATCAAAGGGGAGGGCGTTCCACCTCCTGTTGCGCAACTGATAGACATTATCCGGGCGCAAACGCAGGAAGAGTTGAGCGTCTCACTAGAAATCTTGCCGGTGCAACGTCGCCAAGTCGACTTGCCTGCCATCGATCAGCAGGACCAATGATACGGGTCGGCGCGCAGTATGATTCGTGACAAAGGCTTACGGTCGACCCCATGCAGCAGACCTGGAATGCCATTGTCGAGCGAGGCCACAGCGCCGGCGAAGTGTCCGACGAAGATGAGTGGTTATGGACTGAGCGCGCGCTTTCGGCGTTCTCCATGCGTAACTGCGAATCATGCATGGGCGTCGCTGACGGGTCAGTTTGGTCGAACGACACGATCGGGATGCTTGACCAGGTCATGGAGTCCAGGATATACCAAAGATCCATGCGTGCGCAGGCTGTACGCCGAACATGCCCTGGGCTGATCGCTCGACTGACGGCGGGATCTACATCGGGCGCAACGTGGACTGGACACCAACATCCAACAAGCTCACAGAAAGGGAATATCCAATGTGCACACGAATTCTCTACAATACAGCATCCGGCGCCTTCATCACCGGGCGCGGCATGGACTGGAGTGATCCAAAGGCACCATTCAAACTCTACAGCTTTCCGCGCGGACTAGAGCGAAGAGGCGGCCCGGTGGACAATGCCATTGTCTGGCGGTCGAAGTACGGTTCCGTCATCTGCTCGATCTATGATGGGGGCACGACCGATGGGTTGAACGAACAGGGTCTCGTCGCCAATGTTTTATACCTGGCAGAGGCAGATTTTGGCGACCCGGCGAAGTCGGACAAGCCGCTGATCTCGATCGGCGCCTGGGGGCAGTACTTTCTCGACAACTTCGCAACGGTTGCCGAGGCGGTGGAGGGGATGCAGGATCCACCGTTCGCCGTCGTGGCGCCGCTTTTGCCCAACGGCAGAGCCGCCGCCGTTCATCTGTCGCTCTCCGATACCACAGGCGACTCGGCCATCCTCGAATACGTCGACGGGGAACTAGTCATCCACCACGGCGCTCAGTACACCGTCATGACCAACTCCCCAATCTATGACCAGCAGCTCGCCATTAACGCCTACTGGGAACTCATCGGCGGCGACCGCATGCTGCCCGGCACGATCAACGCCGCCGACCGCTACGTGCGGGTGAGCTACCTGCTCAAGAGCAGCCCCAAGTACGATGGGCGGATGGCAATCGCCTCAGTCTTCTCGATCATGCGCGCGATCGGCGTACCTATTGGGATGGAGGATCCGGATCATCCCAACATCTCGGCAACGCTCTGGCGTTCCGTGATCGACCACCAGGCCCGGCGCTACTACTTCGAATCGGCGTTCCAGCCCACTGTCTATTGGGTGGATCTAGCCAACCTCGACCTTGCGGAAGGAGCCGGCTCGATGTCGGTAATCGTTGACGGGCCGAACAACCTGGCAGGTGAGATCTCCGGTGCGTTCGAACCGGCTGAGCCGTTTACGTGGCTGTGGCCCTGATGCCGGCAAGTGTACGTTGTGCCGGTCTGCGGCCGCATACCGCGCAACAGGCTCGATGGGGCGAAGCGCACGTTGCTTCGCCCCATCGAGTTTCTCCGTCAAAGTCAGCCCTTCCCGCGATCGTGCCTGGCGCTGACCTCTTGAACATGCCATGTTTCAGGAATGTCCGGAAGTGAACGATCAGATAGCCTCCGCTTTGCGGGACCTTCAAAACTACATCAATAACACCACGCTCATCACCGACGACACATCTTCGGCCCTCAGTCTTTTTGTGTTTTTCGTGCAATGGACAGCCATTATCCTATCCACGGTGGCCGGCTCGTATGACGCACGTGCGCGCGGCATGGACATCTATGGCTCGCTGGTTATCGGCTTTATTGTGTCGCTTGGTGGTGGAACAGTACGCGACGTTCTGCTGGGGCGCTACCCCATCTTCTGGATTGCAGAGCCGGTCTATGTTGGCACCTTTCTGGTCACGGCCGTCGTGATCTTTCTCTCCGTGGATGCACCAAAGCGGGCCAAGTCCTACGTCGACAAAGTTGTCGAGCCTGTGAGCCGGTTAGCGCAGGAGCAGTCGAAGTTCTTTATCATTGTCGATGCGCTGGCGCTCGGCCTGTGGGCCTATTTGGGTACGGTCTTCGCCCTACAGATGGGCACTGCGCCGATTGTTGCCCCCATCATGGGGATCGTGACCGCATCGTTTGGTGGTGTGCTGCGCGATGTATTGTTCACGCGAATTCCCCAAACGTTCTTGCCGAGCCAACTGTATGCCTCTGCGGCTGCCGTGGGGGCGGTGGCCTATGTCATATTGTGGTGGCTCGGCGCCGGCGAAACCACAAGCTTCCTCGTCTGTTTTGGACTGACCTTTCTGATTCGCATTGCGTCCCTTCGTTACAACATCCGGTCAAAGTAGGCGCTGCCAGATCCTGCGTTCTGACTTACCCACCGGGGATCGATTTTTGGTTCAGTGGTGGCGCGTGTTGCGCGTCAACCGATCGATCACCCGCGCCCAACACTGTCCGGCGCAGGAACGCATCCAGCAGCTCGCCTGAGAAGTGATCCCCGGTTTCCCGCGCGTCAAAGCGGCAATGCCTGAGCATCGACGCCGTGATCTGGGCCGTGGCAAAGGGCACCGACGAGTCATCGAGGGCGTGCTGCATGAAGACGCGCGCGCCGATGTCGCGCAGGTCGAAGCCCCAGGCGCGGAGGCGGATCCGGAGGTCGAGAGCAATCCCGAAGCAGTCGTGGGCGGAGGCGTCGACGATGGCCGGCTCCTGCGCCTGCGCCGGCGAAAGCCCG
>ERZ795053.7445-NODE-7445-length-10563-cov-5.346879_pt1 | contig 10563 bp, 5 predicted proteins | sample MGYA00375137_ERZ795053 | MGnify/ENA primary metagenome ERZ795053 (study PRJEB30182, sample SAMN05720284) | activated sludge metagenome | isolation source: Anaerobic digester | place: Hong Kong | collected 2014-12-17 ... | reverse complement strand
CCTCGAGGGCAACGACGCCGCCGGCCTCGGCTGCGTCTATGGCGGCGCGACCGTATGCGCCTGGTACCCGATTACGCCGTCATCTAGTTTGGCCGAAGCGATCAATAGCTTCGTCAGATCTCCCGAGCTGTCGCGGCAGATGGGCGAGGCGGGGCGTCGGCGGGTGGTTGACCACTTCAGCTGGCAGAGCATTGCCAAGCAAACGCTCGAACTTTACAACGCCCTGACCGATTGAGCGCTGCGCCCTCCAAGGCGCGGCGCCACGCCCGGAGCCGGCGAAGGGGCGCCGGATCAGCGACAACAAGGAGGCCGTCTTGAGCGAAGGTGCGAGGATTTACAACCTGTTCCCGACGCTTGCGGGAACGATTGCGGACTGGGTCAAGCACCTCGATCGCGTCGCCGGCATGGGCTTCAACTGGATCTTTCTCAATCCCATCACGGCGCCCGGTTTCTCTGGCAGCCTCTACGCCGTCAAGGACTACTACAGCGTCAATCCGCTGTTGCGCGGCACATCGCAGGAGTCGGTGGACAAGCTCGTGCGCGGCTTCACCAGCGCTGCTGCCGACCGCGGTATTTCCGTGATGATGGACCTGGTGGTCAATCACACGAGCAAGGACTCGTTGTTGGCGGAACAGCACCCCGATTGGTTCGAGCATGAACCGGACGGCAGTCTGCACTCGCCGTTCGCCCTTGATCCCGGCGATCCGAGCAAGAAGACCGTCTGGGCCGATTTGGCCGAGATCAGCTACCACGACCGGCCGCAGCGGGCGGATATTATCGCCTACTTCTCAAAATACGTCCGCGAGTGTGTGCAACTGGGCGTCCGCGGCTTCCGCTGCGATGCCGCCTACATGGTGCCAAAGGATGTCTGGCGCGAGCTGATCCGCGCCGGCCGCGCGGCGGACGGCCAGGTCCTTTTTATTGCCGAGAACCTGGGCGGCATGATGGAGCAGGTCGAGGCTCTGCGCGGTTCCGGCTTTGACTACCTGTTCAACAGCTCGAAGTGGTGGGACTTCCGCGCGCCCTGGCTCCTGGAGCAGTACGAGAAGTTCCGCTCGATCGCGCCCTCCATCGCCTTTCCGGAAACGCACGATACCGAGCGCTTGGCCGCGGACCTGGGCCGCGCTGGCGTTAACGATCCGGCCCAGCTCGATCGCCGCTACCGCCAGGCCTACCTGTTCGCGGCCGCATTTTCGACCGGGGTGATGATCCCGATCGGTTACGAGTACGGCTTCCGCCGCCGCCTGCATGTTGTCGACACCCGCGCCGAGCATTGGGAGAAGCCGGCCTTCGACCTCACCCGCTTCATCGGCGAGGTCAACCGGATGAAGGCCTCGGTGCCGGTGCTGAACGAGGAGGGCCCGCAGCAGGCTCACTTCATCGGCGATGGCCGGGCGGTCTGCCTTGTCCGCCGGGCGATGCGCGGGCCGGGCTGGGCGGTGACGGTCGTCAACCCCGATCAGCACAACGGGGTCCGGGTCCGCGTCGACGGCTTCGGCGGCGATTTCCAGGGTGGCCGGGAACTGACGCCGGGCCGCCAGGCGACCCCGTTCCAGCGCGGCATGGAGGTGTCACTCGATCCCGGTGATGTCCGCGTTTTCGCCCGCGCCTAACAAGAACACCCCAGAAAGGAGGGGGCTATGACAACGCTCGCGACCCCGACCATCTGCCACGGTGATACCCGTATTGTCGCATCGATCGCGGCGCGGCTGCAGAGCCGGCCGATCGTCATCCAGGATGTCGCGCCGCAGCTCGATTGCGGCCGCTATCCGGTCAAGCGGGAAGTCGGCGACGAGATGGAGGTGGGCGCAACCATCTTCCGCGAGGGCCACGACAAGCTGACCGCCGTTGCCCTCTACCGGGAGAAGAGCGCGAGCGCATGGCGGGAGGTCCCGCTCGAAGTCGTCAATGCCGGCCTCGATCGCTGGCGCGGCGCGTTTACCCTCGACGTCAACACGACCTACGTGTTCACCGTTGAGGCGTGGACCGACGTCTACGCGTCTTGGTGCTCGGAGCTGGAAAAGAAGGTCGCCGACGGCCAGCAGGTCGCGGTCGAGCTGCAGGAGGGGCGCGCGCTGCTCGCCGATGCGGCCACACGCGCAACCGGCGAGGACAAGACCCGGCTGAACGAGATCCTGACCCGCTTCGATGCCGCGACGGATCCGCGCCGGATCGAATGGGCACTCGACTCGACCACGCGGCTGCTGATGGCGCGCTGGCCCGACCGCGCACTCGCAGTCCGTTACGACCGTGAGCTGGAAGTGGTGGTCGACCGTATCGAGGCCCGCTACGCCGCCTGGTACGAGATGTTCCATCGCTCGCAAGGCCGCGTGCCCGGAAAGAGCGCCACCTTCGCCGACTGCGAGGAGCGCCTGCCGGAAATCCGCGCCATGGGGTTCGATGTCATCTATTTCGTGCCGATTCACCCGATCGGCCGCATCCACCGCAAAGGGCCGGACAACACGCTTGTTGCCAAGCCGGGCGATCCGGGGAGTCCGTACGCGATCGGCTCCGAAGAGGGCGGCCACAAGGCGGTCCATCCGGACCTTGGCACGCTCGATGAGTTCCGCCGCTTCGTGCGCGCCTGCCACATGCAGGGAATGGAGGTTGCGCTGGACTTCGCGATCCAATGCGCACCGGACCATCCGTGGGTCAAGGAGCACCCGGAGTGGTTCATCTTCCGCCCCGACGGCACCATCAAGTACGCCGAGAACCCGCCCAAGAAGTATCAGGATATCGTCAACCTCAACTTCTATGGCCCGCATCAGGAAGCGCTGTGGAACGAGCTGTTGTCGGTGGTGCTGTTCTGGGTCGAACAGGGCGTCAAGATCTTCCGTGTCGACAATCCGCACACGAAACCGGTGCCGTTCTGGGAATGGATGATTGGCGAAGTGCGCGCGCGTGATCCGGAAGTGATCTTTCTCGCCGAAGCATTCACCCGGCCACCGGTCATGAAGATGCTGGCGAAAGTCGGCTACCAGCAGTCCTACACCTATTTCACGTGGCGCAACTTCAAGCACGAGCTCATTGATTATCTGACCGAACTGACGCAATCGGACGCGAAGGAGTTCATGCGGCCGAACTTCTTTGTCAACACGCCCGACATCAACCCGCCCTATCTTCAGACCGGCGGCCGGCCGGCACACCAGATCCGCCTGGTGCTGGCGGCGACTTTGTCGAGCGTCTACGGCATCTACAACGGTTTCGAGTTATGCGAGGCGACGCCGATCCCCGGCAAGGAGGAGTTCCTCCACTCCGAGAAATACGAGTACAAGGTCTGGGATTGGGACCGGCCAGGCAACATCAAGGACTTCATCACCAAGATCAACGCCATACGGCGCGAGAACCCTGCGCTGCACGAGCTCGAAAACCTGCGCTTCTACCCATCGGATGACGATAACATCTTGTTCTACGGCAAGATGTCCAAGGACCGCGCCAACATGGTGTTCTTTGCCGTCAACGTCGATCCGTTTGACCCGCACGTCGCCGAGCTCAAGTTCCCGCTCGAGGAGATGGGAATGAAGGCAGGCGATACGTTCCAGGTCGAAGAACTGCTCACCGGCCGGCGCCATCTCTGGCGCAGCGGCACGCAGGGCGTGCGCCTCGACCCTGAGGTCAATCCGGTCGAGATCTATCGCATCGGCGCCTGGGAGAAGATCGACTACCGCAATCCCTGCTATTAGCGCTGCTGCGAGGGAACGGCTGGAGCTTGGCCGGGGTCCCTGAGGGACGCCTCGGAAAACGCAAGATCGCGTCATTGCGAGGAGCAACAGCGACGAAGCAATCCACATGTTTTGTTGTGTTATGAAAACTGAATTGCTTCGCTGCGCTCGCAATGACGTGCGTTTCAGCGCTTCCTGATGAATATCATTGCTGCATCGGCGTCCGATCTCGCGGACGTGCTGGCGGTCGAACGCTTGGCGTTTGGTGGTGAGGTCGAGGCCGGCTTGGTCGCCGAGCTGTTCGCGGATCCGACCGCGCAGCCGCACCTCTCCTTACTGGCGCGCGCCGAGAACCGCGCCGTCGGCCATATCCTGTTCACCGCCGCCCGGCTGGAGGGCGCGGCTCCCGGTCCCAAGCTGGCACTTCTTGCACCGCTGGCCGTCATTCCCGACGCTCAGCGCAAAGGCATCGGCTGCAGCCTGATCGAGCATGGCATCCGGCTTCTCGGCGAGGCTGGCGTGGCGCTCGTGTTCGTCCTCGGCCACCCCGGCTACTATCCGCGGCACGGGTTCGAGCCCGCCGGCCGCCACGGCCTGCGGGCGCCGTATTCGGTGTCACCCGAAAGCGCCTGGATGGTGCGGCCGATCAGCCCCAACGTGCTCGGCCGCGTGCAGGGCCGCGTCATCTGCGCCGATGCGCTCGACCGGCCGGAGTACTGGATCGAGTAGCCCGCGCAGCCGCTACCCTTCCCCCTACTCCCCGGTGTTGCGGGCGGCGGGCCAGCGGGCGGCAAGCACGCTCTCGCCAGCGGCTCTCGCGCTGCGATCTGCGAGCCGCGGCTTGAGCAGGGTTGCGACCGGGGTTGCTGCCAGCTCCGCCGTTGCGACGCGCAACCGCCGCCGCCAGTTCGGCCGCTCATCCACCGTGCCCGGCACGTTGATCTGCTCACTCTCATCGGCCAAGTCGTCGACCTGCACCAGCAGCAAAGCTGCCTCGGAGCGCGCCAGGTATGCGTGCAGGGCGGCTGACAGCGCCGGCGGCAGCGGCCCAGCCTCGGCCCGCTCGGGATTGAGACCTTGCGGCAGCAGGCCTTCGTGCGCCAGCGCGCGCAACAGCAGGCTGCGGTCATGGGTGCGTGCCGCCCGTTCGTTCGCCAGCGCTTCCCCAGAAGGATAGAGATTGAGGCGCTGCTTCAAGTCGATGTCGGCCTCCTGCCAGAAGCCGGTGAGCGTCGCCAGGTCGTGGGTGGTGGCACACGCGAGCGCCAGGTGCGGATACTCGCTGGGCCCCTTGAAGCGATCGCCGTCCTTCTCGAAGTAGAGCACCCGGTAGGACAACACGTTCGCGTCGGCCATGCGCTCGCGGAAGCCGGCCGGCACGGTGCCCAAGTCCTCGCCGATGACGACGCAGCGCTCGCGCTGGCTCTCAAGCGCCAGCACCGCGAGCAGGTCCTCGAACGGATACTTGATGTACGCGCCGTCTTTCGGCGGCAGTGCCGAGGGCATCCAGAACAGATGAAACAGGCCCATCACGTGGTCGATGCGGAGTGCGCCGGCATGGCGCATGTTGGCCCGGATGATCTGCACGAAAGGCTCGTACGCCTGTTCGCGCAAGGTGTGGGGGTGCAGCGGTGGCACGCCCCAGTCTTGGCCCAGCATGTTGAACGGGTCGGGCGGGCAGCCGATCTTGGCGCTCTGCACAATCACGTCCTGGGCGCTCCAGGCATCGGCGCTGTCGCGCGCGCAGCCGACCGCCAGGTCGCGGTAAAGCCCGATCGAGAGGCCGCGCGCCTTGGCGTGCGCCTGCGCTGCGGCCAGTTGCTCGTCCGCCAGCCACTGCAGGAACTGATGGAACGCGATCCGTTCGCGATGCTTGAGCGCGAACTGCTTGACCTCGGCACGGTCGGGTTGGCGATACGGTTCTGGCCATTCCTGCCAGGGAACGCTCGGGAACTGCTCGGCAAGCGCTTCGAAGGTGGCGAACCGGGCAAGTGGCGCCCCTTGATCGTTGCAGAACCGCTGGAACGCCTCCGCACGCGCTCCTTCTGCTCCGCCTCGCCCGGAAAAGGCCGTGAAGATCGCCTCCAGGACCGCGATCTTGAGCCGCGCGACCGCCTGGTAATCGATATTGGTCTTGGCCCTGAGCGCGTCGAGTTCGGCCTGGTGGCGCTCGATCAGGGCTTGCGCCGGCGCGCTCGCGCTCAGTTCCGGCACGGCCATGACATCGATATAGAGCGGGTTGAGGAACAGCCGGCTGCTGGGCGAATAGGGGCTGGCGCGCTCTGCTTCATTGAGGAACAGCGCGTGCAGCGGATTGAGGCCGATCACCGAGGCGCCCAAGGCGGCGGCTGCCTCGACCAGCGTCTTGAGGCTGGTGAAATCGCCGATGCCCCAGTCGGTCGCGCTGCGCAGCGCATAGAGCTGGGCCGAGAGGCCCCATTGCTTGCGGCCAGCCGCGATTGGCGCCGGCAGGTAACACGCTGCGGGCGCCACGATGAGCCGCATCTGGGACCCGCCCTTGTCGTCGAGCCGAAGGGTATGGTAGCCGAGCGGGAGCTCGACCGGGATCGGCATGCGGTAGCGGCGATGCTCCTGGCCGCCGATCGTCCGCACTTCGATGACGTCGCTAGCGGCCGGCTGATAGCTGAACTCGTGATAGGTCCCGCTCTCTTCCAACAGCGTGGCGCCGATCCGCTGGCGGTCGTCGGCCGCGGGCAGAGTTACGATCGCGGTCGCCGGTTCGTTGGTGCGCAGGATGCGGACCGGCGGCAGCGGCCTGAGCCATTCTTGCTCGACGAGCCGGGAGGCACCGGCGTCGGCGGCCGCGTCGTCCCCCGCAGGGCAGCCGAGCGTGCTCAGAAGCAGGCGCTTGTTCTCCGGCGCGATGGCGTGATGATTGCCCCAGATATCCCAGTATTCCGGTTCAACGCCGGCGAGGTCGGCGAGCCGGTCGAGGACGGGGGATGCTGTCATGAAAGCCAGCCTTTTGTTAGAGCGGTGTTGCTGATCACTGATCGCGTAGAACGACGAACGAGCGGCCCTGCAGCGGGTAGGTCGCGCGCGCGGGATAGGTTTTCTTCGCGTCTGCTTCCGTTCCCGCCTCCTCTAGTGCCGTGTCGAGGACGCACTGCCAGTGGCCGCTGAAACGCGGCTCCGGCAGCGGAAACGACAGCGCATCGTTGCCGCCGTTCATCAGCACCAGGTAGAGTTCCTGCCGAGCCGGCCCGCCAGCGTTGGTGGTGGCATAGAGCTGCGCGCCGAGGAACCGGGAATTGGCCTGGTTCCAGTCGCCGTCGCGCATTTCTTGGCCGTGTGGTGCGAGCCACGTTACGTCCTTGAGGCCGGTCTCGTCGATGGTCTCGCCAGTGAGGAAGTGGCTGCGGCGGAATACCAGCGCGTCGCGGCGCAGCGCCAGCAGGTGGCGGACGAACGCGGTCAACGCCCGGTCTTCGGGCTGGCGATCGTCCCAGTTGACCCAGCTGATTTCGTTGTCCTGGCAGTAGGCGTTGTTGTTGCCCTGCTGGGTGCGGCTGAATTCGTCGCCCGCGACCAGCATCGGCGTCCCCATCGAGAGGATCAGCGTCGCGAGGAGGTTGCGCTTTTGCCGGGCGCGTAGGGCGAGGATGGCGGCATCGCTGGTCGGCCCTTCGGTGCCGCAGTTCCAGCTCAAGTTGTTGTCGGTGCCGTCCCGGTTGTCCTCGCCGTTCGCATGATTATGCTTGTGGTTGTAACTCACAAGGTCGTGCAGGGTGAAGCCGTCGTGCGCGGTCACGAAGTTGATGCTCGACCACGGCCTGCGGCCGTGGCGGTGGAAGAACTGCGCCGAGCCGCTGATGCGCCCGGCGAGATCGCCGATGATACCGGAGTCGCCGCGCCAGAATCTGCGCACGCTGTCGCGGAAGCGGTCGTTCCACTCCGCCCAGCCGGGCGGGTAGTTGCCGAGCTGATAGCCGCCGTAGCCGATGTCCCACGGCTCGGCGATCAGCTTCACCCTTGAAAGCACCGGGTCCTGCACGATCGCATCGAGAAAGGCCGACGACGGATCGTAGCCGTGCGCTTCCCGCGCGACCGTCGTCGTCAGATCGAAGCGGAAGCCGTCGACGTGCATCTCCTGGACCCAGAAGCGCAACGAGTCCATCACCATCTGCAGCACGCGCGGGTGGGCGACGTTGAGCGTGTTGCCGCAGCCGGTGACGTCGACATAGTGGCGCTGGTCCGCCTGCAGGACGTAGTAGGACTTGTTGTCGATGCCGCGGAAGCACAAGGTCGGGCCGAACTCGTTGCCCTCGCCGGTGTGGTTGTAGACGACGTCGAGGATGACCTCGATGCCGGCGGCGTGCAGGTTCGCGACCATGGTCTTGAACTCGCGCACCTGTCCGCGGCCGAGGAAGCGAACGTCGGGAGCGAAGTAGGTGATGGGGCTGTAGCCCCAGTAGTTGCGGAGCTGCTTGTGCGCGAGATGCGGCTCATCGACGATTGGGTGGATCGGCAACAGCTCGACCGCGGTTACCCCCAGCTTGACCAGGTGATCGATGACCGCGGGCGAGCCCAGGCCGGCGAACGTGCCCCGTTGCGGCTCCGGGACGTCCGGATGCAGCTTCGTGTAGCCCTTGACGTGCAGCTCGTAGATGACCGTCTGCGACCAGGGCAGGTTAGGCAGCCGCTCGGCCCCCCAGGTGAAGGCTGTCTCGACCACCCGGCACTTCGGCGTGACCCGCGCGCTGTCACGACGGTCGAACGACAGATCGCCGCGCGAACTGTCGCGGCGGAAGCCGAAGTGGGCATCGGCGAGCACGATCGGCCCCTCGATCGCGGTCGCATACGGATCCAGCAGCAGCTTGTTCGGGTTGAAGCGGTGCCCGCTGCGCGGCTCGTAGGGGCCGTGCACCCGATAGCCATAGAGCTGGCCGGGATGCAGGCCGACGATCGAACCGTGCCAGACCTGGTTGGTGTACTCAGGCAGCGTGACGCGCTCGGTTTCCTTGCGGCCCGTAGCGTCGAACAAGCATAGATCGACCCGCTCGGCGTGCTCGGAGAACAGCGCGAAGTTTACGCCGCGGCCGTCCCAGGTGGCGCCGAGCGGCGAGGGACTACCGGCCTGAACCTTGCTCGGTGGCATTTGGCGTGGCCTCCTCCGCGACGCTTTCAGACACAACACTCTCTTCGACGGGGCTTGTGTCCTCCGGCGCCGCCTCGGCGGCCGGCTCGACGATCTCGACGACCGGCAGGGCGATCGGCTTCAGGATCAGCGCGCCGAGCGGCGGCACATTCAGGTTCAACGTAAACGGCCGCCCGTGCGAGCTGCGCTCCTCGGCCATGACGCGGCCGCCGTTACCGAAGCCGCTGCCCGCATAGCAGTCCGCATCCGTATTCAGGATCTCTTCGTACTCGCCGCCGCGCGGCACGCCGAACGCGTAGCCGGCCCGCGGCACCGGGGTGAAGTTACAAACCACGACCACGAAGTCGTCCTGGTTTTTGCCAATGCGGAGGAACGAGATCACGCTGTTGTCGGAGTCGTGGCAGTTGATCCACTGGAAGCCCTCCGACATGCAGTCGAGCTCATGCAGCGCCGGGTTGTCGCGGTAGACCCGGTTCAGGTCGCGCACGAGGTTCTGCACCCCTTGCTGGAACGGATACTCGAGCAAGTGCCAATCGAGGCTCTTGTTATGATTCCATTCGTCACCTTGGGCGAACTCACAGCCCATGAACAGGAGCTTCTTGCCCGACATCGTCCACATGAACGTGAGGTAGGAGCGAAGGTTCGCGAACTGCTGCCAGGAGTCGCCCGGCATCTTGCTCAACAGCGAACCTTTGCCGTGCACGACCTCGTCATGGGAAATCGGCAGCACGAAGTTCTCGGTGAACGCATACAACAGGCCGAACGTCAGGAGATTGTGGTGATACTTGCGGTGCACCGGCTCCTTGCACATGTAGCGCAAGGTGTCGTTCATCCAGCCCATGTTCCACTTGTAGCCGAAGCCGAGGCCGCCCAGGTACGTCGGCCGCGAGACCATCGGCCACGCCGTCGATTCCTCGGCCACCGTCATCACGCCCTCGTGATGGCCGTAAACCAGCTCGTTCATGCGCTTGAGGAAATCGATGGCCTCCAGGTTCTCCCGGCCGCCGAAGACGTTCGGGATCCACTCGCCTTCCTTGCGGCTGTAGTCGAGGTAGAGCATTGACGCCACCGCATCGACCCTCAAGCCGTCGATGTGGAACTCTTCCATCCAGTAGAGCGCGTTGGAAAGCAGGAAGTTGCTGACCTCGCGGCGGCCGTAGTTGAAGATCAGCGTGTCCCAGTCCATGTGCTTGCCCTTGCGCGGGTCGGCATGCTCATAGAGATGGGTGCCGTCAAAGTAGTTGAGGCCGTGTGGGTCGCCCGGGAAGTGACCGGCCACCCAGTCGATCAGGACCGAGATCCCCTCCTGGTGGCAGCGATCGATGAAGTACTTGAAGTCGTTCGGGCTGCCGAAGCGGCTGGTGGGCGCAAACAGCCCCACCGGCTGGTAGCCCCATGAGCCGTCGAATGGGTGCTCATGGATCGGCATCAGCTCAATGTGGGTGAAGCCGAGGTCCTTGGCGTACGGCACCAGTTCGTCGGCAAGCTCGCGGTAGGTGAGGAACCGGTTTTCCTCCTCGGGCTTGCGCCGCCAGGAGCCCAGGTGCACCTCGTAGATCGAAACCGCTGCGTCGCGATCGTTGCGGTGCGCCCGCGTCCGCATCCATTCCGCATCGTCCCACCCGTACGCTTGCTCGGACGGCACGAGCGAGGCGGTCTTTGGCGGTACCTCCGCCTCCTGGCCGAACGGGTCGGCCTTCTGCGCCATCAGATTGCCGAACCGATCCTTGATCTCATACTTGTAGGGCGTGCCGGCGGCAGCATGCGGGATGAACATCTCCC
>ERZ795053.7440-NODE-7440-length-10565-cov-9.872217_pt1 | contig 10565 bp, 6 predicted proteins | sample MGYA00375137_ERZ795053 | MGnify/ENA primary metagenome ERZ795053 (study PRJEB30182, sample SAMN05720284) | activated sludge metagenome | isolation source: Anaerobic digester | place: Hong Kong | collected 2014-12-17 ... | reverse complement strand
CATCATCTACAGAATTCACAGGCAACGCGCAAGTGCTCTTATGGCAGATTTGAAAACTACCTTTTTCCAACTTCTCATTTCTTTTAAAAAATAACAACGGGTAAACCGTTTTACTTTTTATGCTTTGCACTATTTTCGGGAGTGAATCGTTGTTAAAAGAAATATTCATTGGGGAAAGGGAAAAGTACATGGCAAAATCGGCCCAACTGTACATATATACGCTACCATTTTTTAACGATGATAGAATATTCGCAAAAATTTGCTTCGAAATGGAGGTAAAGGTCGTTTCATTTTCGCCGGACATCCCCAGCACTATTAAGTTCTTAGCCATAACAGACGTTGCCGAAGGTATTACCCCATCAACCAACTCCATTTTCCGCACAAAAAGTTCGTTGGATGCCGTTGTGTAATAAAACATACCGACCGATTCGTCCCAGAAATCGGAAATTACAGTCTGTGTTAACTGTAACGCCCATTCGTTCCATTTGCTGTTTTTCGAAACGGAATACAACTTCAGAAGCGCTTCAATGGTGAATGCATAATCGTCGAGCAAGGCATCGCCATAAACTTTACCCTTACATGCTATCCGCTTCAACTTGTTGTCGGAAAAATGCGCACGCATTAAATAGTCCATCGTTTCCTCGGCCTGTTCCAAGAATGCACTATCGTTAAAGGTAAAAAAAGCATCCACAAGAGCGCTGACAACCATTGCATTCCACGAAGTAATAATTTTATCGTCGAATAAAGACGGTATCCGTTTTTGCCTGTAATCCGCCAACTTTTCCAAACTTCTTTCCAACCTGTAACAAACCTCCTGAGGCGGCATATCGAAAATATCGGATAACTGCTCGTCGGTTGCACAATACCTCAACACATTTGTTCCCTGCCAATTTCCGGCCGGTGTTACACCATACGCGGCAGAAAATATTTCGCTATCGTACCCCAACAAGTCATCTAACTCTTCCTTTTTCCATGTATAAAAAGCCCCTTCGTTTCCACCGGAGTCGGCATCAAGCGCACTGTAAAAAGCCCCTTTGGGCGATTTCAACTCATTTTGCAAAAACCTAACGGTTTTATACACTGCCCGCCTATAAGCCTCGCTTGGATTAATTCGATACGCCAGCGAAAATGTTTGAATAAGCTGTGCATTATCGTATAACATCTTTTCGAAATGGGGAACATGCCACACATCATCGACAGAGTAACGGAAAAAGCCACCACCTACATGGTCGAAAATACCGCCGTTGGCCAATCTGTGCAAGGTTGTATCTACAAAATCCAAGGCATAATCGTTTGGAAAATGTTTCCCGAACACCAGCAAAAAGTTCAACAGTCCCGGCATTGGGAATTTCGGAGCACCAAGTGTTCCCCCATACTTAACATCCAACGCATGTTTAATTTTTTCGAAGTAACTACCCAAAACATCAGCATAATTAACCTCGTTAAAAGGAGATTTGACCGAAATAACCTCGGACAATGCTATTCCCTGTTCCAACTCATCGGCAACGCCTATAACCCTTTCGGCATCATTTCTCCAAGTCTCGTTAAGACTTTGAAGCACGTTTAGCCATTGATCTTTAGGAAAATATGTTCCACCATAAACAGGCCTGCCATCAGGAAGTGCAAAACAGTTCAACGGCCAACCGCCTTGCCGGGTAATTATCTGAACGGCATTCATATAAATCTTATCAATATCGGGACGCTCCTCCCTATCCACCTTTACGCACACATAATTATCGTTCATAAATTTGGCCACCTCATCGTTTGTAAACGACTGCTGTTCCATAACATGGCACCAATGGCAACTGCTGTAGCCAATACTTATAATCATCAACTTATTTTCCTCCTTTGCTTTCCGGAAAGCATCCTCTCCCCATGGGTACCAATCTACGGGGTTATATGAATGTTGAAGTAAGTACGGGCTAACTTCCTTTACCAACCTATTGGGCTTTGCACTAAATTTCTTCATCGTTTAAAAGTTAAAGGCATTATTTTTAGCGGTTATGTTTTTAACAACCGTACTAAATAATTGTTTTAAGGAGGATATAAATAATAATCGACCGATACGATTTATTTTTGTAATGTTATTCAATTAAGGCTTATTAAGACTTTTTTAAACCAACAAAAAAGGAAACTTTACTATTATTGCATAATCATATTGTTTTTTAGATAAATTGACATTAGCATATTTTTTGTACAATTACTTAAACTTACTCTAAATAAAAACTTACTTTTATAGTGTTAAACTTAAATATATTCCAGTGAAAAAGTTATTCTTTCTACTTCAGACCTTGTTAATTTTTACAATTGCCGGCTACTCGCAATCACAAAATCATTATCACTTAGATGTTACTATAGATGGACTAAAGGACACTACCCTGCTTTTAGGGTATCACTTTGGCGATAAAAAATTTGTAACCGACACTGCTCAGGTTGATGCTAAGGGACATGCCATTTTTAGTGGTGATACCTTACTTCACGGGGGAATTTACCTGATAATACTACCAAATAAAACTTACTTTGAAGTTCTGATATCCGATAACCAGCAATTTTCGCTTCGGGCAAATATCGACAATCCGTTGAAAAGCCTTTCGTTTACCAATTCCGACGAAAACAATGCTTTTATTGAATACCAACGATTTATGGTTAAAATGCAGGATGACAGCAAAAAGTTGTCCGAAGAGTTTAAGGATGCCAAAAGCGATACAACCCTCCAAAATGCCGTTCGAAAAAAAATGAATAAACTTAACGATGAGGTTGAAGATTATTGGAATAAACTAATCGACAATTATAAAGGAAAATTTTTAGGTGCAATAGCAAAAGCCATGAAACCGGTAGATGTTCCCGATGCTAATATTCCTAAGGAAAATCCGAAATACGATTCGCTGGTATGGATTCACGGTTACCTGTACAACAAGGATCACTTTTTCGACAATATCGATTTTTCCGATGCCCGTTTACTGCGGACTCCTTTGCTGGAAAATAAAATGAACACCTACTTCGACCGAGTAATAATTCCGCAACCCGACAGCGTAACACAAGCGGCTATCAACCTAGTTGAAAAGTCCAGAGCAAATAAAGAGATGTTTCAATACGTACTCTCTTTGCTAACGAATAAATTCCAATCTTCGGAAAGAATGGGAATGGATGGCGTATTTGTGGCATTAGCCGAGAAATATTACATGCAAGGCGAAGCATGGTGGGCAGACCAAAGCCTCATTGATAAAATTACCGAAAGGGCAAAAGCAATAAAGCCCAACATGATAGGTAAGGTTACTCCCGATTTATGGCTTTCCGATCCTAAAAACAAGTATCATAAACTAAGCGATATTAAAGCAAAAATTACCGTTGTTTTCTTTTGGGACCCGGAATGTAGCCATTGTAAGGTTGTAACACCTAAACTCAAAAAGACTTACGACAAGTACAAAGATTTAGGTTTTGAAGTTTATGCCGTTTACACCCAAGGCGACGAACCTAAGTGGGTAAATTACATCGACAAAAACTCGTTGAACTGGATAAACGTTTGGGATCCAACGTTCAGCTCCAACTTTCGTAATCTATACGACATTTACTCAACTCCGGTAATCTACGTGTTGGACGCCAACAAAAAAATTATTGCAAAACGCATAAGCGAAGAAACTCTGGAAAAAATACTTGAGGAAGAGTTGAAAAAGTAGAAATATCATCATACTAAATAAATTAAGCTTGGAAATTTTTATACTCCAAGCTTTTTTCTAATAAAAAAATCGATTCTGTGAGTATTTCATTTCAGTTTAAAGCAAAAGAGCATAAAAAAGTAAAAAAATGTTAACGTTTGCGATAGAACGATGTAAATAATTGATTAATTTGGCATCCAAAATTTTAAAATCACTTATTTATCTAACTTTTTATGGAGAGTTTATTCAGTAACACCTACTTTTGGGTTGTTGTTATCTACTTTGCAGTAGTGCTATTTATTTCTTTTTTCACAAAGAAAGTGGCCAGCCGGTCTTCGGCCGATTTTCTTGTTGCCGGCAGAAATTTAGGCGTACTCGTTTGTGCTATTGTTGTATCTGCCGAATGGCTAGGTGGACTAAGCACAATTGGCGTCAGCGAAAAAGCGTTTAACACCTTATCGCTACAACCTATACTTTATAATATTTCCACGGCAGTAGGAATGATTATCCTAGGCTTTACCTTAGCCAAATACTACCGCGAGAGAAATGTCCACACGGTAAGCGAAATGATAGAGAGTATTTTTGGTAAAAAAGCTCGGAGTATTTCGGCCTTTGCGTTCTTAATTGCCTTTATAACATTAGCATACGTTGAATTAACAACATTTGCAACTGTTTTGTCACCTATATTCGGTATTAGTTGGGTTTGGTCGGTCATTTTAGCCGCAACCATAACTACATTATATACATACATTGGAGGGATGCACGCCCTAACCATTGTGGCCATTATAAATTTAATTGTTCGGTATGTTGGATTAGGCATTGCCTTAATTGTAGGAATTATTGCAATAGGCAAATTTTCCAACCTTTCGGCCAGACTCGTCGAATTAGGCGCTCCTCACAATTACTATAATCCGTTCAGCATTGGGTGGACAGCCGCTTTTAGCCTTATACTCGGCGGTATATTCGGTGGAATGGCTGCACAGGCAAGTATTCAACCTATTTTTGCAGCAAAGAGTCCGTTAACAGCAAAAAGAGCCGCTATTCTTTCAGCCGTATTTATCGCTCCATTTGGTATAATCACCGGAATTCTCGGACTTATGGCTCGTAGCGGATTTTTCTTTAACATTGATGCCGGTTTCAATGCAAAAATGGCTTTGCCAAAATTGTTAATGACCCCTGCATTTATACATCCTATACTGGGAGGTGTTGCCATAGCGGCAATTCTTGCTGCCATACTTTCCACTATTGGTCCGGTAAGCTTTGCAGTAGTTACCATTGCAACCAAGGATATTTACCATGGATTAATCAACCCTAATGCAAGCGATAAAAGCATACTTAAATTTGCCAAGCGTTCGGTTATCTTGGTAAATGTTATTACCGTTCCATTAGCACTATTCGTTAAAGGAGCCATTCTCGATGCGGGATATTTCTCGTATGCAATCAGGGCAATTGGTGCGATTGTAATACTTTTAGGTATTTACAAAATAAAATGGATAACGCAACATGCTGTTCGTTTTGCATTTGTTGGAGGCACGCTGGCCATTGTTTTAAGTATTGTAGCAAAAAAATATGGATGGTTCGATATCGATAAAACCTATGCAAGTATTATTGCAACCATATTCTTTATAATTGTCGGGAATTTATACACAAAGTTTTTTGTAAATAAGAAGAAGTTAATTAAAGCGTAGTACAAATGAATCAACCATTAAAGAATATTAAAGTACTCGAACTGGCAAATGTTTTAGCGGGCCCGAGTGTTGGAGTTGCGTTGGCAGAACTAGGGGCTACCGTAATAAAAGTTGAAAATTTAGTTACAAACGGTGACGTTACCAGAACATGGAAACTCACCACCGAAGACCCAAACACAGATATTTCGGGCTATTTTAGCAGTGTAAACTGGGGTAAAATGTCCATTGCCCTTAATTTATGTACAAAGGAAGGGCTTGATATAGTTTATAAATTAACGGAGATTTCGGATATTGTTTTAGTAAGTTACAAACCCGGCGATGCCGAAAAATTAAAGGTTGACTATAAAACACTTCAAAGTTACAATAAGCGCATTATATACGCACACTTAACCGGTTATGGGACTAAAAACCCGCGTGCCGGGTACGATGCCATTGTCCAGGCCGAAAGCGGTTACACATTTATAAACGGCGAAGTTGACGGAAAGCCCGTTAAAATGCCGGTTGCCTTAATGGACATCCTCGCAGGACACCAACTAAAAGAGGCTATTCTGCTTGCCATAATCAGCAGGGAAAGCAGCGGACAGGGAGCATACATCGAAACCAGCTTGCTTAAATCGGGTGTTGCAGCGTTGGCCAATCAGGCAAGCAACTGGCTTGTTGGAAATAGCATTCCTCACCGAATGGGGTCGGAACATCCAAACATTGTACCTTACGGTCGAATTTTTTACACACGCGATAAAAAGCCTGTTGTGTTGGCCATTGGAAACGACAAGCAATTTTCCGAGGTTTGTTCAATACTTGGTAAACCCGAACTTGCCAAAGACGAACGGTATTCGGTAAATTTTATGCGAGTTAAAAACAGGGATGAAGTCAATGCTATTATGCAGGATTTAATCTCCCAAATCGATAGAGCCCCATTCCTCGAAGAACTCGGAAAACGCAAAGTTCCTGCAGGCGGAGTTAACAACATGCAGGAAGTATTTGAGCAACCTGAGGCTCAGGAATTAGTAATGGAGGGAGAAACTACTTCGGGAATGAAAATTAAAGGTTTGCGAACAATTGCCTTTACCATGAACGGCGACACCAAGCCTGTAGAATTAAGTGCTCCGCCACACTATGCCGAACACACCATGCGCATTTTAAAGGATATTCTTGGCCTTTCTACCGATCACATAAATAGTTTAATCAGCAAAAAAGTTGTTTATGCAAGAAATTAAGAAAAGGAAAGCCTTTACGGAAGGTTCCCGTTTAATTGCCGAAGCCTTGGTTCGCGCAGGAGCCGACACGTTTATTGGCTATCCTATTACCCCTGCAAACTTGCTTTACCTTTACGGAAGCAAAAGATTTCCTACTATGCTTGCTGCACCCGACGAAATTACCACCCTTCAATGGATGTGCGGTTTTGCAATAGCAGGACACATTCCGGTAACGGCAACTTCATTTCCGGGATATGCCCTAATGGTCGAATCCATTAACATGGCAGCCATAATGGAATTACCAATGGTAATTGTGCTGGTTCAACGCCTCGGGCCTTCAACCGGAACGGCAACCCGCGGAGCACAGGGCGACTTATCAGTGGTTCACGGAACATTATCGGGCGGCTATACCATTCCCACATTTTCCATCAGCAACATGAACGATTGCTGGGAATTGGCCGAAAAGGCCGTACACACAGCGGTAAAACTTCGCACTCCTGTAGTTTTACTAACTTCAAAGGAAATGATAATGACACTTCAGTCGTACGACTGGTCAAATCTTCCCGAAATTGAAAAAGTAACCGTAAAAAAACATCAGGGCAACGCTCCGTACCTTCCTTACAAGGCCGGCGAAGACCTCGTTCCCGAATTTTTACCGGTTAGCCAAAATCAACACCAAATACGCATTACCGCTTCTACTCACGATACCAAAGGAATACTTCAAAATGCGCTTCCCGAAGCAATCGAAAACTCGAAACGTTTAGAGGGTAAGGTTCGTAAGCATTTGCCTGACTATACATACTTTGAACTGGACGAACAACCCGATGCCGACAGAATTGTGGTTTCATACGGCATATCGTCGCTAGCAACACGCGAGGCCGTTACTTCGCTTCGCGATAAGGGAAACAAGGTTTCCATGCTAATAGTAAAAACATTACTTCCAATTTCTTCAAAGTATGTCGAAATTATATCGAAGTACAAACGTGCTGTAATTGTTGAAGAAAACCTAAACGGACAGCTTCGTCAACTTCTCTTTGGCGCTGCCGGACGCAACGGATTAACCGGCGTTAACGCAATTGCCCGAATGATTAACCCAACTGAAATTGAAGAGGAGGTTTTACGCAATGAGTAACAAACAATTTTTAACAGGAGCACAACTCCCCTATTGTAAAGGTTGTGGACATGCTGTAGTAGCCGCCAACACCGAAAAAGCTTTACAAAAATTGGGTATCGATCCCCTCGACGTTGTACTGGTAACCGATATTGGATGCCACGGAATTATCGATAAAAACTTTCTTACGCATACCGTTCACGGACTTCACGGACGCTCGTCGGCTTTGGCAGCAGGTATTGCAGTAGGGTTAAATAACCCAGATAAAAAGGTTGTTGTTTTTGCAGGCGACGGTGGCGCTACCATTGGAATGCAGCACCTTATCAGCGGAGCACATTTGGGCATAGATTTAACTATCATTGTTCATAACAACATGCTATACGGCATGACAGGCGGTCAGCCTTCGGAATTTACACCTTGCGGATTTAAAACCCCAACTCTTCCCGAAGGAAGCATAAAAGAAGGGTACGACATTTGCGAGTTAATGGCATCGGCCGGAGCATCATACGTTGAACGCGTGGTTGGTATTGGCGATTATTCCGATTCCATTGTTAATGCCCTAAAAGCAAAAGGATGTTCGTTGGTCGAAGTTATGGAAATTTGTACCAGCTACGGCGTAAAATCGAACCCCGGAATGAAACTCACCAAAGTTGTTGAGGATGCAGGATGGAAAACCAAGGTGTTTGTCAGCGGAAAAGATCATTCCTTTAAAAAGCCCGTTAACTCCGACACAAAAAATCTTATATCGGAGAAACTCGAAATTGAGGCAAAGTTTACCAATAACCTAACCAAACCCGTAAGTGTAATGCTATCGGGCTCGGCAGGCGAAGGCGTTCAATCGGCAGCAGAAATCCTTGCCAAGGCAGGAATGAATGCCGGCCTAAACGTAACCAAGAAAGGAAGTTACCCTGTAACCGTAGGCGTTGGCTTTTCCGCTTCGGAAATAATTCTCTCACCAAAGCAAATTTACTACACAGGCTCATCATCACCCGATGTTTTGGTAATCACATCAACCGAAGGCTTGGCTTTTGCTAAAGCGACAATTGCCAACATGAAACAAGGCGCTATGCTTTTTATCGACTCTAGCCTTGAAGCCCCCGAAACAAAAGCAACGGTAATTCCGGTTCCGTTCCGCGAAAAGGTCGGAGCCCGCAACAGCGCATTGTACAGCATCTTCTACCTAATACACAAGAACGGGTACATTCCTATGGATGCTTTAAAAGACGTTTACAATGCAAGCAAAATGGCCAAAAGGGTTGCCATTGAAACTTTTTTGGAATTTTAGCATAATATTTCTAAAGAGAAAGGCTGCGTTTTTGCAGCCTTTTTTTATTTAAATAGCCATAGTCCCCTTATAACAATCGTTTGCGAAGTTTTTGTTTTTCATTTTTCTTGACTTTATTAGTCTGAAGGGTTAAATTTACTAGTTCACAAAACATTATTAAAATGGAAAATATTGCAAAAAGCAAACCTACAATTGGAATACTAACTGGAGGAGGCGACGTTCCCGGTCTGAATCCTGCAATAAGGGCTATTACTATAAGGGCAATTCGCGAAGGATTTAATGTTATTGGTATTAGAAGAGGCTGGGCCGGCTTAATCGATATTATTAGGGATTCCGAAGCCGACAACAGTAAGTGCTTTGAACTGCTAACCGAAGAAAGGGTTAATAAAGCGTTTCGCACAGGAGGTACATTCCTGCATACTTCACGAACAAATCCGAGTAAAGTTAGTAAAGATACAGTCCCCGAACATTTGCAAAGCAAGTACCACAAAGCTATAAACGACCTTACCCCCGAGGTAATAAAAAATCTGGCGTTTCTAGGAATCGATTACATGATTCCCATTGGAGGCGACGATACGCTAAGCTACGGCGTTCGGCTATATCAGGAAGGATTTAAGGTGATAGCCATTCCCAAAACAATGGACAACGACGTTCCCGGAACCGATTACTGTATTGGCTTCAGCACCTGTATTACCCGAACCATATCGATGACCGATATTCTTAGAACTTCGGCAGGTTCGCACGAGCGCATTTTGGTTATGGAGGTGTTCGGACGGTATGCCGGTTTCACGGCAATGCTCCCCACCATGGCAGGCGTAGCAAACCGTTGTGTTATTCCCGAATATAAGTTCAACATTGAGCGGTTAACCCAACTTTTAATGGAGGACAGAATGGGCAATCCTAGCAGATACTCTACCGTTCTGGTTTCGGAGGGCACAACCTTCGAAGGGTTGGAGCAAATGGTTACCCAAGGCTCCGAACGCGATGCTTTCGGGCACGCAAAGCTGGGAGGAATTGGCGATATGGTTTCTCGAAAAATAAAGGAACTGTCGCCCAATTTTAACAACGGAAAACCGGTTAATATAATTAGCCAAAATTTAGGTTACCTGGTTAGAGGCGGCGAACCCGACGCCATCGATTCCATTGTACCAATGGCATTTGGGAACCTCGCTCTCGACCTAATTCTTAAAGGAATTCACGGACGGTTGGTAGTTTTGAAAAACGGAAGGTACGACGATGTTCCCATTGATGTTGTTATTAGTAAAAAGAAAGTGGTTAACGTAAGCCGCTACTACAATACCGACAGGCTACGCCCTTACTACAAGAGCTTCGAAATGCAGCCGTTGTTCATTATGACCAGCGAGTAAGTTCATTCGACATATCATACTAACACAAAACCCGAAAAATTTCGGGTTTTATTTTTATCGCGGCTTGCTGTTATTTTCCCTTCTATTCACCTAAAAACACACTCCGTAACACGCGTCTAAAGATACGCGCTAACAAGAATTTACCTTCGTTAAAATCATTTAACCGGCACATGGAAAACTTTTCCACGCAGGACTTAGAAAATATCGCTAACAGGTTCTTCAAATTCTATCAGAAAATTTCAAGCCTTCTCTTCTTTCAGTT
>ERZ795053.7439-NODE-7439-length-10568-cov-5.123561_pt1 | contig 10568 bp, 9 predicted proteins | sample MGYA00375137_ERZ795053 | MGnify/ENA primary metagenome ERZ795053 (study PRJEB30182, sample SAMN05720284) | activated sludge metagenome | isolation source: Anaerobic digester | place: Hong Kong | collected 2014-12-17 ... | reverse complement strand
GCGAGCACTCCGGTCATGAGGATCCGCAGGCGCAGCGGCACCACCAGGACGACGGCCGCCGGGTTGGTCCAGCTCTCGTACTGTGCGGCCAGGACGAGAAAAACGATCAGCACCGAGAGGCCAAAGATCAAAATGGCCTGTCCGCCGACCCGCTTCTCCTGGAAGGACATGCCTGTCCACTCGAAGCCCATATCCGGCGGCAGCGTCCGCGCCGCCATCTCCTCCATCAAGGCCAGTGCATCGCCGGAACTCACTCCGGGCGCGCCACGGCCGTTGACGGCGGCGCTTGGATAAAGGTTGTAGAGGCTGAGCACGCTGGGACCGTTCACATAGGCGACTTTGGTCATAGTGCCGATCGGCACTGCCTTGCCGTCGCGACTGCGCACGTAAAGATCGCGGATATCCTCTGGCTCAAGCCGGTAGCGGCTGTCCGCCTGCACATAAACTTGAAAGGTGCGGTTGAACTTATTGAATTGGTTCACATAGGACGAACCGAGGTACGCCTGAATGGTCGAGAAAACGTCACCGACGGCGACGTTCAGCGACTCCGCTTTGACACGATCGACGTCGACAAAGAGCTGCGGCACCGTGGCCCGGAAGGACGTGGTAAGCCCGGCGAGTTTCGACTGCGCATTTCCATTCGCCACCAACTCGGCGGCGGTTGTCTGCAGCTTGGCAAGATCGGTGCTGCCGCCCTTCAGCTGCACCTGCATCTGAAAGCCGCCCGATACGCCGAGCCCCTGGATCGCCGGCGGCACGACCGGGAAGACGATCGCTTCCATGACCCGCGACAGGTTCCTGCGCAGGTCGGCAAGGATCACTTCCTGGGTGCGATGGCTCTTCGCCCGCTCCTCGAAGCTCTCGAAAATCGCATACATGACCGCGGCATTGGCGAGCGAGGCGCTGTTGTCGAGGAGCGAGATGCCGCCGATCACCAGCCGGTGGGCGACGCCGGGGGTCTCGGCGAGGATCGCATCAACCTTGTTGATCACCGCCTTGGTGCGCTCGATCGACGCAGCGTCAGGGAGTTGGATGCCAACGATGACGTAGCCCTGGTCCTCTTCGGGCAGAAACCCGGTCGGCAGCCTGCCGAAGCCCAAGAACGTGATGACCGTGAGCGCGACAAACACGCCCATCATCAGCAAGCGGCGGCTCGTAAGGCGGCGAACGAGACTGTTTTGGCGGCCGGCAATCCAGTCGAAACCGCGGTTGAAATAGCGGAAAACGACGAAGTTGCGTGCTTGCGGCGGTTTCAAGATCAAGGCGCACAGCGCCGGGCTCAGTGTCAAGGCATTGACGGCGCTGAAAAATGTGGAAGCGGCAATGGTGATGGCAAACTGCTGATAGAGCTGCCCGGTGATGCCCGGCATGAAGGCCGACGGCACAAAGACCGCCATCAACACCAGCGTAATGGCGATGATCGGCCCGGAAATCTCCTCCATCGCCTTGATCGTCGCCTCTTTGGCGTCGGTGACGCCCTTCTCCATCTGATGCCAAACGTTCTCGACGACGACGATCGCATCATCGACGACGATACCGATCGCCAGCACCAGGCCGAACAACGAGACCATGTTGATGGAGACGCCGAAAAGCATCATCAGCGCGAAGGTCCCGATCAGCGATACCGGGATCGTGATCAGCGGAATGAGCGTCGCGCGCCATTCCTGCAGGAACAGGAAAATGACCAAGATGACCAGAACCGCGGCCTCGAACAGCGTGTGATAGACACCCTGGATCGATTCCGTCGTGAAGCGGGTGGTATCGAAATCGATCGAGTAGCTCAGGCCGGCCGGGAAGGTTTTCGACAGCCGCTCCATCGCCTTGTACACTTGATCGGCAACTTCCAACGCATTCGCGCCGGGAAGCTGATAGATCGCGATGCCTGCCGAAGGCTTGCCATCGAGCTGGGAGAACTGGCTGTAGGTCTGGGCGCCCAGTTCGACCCGGGCGACATCCTTGACCCGGGTGATCCGGCCGCCCTCGCCCGGCTCCAGCTTGACGATGATGTCGGCAAACTGCTCGACTTCGTCCAGCCGGCCGAGGACATTCAGCGTATACTGGAAATTCTGTGACTCCGGCGCCGGCGGCGCGCCCAGCTGCCCCCCCGCCACCTGGATGTTCTGACCTCTAATGGCTTGGACGACATCCGACGTCGTGATGTTGCGGGACTTCAGCTGTTCCGGATCGAGCCAGATCCGCATGCTGTACTGGCCGATGCCGAAAATGTTGACATCGCCCACACCTTTGAGCCGGGCCAGTTCGTCTTTCAGCGAGATGGTTGCGTAGTTGCTCAAGAACAGGCTGTCGAAGCGGTCATCCGGCGAGGTCAGACTGATGACCAGCAAGATCGCGGTCGAGACCTTCTTGGTCGTCACCCCCTGGCGCGACACCTCCTCCGGCAGCGAGGCAAGCGCAGTCGCCACCCGGTTCTGCACCAGCACCTGCGCGAAATCGAGATCAGTGCCGACGTCGAAGGTGACCTGCAGCTTGTACGTGCCATCGCCGGCACTCATCGACTGCATGTACAGCATGTTTTCGACGCCGTTGACCTGCTGCTCGATCGGCAACGCCACGGTATCGACGACGGTCTTGGCACTGGCGCCGGGGTAGGTCGTCGTCACCTGGACCACCGGCGGCGTGATGTTGGGGTACTGGGAGATCGGCAGCTGAAGCAACGCGACCGCGCCTGCGAGCAGGGTCAGAAGCGCGATAACGGTTGCGAAGATCGGCCGATTAATGAAGAAACGGGACATCGCGGCGCCGGATCAGGACTTATCGCGCGGCGGCTTCCCGCCTGCCTGCTGATCGACCGGAACCGGGTCCACCTTGGCGCCCGGCCGCGCGCGCTGAATGCCGTCGACGATGATCCTGTCGCTGCTGCTCAGCCCTTTTTCGATCATGCGCAGGTCACCGCGTTTGCCGCCGACCTGCACCGTCCGCTGCTCGACCTCGCCGTCCTCCTTGACGACGAGAACGTAGCGACCGCTCTGATCGACTCCGAGCGCGCGCTCCGGCACCAGCAGGGCGTCCGGAATCTCGCGGATGGGCGCCCGGATGCGCGCGAACAAGCCCGGCAGGATCTTGGCGTCGCCGTTGGGAAAGAGCCCACGCATCAAGAGCGTGCCTGTGGAAGAGTCGAGCGTGATGGCGGCGAAGTCGAAAACACCTTCGTGCGGAAAGTCATCCTCGTTGGCGAGCGCCATGAAGAGCGGCTGCGTCCGCCGGTCCTGCACCTCGCGAGCCGATTGATTGCGCGGCCGATCACCCAGAATGCGCAACAGATCGAGCTCATTGATCGAGAAATAGACGTAGATCGGATCGATATGGTTGATGCTCGTGATCACGGTGTCCTCCCCGGCACCGACGAGGTTGCCGGGATCCTTCAAACGCCGCTCGATCCTGCCGTCAAAGGGCGCGCGTACCTCCGTGTAGCTTAGGTCCACCTTCGCCTTGTCGAGCGCCGCCTTCAGGGCGAACACCTGGGCTTCCGCAACCTGCTGTCGCGCGACCGCCTCATCGGCTTGCTGGCGACTGACGGCACCGCTCTTAGCCGCCTGCAGCACACGCTGCGCCGTTGCCGTCGCTTCGGCCCGCGAGGCTTCGGCGCGCGCCAGATCGCCTTGCGCCTGGCGGACGGCAAGCTCGTAAGGCTGCTGCTCGATCACGAACAACAGATCGCCCTTCTTGACGTGCTGGCCGTCGCGGAACAGGACCTTGTCGAGATAGCCGGGGATACGGGCGCGCAGTTCGACGGTTTCCGTGGCGGCGGTGTTGCCGGTAAATTCCAACGTCTCGGTGAACGTTTCGCGCAGCGGCTGGGTAACAGCGACCTTCGGCGGCGGCGGCGCAACATAGGCGTTTTCCTGCCCGCAGCCGCTGCTCAAAATTGCGACGCCCGCCGCAGCACAAGACGCGAACACGGCGCGGCGAATGGTACCGTTGATACCGACAGCCTGCATGGACCTCGCTCCGCGGTGCCTGAGGCCGCAATCCGTTGACGGCTGCGGCATCTCGTCATCCCACCCCATATAGTCCGCCGTCGCCGAAGCCAGAAGGCGGAAAGGCTGTGTGAAAACCGATGCTACCACGTACCGGTATTCGGCATGCTGGCCCACGGCTCGGCCGGTGCCAGCGCCTCGCCCTTCTGTAAGAACTCGATCGAGATGTTATCGGGCGAGCGGACAAACGCCATGCGGCCGTCGCGGGGCGGCCGATTGATCACCACGCCGGCCGCCATCAACCGCGCACAAACGGCGTAGATATCATCGACGCGGAATGCCAAGTGACCAAAGTTGCGCCCGCCGGCAAGCTGCTCCGGATCCCAGTTGTAGGTCAGTTCCAGCATTGGCGCGGCGTTCGCACGCGCCCGCTCTTCGTCCTCAGGCGCGGCAAGGAAGATGAGCGAGAACCGGCCCGCCTCATGGTCCATGCGGCGGATCTGCTTGAGACCCAGTTTGTTGCAATAGAAGTCGAGACTGGAATCAACGTCAGTGATGCGCACCATCGTGTGCAGATACTGCATGCCTCGGGTTCTCCCGCAAAACCAAATGCGCGCACGCTGCCGGCTGAGACCGGCGCAGGCGCCCCACTCTCGTCTCTCAGATTTATGGCTGGGAACCGCGCGACTTAGAAGCGGTAATTAAGGAATACGCCGCCGAAGATGTCGTTGACGATAACCTCGTCATCTTGGCTGTTGTTCTTCGCGGCACTGCCAAAGCTGTGCGTGAACCCGGCTTGCGTTTCGATCGACCAACTGGTCGACATGCTGTAGCCAAGGCCCAGATTCAGGCCGACGTCCCGCCAGCCCCCCTCGGTCTCATGACTGCCGAGATTGCCACGCGCCGCTGTATCGGCGCCGGGATGAATCCCTTCGTCCGAGACGTAGGTCGAAAACACGCGGGCGTTCAGCTTGAGCGAGTCGGAAAAGGGCATCGTATAGTCGAAGCCGGGCTGAAACAGGATGCCACGCCCGGTGTCGTCGAGATCGGTCACCATCTGCAGATTGACACCTGCAGCGGCCCCCGGTTCGTTCATGTCGCTGATCTGGTAGCCGATGATCGCGCCGACATCCCAGTTCTCCGGCGTCCCCCGGTCGCCCAACCGGGCGCGCTCGGGCAACACCGGCTGCGTCCGCCGGTTCGAAAGGGTGTTGATGTAGAAGCCCACGTCGGGCGTCCCGCGGCTGTCGCTTTGCAGCAGGCCGACGCCGCCCTTATAATCGAAGCTGAGATCGCCCGACACGCCGCTGTACTGCGGGATCACCGGCGCCGGTTCGGAATGTTCAGCCGTGGTAGCTGCAGTCCCTGCGGGGTCGGTCTGCTCAAGCGGCGGTCGCTGGCTATCGACGGCAGCGGTCCCATCCTCCGCTGTGGCCGCCGTCGCCACAACCATCATCGCAACCGCTGCTATGCCGAAAACCAAACGCATCGCGTTTAGCCGATCCCTCGCTTCAGCGGGCTTCGACAGGTTCCCGCCTCAAACGGGCCACCCGCCAACCCGATCACACCACACCCATGGTGTGGAAATACGTCAAATGCCGAGAAGATGAAAGGGAAAACGCCGCAGGTTACGGCCATTCAACCCACTTCCCGAACGTCGTTGCGCCAGGAACACACTCCCAGGCGTCGATCCGATTCGGTTGCGGTTACTTGCCCGGCGGAGCAGCGAATGCTCCCAACCTTCCGGCCACCCGTCTATTGGCAGGCGTAGGTCGCGTCACGCAGATCGACGAAGTAGTACTGCGCCTCGCGCTTCAGCGCCGCAGTCTTCCCGATTGCGTCGCATCGATCCTGCGCCCGTGCGTCCACTGAGGCGACGCTCGCAAAAGGCGAATGGCGGATGTAGAAGCTGTCGTCACTATAGGAGACTTCCCGCGGTCCCTGCACGACCTCCGCGCAACCGCTCATCGCCGCAACAACCATCAATGCCATCAAGATCCGCATGTCCTGACCATAGCGGCTTGAGGGAACGAACACAAGCAGGATGCCGGTCGCGCGTTGCGGCAGGCGATTATCGAAGCGGCTCCCTTTCCTCCTCCCGTGGTCCGTGCTAGTGCAGCGACCCAATCGGGCGATTCACGCCCGAGCAAGGTTGTCGCTGCACAACATATTGAATCGCGCGCACTTTCGGCACAAACAGGATGTACGCTCTGTTTGTGCCAGTGCACTGGGGCGGAGCGCGCGGCAGAGGGACCGCTGAGCCTTGAGGGAGGGCTGGGAGAGTGCGGGGTGGAACGCGGCGTTGGCCTAAGCTCGCCGTTGCCGGCCTGGCGATGCTTGCACTCGCCTATGTCGGCTATTGGTTCGTCCTTGCCGGCGCGCTTGAGCGGGGGACCCGGGCCTGGATCGAGGACCGGCACCGCCAGGGCGATGACATCACCCACGGCACTCCGGTCTGGCGCGGCTTTCCGGGCTCGGTTCAGATCGTGCTGGCAAGGCTGGCACTTGCGGTCCGCGTAGCGGCTGAGACCGTCACCTTTGCCGGGGAGCGGGCTGTGGTGTCCGTTAACCCGTTCGCACCGCAGCGGGCGACCCTCAGCCTTGAAGGCGAACAGACGCTCGCGTTTCGAGGATTGACGCGGCCGGGCCGCTACACCGGGACGGCCGAGCGCTGCGAGCTGCAGTTTCAGCTGCGCCCCGGTTCGCACGATGGACCGGGATCGGCGATCCTGAGCCCGGCAACGCTCACGGTCCGCGCGCTTGCCATGACCGACGCCGAAACGGGCGAGCGCTTTACGGTTGCAGCGCTCGATGCAACCGCGAATTCACTGCCCGAGGACGCGCCGGGCCGCCGCTATACGCTTGTGGTGAAAGATGCAACGCTGCCGGCCTCGCTGGATCTGCCGTTTGCAGGCGCCGTCAGCGAGGCGGCAGCCGATCTCGATGTCAGCGGCAGCCTGCCGCCCCTGCCCTCCGGCCACGACTTGATCGCCTGGCGGGATGCCGGCGGCATCATCGAGGTGCGACGGCTCGAACTCGCCTCGGGGCCGGTCCGGCTCGGCGGCGACGGCACACTGACTCTTGACCGCAACGGCCAGCCGATCGGCGCTATGAGCCTCGAAATCTCCGGCTATCCTGCGGCGTTGGATGCCCTGATCGTCCGCGGCATCGTGAGCGTAAACACTGGCCTCAGGATGAAACAGATTTTCTCCGTCCTGGCCGGCGGATCCGTCAACCCAAACAAACCGGTGCGCATACCGTTGACGCTGCAAGAGCGTGTTCTCTCCGCAGGTCCGATCCCACTGATGGAACTGCCGGCGGTCGACTGGTCACGGCAGAGCCGCGGGACCTCCTAATGGAGGGCGACCACGCTTCCGAGCGTCGGTAGGATGACGCCATGATGCTCATCCGCACAGCTGCACGAACGTTCATCGCCTTTCTCATTGTTGTCGCCAGCACGGCTAACTGGGAACCGGCACACGCGGCCGGCACATCGCTGACGGGCCAATTGTTGGTCGCCAGTCCACGCATCGGCGATCCCCGCTTCGCCGAGACCGTCATCTTCATCGTCGCTCACAGCGATGAAGGAGCGATGGGCCTGGTTGTCAATCGCACCTACGGCAGGGGACCGCTGCAGCGCCTTCTCGCTGGCTTTGGCGTCACCACTGCGGTCCAGCCCGCGACCGTGCGGCTGCAGTATGGCGGGCCGGTCGAGACCAAGCGCGGCTTTGTCCTCCACTCCGCCGACTATTCAGGTCCCAGCACCACCCCAGTGACCGGCGGCATGGCGTTTTCGACCGGGCGCGATGTGCTGCAAGCGGTTGCCGATGGTCACGGCCCGCAGCGGAAGCTGTTCATTCTGGGGTACGCCGGCTGGGGTCCCGGCCAGCTTGAGGCTGAACTCGCGAGTAACGACTGGCTCACGGCGCCTGCCGAAACGGGCCTGATCTTCTCCGACGACATCGAGAATGTCTGGCAGCAGGCCCTGCAGCGCGCGGGCACCCCGCTGTAAGGGGCGTCCTTTCCACCCCAGCTGTGTTGGCGCTGCTTCACATCCAGCGCCGGTCCGAAAGGGCCGCTCGCAGGGCGTCCGCCTCTTGAGCGGTGGCCATACCCTTGCGACCGCGACGCATGATTTGACAGTTGCGAATCGTTCGCATTACTGTGGTGCGTCGCGTCCTCACGGGGCAGGCCCCCGCAGCCGCAGACCCCCCTTTTGACGAGAGGTCATTGCTATGAAATTCCCCCATCGCATGATGATCTGTGCAAGCTTGGCCTTGTTCGCGTGGCCCGTTGTTGGTCACACAGCCGATCTGTGCGAGGTCAAGCCGGGCGAGAAGACCATCACCGCTGACGAGGCGCGCGCGAAAATGGCCGCCGCCGGCTATACCGAAATTGTCAAAGTGGAGATGGAGCACGGCTGCCTTGAGGGGAAAGGATTCAAGGCCGGCAAGAAGATCGAGGTTTATGTCCACCCCGTCACGGGCGAGATCGTGAAAGTCAAGGAAAAGTAAAGTGGACGGTGGAACAATCGCGCCAGCAGAGACACGGCCGGCTGTCGGCCGTGCGATCTCACCCGAAGCACCGCGCGTGCGCGTCTGGGACCCCTTTGTCCGGCTGGCTCACTGGTCGCTCGCGACGGCCGTCATAGCCGCCTACGTCGTCACCCAGGACGCCTGGATCCACGAGAACGCCGGCTATCTCGCGCTCGGGCTGGTCACGCTGCGGCTGGTCTGGGGGTTTGTCGGACCGAAATCTGCCCGCTTTGCGCAGTTCCTCCGCGGCCCCTCGGCGGCCGTCGGGTATGTTTGCGATTTGCCGCGCGGCCGCGCGCGCCGCCATCTCGGCCACAATCCCGCCGGCGGCTGGAGCGCTGTGGCCATGCTGTTCATGGTCGCCGTGGTGGCGCTCAGCGGCATTCTCATGAACACGGACCGCTTCTGGGGGAACGCGCTGGTCGAGGACATCCACACGCTCTCGGCAGATGTGATGATGGGGCTCGTTGCCATTCACCTGTGCGGTGTGCTGGCGTCCAGCCTCGCGCACAAGGAGAACCTCGTGATCGCGATGATCACCGGGCGCAAGCGCGTTCGCGACGCTGGGGAAGTCGGCCTTCCTGGCAGCGGGCGGGATTAGGCAGCAGTCCGCCCGCCGTCGCAAAGGCGCGCGACGGCGGGCGGTGCGCGTCAGCCAGACGTGACGCGGAAAACCTGCCGGCTCGTCATTTATCGTACGTGTAGAACCCGCGGCCCGTCTTGCGGCCGAGGTAGCCAGCATCGACCATCTGCTTCAGGAGCGGGCTCGGCCGGTACTTCGAGTCTTCGAAGCCCTGGTAGAGCGTTTCCATCACGTTGAGCGTGATGTCGAGGCCGATCAGGTCGCACAGCGCAAGCGGCCCCATCGGATGGTTCATGCCGAGCTTCATCACCGAGTCGATGTCCTCCGGCCCGGCCAAGCCTTCGTAAAGGCAGTTGATCGCTTCGTTGATCATCGGGATCAGCACCCGGTTGCCGACAAAGCCGTAGCTGTCCTTCACCGTGTGCGGTGTCTTGCCGACCTTGCGGCTGACCTCTTCGGTGATGCGGCACACCTCGTCCGACGTCTGCAAGGCGCGGATCACCTCGACCAGCTGCATCATCGGTACCGGGTTGAAAAAGTGCATGCCAATCACGTGATCGGGACGCTTGGTCGCCGCGGCGACCTTGGTTACGGATATCGAAGAGGTGTTGGTGGCAAGGATCGCGCCCGGCTTCACGATCGCGTCCAGCTCGCGGAAAATCTGCGCCTTGACGGAGACATCTTCCAGAGCGGCCTCAATGACAAGGTCACAGTCAGCGAGCGCGCTCATCTCAGTCGTGACCTCGATCCGACCCAGCGCCGCGTCCTTCGCCTCGGGCGTAATCTTGGCGCGTGATGCCATCCGCTCCAGGCTCTTGCGGATGGTGGCAAGACCGCGCGCGGTGAACTCGTCCTTGATGTCGCGCATGACGACGTTGTAACCGGCGATGGCAAACACTTGGGCGATGCCGTTGCCCATCGTCCCCGCGCCCACCACGCCAACTTTGCGAATTTCCATTCCTGAACCTCCCTTCTGTCAGTGCTCGGGCGAACGCCCCTCAAGGGCTACTCGTCCTCAGTCCCGCACCGCTTTCGTCTCGCACGGGTGCCGGCAAAACGGAAGCGGAAATCGGCGGCGGCATTCGGCGCCGCTATTTCATCACCCTCGCAGGTTCCGGCCGGCGCGCGCCCGCTGCTTGCCTCTTTACACACACCATTTCCCGCCCGGCACATCCCTGTTGGGGCTTGCCGATTGGCATCTGCCGTTGGCTCCTTCCGGTTGGTGCATTCAGGTTGCTACATTCAGGTTGTTGCATTTAGGTTGGCGCGCCACTTTTCCTTGCCGGTAGTTGAGAGCGCCCGTCAGTGGTTGCTTCAGGTCTGTGATCGTTGTATGAACACGCCACAGGCGGTCAACCCGGACTTGAAGCCCGAAAATTCGGGCGGGAATACCGCAAAAGGGCCCCGTTTTCGAGGGTTCGTTCGGTGCCGTCTTGCACTTAACCGGGAGGACTACATGCGTATCGCCAATCTCGTTCTGTCTACTCTTTTCGCGGCGTTGCTGCTGGCAGT
>ERZ795053.7438-NODE-7438-length-10569-cov-4.408313_pt1 | contig 10569 bp, 11 predicted proteins | sample MGYA00375137_ERZ795053 | MGnify/ENA primary metagenome ERZ795053 (study PRJEB30182, sample SAMN05720284) | activated sludge metagenome | isolation source: Anaerobic digester | place: Hong Kong | collected 2014-12-17 ... | reverse complement strand
CACCGCAGTCAGCACCCGCCAACGATTCCAGGGAAGCCAAGCCCAAGGCAGCAGACGGCGGCACCGAAAACCGTAAGCAACCCGGCAAAGACGCAGAGAAGGCGCCGATTGGCTGGCAGGTTCGCGATCCGGAAGCATTTGCGGTCAACCTTGCAAAGATGATGGAGGAAGCGGGCAAGGCTGCCTCCGCATGGCTGAAACCACGCGGCGATGAGGAGTCACGCGCCGTTCAGTACGGGCAGAATTTCGAAGAGGTCACCAAGACACTGTCCAAGGTGAGCGAATACTGGCTTACCGACCCCAAACGCGCACTCCATGCGCAGACACATCTTTTCTCGCGATATCTCGACTTGTGGAACACTTCGATCAAGCGCATGGCCGGCGAAGAGGCTGGCGACGTAATCACCCCCGAGCGGGGCGACGGACGGTTCAAGGACCCCGAATGGGAAGAGAACCAGTTCTTCAACTTCGTCAAGCAGGCCTATCTCATCACATCGGGTTGGGCGAGTGACCTGGTCGAGCAGACCCAGGGCCTGGACGATCATACGAAACACAAGGCAATCTTCTATACACAGCAGCTGATCAACTCGCTCTCCCCGACAAACTTTCCCGCCCTCAACCCGGAGGTCCTGCGCGAGACATTCGAAAGCAATGCCGAGAATTTCGTGAAAGGCGTTCACGCGCTGGCCGAGGACATCGAGCGCGGCGGCGGCGAACTGCGCTTGCGGCAGGCCGATGACAAGGGATTCGAGGTAGGCCGCAACGTGGCCAACACACCGGGAAAGGTGGTTTCGCAAAACGACATATGCCAGGTGATCCAATACGAGCCGACAACGGAAAAAGTGCGCAAGCGGCCGCTGGTGATTGTCCCGCCATGGATCAACAAGTTCTACATCCTCGATCTAAACGAGAAGAAGTCCTTCATCCGCTGGTGCGTCGACCAGGGCCATACCGTCTTCGTGATTTCCTGGGTCAATCCCGACGAGCGCCAGGCAGGCAAGAGCTTCGAGAACTATGCCCGTGAAGGTATCATTCACACGCTTGACGTGGTCGAGGACATTACCGGCGAGAGGGGAAGCAATCTTATCGGTTACTGCGTGGGGGGAACCCTTCTCGCTGTAACCCTGGCGTTGATGGCAAGATCGGGAGACACGCGCGCGGCCAGTGCAACCTTTCTGACCACCCAGGTCGATTTCACGCATGCCGGCGATCTCAAGGTATTCGTCGATGAGGAACAGGTGTCACGGGTCGAGGAAACGATGGCCGAAAAAGGCTATCTCGACGGCGCGAAGATGGCTACCGCCTTCAACCTGCTCAGATCCCGGGACCTGATCTGGCCCTATGTCGTCAACAACTACATGCGCGGCAAGGATCCGATGCCATTCGACCTGCTCTACTGGAATGCGGATTCAACGCGCATGCCGGCGGCCAACCATTCGTTTTACCTGCGCAACTGCTACCTTGAGAACAACCTGTCGCGCGGCAAGATGGAACTGGCAGGAGAGAAGCTCGACCTTGGCGAAGTCACGATCCCGATCTACAACCTGGCAACGCGCGAGGACCATATCGCCCCCGCAAAGTCTGCCTATCTGGGATCGCAATTCTTCGGCGGAAAGGTGGAATTCGTTCTGACGGGCTCCGGTCACATTGCCGGTGTGGTGAACCCGCCCGCAGCCAACAAGTACCAATACTGGACAGGCCCCAAACCGGTTGGAGACATCGACGACTGGCTTCCGCGCGCGCAAGAACATCCAGGTTCATGGTGGATCCATTGGGACGCGTGGCTGAAAGAGCAGGATGACACAATGGTCGAGGCACGCACCATTGGCTCAGCAAAGTTCCCTCCAATCGAGGCCGCTCCCGGATCTTACGTCAAGGTGAAGATCTAACAGGCGTTCTGGCGAGCGCCGGTCGCAGCCTGCCGGGGACCCGCGGAACGGCTTGCATTGCGCGCCTGCAACATGGCGCGGCATTTGTTCTCACATTCGGTTCAAAACATCAGAATGGACTTGCAGGCAAATGTACCGGTGATAAGATTTTTAAATGTGGCAAGGCGTGACACCGCCTGGCATGAACTTGAATTTTCAAAGGAGACTTGCCCAATGAAACGCGCAATCGCTGTTTTCACCCTCGTTGCCGGCACGGTTGCCGGATCCCTTTCGGCTTCGGCCGCAATGATGAACATGGATGGCATGAAGATGATGATGCAGTGCCGTAGCGACTGCAATACCCAGTACATGCAGTGCCTTGGCGAAGCCAACAAGACCACCAGCGATCCGAAGATGGCACTCGAGCAGACAAAAATGAACTTCATGATGTCTTCCGAATGCGGAAAGGCTGCCATGGAGTGCAAATCCTCCTGCCAGTAAGCGGGACGGTTTGCCGTTTGGGGATTGCACGCCGGCTTTGTGCCTGCGCAGTGAATTTCGTTTAACGGCAATTGACGCGTAACTTGCCCGGGATCGTGACTGCCCGGCAGGATAACGCTGCTTAGGTTTGTCTCCACTTCAACAGAGCCCGCTGCCCTTAATCAGCAGCGGGTTTTCATTTGCGCTGCAGGCGACGCGAATACGATTTCTTGCGTTCAATCGCAGAGATTGCACAACACCCGCCCTGCCCAACTCCCTCGCCTGACAAACCTGTCCCACACACGGAAATATCCGATCAAACAGCGGTTCCGCACTATCTGGCACGATCCCTGCACCTCATTGCCCTGAGTGAATGCCGCACCGGACATCTGTTCTGTTTCGGCACGAAAAAAAGAAAAAAGAACAAAGCCGGAGTGGGCCAAGGGTGGAGTTGGCAATGAGACTGAAAAATTCGCAGGACCTGTTCTCGTATTGGGACCGCATGCGCGCAGGAAGAGACGCACCGTCGCGTGAGGAAATCGAACCCAGCGATATTCGCAACCTGCTTGCGGATACATTCATCCTCGATATTTCCCGGGTACACCGCGCGATTTCATATCGCCTGGCCGGAACGAGGCTTTGCACTGCCTATGGCCGCGAGTTGAAAGGACTGGGTTTCCTGGTCAACTGGCGCGAGGAAGATGCCTTCCAGATTGCCAAGGTAGCCAGCAAAGTATTCACCGATTTCCAGCCTCACGTGGTTTCCTATACCGGCGAAACGGATTCGGGCCGCGGTATCGAGTATGAGATGCTCATGCTGCCGCTCTTGCCGATGGATGACGGTTCCGCCCGGGTGCTGGGCGTTGCAAGCCCGACCACGTTGCCTTTCTGGCTGGGTGTCGAACCACTCGCAGTCAACAGGCTGAATTCGGCACGAGCCATTCAGAAATTCGCTCGCAGCGGCAGTATGGCGCCGCCACTTGCCCACTCCGGAAACGGTTCTGACCTGCCCTCAGCGGCAAATCCCGGCAAAAAGCCGCGCAAGGTAGCCCATCTTACCGTTCTGGATGGCGGACGAAAGGAATAGCGCTGATCGCCCGGGCAGCTTGACCAACTGCCGGTAGTGGGCCTGCGCCGCTCTTTCACGGCATGATGGTCAACAAATCCTTGCCGAAATGTTCGACTGGCGAGTTCTCGTCATGACAAAGAAATACTGAATTTGTTCCGCAAATTACCAATCCTTAACCATCCCTGTTCGATATTGCGATACGGGAATGCAGCTTCCCGCCCTGGGAAACTTCAGAAGTGTGTTGAATGTTTGCGGCAGAAAGACAAGAAATCCAGGCGATGCTCACGGAAAAGGAACGCGAGTTTTCTCGCGTTGACCTTACCCTGTTCGGACGCTTCATGCTGGAAAACCGCCAGGAATTTCCCTGTCAGGTAATCAACATGTCTCCGGGCAGCGCAGCCTTGCTTACCCCGATCTCGGGGGACATCGGCGAACGCATCGTCGCCTATCTTGATCATCTGGGACGCATCGAGGGCAAGATACTTCGCCGTTTCGACGGCGGATTTGCCATGAGCATCCGCGCCACCGACCGCAAACGCGACAGTATGGCGGCAAAGCTTACCTGGCTTGCGAACCGCCACGAGCTTTCACTGCCCGAGGACAGGCGCCACGAGCGTATCGTACCTCGCAACAACCAGGCATTCATCAAGCTGGAAGACGGCCGTTTCTACTCGGTTCGGATCATCGACCTGTCGCTTTCCGGTGCAGCAATCCAAATGGATGTGAGGCCCGCCATCGGCACCCTGCTCTGGCTTGGCAACATGCGAGGACGCGTCGTTCGCCATTTCGACGAAGGCGTGGCCATCGAATTTTCCATTGTCCAGAGCCGCGACTCGCTACGCGACTTCCTTGGCAGCTAAGCAACACTTTTCTGCAAATTGAATCGGGCTGCCCTTAATCGCTTGCGCCCGAAAACTCATGCGCTAGCCTTGGAAGCAGTGCGCAGGGTGGCATGATTTGATTCAAAGTTTAGGAAAACTTGTCTCGGATTTTGGGAAAAGTTGTTCCGGTTTTGAATCAAAGGCGGGTTCCGTTTTTTGCCTCGGATAAAAATCTCTGTGCCATTCTCCTCTCGTCAACGGGGAAATGGACATGAACAAGAACAAGATCAGCCAGGGGTGGAGAACCGCGATAGCAGCGCTTCTCCTTACAACATCGGTACCGGCCGCAGCGATGGCAATGCAAGCCTATCCGCACATGCAGACAGGCCAGACAACTAGCCAGCCGATCGGCCACTACAATTATTGCAAAAAGAACATGAGTGACTGCAGTATCGTTTCGTCGAACACCGCAGCACCGAAGCTCACCCGCCAGCGCTGGCAGCAGATGGTTTCCACCAATGCATATGCGAACCGGAACGTGAGCCCGGTTACCGATCTCGATTACTACGGTGTCGAGGAACTTTGGACACTTCCCGGCAAATTCGGCGACTGCGAGGACTTTGTGCTTCTGAAGCGCAAGATGCTTCTCGACCTGGGATGGCCCGCCTCGGCACTGCTGATAACGGTGGTTCGCCAGCCCAATGGTGACGGGCATGCCGTACTCACCGTTAGAACCGATCGCGCCGACTACGTTCTGGACAATCTCGACGACAGGATCTTCGAGTGGGATGAAACAGAGTACACCTATCTGAAACGCCAGTCTGAGCGTAATTCAGGCCGCTGGACGGATATCATCGACAGCAGAAGGCTCGTCGGCAGCGTCAAATAGAATTCAAATTCAGGGATGACCCGGTCGCGTCCCCACCTTCCCCGTCCCAGCTACCGGGTCCAGGGGGCTGCAGGCGAGAGCCAGCAGCCCCCGCATCTTTTCAGCACCGCTCTTGCTGCCGGATTTCCAGGTTACAGCTCACGCAAGCTCTTGGCGAAGCGCTTGGCGTTTGCCACGTAGTGATCCGCCGACTGGCGCAGACCGGAAATCGCCGCCTCATCAAGTTGCCGGATCACCTTGGCGGGCATGCCGACCACCAGCGAGCCGTCGGGTATCTCCTTGCCCTCGGTAACAAGGGCACCTGCACCAATCAGGCAGTTCGAACCAATCCTGGCGCCATTCAGAATGGTTGCGCCCATACCGATGAGTGTGTTGTCGCCGATTTCACAGCCGTGGATCATCGCCTTGTGACCGATCGTGCAGCCCTTGCCTATTTTGACGGGGTAACCCGGATCCGTATGCATGACCGTGTTTTCCTGAACATTGGTTCGGTCACCGATCTCGATCGGTTCATTGTCGCCACGCAGGACGCAGCCGAACCAAATTCCGACATCCGAGCCGATCTTCACATTTCCGACGACGACTGCCGTTGGTGCCACCCAGGAAAAACCGGATTTGCGGTCAGGTTGAGTTCCGTCGAGCGAATAAAGCGGCATGGTTCTTCTCCCGAAAATGTTCTCTTGCTTGACCGGTCAGGGAAATTCAAATGAAGCGGGTACGGCAAGTGCGCTACACGCTGCAGGCTCGAACCATGCAGAACGGCGCACAACCTGCTGGCCCGCCGGCAACCGGAAAATGACGGCAGCAAGACGGTTTGCTCTACCAAATGCCGGCCACGCTTGCAACGAACCGGCTCAGCCGAGAATGCGAGCGAGCCACAAGCCCTGCATGATCAGGATGCCGAGGAAGAAACTCCACAGGAACGCAATGAAGAGGCAAAGAACCACCCCCGAAGCGGGCAAGAGATTGCGACGCCAATAGTCCCTGCCATGGCTCAGAACCAGCAATGGCCCACCGATGAACAGCAGAACCAGCGACCATCCGGCCGAGTAGACCGAACCGAAGTCGAGAACTGCCTGCCGAGACGTCTCTGGAGATTTCTCGATCTGGGCGGATGCGCCCCGGGACAGTTCATGCATGGCATGCGCCAGACCGGCGCCCACGAAACCGAATACCGGCGCTATCAGCCACATATTCCAAGTTACGTTACCCAATGTTAACCCCGCTTTTACCATAACGTTCTCATTGTTGAGGGAGAAGCAAAAGGCATGCCGAATCAGGTGTGCCGGTTCGGGACAGGCGTTCCGTATTCACGCGGGGCTATTGGCCGGGGTTCTCCAGAGAATATTCCCTACCCGGCCGGAAGTCCCAACCAGGGGCACGCTATGGCACTTTCACTGGACGCAAACGGCAGTATTTCCACCCGGAGCGGGCGGCAGGCTTTCGACCGGCAGATGCCCGGCTACATGGATCGCCTTTACAAGGAGGCCGCCCAAGCCAACCACCGCGTCGTTTCAACCAATTTCCTCGCGCTGTGTTTCAAGGTCTGCGGCGTGATGCTTGCAATCGGGATGCTTCTTTATCTTGCGGCAGATTTCTATGGCGATCTCGCCGTAAAGCGTGGCAACTCGGCAGCCACCACGCCCCATCGGATAACCATCGGGCGCGATAACTTGGCCGTTCCCGAGAATTTCATCCGGTTTTCGTCACAGCGCATCGGTGGCAATCTTGAACGGCTGGATCTTTACGCCCACTGGCCCGACCTTGAAGGTTTCACGCAGGCGAACCTGGATGATTTCGAGAGTCTCGAAGACGATGCTCCAATCATCTTCCTGTCGCTGGAACGGCGCGGAACGACCGAGGAAATGTCCGGACGGGTCGGGTCGATCTATTCGCATTTCTTCGCTGGCCCGCCCGTGGACGCCGGATACGGTTTGATCCGCCGACCGTTCAGGAAGGACAGTGCGTATTTCAGCGAGGATCTGTTCTACGAGGCGGAGAACCCCTACCCTTACGCCACGCGCTGCATCCGCGTGACCGACAAGGTAGCCGCGCCATTCTGCATGCGTGACATCCATCTGGGCAAGGATCTGAGTGTCACCTACCGCTTCCACTCAAGCCTGCTGCCGGACTGGATGGCGCTCGATCGCGCAGTGCGCACGCTGGTCAAGGGCTTTCTGGAGACGAATTGACCACGACCGGCGCAGTTCAATTCGGAAGGCCGATCAGTCCAGGTCGATATCGAGTATCGCCATCGAGAAATTGTAGGATAGTTCGCCCTCATCCTCGTCGCGATAGATGACGCCTAGAAACTCGTCTTCCTTGTAGACCTCGCAGGAATCATCCTTCTTGGGTCTCGCACGCACTTCCAGCGAGGGGTTGTTGAATACCTTCTTCAGATAGGCGTCGAGCTTCTTGATTTCCTGGGGGTTCACAGGCCACTCCGCATTATTGTCCGGGGATGATTCTGCCCGTATGTCGCATAGCCTGTCGCCGCTTGTAAAGGCGAACCGGCAACTGCTTCGGGAATGGAATTACTCGGAGGTGACTTCCTCGTCCAGAAGCTGGTCCATGTCGCGGGACGGTTCCGTGCAGTCCCCGGTTTTGCCGACCACCCGGGCCGGTACGCCGGCCACGGTCACGTGGTCCGGTACGTTCTTCAGGACCACAGAGCCTGATGCCACCCGGGAGCACTGGCCGATATGGATGTTGCCGAGGATCTTGGCACCGGCGCCGATCAACACACCGCTGGCAATCTTGGGATGACGATCCCCCGTTTCCTTGCCCGTTCCGCCAAGGGTTACCCCCTGCAGGATCGAAACATCGTCACCAATCACACAGGTTGCACCGATGACAAGCCCGGTCGCATGGTCAAGGAAAATGCCCTTGCCGAGCTTCGCCTGCGGATTGATATCGGTCTGGAACACCTGGGAAGACCTGCTCTGGAGATAGAGAGCAAAATCCTTGCGCCCGTTGTGCCACAACCAGTGCGCCAGACGGTGCGTCTGGATGGCATGGAATCCCTTGAAGTAAAGGATTGGCTCGATCAGCCGGTCGCAGGCCGGGTCCCGGTCATAGACGGCGGCAATATCTATGCGCAGCGTTTCGCCCCATTCAGGATTGCTCCTGAACATCTCGTCAAAGGATGAGCGAATGATGTTGGCAGAAACTTCCGCCGCGTGCAGACGATCTGCAATCCGGTGGATCACAGCATCTTCCAGACGCTGCTGGTTCAGGATCGTGGTGTAGACGAATGTCGACAGAACGGGATCCCGTTCGACGATCTCTTCTGCCTCGCGGCGAACATTGCGCCATACCGGATCGCAACTCTCAAGCGCCGACGGTTTTGCTCCGCCCGGTGTCGAAACGGCCATTTGACCATCCTCCAATAACTCGCGCGCCGTACCACGCGTCCACAGCTCCAAAATGGTACCCGCGAAGCGCAGGGTCAAGTGGCTCGCGCAACCGTGTTCAGGCGCCTGCCAGAAAGGATACCACGTTCTGCTTGTAGACCCGATCGCCGACGGCCTTCATGTGATCCCGGCCGGGAATTGGCATGAAGACGCCATTTGGTATCAGCTCTGCGAGTTTTTCACCCGAGCCGGCAACGTCATCATCGGTTCCGATCGTGACCAGTGCCGGGTTTCGAATCAGTCCGAATTCGGCCTCCGAAAACGTCTCGCGAACACCCGTCACACAGGCCGCAAGGGCGATCCGGTCACTGCCGGTACTGTCGGCAAAGCTACGAAAAGCGATACCGCGTGCATCAGACACAGATGCCGGGTCCTCGGCCAGCAAGGCTTCGCGAACCACGTCCCAGTCTCCGCCGCCGTCGATCATGCCATATCCGTTTCCGGCCAGGACGATCCTTTCCAAACGGTTCCCATGGTCAATCGCAAGGCGTGAGGTAATCCGGGCACCCATCGAGTAGCCCATCACATGCGCTTTCGCGATGCCAAGATGATCGAGCAATCCCAATGCATCATCAGCCATCACGGGAAGCGAGTAGCGGTCGATCTCGTGAAACCGGGTGCTCTGGCCATGACCGCGATTGTCGAAAGCGATAACGCGATACCCCTCCTGAACGAGGGTGCGAATCCAGCCTGTGTTGACCCAGTTGATCTCTTTCCTGGAGGCAAATCCGTGGATCAGGAGGATCGGAAAGCCATCTCCTTCATCCAGATAATCGAGACTGGCCTCGCCGATATCTGCTAATGGCATGTTTGTCCCTGCGGTTTTGTTTCGCACGTGGCATATAGGACTTGAACGGTGTATGTCCTGCCCCTAAAACGGGTCCAGCGACGCATAACAGCCCGGGAGCTGATTTGACAATGGCACATACTACCATCCCGCATTTCCAGAACGACCAGGGAGTTGGCGAGATACGGATCGGTGTCAAGGAATTCATGTGCCGTGGCGCTTCCGATCCGCACGACCATCCGCATGTCTACCTGGACATGGGCGCAGACAGCGAGAAGGTCTGCCCGTACTGCTCCACCCTCTTCAAATACGATCCCACCCTTTCTGCACTCCAGACGGTACCAGAGGGCTGCCTGGCGCGCGAGGAGGCCTGACGGTCCCCTTCCCGAAAATGCACACACGGGGCAGTCCCGTGTACGAGCCTGTCAAATGGCCAAAGATCTTTCGATAATCGTTGCGGGCGGCGGCATTGCCGGTCTTACGGCAGCCCTGGCCCTCGCATCCCGCGGCAATCGCGTAACGGTGCTGGACAAGGCTGAACGAATTCAGCCCATCGGTGCCGGCATCCAGCTTTCGCCCAACGCCATTCGCATCCTGGACAATCTGGGTGTGGCCGACGCCCTGCGATACTCGGCCACGGTTCCACAGGGCATCCAGGTCGTTTCGGCGCGAAATGCCAGACCCGTGACCACCATACCGCTTGGCGCAGACGCCATCGCAAAGTATGGCCTTCCCTATTTCACCATTCACCGCCCGGACCTGCATGCGGCGCTGCTTGCCGCCTGCGAGACCAACCCCGACATCGAGATCAAGACGTCCACCAGGGTTTCTGACGCCACGCAGCACCGGAACGGCGTGAGTATCCTGCACATGAATGGCAGCCGTCCGGAGACGATGAGCTGCGATCTCCTGGTTGGTGCGGATGGCATCTGGTCGACGATCCGCCACGAGCTCTTTGCCTACAAGCCCGCCGGTTTTTCCGGTCGCGAAGCCTGGCGTGCGCTGATCCCCGCGGAGAAAGTTCCATCTTCCATCGACATGGATTTCACCCGCCTGGTGCTTGCACGCAATACCCATGGCGTCTTCTACCCCGTAAGTGCCGGAAGATACCTGAACCTCGTGATCGTTGCGCCTGCGAAAACCACGGAAAGCAAGGCGGGACGGCAGAACACGGATGTGGAAGAGCTGATCGGGCAAGCTAGGCGGATGGCACAGTTCCCTGCAGGACCTGATGCGGCTTGG
>ERZ795053.7437-NODE-7437-length-10569-cov-4.652463_pt1 | contig 10569 bp, 5 predicted proteins | sample MGYA00375137_ERZ795053 | MGnify/ENA primary metagenome ERZ795053 (study PRJEB30182, sample SAMN05720284) | activated sludge metagenome | isolation source: Anaerobic digester | place: Hong Kong | collected 2014-12-17 ... | reverse complement strand
GGGCGTGGAATGGACGTAAGGGGCTGGGAGAATGGTATTTGTATACTACCCATGTCTTCTATTTCTTTGGTGGTATAGGCAGCAGGTGGAGACATGCCCCATGTTGGGGAAGGAGCCACTTGCTCGCTTGCGCTATCTGCAATTGACAATGCCATTAATAGTCGAGTGCGGGGATCATACTGCGTCGCTTCCGGCGCTCTAAGCGCCAACTGAGCAAACTAACATCGTAGGTGTGGTAAATACGGCGCACCATCACAGAAGCAAACGCCACACCACACAGCGCCATCCCCAAATACACAGATTGCACCCACTGTAGCGGCACTGTACCACGGTTGGTGAGCCATAGTAGCAGCCCGATAACAAGGCAACTCCCCATGGCGCCCAACGGATAGAGATAACCATTCATGAACGCGCTTACGCGACCGCGCCGTTCATCCGGCGTCATGCCGTACAACATCTGGCGTGCCGGTTCATCGATTGCCAACAAGGTGGCGCGACTGAGATAGTTACCAACGAATATACCGTAGACTGGCCAAACAAGCGCAGCCAGGATACCGACAACTTGTGCAATGGGCATCAACGCAAAAATCCGTCGCAACCCAATGCGGTTGATTAAGGTCGTTGTCATGACTCCCTGGATAAGCAAGACCGTGATGGAAAGCACCATTTTGAATGAGCCGTAGATTGTCTGCACAGCAGCAGTATCGGTCGTCACGATCGTGGAAAGGAAGCGGAATTCCAGCGCATTCAACGCAAACCCAAGCGGAATCATGGCAAAGGCGAGGTAACGGAAGATAGGCACATCACGAATGAAGCCGTGCCCTTCCGTCAGCATCTCACGCAAACCCTCTTGCCGACGAGCACTGCGTGCAGCAGGCAGCAGTGGACCGTTTGCATGCGCGGTTCGATTCGTCACGGCAAGCATCAGAAAAAGGATCAGAAGAATGAGCGCATTCAGCAGAAGCAATGAATAGCCCGGTAGCTGCATCCACTGCGGCAACAATGTGACTGTGGTATTGCCAATGACACTGCCAACCATAACCGCCATTGCCAGGAGCGGGAAAAGCCGCTTGGCCTGCGCCGTTGAGAACGAATCATTGGCCAGTGCCCAAATCAACATACCAAATAACGCCCACTGCTGATCGTTGATAATGGTTAGAACGGGATAGGTAAACCAGACGAAACGTTCTGTATAGAAGATCCCAAAAAGACCAAAGTAGAGCACGCCAAAGAGTGCAAACATGATGGTTGTTAGCTTTGTGCGGTTGGTCCGATCAACAATCGTCGAGTAGAGCGCTGTCGTTACCATGACGATCAGCATGTCAGCTGTCCATAGCCAGATAACATGCTGAACACCAATTTTGCTGATGAAACCGCTGGTCGCGATCACTTCATTCGATTCTAGAATCACCGAATTGAAGAAGAGCAGCGTGACAATCAGCCCGAAGCGCAAGGCTTCAGCAGCATGAATGCGCGGGAGAGCGACATTCATGCAAAGACACCTCGCTGGATCTCCATGTAGCGAACATCTTCTGTGCCAAAACGCTCATTAAGATAAGCAATCAACTCCTCCATATCAAAATCTGTTGTACAGACAACCAGATCGATATCGGCATATTGATGCTCAGGCCACGTGTGAACAGAAATATGCGATGCCCCGATAATCAACATCGAAGTGACACCTTGCGGTTTGAACTGGTAAGTTGCCTTCGCCTTGATATCAGTGCGCATAATTCGAGTCATTTGGATCATCGAATCTTCCAAAAATTTTGGATCGTTCAGCTGATCATAGTGGCAACCATTCATCTCGATGATAATGTGACGAATAAGAACATCCATGGCACCAACTTTGCAGTTGGCCTGCGGGTTTTCACATGCTAGGGTTTTCATAATAACAATTTCCTCTATTCTTTGCTTCGTTTGAAAGCGGGTTCTTCACATCTATCGATACAAGCCTACTACCAAACAACCACACTTTCATACAGCGATTGAGAAAGCACACAGTGGTGCAAAGATAACGTTCATATAGGCGAAGAGATGGAAATTGGCACGATTCTCTCTGAGAATTTTTGCCATTTCATCGGGAGCTCTATATGAGCCAAAGATAATACGTACGGCATTTAATAAACGACAAGCGGAACCATTTTCGCTTAAGCCTAACAATTGTAAATCGTCGGAATGTACCAAATGTACCCCAAACAAACGACCGACTTGTCCGTTCAACCCTGACAAAAACATTACAGCGGCTGGGTACTATGGTCATAGGTACACCAGTAATCGCTGTCGGCGCACTTCGGCTCCATGAAAAAGCTGGCGATGACAGAAAGTTGACAGTAACTAAACGCAAATTCTTTTCTATACTGCACTTCGGTAAGGAAACGATAAGCAATCATAAATCTAGTGTAATTTTCGATAGTATTAGCTATTCACAAAACATAGTCATCAACCTGATTACAAATGTATTTGGTGGTTTAGAGCATAAGAACCTACGCAGACTCCACTTCAGCGCAAAGCCTGTCAACAGCAGCAAAAAGGTATGTGTCCACATATCTACCTGAAAGATCAGGTGGCGTTCTCACCTTCTTGTCAGACCAGAGAGCGCCAGGTCGCGTACGTTTGGGGAATACCAGTCACCATAATGTAATCAGAATCCGAAAGGCTAAGCAATGACGACCGAGGTATCAACAGACATCCTGCGTGAATCAACTCCGCTTGGGGTCACACTTCAAACGCTCCGTAAAATTCCGCGTTGGTGCTACTTTCTCCTCTTTGGGATTCTAGCTATTTATGGTCACTCTCTTTTGGCAATTGGGAATTTCAAGGGTATCGTCTATGCGGTTTATTCCGTAGTTACCCTGGTTGCCCTTATCTATGGAATTCGACGTAAAGACCATCAAACGTTCGGCCCGTGGCAAATCCTGGCATTGGGTTTTGGCCTCAATGTGCTGGCCGATACCGCCTACTATTACTGCAAACTCTTTGAAATTTCTTTGCCCTATCCCTCGCTGATTGATGGCGTCTATCTAAGTGGCTATGTGATCCGTAGCATTGCCATCCATGCCATGAATCAGGCTCGAACCCGCCATCAGGATCTCTCGGGCTGGATCGATTCATTGATTATTGGGTGTGGTGCAGGACTGCTCTCGTGGATCTTTCTAATGGAACCATATGCCGATAACACGGCAATGACCTTCCTTGAGCGCGCGGTGTCAATCGCATACCCACTGATGGATGTGCTCATGTTGGCGATGGTTGCTCGAATGTGGATCAGCCCCGGCAAACGGCCACCGGCATACTTCCTTCTGAGTGCCGGTCTAAGCTTATGGATGATCGCCGATACTATCTATGCCAAAGCGATCCTTGATGGTGTCTACTACAATGGCCATCTACTCGATGCCGGCTGGCTATTGAGCAGCACGCTTCTTGCAACGGCAGCGCTGCATCCATCCATGCGTCAAATGGTCGAGCAAGGTCCACAAATTGAGATCCGCATGAGCTGGCAGCGTCTCACCTTGCTGGCGACCATGTCGTTGCTTTCGCCGGCCACCCTCGTTATCCAAACGCTACGCAATATTCCGCTCAATGTAGGCGTTGTCGCCGGTGGCTCTGCCTTGCTCTACTTTCTGATCCTCATCCGCATGAGTGGGCTGATGGAACAACTGGGGCGCGCCGTCGCCCGTGAGCAGACGCTCCGCAACGCTTCGGCGACCTTTGTGGCGACCCCCTATCGCGAAGGGATTTATGCTGCGGCACTCAAAGCCATTGGCCGCTTGGCCGACGATCGAATTACCAATATTACATTGATCCTGGGTCTACCGGATGAAGCACAGCAAGTGGCCAGCCTTCAGAATCAACAGGAGATTGTGCATCCCACGCCGATTCCACTTGATGTGTTGCCCAAAACCATCCTTGAACAGCTACGCAAGGGCACTATGAAGAGTTATGGTCAGCACGATTATCCGAAGCTTTGGGAATCGTTGTCGCTCGATTCCAGTTGCACAGAAATGGTAGTCGTACCGGTCAGCGTACAGCAACGGCTCCTTGCCACGGTGATGATTGGTGTCAAACGCCGTTTGCCATCCGAGGTGCGCGGCTCTATCGAAGCGCTGAGCGCCCAGATTGCACTCGCCTTGGAAAGTCTGACACTCACGGAAAACCTGCACAAACAACGCAGCGAGGCCCGCTTCCGTTCGCTGGTGCAACATGGCTCGGACATTATTACAATTGTCGATGCCCACGGCGGGATTCGGTATGTCAGTCCAGCAATTGAGCGATTGCTAGGCTATGAACCTGAGACAATACTCGGAACCAATCTTGCCCAGCGCTTGATTCATCCCAGCAACTTCAATGCGATTGAAAATTTCTATGAAATGCTGATCAATGCCCCCGGCAAGATTTTCAATACCGAGATCGATATGCAACACAGTGAAGGCCCCTGGTTGCACTTTGAACTGATCGGCAGCAACCTTTTACATGATCCGAATGTTCAAGGATTACTTATCACCGCCCGCGATATTAGCGAACGCAAAGTGTTTGAGCAACAACTACAACACCAAGCCTTCCACGATGCGCTGACGGGGCTCCCCAATCGTGCGTTGATCATGAACCGGCTCCAGCATGCCTTGATCCGCGCCGCGCGCCACACACCGACCGATCTGCTGGCAGTACTCTTCATTGATCTGGATCTTTTTAAGGTTGTCAATGATAGTCTTGGTCATGAAGCCGGCGACAATTTACTCATTTCCGTTGCCAACCGTCTGCAAAATGCGGTACGTCCACAGGATACGGTGGCCCGCTTTGGCGGTGATGAATTCATGATCCTTTTAGAAGATCTCAACGATGAGGAGGGTGCCAAGGCGGTGGCGGAACGTATCCTGGAGGAATTACGCGTCACCGAAAATATCAACGGCTACGAGATTATTGTGACAGCGAGCATCGGGCTCGCCTTCAACCGGGGGGGAGCCAACTCCACCACCGATCTGTTGCGCTATGCCGATGCCGCGATGTACCAGGCCAAACGTGAGGGCAAAGGCCGCTATCATATCTTTGACGGGCGTACCAGTATCAGTCTGTTGGAACGATTTGAACTCGAACAGGAGTTACGGAGAGCGTTGGACCTACGTGAATTCCGCGTCTACTACCAACCAATCATTTCGTTGCAAAATCAACGTGTCATTGGCATGGAAGCATTAATCCGCTGGGATCACCCCCGCTTGGGCATGATTGCACCGGCCCAATTTATCCATACAGCGGAAGAAACGGGACTAATCGTGCCCATCGGCCTGTGGGTGCTGGAAGAGGCCTGCAATCAAGTACACCAATGGCAAAAGGAGTTCCCTGGATATCCCCTGTTGGAACTCAGTGTCAATCTTTCGGCAAAGCAGCTGCAGCAATCGGATCTGGTTACACAAATTGCACAGATTTTGAAACAGACCAATCTGGACCCCATGAGTCTAAAACTAGAGATCACCGAGAGTGTTGCCATGAACGACGCCGAAGGAACGTTGACCAGGTTACAGGAGTTGAAAGAATTGGGCGTGAAGCTGGCCATCGATGACTTTGGCACAGGATACTCTAGCCTCAGTTATCTCAAACGCTTCCCTGTGGATACGCTTAAAATTGATCGCTCCTTTGTCTCCGGCTTGGGTCAGAATGCCGAGGACACCGCCATTGTGCAGGCAGTCGTTACCATGGCCCACACCGTTGGACTGACGGTAACGGCGGAAGGCGTAGAATCGAACGAGATCACCGATTATTTGCAAGGTTTGGGGTGTGATCTCGCCCAGGGCTATCATTTTGCCAAACCTCTTTCCAGCAGAGCACTGGAAGATATGCTGAATCAATATGTGTGACGCATGACCCCGTTGATGTTACACGCTGATGGCCGGAGCGCCCTTTGCACTGAATGCGAAATGCACCGGCAATTACGGTGAAAGGTTGACGCAGTATGATATGCTGATTGTATCCTCGCTCATCACTAGCAAGGGTGTTTATCGATTGCTGGTGGCGGGCCTCGTTGGATAGAAAGGCAAAATCATGAGTGCATTGTTCGCAATTGTTGGCATCTTTGGGCTAAGCGGCGCCCTCTTTTGGTACTTGGATAATCGTCGCGTACAGCAGCTACGTAAAGATTACCAAGCCGGTAAGCCCATCCCCCGCCAAACGGAGACCATCGAGGATGTACAGACAATCCAGAATGAAATGATGACCGAACAAAGTTTTTACGATGTTTCCGCAGCCAGTTGAGTTGCCTACGTCGTTGCACAACAGATAAAAATGCGAACGGCCCAGGTAAGGTTACCTGGGCCGTTCACATTTAATCCTTACATCACTCGACAGTCGTCTCTCTCTTTACCGATAAACGACCGGCAGTAGCACCCGGTGGAGCGTCAATGCAGTCGCCGGGTCCAGATAGTCGGGAATGCCGTTCATGTTGCTGTCCGCCCGCCCCTCCAACAGCGTGTCGACGCCATCACCGTCGTCATCGCGGTCGAGGAAGTTCGGGATGCCGTCAGCGTCGGTATCCCCTTGCGCCACCTCTTCGATCGTGAGGATGCTGTCACCGTCGTCATCAGCATCGCGGTAATTGGGAATACCGTCGTTATCGCTGTCGCCGCGGCTGCGCTCATCTTTGGTCGGAACGGTGTCACCATCATCGTCAGCGTCCAGGTAGTCGGCGATACCATCGCCATCTGTGTCGTCGTTGGCCAGGTTGCCGTCACCGTTGACATCTTCGTCGCGGTCGAGCACCGTATCGCCATCACTATCGTCGTCACCCGGCGCATTGGGATCGCGCGGCGTCAAACCAATCGCCAGACCAAGTACAAAGTCGGCACCGGAACGCAGCACCACCGGCAACGGATTCGCCGTGGTGACCGTATAATCCGGATGGTTCGCCCGCAAGCCGTAACTGGCGTAGGGCAACGCATCGATGTTAAAGAGCCCTGCGCCATTCGTCTCCACGGTGGCCAAGACAGCACCGGTTGCACCGAGCACCTCGATAGGGATGGCGCTCAGCAGGGTCGTTTCACCGGCATCCTGCACACCATTCTGGTTCGCATCCAGGAAGACGGTACCGGACACACGCGTATCCACGTGCACCTTATCATGCAACACCCACAAGCGCACAGGCACCCGTTGCAGGGCATGCATGACGGGGTTGTCACCAAAGCCCAGGACCACAACGTTGCCGGTATAGAAGCCAGGCGCCATGCCATTGGTATCCACCGTCACCTCAACCGTTTCGAAACGGTTGGCCCAGTGCAATGGACCGCCACCATTCTTCGACAGCTTGATCCAGGGCCGATCCGCGCTGACTTCATAGTTGAGTCGACCCACCCCACGGGTGGAAACACGCAAGCGTTGCACGGGGCTACCACCTTCGTTGGCCGCCTTTTTGAAACGCAAGCTATCCTCGCGGCTCTGCGTCTTGACGACCAACGTGAGTGCGTCAACCCCATCCGGCGCATCCGCGGGATCACAGGGATCGGTGTCGAAGAGATTGAGTTCATCGTTGTCATCAACACCGTCGTCGTCACTGTCGCGGCGGGTCGGGTTGAGCCCCAGGCCAAACTCCTGACCATTGGTTAGTAAGTCGCCATCGCTGTCCAGAGCGGCATCGGTCACGCCGAAGTAGGCAGCCCAGTCGTCGGCTAAGCCATCACCGTTGTTGTCGACACCATTGCTCACCACCGCAGTCAAGGAATTCGAGTGATTGCTAAAGCGGATCGGCACCTTGCGGAGAGCGCCAATCGCTTCGTAGCCACGCACAGCGACTCGGTAGTTGCCCGCCGGCAATCCACTTAAGTGGAATTGCGTTACGTTGCCCACATCCAGATTGCTCTGTCCTTCGGCGGCAGGCGGCCCCGCGTAGCCGGCGGCACAGCCCCGTGCCCAAGAAAGCATGTAGCCCGAGGGGCTGCCCACTCCAGTGATTGACCATCGGGCATTCAGCGACCGATCCAGGCCGGCGGTCAACTGTGTCAGTTCCAGAGTGTAGCCCAGTGCATAGAAGGGACCCTGTGGTGCAGCCACAGCCGGCGCCGAGCAGGCACTTACATTGCCGCTGATATCGATCGCCCGCACGCAGACGGTCGATTCAACGCCGGGCAACAGACCCACCAGCCGCACCTGCTCATGGGTCGGATGTGCCGTGAAGCGATCGGAAGGCACAATGCGTTGCATGCGTTGGCGCATACCCCCTGGCGCATCCAGATCGGGCGTGTTGTAGAGCACCTCGTAGCCGTAGAGATCGACATCATTGTTGCGCTTCCAGTGTGCAATCAATCCGTTGTCCGAACCGAGCGGATTGCCAAGGAAGAGACCTACCGGCACCGCCGGTGGCGTCAGATCCTCGTAGCGGAAGGTGCCCGGTGAGTAGCTAAACGAGACACCATGTACCGGATGATCGATGCGCGCCTGAATATAGTAGTTACCAGTGACCAGCGCACCGATTGTCCATTCATAGTGGCCATCGATGGCCGGTACGGCGGGACCAATCGGGGTCGACGAGATTGGGCGCCCCGCGGCCAACGCAGCGGTATACGATGCAGCCGGCACATAACCCAAGGTGACATTGGCAGTGCTGTCAAGCGGTTCAACAGTCCAGTCGATGCCAAGCGTCGCCCCGGCAACCACATTGTTCGGTGCAGTTAGCGTCAACTGCGGCGCCGGTGTGTTGGCGGCATAGACGATGTTGTAGAACTCCTTGCCGGTCAGATTTTCCAGCGTCAGCGTCCAATCACCGACGGCCGGATTCATCACTGTGAAAAAGACCTCTTCACCGCTATAGCTCATGCGTACTGTGCCGCCGGCTTCCATGCGATAGACCGCCGCACCGACCTTGGCACTTTCATCCGCATCGGGGTTCAGCCCATTGGCGCTGATCGTTGTGCCGTCGGGTGTATGCAGCAGGACGGTCGGCAAGGTACCTTCGCTCCATGCCACCGCGAAGAGGGCTTCCGCGGTACCCGCTGCAATGGAAAAGGTACAGCGATCACCGGTGCTCGTCGCCGTACAGGCCGTGAGATCTTTGGGGATATCGAGCACCTTGGCATCGGCCAAATCCGAGATCAGCGAAGCCGGCACCACGTCGGTTGCTTGCAGCCCTGCTGCGCTGACAAAGGCTTGGTCGATTAGCTTCTTATCCTTGTCACCGAGAAAGAAGTCCACGCCGCTGCTCTTACCGATGAAGACACCAATGGTGAACTCCAACACCGTGACTTTGCCCTGCACCCCCCATTCATATTGGGTGCACGCCTCGTTGGAACAGAACTCGCCAAAGGCGATCTCAACACTGATTTCAATATCTTTGGGTGGCAATTCGACGCCAAAGAATTCCCCAATGCGACCCTCTTTCAAATTAAAGGTTGCACCGATAACCCCCGTGAAATGGAAGGCATCATCGTCGGGGAGCCAATGGTAGGCATTTTGCCAGCCTTGGCCGCGCCACATATGCATGCGCAGGAAACCACTGATCCAATCCTCGTAGGAGATCGAGACCTCGACCAGAATATCGAGCGGATTCCACGCCACCTGTAACTGGCCGTCGACACTGAAGACGGTCACCAGATCGGCCATTGGTTCGCCATCGTCGCCGATGCAGGGATCGTCGCTGTCACAGGCCTCCTGCAAGACACCCCCCTCCAGCCGGAACATGCCACGGGTGTCAATGATGATCGTGCCACCGCCACGGGTAATCGTCGCGCCATCGGCGGAACGGAACCCGAGGCTCAACGCGATCTGCACGTAATCATCGCCGGCGGTAACCTTGCCGCCGAGGCTTTCAATGATCATGCCGCTGGCCCCGGCCGGGATGCCGGGCGGCGACGCATCGAAGAAGAGCATGGCCTCGCGGAACTTGCTCTGGCAAAGCATAAAGCTCACCTGTAGCGAAGGGGTGTCGCCGTCAAGACCGCCGGCGCTTTCACCGGCATTACCGGCGCCGTCGCTGAGTGAGGGCAAGCCTATCGTGGCCTCGCCTTTGATGACGGCGACGATTTCCTCTGCCATCCCCTCCACCGGACAGGCTTCCTGCTTCACGCTCACGGTGGCGTCGAAGGCTTTGAAGTTAAAGGATTGCTCGAAATCTGCCGCTGTGTTTACCCCCTGTGCCGGGTGATCGACGGAGAAGACTTGTAAGTTCCCGGCAGCGTTGACAATAACCGTGCCGGTCGGCCCGCCGATGTCGATATCGGGCATCTTCCAGCTTGTGTCATTGATGTCGTTGGCATTGCGCAGATCGATACAAGCAATATTTGCCTTGCAGATGATGTCGGTATTTGGCTTGCCAATGACGGCCTGCACGGGACGATACGCGCCCCCCATATTAACCGACTGGTGAATCGTTGCATCGGTCATGTGGATCGCGGCCACGCGGAACGTGGCGGTGTTGACCTGCGGCGCGCCGGTGGCGTGAAAGCGTGTCTCCAGCGATGCGACCGTCATATTGGGCGCTTGAATGGCGGCGTCGAAGGCCATGCCATAGTTGACCAATTCGGCCCAGCGCTGCCAGGTCGAGCTGATGTTAACCGGAACGGCACTGTCAGCCGCGCCGGGCGCGCAGCAGCA
>ERZ795053.7435-NODE-7435-length-10571-cov-10.882275_pt1 | contig 10571 bp, 10 predicted proteins | sample MGYA00375137_ERZ795053 | MGnify/ENA primary metagenome ERZ795053 (study PRJEB30182, sample SAMN05720284) | activated sludge metagenome | isolation source: Anaerobic digester | place: Hong Kong | collected 2014-12-17 ... | reverse complement strand
TTAAATGAGTTTTTATATTCCGGGGGAATTGGCATAGATTTGGTAACATATTACGATAAAGTGTTGCGAATTGAATATTCATTGAATAAATTTGGAGAACATGGAATATTTTTCCATCTTGGCGCACCTATAATTGAGAACTAAAATGAAAGCAGCAATATTTGGCCGTAACTTCGACTTAGAACATAAAAAGCATATCCAGTCTTTTTTTGATAAGTTGTATTCTTTCGGTATTGAGGTCTTGATTTTCAATAAGTTTCATCAATTTTTAACAAGCGAAGCTGATATTTCATTGCAATCCTGCCAAACATTTTCTAATTATATAGGATTGAAGGGTAAATCCGAAGTCTTATTTAGTATTGGTGGTGATGGTACCATTCTCGATGCTTTGAATGTAGTGCGCGATTCAAATATCCCTGTAATAGGAATAAACACCGGAAAGCTTGGATTTTTGGCATCGGTTGCAATCCATGAAACCGGGCAGGCTATAGAAGCGATTGTTAGTAAACAATTTATTATTGACAAACGATCCCTTTTAAAGGTAGAATCTGACTTTGGGATTTTTAAAGATTTCCCTTTTTGTTTAAATGAGATTACGGTGCAGAAGAGTGATGCTACCATGATTACTGTTCAGGTTGAAATAGATGGCGAGTACCTGAATACATATTGGGCTGATGGTTTAATTGTTTCAACACCCACAGGTTCAACTGCCTATTCGTTAAGTGTTGGAGGTCCGGTTGTAACACCGCAGTCGGAAAGTTTGGTTATCTCTTCTATTTCTCCGCATAACCTGACGATCAGGCCATTGGTATTGCCCGATAATTGTAAGCTTAAACTAAGAGTGCAAAGTAGGGCACAAAATTATATTGTTTCACTCGATCACCGCTCCATAAAAATTGATAACAAAGAAGAGATTTGTGTGTCAAAAGCTGATTTTTCATTAAATCTGATACAGCTCAATAATTCAAGTTTTTACAAAACAATTCGAAATAAATTAATGTGGGGAGCCGATAAGCGAAATTGATACGAAAGTAAAATGTGAATAAATCTTAAAAAATGCTTAAAATTCTGAAAATAATTTTGTTATTAAAATATATCCATAAAATTAAATATTTTTGTACTTTAGCATTTAAAGGATGAAAAAAGTTAGATATTACATATTAATCATAGGATTGTTAGTTTCTTCTTCTGCATTTTCTCAGAAATGGAAGCTTTCACGCTCCGAAGTGGGTGGCGGAATAGGTATTGCTAATTATTTTGGTGATATAGGCGGTGCCGAACAATCTAAAATGTTAGGGTTTGGAGATATTGACCTGGAAAATACCCGTTTCAGTTTCTCCGGCTTCTATAGATATCGCATTTACGAACGTTTCTCCATAAAAGGAGGATTAAATTATGCACGAATACATGGTGCTGATAAAAATTCTGCTAACGAAGGTAGAAATTATGCTTTTTCAACAAATCTTTACGAATTATATGGTCAGGTAGAATATCATATTACCGAGGAAAAGCAAATGGTTACCTACAACGCTATGTCGTTAAGGGGAAAGCTAAAAAAAATGAATGCTGATATAAATTTTTATGCGTTTTTAGGAATTGGCGGATCTTATTTTAAATCAACTCCGCTTGAAAGTTTTGAAACAAGCACAAGATATGTAGGTGATAAAAATATGAGCTTAATTGTGCCGGTTGGTTTAGGATTAAAATACCCGTTATCCCCTAAAACCTCATTGGGATTAGAAGTTGGACGAAGATTTACCCTAACGGATTATATCGATGGATTTAGCCCGGAACAATCTGAAAACCGAGATACATACTATTTTACTGTAATAAACGTTTCTTACAAGTTAGAAAGAAAAGCCAAGAGGCCCGAATACCGTTTTTAGAGATTTATGAAAAAAAGTTTATTACTGTTTATCTTCTTTTATATTCCGTTTTTTATTTTTAGCCAAAGTAAAGCCGATCTGGGTGTTTCTCTTGGTGTGGCTTATTATCATGGAGATATAAATAAATCAAAAATATTTTATTCACCATCCATGGCATACGGGGTGATTATAAAATATAACGTAAATAATTATATTGCTGTTGGAATAAAAGGTTCTTATGCTACTCTTAGCGGGAGTGATGCAGATTTTGATTTAGCTGAAAACCAAAACAGGCAGGCATCTTTTTCTACTAACCTGATAGATATTTCCTTAACCATGGATTATAACATGCTTCCCTTTACAAGCTCAGGATACATTAAAAAAAATAAATATCGTTTTGCTCCTTATCTTACTCTGGGTGTAGGTACAAACTACCTGTTTAGTTCAGGAGGGTTTGAAAATCCTATAACAATTCCTTTTGGATTAGGAATTAAATATAATATCTTTGAGCGCTTAACAGTAGGGGCAGAATGGACATACCGGAAAACCTTCAACGATTTGATAGATGGGGTTATTAATGTACAGGATGATAGCAATACTCCTGTTATACACAACGACGACTGGTATTCTTTTTGTGGTTTTTTTGTAACATATAAATTGTTCAGGGATAAAATTGATTGTCCAGCATATTACGACTAAGAAATGGATTTAAAGGAAAAGATTGATAGAAATAAACTGCCGGTGCATGTCGCAATTATTATGGATGGAAACGGCAGGTGGGCACAGAAAAAAGGGAATCAACGTATTTTTGGACACAAAAATGCAATTACAGCCGTTCGGGAAACCGTTGAGGCTGCTGCCGAAATAGGTATTAAATACCTTACTTTATATGCTTTTTCTACCGAAAACTGGAAACGTCCTAAACAGGAAGTAGATGCGCTCATGTCTTTGTTGGTTACAACAATAAATTCAGAACGTGATACACTACTTAAAAATAATGTGCGTTTATTAACCATTGGCGATACCGAGGGTTTACCACAAAATGTGCGAAAAGGGCTTAAGGAGTTGATCGATGTTACTGCCCAAAATACAGGATTATCTTTGGTTCTTGCTCTTAATTATGGAGCAAGGTGGGAGATTTTAAACGCAGTAAAACAAATACTTATTGACAATAACAAATCTGCGTTTGATTTGAATGGTTTGAACGAAAAATTTTTCGAGCAATATTTAAATACAAAAGAAATACCCGACCCGGATCTATTGATCCGGACGAGTGGCGAATACCGAATCAGTAATTTCCTGATTTGGCAAATTGCATATACCGAACTTTATTTTACGGATGTATTATGGCCCGATTTTAGAAAGGAAAATTTATTACAGGCTATTATCGATTATCAGTTCCGTGAAAGACGTTTTGGTAAAATAAGTGAACAAGTAAAAAAATAGTTTAATTCAAAAAAAGGCGAAAAAAGAATGATTAAGAAATTCTTAATTGGTTTAACTCTGATTTATACAGCAACACAACTTGAAGCGCAGGATGTTGATTTTGGTAAACTGCCCGTTGCTGACTATAAAAAATCTGAACAATATTATATTAAAGATATATCAGTATCGGGTATAAAATTTTTAGATAAAAATATCCTGATCAATCTTTCTGGTTTAAGTATAGGCCAACAAATCTATATTCCTGGTGAGGAAATAACAAATGCAATTCAGAAATTATGGGAGCAGGGTCTATTTTCTGACGTAAAAGTTACAGCTACAGAGTTTTCTTTGGATAGTGTTTCAATCGATATTTTTCTTTTAGAGCGACATCGTTTATCAGAACTTGAAATTCGGGGACTAAAAAAAAGTAAAGAAAAAGATATTAGGGAAAAACTTGAACTAAAACGAGGTATGCAGGTTACCCAAAATCTTATAAATAATGCAGAACGTAAAATAAAAGATTACCTCTACGATAAAAAATACCTCAATGCAAAGGTTGATATCGTTCAGGCGGATGACACCACTTTGGGATTAAACAATGTAAAACTGTTTATTGATATTGATAAGGGAGAAAAGGTTAAGATCAAAAAGATAAACATCGAAGGCAATGAAGTTTTTAGCGATGCTAAGATCAGAAGGAAAATGAAAGAAACCAAACAGATTAATCTGAACTTTTTTAAACCTTCAAAATTTCAGGAAGACCTTTATAAAGAAGATAAACAGAAAATTATTGCAGCTTATCATTCAAAAGGTTACATAGATGCTGAAATAGTGGAGGATTCGGTTTATAAAATAAAAGAAGACAGACTGGCAATTGATATAAAAGTAAACGAAGGACGACAATATTTCTTCGGAGATATAGAGTGGGTTGGAAACACAAAGTATACCAGCGATGGATTAAGCCGTATGCTGAAAATCAGAAAAGGTGATCCTTACGATACAGAAATTTTATCCAAGAGACTTACCATGGACGATGATGCAGTTGGAAACTTGTATCTTGACAATGGTTACCTGTTTTTTAACATTGAGCCTATCATTACAACTATCAATGGTGATTCTATTAATCTCCAAATGAGAATGCATGAAGGGAAACAGGTTAGTTTAAATAAAATTATCATTAAAGGTAACGATAGAACCAACGAGCATGTTATACGGCGTGAACTTAAAACCAAGCCGGGCGAACTATTTAGTAAAGCCGAGATAATAAGGTCGCAACAGCTTTTAGCACAATTAGGTTATTTTGATCCGGAACAATTTGGTATCGAACCAATTAATATAAATCAGGCAGAAGGTACTGTAGATCTTGAATATTCTGTTGTGGAAAAATCTACCGATCAGTTAGAGTTGTCTGGTGGCTGGGGAGCAAATATGTTTGTAGGTACTTTAGGTTTGCGTTTTAGTAACTTTTCGGCCCGAAATATATTTAAAAAGGGAGCATGGAGACCAGTACCATCAGGTGATGGCCAAACTTTGAGTTTGCGTGCACAAACAAATGGAAAATATTACTCATCCTATAGTGTTAGTTTTATGGAGCCATGGTTCGGAGGTAAAAAACCAAATTCATTATCTGTTTCGGCTTATTATTCAATTCAGAAAAAAACAAACTGGTTAACTTTTGATGTTGGTGAAGAATTTATGAAGATTTTTGGAGCATCTGTGGGGCTTGGCCAACGCTTAAAATGGCCCGACGATTACTTTATTATCTCAAATTCGATTAATTACCAGCGATTTGATTTAAATAAATGGGATTACTTTATTTTTGAGAATGGAACGTCTAATAATATAAGCTTTTCATCAACATTTGCGAGAAATTCTACAGATCAGATTATTTACCCAAGAATAGGCTCTTCGTTTTCATTAACTGTGCAATTAACACCTCCTTATTCATTGTTTAAAGAAAAAGACTGGTGGTTATTAAACCCGGATGAAAGAGTGGTAGTGGCTCAAGAAGTAGAACAAAGTTATGGTGATACTTGGGGTACCTTAAATGAAGAAGCACAAACTGCATATATTAGCAGTGCTATTGCAGATAAAGAATATAGCCATAAGTTTAACTGGATTGAATACCATAAATGGAAATATAAGGGAGCATGGTATTTAAGAATTTGGAAAGATTTAGTACTTGCAGCTAATTCTGAATTCGGATACCAGGGTTATTATAATCAGGATATTGGATATTCACCTTTTGGGCGATTTGAATTAGGAGGTGACGGATTATCGGGATACAGTTTATATGGAGTTGAAACGATTGCATTACGCGGATATGAAAATAATTCGTTAACTGCTTTAGATGCAAATGGACGAAAATCAGGAAACGTTTACGAAAAGATTAATTTCGAATTGCGTTATCCTGTTTCCTTAAAGCCTCAGGCGGTAATTTATGTCTTAGGTTTTGTCGAAGCAGGAAATACCTGGATAGATATTAACGAGTACAATCCATTTAAGGTTAAACGCTCTGCAGGTATTGGTTTAAGAGCATTTTTACCTATGTTCGGTTTGCTAGGTGTTGATTGGGGGTATGGATTCGACGAAATACCTGGAAATCCAGATGCTAACGGTAGCCAGTTTCACTTTGTTATTGGACAACAATTTTAAAATTACAGTATCATGAAAAGATGGATAGTTTTATTTATTTTAATTACGTTTTCCACAATTATCTATGCTCAAAAGTATGCCTATGTTGATACCGATTATATACTAAGCAACATCCCGGCATATAAAGCTGCACAAGATAAACTTAATTCCTTGTCTGCCGATTGGCAAAAGGAAATTGAACAGGAGTATGAACAGGTAAATAAATTGTATCAGGAATTTCAGACAGAAAAAGTACTTTTAACCAACGAACTTATTAAGCAAAAAGAAGCAGAATTAGCACAGAAAGAAAATGATGTTAAAAGTTTACAGTTTAAATATTTTGGGCCTCAGGGTGAGTTGTTTCAGAAAAGGCAGGAATTAATCCGTCCTATACAGGATGAGGTGTATAATGTGATTAAAGAATTGGCGGAATCGGGTAATTATGCTATAATATTTGATACTGCAGCAGGGGCAACTATCTTATTTACTGACCCAAAGTACGATAAAAGTGACGAAGTTTTAGAAAAATTAGGCTATAAAAATTAATTTTATAAATTTGTACAACCATTAAAAATTAGAGATATATGAAAAAATTGTTAGTAATATTATTTGTGGCGTTATTGGTTTCTTCGACAGATGCTTTTGCGCAAAAGGAATTAAAATTCGGACATATTAATTCAAATGAATTATTAGCATTAATGCCAGAACGTGATAGTGCAGCTGCCGAATTACAAAGGTATGCACAGATGTTACAGGACGAAATGCAAGCTCTCGGAGCAGAATATCAATCAAAAATTACTGCTTACGAACAAAAAAAGGCTACATACTCAGATTTAGTTCGCCAATCGAAAGAAGCAGAATTACAGGAATTAGGTCGCAGAGCTCAGGAGTTTCAGGTAACAGCACAGCAAGATTATCAGCAAAAAGAAGCTGAACTTATTCAGCCGGTTATGGATAAAGCACAAAAAGCAATTGAAAAGGTTGCTAAAGCAAATGGCTTTACCTATGTTTTTGATTTAGGTAGCGGTGGTATTTTATACCATTCAGAGCAAAGTGTTGATATTTTACCTTTAGTAAAAACAGAGTTAGGAATACAATAATTAAAAAAATTCTAAATAAATTTAGGCCATCTTTTAGAATAAAGATGGTCTTTTTTTATTCTTATGAGCATTAAACCTATTGGAGTATTCGATTCTGGCCTTGGAGGCCTTTCGGTTTGGAGGGAGTTAATTAAAATTCTTCCAAACGAGCATATTATATATTATGCTGATAGTGCCAACTGCCCATATGGGCAAAAATCAAAAGAAGAGATTATTGAATTAGCAAAGCAAATAGTTGAGTTGTTGCTTCAAAAGGAATGTAAAATGATAGTTGTTGCTTGTAATACAGCTACCGCAGCAGCAATTGATTATTTGCGAAAAAATTACAGTGTCCCGTTTATCGGAATGGAACCGGCTGTAAAACCTGCATCACTAAACTCAAAAACAAAAAGTATTGCAGTTTTGGCAACAGAAGGAACGTTTAATGGCAGACTTTATTTAGAAACCAGCGCCAGGTTTGCAAAAGATGTAAAAATTAACATAAAGGTTGGAGATGGATTGGTTGATATTGTTGAAAATAATTTAATACTTGAAGAAAATACACGTAAACATCTTTCTGAGCTCGTGCAACCTTTAGTAAATCTTAATGTCGATCATATGGTTTTGGGATGCACACACTATCCATTTTTAATTCCTGTACTTAAAAAAATCCTACCCCGAAAGGTAAAAATAATTGATCCTGCTCCGGCAGTAGTAAAACAAGCATATAGAGTGTTAGAATCGAATCAAATACTAAACACACAAAAAATTCAACCCGGGTATATTTTTTATACATCAGGTGACGAAAAACTTTTGGATCGTTTTTTAAAAAATCTTACCAAAAAGAAATACAGTATTTACAAAGTTTAATGAAATTAAAACGTAATAGGTAATTATCATTCATACCATTTGGCATACATTAAATAATTATTTGCTATTTTTTCAATCATCTCCTTTGTTTGCTCTTGCTCTACAGACTTAATCCGCTTTGCAGGAATACCTCCATAAATACTTCCCGGTTCAACAATTGTTCCGCTTAAAACTAATGCCCCAGCAGCAATAATAGAGTTTTCGCCAATAATGGCATGGTCCATAATTATTGCACCCATACCTACCAGTACGTTATCGTGGATGGTAGCCCCATGTATAATTGCATTATGCCCGATAGAAACATTATTGCCAATATTTATTGTTGACTTTTCGTATAAACAATGCAGTACAGCCCCATCCTGAATATTTACCTTGTGGCCAATACGGATAGAGTTTACATCGCCGCGAACAACCGTGTTAAACCAAAGGCTGCATCCATCGCCCATAATAACATCCCCTACAAGGGTCGCATTTTCAGCCAAAAAACAGTTTTTACCATACTTTGGAGAAAATCCCCTTACTGATTTTATTAATGCCATATTCGTTTTTTTTACAAATTTACTATTAAAACAGCTTAATGATGAAAGTGAGAAAAATCATATTTTTTTCGTTAAAAATTAATGTGAAAATTAGTTAATAATTAATTAACATTGTTTACTTTTGCCTTGAAATTAATTCAATTGTGTTGTTATAAGAAACAGTACAGAATAAGTATAAAATCTAACCAAATGCATATGAATCAGGCAACTGAGTCATGTGCATTTATAATTTTGTAGATGTCAGTTAAATTTAACTTTAGAAAAAAAAGAAATAGTTATGAGTAAAAGAGCAAATGCCATCGAGCGAAAAAATGCTGTAATCCGTTTCTCGGGTGATTCAGGAGATGGTATGCAACTTACAGGTACATTATTTTCCGATACTTCAGCTTTTATTGGAAATGATTTGTCAACTTTTCCCGATTACCCATCAGAAATCAGAGCTCCGCAAGGAACTATCGGAGGGGTTTCCGGATTTCAGGTACATGTTGGACAAACCCAAATTAAAACTCCTGGTGATTATGCTGATATTTTAGTTGCCATGAATCCTGCCGCTTTGCGTGCAAATGCAAAATGGGTAAAAGAGGGAGGTACAATAATTATCGACGAAGATAGTTTTGATGAAAAAGGCATACAGAAAGCAGGGTATAAAACCAATGACCCTATTCTGGAAGATAAATTAGACAGGTTTAATATAATAAAAGCCCCAATTTCATCTTTAACAAAAGAAGCTTTAAAGGATTTAGGTATTGATCCAAAAAGTATACTACGAAGCAAAAATATGTTTGCCTTGGGTATGGTTTATTGGATTTTTGACCGTCCGTTAGAATATACCGAAAAATACTTTGAAAAGAAGTTTGCTAAAAAACCTTTGGTTATTGAGGCAAATAAGTTAGTGCTGCATGCTGGTTACAATTATGCCGAAACTGTTGAGCATATGGCTCCTTCGTATAAAGTAAGTCCGGCTGATATAGATAAAGGAACTTACAGAAATATCAGCGGAAATATTGCTACTGCATGGGGATTTATTGCTGCTGCTGAAAAAGCAAATTTAGAATTGTTCTGTGGTTCATATCCTATCACACCGGCTACAGAAATTTTACAGGAATTATCGGCCAGAAAAGATATGGGTGTTAAATCATTCCAGGCTGAAGACGAAATTGCTGGTATTTGTACATCGATAGGTGCAAGTTTTGCAGGCGATTTAGCTGTTACAACAACCTCGGGCCCTGGTTTGGCCTTAAAAGGCGAAGCTATAGGCTTAGCTGTAATGACAGAGCTTCCTCTTGTAATTGTTGATGTTCAGCGGGGAGGCCCTTCAACTGGTTTGCCAACAAAACCTGAACAGTCTGATTTAATGCAGGCACTTTATGGAAGAAATGGTGAGAGCCCTGTAGCTGTAATAGCTGCAAGTACTCCTTCTAATTGCTTCCATTATGCTTTCCAGGCAGCAAAAATTGCTGTAGAGCATATGACACCAGTAATTTTATTAACAGATGGTTTTATTGCTAATGGCTCAGAACCATGGAAAATTCCGGCAATGGCGGAATATCCAGAGATTAAAGTGCCTAGGGTTAAAGAAGGTACTCAAAACTGGAATCCATATGCCCGCGATGTTGAGAAATTAGCAAGGACATGGGCTGTGCCGGGAACAAAAGGTTTAGAACACCGAATTGGTGGATTAGAAAAGGATGAACTAAAAGGATCTGTTTCTCACGACCCCGTTAATCACGAAAAAATGGTTAAAATCCGTGAAGAAAAAGTTCAACGTATAGCGAATTTTATTCCCGAACTTAAAGTTGAAGGAAAACAAAATGGTGATATATTGGTTGTTGGCTGGGGTGGAACATATGGACACCTTGCAACAGCTGTTGCCGAGTTAAATGAAGCAGGTAAAGATATTGGCCTTGCACATTTTAATTATATCAAGCCTTTACCACGTAATGTAAGAGAAGTATTTGCTAAATTTAAGCGAATAGTTGTATGCGAAATTAATTTGGGCCAATTTGCCGATTATTTGAGGATGAATTTACCCGAGTTTAAATATTTGCAATACAATAAAGTACAGGGACTTCCATTCACAGTAGTGGAACTTAAAGCACATTTCGAAAAATTAATGGAGGAATAATCATGAGCGAGAATCAAGTAATAGAAAATCAACC
>ERZ795053.7434-NODE-7434-length-10571-cov-11.079973_pt1 | contig 10571 bp, 11 predicted proteins | sample MGYA00375137_ERZ795053 | MGnify/ENA primary metagenome ERZ795053 (study PRJEB30182, sample SAMN05720284) | activated sludge metagenome | isolation source: Anaerobic digester | place: Hong Kong | collected 2014-12-17 ... | reverse complement strand
GGGGGGCGTCGGCCATGCGGGTGGAATGCGAGGCGGTTCGTCATGGGGGGAATCTAGACAGGGCGGTCGTTTCTTTCAAGAACTAGAGCATTCCGCCTTCGAAGCCGAGGGCGGATTGCCCCTGTTGCGCAGGGGGGGCAGCGGATCAAAGGGTCCCAACGGCGTTTTTCCCTGTGACGGCGGGGCGGTTGTGGTATAAGCGGGGCCGTGTACTGTCTGGAAGCCATGCTGAACCCCGTGCGGTGCGTCTGGGAGCCCGTGGCCTGATGTTAAGAGGGGAATTTCCATGCCGACGCCCATGCCGATGAAAACCACCGTTTACACTCCGGACTCGTCGCTGACCAATCCGTTTGTGATGGTGCGCGCCATGTTTGCCGACCTGTGGGCGGGCCGGGAACTGGCCTGGCGGCTGACCGTGCGCGACATCAGCGCGCAGTACCGCCAGACGTTTCTGGGCATTCTGTGGGCGCTGATTCTGCCCCTGGCCAACACCGTGGTGTGGCTGTACCTGAACGGCACCGGCATCGTGGTGCTGCAGGAAACCGACATTCCGTATCCCGTGTATGTGTTTGCCGGCACGATGCTGTGGGCGATTTTCATGGATGCCATCAACGCCCCGATGGGCCAGACCCAGGCGGCCAGGGGAATGCTGGCCAAATTGAATTTTCCGCGGGAGGCCCTGCTGGTGGCGGGCGTGTACAAAACGCTGTTCAACGCCGTCATCAAAATCGGCTTGTTGCTGTGCATTCTGCCCTTTTTCCGGGTGAATCCCGGCTGGGGGCTGGCCTGGTTTCCGGCGGGGGTGGCTTCCCTGATTCTGGCCGGGACCGCGATCGGGCTGTTCATCACGCCGGTGGGCATGCTGTACACGGATGTGGGGCGGGCCCTTCCGCTGGTGATGCAGTTCCTGATGTATGCGACGCCGGTGGTTTTTGCCATGCCGGCGTCAGGGCTGGCCGCCCGGTTGTTCACGCTCAATCCGCTGACGCCGCTGATCCTGACGGCGCGGGACTGGCTGACCGGAGGGGCACCGGCGTTTCTGGGGTATTTTGCCGCAGTCAATCTGGCGGCGGTTCTGCTGCTGCTGGTTTCCTGGGTCGGCTATCGGCTGGCCATGCCGATCTTGATCGAGCGCATGTCGGCATAGGGATTCCGTATCCAATATTCAGGGGGGGCGGCCACGGATTGCACAGCGCGGCGGAGCCGCAACCAAAATGAATCTGAACTCATGAAAAGGAGTGGGAATAAGCAGGAAAACAGGAAACACAGGAGAACCTCGAAATGGGGGGCTGGAGGCGCAGGCTCTGTCCTGCCCGGTTTCTGGCTTATCAATATAGCCTCGTAAAAACGTGCACAAATAACACGAAGTGGCCAGATAGTCATACGGATGGGGGAACATCCCCCTTCGCCGAGGCTTCCGCCTTCGCCGAGGCTACGGCGGACAAGACGGGGGACAAGGGGGGGAATTCAATGTTCAATATTCAAATCCAATATCCAATATTCAAGTGAGGACAGGGATTGCGGTTGAAACGGGGGGGGCGGGGGTGCACAATGAGGGAATGAAACCGTGGAGAGTGTTGCGCAAGGATGTATTGGGGATGAAATTCGCGTGCCCGGACTGCGGCCAGCATATTGACGCGGGCCGGGAGCTGTTCGGGGAGCTGGTGGAGTGTCCGATCTGCGGCAAGATCATGCAGGTGCCGGATCTGAAGAACGCGCCGGGGGACATTCCGCCGAAGCGGCTGCCTCCGTCCCCGCCCGGGCGGACATGAAGCGGTCACGGAGAGGCGGGGGGGGATGCGGATTTCTGCTGCTGGCGGCGGCGGCGCTGGGGGTATGGCTGTATGCCGGGGCGTATCCGTTCCTGGCGCGGCATGCGCCGGTGGCGTCGGATACGCTGGTGATCGAGGGCTGGCTGGGGGATGACCTGCTGGAGCAGGCGGCGGGCTGGGCGGCATCCAACGGGGTGAAGCGGATTGCCCTGACGGGCGGGCCGATCGAGACGGGCAGCTATCTGGTGGAGTGGAAGACGCTGCCGGAAATGACGAAGGCGCGGCTGGAGGCGCTGGGGCACGGGGCGCGGTTTGAACTGGAGGCGGTGCCGGCGCAACCGGTGCGCCGGGGGCGGACGCGCGAGTCGGCCCGGGCGCTGAAGGCGGAATGGAAACTGGAACGGGGGGCGTTCAATCTGGCGAGCGAAGGACTGCATGCGCGCCGGAGCTGGCGGGCGTTCCGGGACGAATTCGGCGACGGGGTCGAAGTGGGCAGCGTGGCACTGACGCCGGTGGAGTACGACGGAAGCGACTGGTGGAGCTGTTCGGAGGGGGTCCGGTCCATGATCGGGGAGGCGGTGGCCTACCTGTACGACTTGTTTTGATCTGTTTTTTGCTGGACAGGGGGGGGCGGATGTGGCTCTATCCGCCCATTTTGCGACCCGAACCATGCAAACCCGCGAAGCCATCGTAGCCAACGCCCAGGGGATCCACTGCCGTCCATCGGCGTTGATCGTCAAGGAATTCCTTGGCTATCCGGGCAAAATCCGGATCGCCAACGGCAGCGGCTCGTGCGACGTGAGCTCGGTGATGCAGCTGCTGTCGCTGGAGATGCACCAGGGCAGCCGGGTGAAAATCGAGGTCGAGGGCGAAAACGAAGTGGCGGTGGCCGACCGGCTGGTCGAACTGTTCGAGACGCACTTCGATTTTCCGCCGCTGTAATCGGTTTGTCAGGGGCGCATCCGCGTTTCATTGACCGCCCGAAAGTGAAACACCGCGGTTCTGTTGGCTAGCCCTTTTGGTGTGCGCGGGCATGACCGCGCTTTCCCGGGCCGCGACCCGCCTTCGCCAAGGCTGCGGTGGGCAAGCATGTCGCGGCCCCAAAGCGGTGTCATGCCGCCGCACTCCAAATCAAGTCCCTCCATCCGGCCGGATATAGTCAGTCCATCGGGGATGCGCCCGTTCGCCAGGGGGCGCAGGGGGGCGCGGGGGGCGGATCGCAGCTCGGCCTTGGGCTATTCGGCTTGTTCCTGACAGCCGGCCAGCGGGACCAGGCCGAGATCCCTCGGCAGGCTCGGGATGACAGCCACACAGCCTATTGCCTTCGTGGCACGCGGCTGCTGTTGCGTCTCGACTCCGCTCGACAAGAGGGACTCAGGTGCCGCGTTTCCCTTTGGTTTTCGCTTCGAACGCGAACCGGTATTTCGTCAGTCCGAGTTCGTCGCGCATGGCGACCATTTCCTTTTGTGTCTCGCGGTTGACGGGGACGCCCTTTTTGCGGCGTTCCTGCCAGGTCAGGTATTCCTTTTCGCCGGCGGTGTAGATGCGTTTCTGTCCGGGGGCCTTTTGGGAGGCGCGGAGCCGGCGAAGGATGGCGCCGGCGGTTTTCTTGAAGGCGGGGAGGGGGATGAAGTGGCGGATATCGATGGCGAGGAAGAAATGGCCGATGGGGATGGGGATGGCGCGGCCGCGGGCGTCGCGTCCGGACAGCTGGTGAAGAAACGCGCCCTGCTGGAGGGCGGCGGAGAGGATTTCGACGACGGTGGCGTAGCCGTAGCCTTTGTAGCCGGCGAAGGCTTCGCCGGCGCCGCCGAGGGGCAGGAGGGCGGCGGTTCCGGCGATCAGGTTGGCCAGCACGGCGTGCGGGTCGGTCTGGAAAGAGCCGTCGTGGGAGATGACCCATCCCTTGGGGAGCGGCTGGTCGAGCTTGGCGTGGATTTCGACCTTGCCGCGCTGGATGATGGAGGTGGCGCAGTCGAGCAGGAAGGGGAATCTGTCGCCGGTGGGCAGGGCGAAGGTGAGCGGATTGGTGCCGAGCATGTTTTCGACGCCGAAGGTGGGGGCGATGGAGGGGCGGGCGTTGGTGCCGCAGAGGCCGATCATGCCGGCGCGGACGGCCATGAGGGGGTAGTAGCCGGCGATGCCGAAGTGGGTGGAGTTGCGGACGGCGACCATGCCGACGCCGTGTGTTTTCGCCTTTTGGATGGCGAGGGTCATGGCGCGGTGGGCGACGACGTGGCCCATGCCGTTGCCGCCGTCGAGGACGGCGGTGGCGCCGCGGTTGCGCACGGTGCGGCAGCGGGTGCGGGCGAGCTGGGTGCCGGCGCGGATGCGGTCGTAGTAGATGGGCTTGAGGCGCGAAATGCCGTGGGAGTCGAAACCGAGACGGTCGGCCTGGATCAGGACGTTGGCGCAGATGGCGGCGTCGGCTTTGGGAACGCCGAGGCCGATGAAGACGTCGCGCATGAAGCGTTCCAGAAGGGGAAAGGGGAGTCGGACGTCGGGCGGGTTGGTTTTCATGGGCGTATCCTTGACCGCAGAGTATGCCCGGCGGCGGAAGCGGGTCAAGGCGGGAGGGGGCCGTGCCAGATGCCGGTCCATTCGGGGACGGTGGCGGAACCGGCGGCGAGGACGGCGCGCTGCATGGCGGGGCCGAAGAAAAAGCCGAGGACGTCGGCGGCTTCGGCGGCGTCGTCAAAGCGGTAGTCGGTGGAGAGGACGGTCTGGCGGAGGCCGTAACGGGACTGGAGGAGCCGGTAGAATTCCGCGAGGCGGGGATGGGGGGCGGCGGGGGTCCGGGCGTTGGTGCCCAGGGTTTCGATCAGGATGACGGGAGCGCCGGGGACGAGGCTGGGGCGCAGGTTGGCGAACAGGGCGTCGGCGACCGGTTCGACGGGGCCGGGATCCTCCAGGACGGCATGTCCCCAGCTCCATCCTTCGATGAACAGGTCCGCCGGTGCCGGAAGACGGGGCAGCGCCCGGTTGTCGGCGACGCGCAGCTCGAGTTTGTCCGCATGGGCGGCCAGGCGTTGACGAGCGGCCTCGAGCATGTGGGCTTCGCGGTCGCAACCGATGACGCGGCGGACGGATTCGATGAACAGGGCCGTGACGCGGCCGGTGCCGATTCCGCCTTCGAGGACGGTCTTGGCGCGCCAGTCGAAGCGGGAGGCGAGGAAGGCCGGGAGGCGGCGGTCGCTGTCTTCAGCGGCGACGAGCCGGTCGTATTCGGTCCGGTGACGGCGGTAGATGTCGTTCATGGAGGGCATGGCGGCATCTTTTCGCGGGTCCCGCCGGAAAGCAAGCCCCGGGCGGGATTCAGGGTTGAAGGGGGGAGGGGGGAGGGGCTAGAGTGGGGCCTCTTATGAACACGACCGCCAAACCCGAGAACCGTATATGGAATCCGGCGTGCGAATGCATGCCCCGTCCGGAGCTGGAGGCCCTGCAGCTGGAGCGGCTGCAGCGGATTATCCGGTTGACCTGGGACAAGGTGGGCTATTACCGGGCGAAGATGGAGGCGGCGGGGGTGGTGCCGGAGGACATCCGTTCGCTGGCGGACGCGGCGAAGCTGCCGTTCACCACGAAGGACGACCTGCGGGGCTGTTTTCCCTACCAGGCGTTTGCGGCGCCGATGGATGACGTGGTGCGGATTCATGCGTCGTCGGGGACGACGGGCCAGGCGACGGTGGTGGGCTACACCCGGCAGGACCTGGACATGTGGTCGGAGCTGATGGCGCGGCTGCAGACGGCGGCGGGCATGACGAAGAGCGACATCGTGCAGATTGCCTTCGGGTACGGGTTTTTCACGGGCGGCATCGGACATCATTACGGCGTGGAGAAGGTGGGGGCGGCGGTGCTGCCGGTGTCGTCGGGCAAGAGCGAGCGGCAGATCCAGATCATGAAGGACTACGGGAGCACGGTGCTGATCTGCACGCCGTCGTACGGGATGTACCTGGCGGAGCTGATCGGGAAGACGGGGGTGCGGAAGGATCTCCGGCTGCGGCTGGGGCTGTTCGGAGGCGAGGCCTGGACGGAGGGCATGCGGCAGGCGCTGGAAAAGGGCCTGGGGGTGTTTGCGACGGACAACTACGGGCTGAGCGAAGTGCTGGGGCCGGGCGTGGCGTGCGAGTGCGTCGAGCAGCGCGGCATGCACATCGCGGAAGATCATTTTCTGCCGGAGCTGATTGATCCGGCCACGGGGGAAGCGGCGGCCGATCCGCATGGGGCGGGGGGCGAGCTGGTGCTGACGACGCTGACCAAGCAGGGGATTCCGGTGATCCGCTACCGGACGCGGGACCTGTGCACGTTCCTGCCGGGCGACTGCGCCTGCGGACGCACGGGGCGGCGCATGAGCAAGGTGTCGGCCCGCAGCGACGACATGCTGATCATCCGGGGCGTGAACGTGTATCCGCAGCAGATCGAAGAGGCGCTGCTGTCCATCGAGGGGGTGGCGCCGCATTACCAGATCGTGGTGAGCCGGGAGGGGGCGCTGGACGTGCTGGAGGTGCTGGTGGAGGTGACCGAAAACCTGTTTTTCGACGAAATGACGAAGCAGCAGGCGATGAAAGACCAGATCGGGCGCAAGCTGGAGACGTCGCTGGGGGTGCATGCCAAGGTGCGGCTGGTGGAGCCGGGCAGCACGCCGCGTTCGGAGGGCAAGGCGGTGCGGGTGATTGACAAGCGGAAGCCGGCCTGACCCGGCGGGCGGAGCCATGGGCGCGGACGGCAGCTTGCGGGGACGGGTGGCGCTGGTGACGGGCGGGGCACGGCGCATCGGGGGGGCGATCTGCCGCGAGCTGGCGGCGCGGGGGGCGAGCGTGGTGGTGCATTACCGGCGCTCGGAAAAGGAGGCCATCGGCATGAACCGCAGCCTGGGGCAGGGGGTGTTTTCCGTGCGGGGGGATCTGTCGTCCGCGCAGGGCTGCGAGTGGGTGTTCCGCGAGGCGGCCGAGTGGATGGGGCGGGTGGATATCCTGGTGAACAACGCATCGGTATTCGAACGCGACGGCGAGGCGGACGCGGCGGAGCTGCGGGCCGTGAACACGGATGCGCCGCTGGCGCTGGCGCGGATGGTGGCGGCGCAGGCGGGGGGGGGCTGCGTGGTGCATCTGCTGGATTGCCGGATTGCCCGGGCGGACGGCGGCGGATTTTCGCAGTATGCGGCGACCAAGCGGGAACTGGCGGAGTCGGTGGCGCGCCTGGCGCGGGAGTGGGCGCCGCGGACGCGGGTGAACGGGGTGGCGCCGGGGCCGGTGCGGGTTCCCGAAGGCGTGCGGGAAGCCGCCGGCGACCTGCCGCTGGGGCGGCGGCCCACCGAGGAGGACGTGGCGCGGGCCGTGGCCTTTCTGTGCGAATCCGACGCCATCACGGGGCAGATCCTGTATGTGGACGGCGGACAGCATCTGGCGAAAGGGTGAAGGTGGATGGATGAGTGGGTCCAAGACGCCCGTGAAATACGATGCAATGGCCATTCGACCGCAAATCATCCTGGTTCGCGGACAACATGTCATGCTGGATTCGGACTTGGCGGCGCTCTATGGAGTGGCCACCAAAGTATTGAACCAGGCGGTGAAACGGAATGCCGAGCGGTTCCCGGCGGATTTCATGTTTCAGCTTGTGGCGAAGGAAATTACACACTTGAAGTCACAATTTGTGACTTCAAGTTCAGCGCATATGCGGTCACAAATTGTGACCACATCGACGCATGGCGGTCGGCGTAAACGACCTTATGCGTTCACTGAGCACGGGGCGATCATGGCGGCGACGGTATTGAACAGTCCGCGGGCGGTACAGATGAGCGTATTTGTCGTCCGGGCGTTTGTGCGGATGCGGGCGGTGTTGACGGACACGGCGGCGCTGGGACACAAGCTGGCGGTGCTGGAGCGAGAAGTGAAGGCGAGGCTGGATTCCCACGATTCGGCCATCGTGGACATTCTGCGCCGGTTCATGGAGATCATCGATCCGCCGCCGCAGCCGGATCCGCCTCGCAAATCCATCGGCTTTGGCGTACAGGAAAAGGCCGTGCGATACGGCATCCGGAAGCCGCGCCGTCTCAACTCAGAACCCTGAACCCTGAACCCCCGGTCCCCTCCGCCATGCCCAAAAACAACATACCGATGGATACCACGGGGCTGCCGCAGCTGGATGCCGCGCTGTGCGGCATTCTGGCGGGGGACAACATCGTCTGGAACGTGGACGATGTCGGGCAGTACCGGAAGCTGGCGGAGCCGTATGCGGCGGCGGCGAAGCGGGACGGCCGGAAACTGGTGTATTTCCGCTTCGCGCGGCACGAGCGGCTGCTGCCGGAGGGGTTCTGCGACGAAGTCCGCCTGGAGCCGGAAGCCGGGTTCGAGGTGTTCCTGCACCGGATCCACGAGGTGGTCGGAGCGCACGGCCTGGGGGCGTACTACCTGTTCGACTGCCTGTCGGACCTGGCGACGAACTGGTGTTCGGACGCGATGCTGGGCAATTTTTTCATGCTGACGTGCCCGTATCTGTACCGGCTGGAGACGGTGGCCTACTTCGGGCTGCTGCGGGGGCGGCATTCGCGTCACGCGGTCGAGCCGGTGCGCGCGACCACGCAGCTGTTTCTGGAGGTGTACGGCTACGGCGGCCGGCTGTATGTGCTGCCGATCAAAACGCAGTTCCGGCATTCGCCGACGATCCACCTGATGCTGGAGTGGGACGGGACGGAGACGTTTGCGGCGGTGCGGTCGAGCGCGCGGCTGACGCAGGTGCTGGGGCGGGTGCCGCCGCAGTCCGCGCGGATCGAGACCTACGGCGACGACGTGGTCCGGCAGGCGGAGGAATGCCTGCGTACGGGGGGGGGCGGGGCGGAGGCGGACGCCTTGAAGCGGCAGCTGATCGGGATGCTGGTCACGCGCGACGAATCCATTCTGCCGCTGGTGGACCGGTACCTGACCCTGGAAGACGTGCTGGAGGTGCGCTGGCGGATGTTCGGCACGGGGCTGATCGGCGGCAAGGCGGTGGGCATGCTGCTGGCGAGACGGATCGCCGAGCGCGAGCGCCCCGAACTGGGGGCGAAGCTGGAGGCGCACGACTCGTTCTATATCGGCTCGGACATTTTCTACAGTTTTCTGGTGCGGAACGGACTGTGGGAAATCCGCGAGAAACAGCACTCGCCCGATACGTTTCTCGACGGCGTGGACGAGGCGCAGGAGCGCATCCTGACGGGCCGCTTCTCGAACTACGAGATCGGGCTGTTCGAGAAGATGCTGGACTACTTCGGCCAGTATCCGGTGATTGTGCGGTCCAGTTCGCTGCTGGAGGATGCCTACGGCAATTCGTTTGCGGGCAAGTACGAGAGCGTGTTCTGCGCGAACCAGGGCAGCCTGGAGGAACGCCTCCGGTCGTTCCTGGACGCGATCCGCACGGTCTATGCCAGCAGCATGAGCCGCGAGGCGCTTTCGTACCGCGAACGCCACGGGCTGCTGAAGCGCGACGAACAGATGGCGCTGCTGGTGATGCGGGTGACGGGCGAACTGCAGGGGCGGGCGTTTTATCCGCACCTGGCCGGCGTGGGATTCTCGTACAATCCCTTCGTCTGGGGCCCGGAGATCGACCCGCGGGCGGGGGTGCTGCGGCTGGTGTTCGGACTGGGCACGCGGGCGGTGGACCGGGTGGATGACGATTACACGCGGGTGGTGGCGCTGAATGCGCCGATGCGCCGGCCGGAAGGCAGCCTGGATGAGATCGTCCGCCACACCCAGCGCCGCATGGATTACGTGGACCTGGATGCCGGGGGGCTGGCGGCCGGGGAGTGCGCGGATCTGCTGTCCTCGGCCCGGGGCGTGCCCGAGGACCTCTTTACGACCGAGACGCCGGAAGGCGGGCGCTTTCTGACCTTTGACGGCCTGCTGACGCAGACCGGATTCGTGGCGGACTTCCAGCAGATGCTCCAGACCCTGGAACGGGTGTACGGCAAGCCGGTGGACATTGAATTCGCCGTGAATTTCCTGCCGGACGGCAGGGACTATCTGATCAATCTGCTGCAATGCCGGCCGCTGCAGGTGCAGGGCACGCACAATCCGCAGGTGCCGGCGGTGGAATGCCGTCCGGAAGATATCCTGGTGCAGGGCTGCGGGGCGGTGGTGGGGCACAGCCGCGCCGAACGGCTCGACTGGCTGGTGCTGGTGGTGCCGGAGGCGTATGCCGCGATGGGCGAGCAGGAGCGTTACGGCGTGGCGCGGGCCGTGGGCATGGTGAACCGGGCGCTGGCGGGGATCGAAGTGGGCACCCTGGCCATCGGGCCCGGGCGCTGGGGCACCCACATGGCGTCGCTGGGCGTGCCGGTGCGGTTTTCGGAAATCAGCCACATGACGGCCATTTGCGAAGTCATGATGATGCACGACTTCCTGACGCCCGACGTGTCGCTGGGCACGCATTTTTTCGGCGAGCTGGTGGAAATGAACATCCTGTATTTCGCGCTGTTTCCGGGCCGGGAGGGCAACCGGCTGGATCTGGGGGCGCTGATGGCGGCCCCGAACCGGCTGGCGGAGCTGGCCTCCGGGGCGGCGGTCTCACCCGACGCGCTGCGCGTGGTGAGGGCCGATGACCTGAATTTCGACGGCGTGTGGCTGGTGGCGGACGGGCTTCGGCGGGAGGTGGTCGTCAGCGTGTGCCCGCCGATGCTGCGCAGCTCGGTCGGGGTATAGACCCGTTCGTCCCGGCGGGTCAGCGGTGGCGCCGGGAATGGAAGGGGGAGGGCGGGGGCGGAACGCCGGGATAGCCGCAAGGCGAAGGCGGGCGGCGATGCGCCGGCCGCGGCGGCGGGGCATAGTG
>ERZ795053.7433-NODE-7433-length-10572-cov-7.167728_pt1 | contig 10572 bp, 13 predicted proteins | sample MGYA00375137_ERZ795053 | MGnify/ENA primary metagenome ERZ795053 (study PRJEB30182, sample SAMN05720284) | activated sludge metagenome | isolation source: Anaerobic digester | place: Hong Kong | collected 2014-12-17 ... | reverse complement strand
ATCGCCGGGCGGGCGTTCTTCATGCATGCACGGATCTCGCTATGCGGCGACTTCAAGGGCGCAGTGTATCTCACGCGCTGGATGGGCGTGAAAAGAGTTGAGCGCAGGGGAGGTCACGAGCGGCGTCCTTTCTCAAGGTCTTCGCCCCAGCGCTTTGCGAGCGGCGTCTCGATGCCGAACAGGTCGAGCGCGCGCCCAACCGTCTGATCGACGATATCGTCGAGCGTTTGAGGTTCTGCATAGAAGGCTGGGACAGGCGGGGCGATAATCGCGCCCATTTCTGCAAGCGCTGTCATTGTTCTCAGATGTCCAAGGTGCAGCGGCGTCTCGCGCACCATGAGGACGAGGCGGCGACGCTCCTTGAGCACGACGTCCGCCGCGCGCGTCAGCAGGCTCGTCGTCACGCCTGTCGCAATCTCCGACATGGTGCGCACGGAACATGGAGCGATCAGCATGCCGAGCGTTCTGAAAGAACCAGAAGAAATCGGCGCGCCGACATCGTTGATCGCGTAGGAATGATCGGCGAGGGCGGCGAAGTCGCGCGCTTTTTCCCCAAGCTCATAGCTCATCGCCATCTCGGCGGCCTTGCTGATGACGAGGTGGGTTTCGACCCCAGCGGCGCGCAGGGCCTCAAGCGCCCGGCGCGCATAGGCGGCGCCGGAAGCGCCGCTAACTCCCACTATGATCCGGCCAGCGTTTTTCATCAGCGACTCAACGGCTTGCAGATCATTTGATAGCCGAGGGGGCGCTCCTTGGCAAAGCCCGGCGGTAACACCTCGTTAGCCTTGCACCAGTCGACAGGTGCTCCCATCTCATGCTTTACTTACTCTCTTGCCACATCGAAGGAGGCCCACATGGCGATAAAAGCTCATCTGGAAACGCTGCAAGCGCGTCATCAGGAGCTGGAATCCGCGATCGCCGCGGAAATGAAGCATCCGAGCCATGATGAATCCCGGGTTAATGAGCTGAAACGCCTTAAACTTCGAATCAAGGACCAGATACAGAGCATCCGTACACAGAGCGTCACGCACTAACGCGAAAGCTGAATTTGGATCGTGGGGAAGCGACGGCGCCAGCGAGGCGCGCGTTACCGGATGGTGTAATTCAAAATTATCCGGCTGACTGGCGGCCATTCTGGCGCAGTCTCTCCCTCCCGACCCTGCCTTTCGACGGGCGATTTCGACCAGCGGCGCCCGGCGGACGCTCATCCGCATTTCCAAGAACCGAGACTCGGTTTGGGCCCATCCAGCCCGGCCACACCTGAAAGGAAAATTCATGCCCGGCCGTTCGGTCATCATCACCGGCGCCGCGGAAGGGGTTGGGGCCGCCTGCGCCCGCCGTTTCGCCGCCGCCGGCGACAGGCTCGTGCTTGCCGATACAGAAGAAGAACGCGGGCGCGCGCTTGCGCAGGAGATCGTGCAAAAGGGAGGGGAGGCGGTGTTCGTTCTGGCGGACGTCGCGAACCGTCTCCACGTGCACAACATCGTCGCCGAAGCGCTTGACGCCTACGGTCGTATCGACGTGCTCTGCCAGATGGCCATCGAAGATTATTCAGCGCCATTCCTCGAAACGAGCGAAGAGGATTTCGAGCGCGTGGTTTCAGCCAATCTGCGCAGCGCGTTTCTCATCAATCAGGCGATCGCGCGGCAGTTCATCCGGCAGTCGCAGAATTCGGAAGAGAAGGGGCAGCGCGGCGCGATCGTCAATCTCATTTCGGTCGAAGCGGTGACCGCCGCTCCCGATCATGTGGCGTTTGCAGCGACGCAGGGCGGGCTCAACCAGATGACAAAGGCCGTCGCTCTTGCGTTGTCAGGGATCGGCGCGCGCGCCAATGCTGTCGGCATCGGCGCCATCAAGTCTGAGCTGCCCGACGATGCTGAGCGCAAATTGCTGAAGGAAAGCGTCCCGCTGAAGCGGGTCGGCGATCCCGAAGAAGTCGCGGAAACGGTGTTCTTTCTTGCGTCGTCAGCCGCCTCCTACATCACCGGCCAGTGCGTCTATGTCGACGGCGGCCGGTTGATCAGCGGCGGGGGGGATCGCAAGCGGGCAGAGTAGACGAGGAGCCCTAGTCTTCCTCGTCCTCTTCTTCGTCGCGCGCGCGCGATGAGCCGCCGAGCTTGGCGAAGACCTTTTCGACATCCACCGAACCGCGGCGATGCGGTTCTTCTTCCTCGGCCTCAGGCGCGGTCGTCTCAGCGGCCGGAACGAGGCTTGGGCCTTCTTCTGTCGGCGCCGGCTCGAACTTCGCCTTGCGCGAGGCGGCTTTTCTCACCGCGGCGTCGAGTTCGATCTGCGAGCAGAGGCCGAGGCCGACCGGGTCCTGCGGGACGAGGTTCGCCGAGTTCCAGTGCGAACGATCACGGACGGACTGGATCGTCGACTTGGTCGTGCCAAGCAGCTTCGAGATCTGCGCGTCGGTGATCTCCGGGTGATTGCGCACGATCCACGCGATCGCATCCGGGCGGTTCTGGCGCTTGGAGACTGGCGTATAACGCGGGCCTTTGCGCGGCGCTTCCGCGACGATCGTCTGCGGGCGCGCAAGTTTCATGTGGTAAGCAGGGTCGCCTTCGGCTTTCTCAAGTTCTTCGCGCGTGAGCTGATGGTTCGAGATCGGGTCGATGCCGCGAACGCCTGCTGCAACGTCGCCGTCGGCGATGCCTTTGACCTGCAGCGGGTGCAGTTTGCAGAAGTCCGCGATCTGGTCGAAGGTCAGCGAAGTGTTATCGATTAGCCAGACAGCCGTTGCGATCGGCATGAGGGGTTTGTCGGACACGGGAGACGTCTCTCTGCAAAAAAGTTTCAGACCGCAAAAATTTCAGGAACGGCCCTGAGGGTCTCTCGGGGCCGCGCTTGCCGCCGAATTTTCGGGGAAAGCGCCGCGCCTATGGCGCGCTTCGGGGCCCTATATAGGCGGTTCGCCCGGCAAGTCCAAGCTATTCCTTGGGGCCAGACTATCCCTTGGAGACGGAGAGGACGATTTTCCCGATATGCCCGCCCTTTTCCATTCGCTCGTGCGCCTTGGAGGCCTCGGCCAGGGGGAAGGTCTGGTCCATGACCGGCTTGATCTCGCCGGAGGCGAGAAGCGGCCAGACATGGGCCTCCAGCGCTTCGGCGAGCTCGGCTTTCTCTTCGAATGGCCGCGTCTTCATGGTCGAGCCGGAGAGGGTGAGGCGCTTGCGCATGATGTCGAAGATGTTGATCTCCGCCGTGAACCCGCGGAGCGTCGCGATCGACACATGGCGGCCGAAGGGGTTGAGGCAGGAAATGTTCCGGGCGACGAAATCGCCCCCCGTCATATCGAGGACGACATCAGCGCCGCCTTCCGTGACGACTTTTTTCTCCCAGTCATCCGACGTGTAGTTCAGCGCCGCATCAGCGCCCAGGTTGAGGATCGCCTTCAGCTTGTCCTCGCTCGAGGCGGTGGCGATGACTTTCGCCCCGACGGCCTTCGCAAGGGCGATCGCCGTCACACCGATTCCGCTGGTTCCGCCGTGAATCAGCAAAGTCTCGCTATTTCCGAGACCCGCATCGTCAAAAATATTGGCCCAAACGGTGAAATAGGTCTCGGGAAGACCAGCCGCAGCTTCCATGGACAGACCCGCCGGGACGGGCAGGCAGGAACCTTCATGGGCGACGGCGTATTCGGCATAGCCGCCCCCCGTCAGCAGTGCGCAGACGCTGTCTCCCGGCTTCACCTTGGTGACGTTCGGCCCGACTGCGGCGACAACGCCCGAGACTTCGAGGCCGGGGAGGTCGCTCGCGCCCGGGGGCGGCGGATAGAGCCCTCTGCGCTGCAACAGATCCGGGCGATTGACGCCCGCGGCGGCCACTTTGATCAGCACTTCCCCTTCGCCCGGGCTGGGCGTGGGGCGTTCGGCGAGGCGCAGGACTTCCGGTCCGCCTGGCTGTTCGATTTCGATGCAGCGCATCATCGGGGGAATGGGGTCTGTCATCCGCCTTCGTCAGGTGGCTTGGAAGGAAGGGATGCGCCAATAGGCCGGGCCTGTCCAGCCCACGCCCGAATTCAGTCGGAGCCGTCAATTTGCGTAAATTCCGCGCGAGCAGTGACGCAGCGCACTTTTCGCGCCCGGCGAACGGCGTAAATAGCGCTTCAAGACGGGGCCAACTCGCTCGATTGAGGGAAGCGCTATGAGAGACGTATTTGAAACTGCAGCCTTTTGCGCTGGCTGTGCGGCCTTCGCCGCCCTGCTGCTCGGAGCCGTCGGCTTTGTGGCGACGCATGTACTCGCGCCCGCGTTCGGTCTCGGGGCCGATCATCATGCGGCGATCGCAAGCGTTATCGCCCGCCTGTTCGGCTAGGCGAGCTACGGCGCTGCGCCCGACTTGATCGGCGCGCAGCTATTGCGCACATTCGCCTTCGCTTTTGTTCAGGGAGCGCGCGCAATGGACGACGAACAGCCGAAAGCCCAGCCCGATCCGACCCTGAAGACCCTTGCAAAGCAGGATCTCTATTCGCTCTCCGTTGGCGACCTTGAGGAGCGCATCGCCTCCCTCAAAGAGGAGATCGCACGCTGCGAAAAGGCCCTTGGCGACCGCGGCTCCACCCGCGCTGCGGCGGAGAAGCTCTTCAAGCTCTGACCGCCCGCGTTTGCGCCGGAAGGGGACGAGGGGTAATAGAAGGCGCGACTCACACCATCGTCCAAACCATCGACCGCCCAAGGAAAGCGCATGGATCCCTCCGAAATCGCCCGGCTGCAGCAATACTTCCGTTCGAAATTCGGACTGATGACCCTTTCGGTTCGGCCGCGACCCAATAAACGCGACTCCGCCGAGGTTTACATCGGCGATGAGTTCCTGGGCGTGATCTTCCGGGATGACGAAGACGGCGAAGTCTCTTACGACTTCAACATGGCGATTCTGGATATCGATCTGCCTAGGTCTCTCTAGTCTCTAGGGTGGAGCTGCCTTGAAATTTGACCGCGTCGGCCTCGTCGGGGGACTAGCCGCCGATCGACCGATTCTGACGACGCTCGTGCTCGCCTTCGGACTGTCGGCGCTCGCAACTCTTGGCGTCTCGGAAGCGGCGGGCGGTGCGGCGTTCGCGATTGGCGATCTTCTGATCGCGGCACTTCTTCTAGTCGTGGCGCCGCTCGTCATCGCCGGCGCGTCTCCTTCGAAAGCGCTCTTCCGGATCATCATCGCACTCGTCATCGCTGGCGTTGTCGCGGGCTCGCTTATCTATGAGCCGGTCTTGTTCACGCATTTATTGCGAGCGCCCGTCTTCACCCTCGGCGCATTTGTTCTCGCCACGGCGATACTCCTTGGTGTCGGGCCGCTCTTCGGGGCGATGACAAAATTCTCCTTCATTGCTGCAAGCGCGGCGCTGCTTGGCATGGCGGGCGCGCTCGGGCTTCTTGTGCAGCAAGGCGTCGAATTCAGCGAGAAAGCGAGCGTAATCGCCATTGTCGCTTTCATCATCGCCGTGATCGCCGGCGCGGGCGCGCTAGCGGATTTCGCTGCGCTGTATGCGAGCGGCGCTGACAGGCGACAGGCTTCCGGTTTATCCGTGAGGCGGGCGATCCCGTCTGCGCTCAATGGCGCTGTCGCAGCGGCGCTCGCGTTCGGGCTGATCCCTACGATGGAGAAAGCAGGCGTTCCCTATCTCGGCGCGCTCGCCGGGCTTTCAGCCTGCCTATGCGCTGCGGCGGCGCTTGTGGCTTCTGCCGGCGCGCTCGCGCTTCGCCAGACAAGCGAGACGATGGCCGTCGAGGAGAACCGCCGCCGCGCGGCGTTTCGCGATAAGTGGCGCTTGCTTCGCGGCCTCTTCCCACCCAACGCATCGCTTGCGATCATTGCCATCGCCGCCATTGCAGTTGTCGCCGCTGCGTTCAACATGCCGGCGCAATTGCCGTTGTCACGCCTTGTGTTCGTCATTCTTGCCGCGGTCGTCGCGGGGCTGGTCTTCTTTTCATTGCGGGCCGGCGTCTTCGTATTTTTCTCGCTCATCGTTTCCGCGACCATCGGCGGCTGGCTTTGGGGAACTTTTGGCGGGCCTGTGCTTTCCGCCTTCGATCAGGCGGCGGCGCTGGCGATTGTCGCTGCGCTGTTCGGGGAACTCGCCGCTACTTGGCGTGATGCGAGAAGTCCGCGCCTCAATGCGCGTGAGACGACACAAGCTGCGATGACGGATGGCGCTGGGCTTCACGTCTTCGGCGTGGGGCTCGCCTTGGCGGGGCTTTGCGCCGGGAAGGCTGCCGGCGTTTATGCGAATGCGTTGCCGACAGCGGGGATGCTCGCGGTGATGGCTGCGCTCGGGCTTCTATTCGCGCCACCGTTGATGACGGCGCTCAGCCACGTCGTTCGACGAGAGCTTTCGTAAAGTCGCGCTGACTATTCTGCTGCGTCGGGCGCCGGCGCAGAAGCGGGCGCGCCGTTGTTCCGCTGCGACATCTCGTTGACGAAGGCGCGCACTCGCGTGTCGATCGCTTTCCATTCATCGAGCAGGTGACGTTTGAAGCGGTAGCTGACCGTAACGGTGGGGCTCAGCTCATACTCACGCCAGCAATCGGGGCTTCTGATGTCTTCGCGTTCCTCGAAGCAGAACAGCGCCATCGTCTTGGTGTCGTTGGTTTCGCCCAGGAAGAGTTCCGTATCGGCGTAGCCGCTCGTCGGCACATTCTCGCGCTGGTCGCGGAAAGTGTATTTGACGAGCTGGTAGGGCGTTCTGATGCCGCGCTTGTCGTTGGTGTAGGGCAGGTAAAGGATGTCGATCCGCTCCTGCTCGCTGAAGCTCGACGTGCGCGTGGAAAGCACAATGTCGATGCGGCGCGTATCCTTCGGGTTTTCGACGAACTCCTCGCGGCGCGCGGGCGTATAGCCGGTCATCGTCGGCCAGAGGGCATAGAGGGCGACTTCTTCGCGCGCGCCGCCGCGCCGGTCGCGCGGATAGACGGTGAAGTTGGTCGCGACGCTGAAAGGAATACCGCCGACGGTGAACGAGACCGGCTCCTCGCTGATCGCGGGGCTTGGCGTATTGCCGCTGATCTCGTCAACGCTCGGGCCGACATAGTAATAGAGGAAGACTGCACACAGGAGCAGCGTGACGAGAAAAATGCCGAGCGGATAGCGCCAGCTCGATTCCTCGCGGACTTCTTCTCCGCCGAAACTGCCGCTGCTCTTCTGACGCATTACCGCTGGCCCCGATCGTCCCGTCGCTCACAAAGCGTCAGCTGGGATAGCATGGCGAGCGCGCCGGTGAAAGTTCCGGAACCCGCCCGGAAACGCCACGAGGCGATCCGGAGCGGGCTAGCGGCCTGATTCGCCGCGGATAATTTTCGCGCCGCAGCGCTTTAAAGCGCGTCAATCACCTCGGCGACGAGCGGATGCCGGACGACGTCTCCGCGCGTGAAGCGCACAGCCTCAACGCCTTCGATATGCTCGAGACGATCGACGACCTGCTGCAAGCCGGAGAGACTTGGCAGGAGGTCGGTCTGCGCCGGATCGCCCGTCACGACCATTTTTGAATGCCAGCCGAGACGCGTCAGCAACATTTTAAGCTGCGCATAGGTGCAGTTCTGCGCTTCGTCGATGACGACGTAGGCGTTGTTGAGCGTTCGCCCGCGCATATAAGCGATTGGCGCGATCTCTATGACGCCTTCCGCTGTCAAAGCCTTCAGGCGCTTGGTCGCCATACGGTCGCAAAGCGCGTCGTAAAGCGGACGAAGGTAAGGAGAGAGCTTTTCTTCCATGTCGCCCGGCAGGAAGCCGAGGCTTTCTCCGGCTTCCACGGCAGGACGCGAAAGGATGATGCGCCCGACGCGGCCTGACTCAAGCGCTTCAACAGCTTTAGCGACGGCGAGATAGGTCTTGCCGGTGCCCGCTGCGCCGACGGCGAAGACAAGAGAGGAGCGATCGAGCGCTTCAAGGAAGCGTTGCTGACTCTCATTCTGTGGACGGATGTTCTTGCGGTATTTCTGCTCCCGATGCTCTTCGTCGCGTACCTCGTCATCAAGGGGCGACCAGGCGGGTTCATCGAAAAGGCGGCGTACATTGTCTCCTTCGATTTCGCCATGTGCGTCGTGGACGCGCCTAAAAGCGCGCCGCGTGGAGCGTTTCGCCATCATCCGTCTCCTGTTTGCGGTGGGGAACACAACCGATCGTGCTTCCGCGCCGGCATGGCGGAGCGGACGTCGAACTTGCAGCGGTGCGGAGAGGAAATCCTTGCCGAGAAGGCTCGGGGTTGGGGCTTGCCGGATAAGAAAGCGAGACCGCAATCGAACATTCAGCCGCCTAGAACAAGCGCGAAGAACAAGCGCGAATCAGTTACGACTCAATATTAGACGTCTTTCGTCTGCGCTTCGAGTAGGCGCTGAAAGTTTCTTGGAAATGTCACAGACGGCGCAGCGCGCGGATTCTGATCCGGCGCTTATTGTCTTGATGCGGCCCAGGCGGCGGACAGCTTGGCGTGAAGCTCGGGTGCAAAGTTTTGCCATGACGTGCGCCCGCGCGTTGCATCGACAACAAGCAGCGATTCACGTGGCAGCAGATATGGCGCAATCGCGTTGCGCACGCCGACTGCTGACATTTCGCAGCTCACCGTCCACACATTCTCTGCGACACGGAAAGCCGGGCCGAGGCTGAGCACGGCGGCCTCCACGCGGCTTGCTGCGGCGCTGACAATGTCGAAGATCATAATGAAGTTGGCGATGCGCGGTTCATGATGCGTCGTCGCGGCCGGACCTGAGTTGCCTTGCATCGGAAGCTGCGGGGCGGAGACACGGGGCTGTTCTTCGACAGGCGCTTCAAGGACGGTTGTCGTCGCCGTTTCGTTAACGGGGGCTTCGGCTTTCGCCGTCTCAACGGGCTCCGCGCCGAAATCGCGTTTACCGAAGGTGCGCGAGCCGCTCAAACCGCGCCGCGCATCCATGCCGAAGAACGCTGCGAAAGAACCTTCATTCCTCGCCTCGCGCCATGAACGGCTGCCAGCCGGCGCCACAAGAGACCACGGCGCGAAACGGCCCTCATGGGCGAACTTGCGAAGCTGTTGAGACGTGTAGGGGCCGTAGATCCGCTCTTCGACCTTCACGCACCAGTTATCGGCAGCAAGCATATGGTCTTCCTCGTTTGACCAGCTTCAGGGCTCAAGAGCCCTTCTTGCCGAAATGTGATGCAAGGTCCGCGCCGCGATGGGGTACGGCTGCAGCGGAAGTATCCTTAATGGCGTCCTCCATGCGGGCCGCCGGACCGCTGAAGATCACGCCGACGCCCTTGTCGTGTCGGCGAACGACTTTGGCGGCGGTCTTGCCGATGATTAATGTCGAGCCGAGCGGCGGGCGCGGGCTGATCTCGAGCGAGGCGCCGGTCAGGGAAATATCGACGATCGAGCAGGGCAGTTGCTCGCCGCTCTCAAGGGTGACGATCGCAGCTTCATCCTGCTTGATGCGCGGCGCATCCCGGCGATCGGAGGCGCGGTGTTCCTTGGATTGGTTAAGCGCCAGCGTCAGCGCGTCTGCGGTCCGAGCCGACTTTGAACGGCGACCGCGATAATCGACTGCGAAAGTGTGTTTGCTTGAGCGAACGACTTTGCATTCGAAGCGCCCGATCTCGTCAATATAGAGAACAATCGTCTCGCCTTCAGCGGGCGGCGTCTTGGCGCGCAGTTTCGCGCCACCGGCGGAAATGTCGACGACAAGGCAGGGATGTTCAATGTTGTCGGTCCCAAGGAAACGCGCCTTCAACGACACGTCGACGCGCGCATGGCGCCGGCGTTCGGCGCCTTCGGGCTCGGGTTCTTGCTCCAACTGGACAGGCTTATCAGACATTTCTGGCGCTCTTGCGGGCTGGATCCGGCTTTATTCTTAGGGCGCCAAGGTGAACAAAGGTTTGCGCTTCGGATGCGACACGCCATATTTGGTCAGAGCGGGCGCGTTTCCGTTGCTTTCTTAACTGTTGATTAATGGCGGGACGCATGGAGCACCATCAAGGAGAAGGCGGTCGGGGCAGGGAAGCTTTGTCACCGCCTAATCCTCCGATCATCAATGCGCCGCCGGTCGTCATTCATCTCGCCCTCGCCATTATCGCGGCGCATGTCGTCTTTCTTGTCGCTCCTGACAGTGTGCAGTCTTTCTTCGTCTGGATCGGCGCCGTCTCGCCATTTCGCGTCACCCACTTGCGCGGCGGCCTGATCGCGTCGGCGCTTCCCCTCGTCGGGCATATCTTCCTGCACGCGGGGTGGATGCATCTCCTCCTGAACTGCGTTTGGCTCGTCGCCTTCGGGGCGCCAGTTGCAAGGATGATGGGCGCCGAACAAGGCGCCGGCCAGCGCCGCGCGGCGCTTTACTTCCTCCTCTTTTTCATGGCGAGCGGCGTCGCCGGCGCCTTCGCCTACATTGCGGCGCATCCAAATGACGCGACAATGTTGATCGGCGCTTCGGGCGCTGTCTCGGGCCTGCTTGGCGGTCTCGTCAGATTCGCATTCCGTCCGCCCCCGGAGGTCATCCGCGCGCTCGTCGAACGCGGCTCGGATGGTCGCAATCATCCGGGTTCGGCCATTTGGGCGGGGCTATTTGACAGGACAGTACTCATCTGGTCGGTCGCTATCGTTATCCTTAA
>ERZ795053.7432-NODE-7432-length-10577-cov-5.878920_pt1 | contig 10577 bp, 8 predicted proteins | sample MGYA00375137_ERZ795053 | MGnify/ENA primary metagenome ERZ795053 (study PRJEB30182, sample SAMN05720284) | activated sludge metagenome | isolation source: Anaerobic digester | place: Hong Kong | collected 2014-12-17 ... | reverse complement strand
ATTGTTTGGTAGATAATAAGCACAAGTAGACTCTCTATACCAAGTAGCTATAGTCAATGCTGTAGGAAAATTGTAAGCAAAGCTTATATCATCCAAAGTATTGTACCAACCAGTACAATTTTGCAAACTATCATCCAATTCTAATGAAAAACCAGTATTGTATCACGAAAGAAACTCTTGCTTAAAAGACTCTGAAGAAACCTTATCTGCAGTCTTAAATGTAAACAATCTACCATATATATAATCTTTTAGATTTCACAACATATATTCCAATCTACTATCTTCATCATATTCCACTTCTAAAGTTTTCAATTGATCATAAAAATCCCACAAATTTACTCTATCTTCCACTATAAGTAAATCCAATTGAGATTTTAAACTATTTAAATTTTGTGTATCTTCACTTGTTGGATTGTAAGCAAAACTCACACCAATCGAAAACAAACCAATGGCCAATAAACTAATCCCCCATAAACCAATTTTTGTCTTTCTCATATTTATCAAAAACAATATAAAATAATCAAAAGGAAAGTATATCAACCTTTCACTTTTAACTCTTGCCCCGCAGGGCGGTGGTTTCACTTTTAACTGATAATTATATACTAAGAATGGTAAAATATTCAAGCAAAAAATAAAGAAATTATTTTTATTCTTCTGTTGTGTTATCACCAACTCAAGAAACTCCCCCTGTTTTGGTAACTTTATCAACAGCTCATGAAGAAGTTATATCTTTAGCATTTACCTTAGACTGACTTTTGTGTCCATCATTCCATTTATTAATTTTTGCTATCAAATCATCATCATTTAATATTTGTGTATCTGTCATACCTCTGTCATTAGCTATCTTCCTAGCATTAGCTATAAAGCTTTCCCTATTTTGATTCACACTCAAACTCTCCCAAGATGATCCAAGTCACAAAAACTCTGCCACTCTAGCATTTTGCGACAATGTATCTATTCCAGCTAATCTAGTAGCAGCATCAGTTACATTAGCTTCTTTAAGAGAGCTGATACCCACACCACCAGCTATAGGCACAATAGGTAGATTCTTTGCGATTTTCTCCAAAGACTCAAAACCATTTTCCAATGCTTTGTCTATAAAACCAAATCAAGTCTTGGTGCTTATAGTGATCTTGGTCAAGAAATATATCAAAAATAATGCCAAAAGGTATACTATCAAATCCGCAATAGTAGTTTTGGTGTTAGACATAGTAAACTCAAACAATCACTCTGCCTGTATAGTAGAATTGTAGACCTCATCTTCTGCGCCTGGATTTACAGACTCTGTCACTATATTCATTTGATCATCATTCATAGAAAATTTACCTACCTTGTTGTTGGAGGTCATTATAGATTTTACTAAAATCAATATTACCAATATCAGACTCAATGCTCATACCATTATGATTGGTTTAAAAACCAATACTATAATATTTTTTATATCTACAAACGATTGCAAATCACTCGACGATCCACCCTTTCCACCCAACTTTATATCAAAAACTTTCAAAAGTATTATCATGGGTAAAAGCGGTATTATAATCCATATAACTATTATCCTAAACAAATTAAATACAAATATAAACAACATCATCAAAGAAAACACTATCAAAACTGTTGCAGATATTCATATGCTCATAAATAACTGTCACCATTTATCCTCACTACTATCATCCAAAAACTCTGGTGTCTCATTCAAAAATGTTATTTCATTAAATTCAAACACTGACAAACCCAAAAACAACAAAGGACCAGAAACCGAATCATGTCCAGGCATTATTGAGTCTATCAACTGCTTTATATCATCTTCCTCCATAGATCAAGCATCTTGCTCTATAGGTCCCCATTTGGCCTCATCCCAATCAAAAGAGACTTTAGCTTTATTTAAACTTTTTAAATTTTCATTAAAATTTCACCTAAACTTATCATCTGAAGCCAAAAACTGTGATGGAAAAGATCATACAGCAGAAGTCATGATAGTGGACAAATCTACTACAGCTCACATCAAAAACCAACTCATCTGTATTAGTACACCTGCTATCAAAGCTTTTTTTATTACCTTCAATGGAGCCCATTTATCATTTCACTTACCAAAAGTTCATACAAATATATTTTGTATTACGGCAAAAAGTATCATAAATCACAAAGCAAAATTAGCAAAGTTTTTGATGATATTCCACAGATTCCAGAGACTTGTATCCAAGTGTAAAAAAGATCAATACAAGATATCATTGGTCATAAGTTTACCAGCCAGATTTGCCAATATCACCCATCACCAAGACAAAAAAGAAACTATATGATAAAAAAATTTTGCCAACTTATCTGTCGTAGACATATCACCAGTTTGACCTGCTGCAAAAGTATTTGCTACAAAAAACCCAACAAACACCAAAAACACCAATATCATCTTTATATTTCTTTTTGTACTTATTCGTGCTATCAGTTTTTTTATTAGTCTCATGTATTGTTTTAATTAATGTTTATTTTATTTAATTAGGTTTTTCTGTTCCTGTTCCTGTTCCTGTTCCTGTTCCTGTTCCTGTTCCTGTTCCTAGTTCTTCTGTTGATGAGGGTGATTCCGGATTATTGTTTGAGTTATCACTCAAATTCTTTAATTGCTCAATTTGTAACATATGAGCTTCAAATTCTTTATCATAAGCTTTTTGCCTTTTTTCCAATTCTTCAGGAGATAAATCTTTTTTAAGATCCTCTGTTAAATTATAATCAATCTCCAATTTTTTCTGTAAATCTTCTTTTATTTGTTTTTCATTCAAAGGTTCTTCTTTACTAATTCACAAATATTTACTACTATATTCTTCTTGAGTTACCAATTTAAATTGTGGGCTAGAATGATTTCATTTATTAACCATAACATAAGTTCATCATGCTGTCTTAACATTTCCACCAAGCACTCATTTAGCTCGTTCTTCCCAAGCTCATCACGAATTAGCCATATTCTCAATAGTAGAATTTGCTAGATTTTCTGCATCATAAGTAGTAACTCCTGCAGATGATGTTTCTGTTTGTCCTAATAACTCCTCAATTCATTCCACATTAGAAATATTATTTGTAACATAATTGTTATATGCTGTAGACAAACCATTAACATCTTCAATTCAATTCTTAGACAAAGCTTCTCTATCAGACTCTGACAACTGATCCCAAACCTCTTGGGCAGTAGATCATCAAGCAAACTTACTGGTAATATTTTCAATAGTTGCACTCTGAAGACCATCAAAAGTAGAGCCTCATTCACTAGTAGTAGCTTGTTCTCCATACAACCAAGGAAGATTCTTCTTCAACTCTTCCATCTGTTGAGCTTGAAGTTGATTTGGTATTTTATTACCTAGATCTTTAAGTCACTGACCAGCAGCGGCCAATCAAATTCATCACATACCCGGTATAGGTATGATAGGTAAATTCTTTGCAAGTTTTTGTATACTTTCTTGAAATCACTTTCATATAGAGTCCCCAATCTTTGTCATCCTCACAGCAAAAAACAAGAAAAACCGTATTATTCACACGGCAAAAAGATTGGTGATAAGCCAAGCAAACATATCCATTCACTCATTAATCTTTTCATTGTTTAAATCTATTTCTATCAATCATCATACAGAATATTTGTTGTCTACCTTCTCTATACCAAGTTCAGACATCTGTTCACTATCCCAGCCTGTCTGCATACCATCATCTCACTTATCTTGAAATTTATTTAATGCTGTCAGAAATATCAAAGACATACTTATAGCAAATACCACAAAAACTGGTGCGAATATTAGCTTAATCAGATTAGAAATCTCAAAATGTTCAAAAAGTTTTCATCATCAAGATTCTCATCCAAGCTTAAATACACCATCAAATACTTTTAATAATACAATGATCGGAGATATGGCTATCGCCAACCAAAGTATTCATATCCTCACTATCAATACCAGAGCCAAAGTCAATAAAGGAAAAAACAAAACTACTGCAAAAGCCACCTTTATCAACAACAAAAAGAAGCTAGCCAAAAGATCGGTAGCACTATCTGGATCATCAGCCAATGTAGTGAAATCCAACAAAGAAGAATATATGGTGATAAAAGGTCACACAAATCATTTAGATTTTTCAAGCAAACTATCTACAGTAAATTGTACATCTTCACTCACATCCTTAAAAAATGGATCTTCTTTACCTAAAGCTCAATAAGTCTCACGACAATTTTCCGGTAATGCTGTAGACAAAGGTATAAGATTACAGTTTGCAGCTAATTGTTGACCTGAACTGTTATCTAAATCACCAAAAAAATTGGCTACTACAGCTTTATATTTAGTATTATTTTCAATCTCACCACTACCGTACTCTTCATTGGTAATTGGTTTAAATTTGTATGGCCAAGCTCATAGACTACAATATCATGTATCAAAAAGCACTCCATTTTCTACAAAGATTCTTTTTGGTCATACAATATAGGATCCAGTCAAACCATGTACACTATTGCGCACATCACAAGGAGCTATCTTGTGGTGACCATAAGTACTATAATATTGTAGATCCATTTTTTTGTTATTTTCATCTGTATCCAAGTTTGCACTAACTCACATAATAGGAGTATCAGCATATTTTGGATTATTTTTAAGTACAGTCATAGGTAATCATCATACAGAGTAGGTCATTATAGTAGATACATCTATCAATGCGGCCATCAAAAACCAACTCATCTGTATCAACACACCTGCTATCAAAGTCTTTTTGATAATTTCTATAGGTTTTCGCTTATCATTTCCGCCAAATGGCGATGTAAATATATTTCTGACTATTGTAAAAAGTACCATAAATCAGAGAGCAAAATTGGCAAAATTTTTCATTATATTCCAGAGGCTCCACAAACTAGCATCCAAATGCAAAAAAGATCAATATACCAATGTATTATCCAAAGCGATACCAGCTATAAAAAGTACCGGCCACAAAAGAGCGTACAAGATTTTCAACACAGTCTGAAAGAGCTCATTCATATTGGACAACATTTCATCTCCCGAGTCTATATTAGCCTGTTGATTGAGATATTCTTGTTCAGTAGGTGGACCTACAAAATCATTCTGAGCCACTATTATGTTGTTTCAAAAAAACAAAAATCATAGTCCAGAAAATATAAAAAGCGCCAAAACTCTCTTAAATATTTTATTTTTCAATATTTTTAATATATTCCCCATAAAAAGTTAAACTTTTATTTGATAAATATCAGTGTACAACAATTATATCCCAAATAAAATATCAAACAAAAAATGGTAGCTTTTAAACCAATAAAAACTACCAAAATCATCAAAAAAATATCTAATATGTTAGATAAATTCTTATTTTATCTAAAATCACCAATTTTTATATATTCACCATATTCACAGTCAGGCAACAAATCATTTTTTTGAGCGTAATCCCAATATGCTTTCTTTATGTCTGAATATCAATCTATATCCCATCATTTAGCCAATCCATCCATCACTACATAGGTCTCACAAAACAAGTTTTTGTCTGGATTCAAATTTTTCCCTATCATACCAAGACTATATGCTGTCCTATAATATCTGTAATCAATATCATTATATCATATATAAGAAAACTTAATATTTTTATTTTCTACCAATGATATATCATTTACATCAAGTATATGTTTTATAGCATCTTCAAAACTTGCCTCTTTTGATAAATCTTCCTGTATAGTTAGTCCATTTTCTAACTCCAAATCTGCATCTACAGGCACAAAATTAGTTCAAGTCTCTATTTCTTGATTTTCTTCCAATGTATTGTCTTTGTCAAAATCTATATTTAACATCATAAATATCGACCACAGCAAAGATAAAATCAAAGCAATTATATATATTTTTGATCACCATACCTTAAGCGCTTTATATCCAAAAAGTATTCCAAACAAAATAAACAATACAAAAGATACCACTACACTAGACAAAACACTCAAGTGTAATACTAAGTCTCCAAGCCAAAACCACACAAAAAATCCAGCCAATATAGAAATCACAAAAAACCAAGCATGATGTATATTTATATCCATTTTCTTTGTTCTTTTTTTCTTATGATTGTCAGATTCATCATTTGAAGATTTACTTTTAGACTCCTCTTTGTCATCCTTTCCAGTAAACAAAGAAATCAAAATCAAAAACCCAAAATTTATCAAAGATATCCAAAAAAAGTTGCTTTCAGACCAAAAAAATCACAACAATATTGGTTGTAAAACAAAAAAGTAAAAACTAAACAAAATAAATAGATTCTTTTTCATCAATATAGACAATTAAACTATAAAAAGTCAAACATTTTTTATGAAACACTCATTATATACTAAATAAGACATTTTTTTCAAGAATAAAATTTGCAAAAAACAACTTTTTAACTAAAATTAAATAGTAAATTATATTTTGTAAAAAATAATATGAAAAAAATATTGATAATAACAATTTTAAACTGAATTCTACTACTATGATGTAGTTTTTGACAAACATTTGAATTATGAAACACAAGCACTATATTAAATACAGATGTAACAGATGCTATCAATACAGACAATTGAAATGGAACAATATGAGATCCTATTAGAGAATGAGCATACAAAGTGATAAACGCAGAAAATCCACAAAATACAAATCAGGTAATTGGAGGAATAGTAAATAATAATAGTGAAATTACTACACATGATACAGCATTAAATAAGACTCTAGAAATTATCAAAAATATAATAAATTATGCCTTAGGCTTAGTTTCTCTAGTAGCACTTGTATACTTAATAATACATTGATTTATGATTATTACAGCAGCTTGAGATGATAGCAAATACAAAAAATGATTAAAATGAGTAAAGTATGCTGCAATAGCAATAGCCGGTATCGGATTAAGCTGGTTTATAGTTAGTATGATATTCCGAATTATAAAGTGAGTAACCACAAACAACAATATGATATCCAACCAAACACAAAATATTAATTCTAGCACATATACACCTTAGTACTTAAAACAAAATATGAACATAAAAAAATTATTTATAGTATTATTTGGTCTAACACTATTCGCTGGCTCTATATCCACAGCAGAAAATTTTTATTACGACTACAATTTATCCAACGTAAGCAATCCAGCAGATGAAACAGAAATAGGATGATTGATAAAACAAGATGTAATACAACAAAACGATAGTGTGTTAAATAAATTACTTGGTGTTTTTAAATTAAGTAACCAATGACGATATGGAACTGGTACAAGCAAAGCAATATATTATGCCAAAATGATAGTAAATCTATTGTTATCGTTTGTAAGTTTAATATCTTTGATTATGCTAATATATGGATTTTATATGATGTTCTTCTCTAGAGAAGAATCTTGAGTCACAAAAGCCAAACAGATAATAAAATGAGTAGCTATAGCTTTATTCATTATGTGATTATCTTGGTTTATAGTGAGTTTCATATTTTGGATACAAAAAAACTCTGCCTTATAATTTAATTTAAAACAAAACAATATAAAAGATGCTATTTAATCTATGAGAACAATCAAAAATAAACACAAAAAAAAGTGAAAACATGTTTAACACAGAGACTATGTTACCAGTTTCTGAAATAAAAAATGATACAATAATATTAAAAGATGGTTGACTAAGAGCTATACTCAAAGTAGAGTGAATAAATCTAGATTTAAAAAACTTTGATGAACAACAAATAGTATTGGAACAATACAAAAAATTTTTAAATGGATTATGATTCCCTATACAGATTATAGTACGCAACAATTATCTTGATTTATCTGATTACTTATGATATATCAACAAAAACATAAACGATATATCGAATCCAGTACTCAAAAAAACATGAGAAGCATACTACAAATTCTTGGAAGACATAGATAGCAAACAATGACTGATATATGAAAAGTCATTTTACATAGTGGTGCCTTACTACCAATGAGAAAAAGATGAGGGTAGTATAAAAAAATCATGGTTTACAAAACTACTGGATGTATTAAATAGCAAAGATAGTGTAGAAAAAATAGTAGAAAGATATAGATCATTCTCAAAAGGAAAAAACATGCTCAACACAAGATGCAATCTAATAAACGACTGATTGTGATCAATCTGAATAAAGACAGAAAAAATATCTACATGAGAAATCATATCCTTATTGTTCAACTATTACAATCCCCTTTTACACAATGCACAATCAAAAATATAAAAAAGACCCAATCGGGTCTTTTTTTTAGCTAATAGCCAATAGCTATTAGCTATTTTTATTTTTAATATATTCTTCATATTTTTTTTCTAATTTCATACAAACATCAACTCGCTCTTGTTTTCAATCTCATCTATCTACTTGCTCTTGATACCAATCTTTTCTTCTTTTTATCTCATCCAATGATGCCTGACAAACAATGTCATCCTCAGTAATACAAAATCAAGCAGTATTAATTCACATATCAGTAGGTGACTTATATTTAACCATATAATTTTTGTGACTAACAACATTTTTTGCTATTCACATAACTATCTCAAATCACTCTATATCTCTATTGTAATTTACAACTTCTTGTCCATATGCTTTTTTATGATATTCATCTATCATATTTACATCTCAAACATCCACAGTAGCAGCCTCATAAGCCAAATTTACAGGGTGATCCAATGGTAAATTCCAAATAGGAAAAGTTTCATATTTAGCATAACCAGATTTTATTCAAATATTATGATCTAAATATATTTGTCACAGACAAGTAGACATTTTACCACTACTACTAGCTGCACCAGTCACAAGTATTAGATTTTTTGTAAGTGGGATATGATCATCACCACCAAATCCATTTTCACTTAATATACTATTTACATCATGTGGATATCCTGCTATTTTATATCTCTCAAATACTTTATACTGTTTCTTTTGAAATCTACGTTCAAAATTTAGAACCAAATCAAACATACTTGTCACATCTATCTTGTTTATTACAATTATTGGTTTGACTCAAATATTTCTCTCTATTATCATAAGCATACGTTCTACATAGTCACCATAAGAAATATCTTCACTACTCAATTGTCTATCTGATATGATATCTTCTGCATTTACACAAAAAAGTATTTCAGCTTTGTCTTTTAGATTGTGAAATATTTGTTTTTTACTATCCACATGAAAACCAGGCAAAACTCTAGCAGCATGAGGATCTCTAATAAATTTTCCTCATATTTCCAGATATAATCTACCAGAAAACTGGCTAATTCTATCCAATATCTGATCTTCTTGCATCTTGATATATTTATCTCCATCAAATCCAAAATCTTTATAAGAGATTATATCAGTACTATTTATCATAAATTTTTCACAAAAAATAAAGTAGATTAAGTCTTGGTTTTGATAGTTCAAAACAGGTACTTATTCTATGGCGACGATATGATATTGTTCTTTCAAAACATCATACAATCGGCACTCAAATATATTATATTCAAAAGCTTCTAATTTGTCAAAAAAACAACAATAAATCTCAAAAAATAAAATAAATTGACTTTATATAAAAAATATATATAATTTAAAAATAAACAAAAAAAAATACTTATGAAAAAATTAATTATTATTACCATTCTATTTTTAGCAATCTCTCAACTGGTATTCGCTCAAGACACAGTAGTTCTATATCATGGAATGAATTATTTGTCACCACTAAATGGATATTGTGCTAATATCGCCTTTTCTTATGAATCAGCTGACTTAGAAAAAATATATATTACAGTTACTGTAGAAAAGACAACAGTAAAAAAAATATATAGTTATGATAAAAACGGTGATATTTGGTCAAAAGAAGAGTCAAACACAAGTAAAGAAAAATTCACAATAATTTGTGAAAAAAACTTGATTACAAATGTACCAGAAAAGATGCTAAAAACGCCAAAATCAATTATTGGAGAAAATTTCATATCTGAATGTTATTCTTTAATGTTCATAGAATCAATTACTGATTCTAACAATAACAGTTTAGCATTTAAAGTATTAGAAAAAGACTGGTATGAAAAAGAGTAAAAAAAATATTATTTTAGATATCCATAGGGTTCAACCCTATGGATTTTCTTTATAGTACTATTTATAAAATTTTCTCTCATTTCAAAAAATCATAAACTTTACCAATATTATCTCACTCTGTATCAAAAATTATATGATCAAACGGTATATCAAAAGTCTTTTCTCTAGCCACAAATTCTTTGAGTTCATGATATCTCTCTTGATCTCTTGGATGATCGCGCATTTTTAAACGTTTCTCTCTTGTCTCAAGAGATGCTTTACACCAGATCATTTTAATCTTAAAATTATATTTTTTAGACATATCTTTTATATATTCTATTCGTTCTAGATTGCCTAAATATGCACTAGACAAAGGAGAATCCAACAAAATAGAATTTCATCTAGAAATATTTGGTATCAAAATAGCATTGTATATTATATCCCATACATATTTTTTATGATTTTTATAATGATCATCTGTTCTTGTCAAAGAAAATACATCATCTACAGAATCTTTATCAATGTACGTAATACAATATGTATCCAAAATCTTATCAGACA
>ERZ795053.7427-NODE-7427-length-10581-cov-3.914497_pt1 | contig 10581 bp, 9 predicted proteins | sample MGYA00375137_ERZ795053 | MGnify/ENA primary metagenome ERZ795053 (study PRJEB30182, sample SAMN05720284) | activated sludge metagenome | isolation source: Anaerobic digester | place: Hong Kong | collected 2014-12-17 ... | reverse complement strand
AAGGAGTCGGTGATCTTCTGCGACCGCATCATGAGCCTTGGCTTCTACAACGCCTACAAGGCAGGCATCTCCTTCGGCAAGGATGACATGGTCATTCCCGAAACCAAGGAGAAGATCGTCGGCACCACGCGCGAACTCGTCAAGGAGTTCGAACAGCAGTACATCGACGGCCTGATCACTCAGGGCGAGAAGTACAACAAGGTCGTGGATGCCTGGGCCAAGACCACCGACAAGGTGGCCGAGGAAATGATGGCGCGCATTTCGGCCGTTCAGGTCGACGAGAAGACCGGCCGTGAGAAGCAGGTCAACTCGATCTACATGATGAGCCACTCGGGTGCCCGCGGCTCGCCAGCCCAGATGAAGCAGCTTGGCGGCATGCGCGGACTCATGGCCAAGCCGTCGGGCGAGATCATCGAGACGCCGATCATCTCGAACTTCAAGGAAGGCCTCTCCGTGCTCGAGTACTTCAACTCGACCCACGGTGCCCGTAAGGGTCTGGCTGACACGGCCCTCAAGACGGCGAACTCTGGTTACCTGACCCGCCGCCTGGTGGACGTGGCACAGGACGCCATCATCTCGGAAGTCGATTGCGGCACGACCGCCGGCATCACGGCCCGTCCCATCATCGACGCCGGCGAGATCATCGCTTCGCTCGGCAGCCGCGTGCTGGGCCGCACGCCACTGGAAAACGTGGTTGATTCCAGCAACGATGAGGTCATCGTGCCGGCTGGCGAGGAGATCATGGAACCCCATGTCGAGAGGATCGAGAAGGCCGGCATCAATGAGATCCGGATCCGCTCGGTGCTCACCTGCGAGACCAAGTTCGGCGTATGTGCCAAGTGCTACGGCCGCGACCTGGCCCGCGGCACACCTGTCAACATGGGTGAGGCGGTCGGCGTGATTGCAGCCCAGTCGATCGGCGAGCCTGGAACGCAGCTCACCATGCGTACCTTCCACATTGGTGGTACGGCCCAGGTGCTCAGCGAGTCGATCGTGGAAGCCAACACCGACGGCAAGATCACCATCCGCAACAAGCAGGTGGCGAAGGACGCCAACGGCCGCCTCATGGTCATGGGACGCAATCAGGCCATCGTCATCACCGACGACAAGGGCAACGAGCGCGCCGTCCATAAGGTGGGTTACGGTACGCGCCTGTTCGTCGATGACGGTGACATGGTGAAGCGTGGCACCAAACTGGCAGAGTGGGACCCCTATACCCGCCCGATCATGACAGAGGTCGACGGTACTGTGGAATTCGAGGATGTCATTGAAGGCGTTTCAGTGAACGAGGTGGCCGACGAGGCGACCGGCATCACCAACCGCGTCATCATCGACTGGCGCTCGAACCAGCGTGGCTCTGGCCTGAAGCCTGCCATGGTGGTGAAGGACAAGGACGGCAAGGTGCTGAAGCTCGCCCGCGGTGGCGAGGCCCGCTACTTGCTGTCGGTCGATGCAGTACTCTCGGTCGACCCGGGTGCAACAGTAACAGCCGGTGACGTGCTCGCACGTATTCCGCTGGAAGGTGCGAAGACCCGCGACATCACTGGTGGTCTGCCGCGTGTCGCCGAACTCTTCGAAGCCCGGCGTCCGAAGGACCATGCGATCATCGCCGAAATCTCGGGCCGCGTCGAATTCGGACGCGACTACAAGAACAAGCGTCGCATCCGTATTGTCCCGGCAGACGAGGGTGCGGAACCGGTTGAGTATCTCATCCCGAAGGGTAAGCACCTTCCCGTCCAGGAAGGCGACTTCATCGAAAAGGGTGAATACCTCATGGATGGCAACCCGGCGCCGCATGACATCCTGGACATCAAGGGCGTGGAAGAGCTGGCCTCGTTCCTCGTCAATGAAATCCAGGAAGTCTATCGGCTGCAGGGCGTGAACATCAACGACAAGCACATCGAGGTGATTGTCCGTCAGATGCTGCAGAAGGTCGAGATTACCGACGCCGGTGAGTCGACGCTGCTGCTTGGCGAACAGGTGGACCGCGAGGAACTGGACCACGAGAACGAGAAGCTGATTGCCGAGGGCCTCAGGCCCGCATCCGGCAAGCCGGTGCTGCTCGGTATCACCAAGGCTTCGCTGCAGACCCGTTCATTCATTTCGGCGGCGTCGTTCCAGGAAACCACCCGCGTGCTCACCGAAGCCTCGATCATCGGCAAGGTGGATACGCTGGAAGGCCTCAAGGAGAACGTCATTGTCGGCCGCCTGATCCCGGCAGGCACCGGCGGCATGCTCACACGCCTCCGCCAGGTGGCAGACAAGCGCGATGCGCTGATCCTCGAGGAACAAGCCAAGGCCGCGGAGCTTCCGGCAGCGGAGTGATCTGAGCAAAGACTCGTCATCGAAGAGGCCCGGCAGGTAGCCGGGCCTTTTTCGTTTAGAGCGTCATGACTTGCAGATATTGCGAAGGGCCTGCCATTGGGCAGTTGAGAGGACCGGCCTGATGGCGTGGCCGGCGGGCAGGGGGTGGATCTTGTCGATGCGGTCTTCTGTTCCGGGGTGGGTGTTGAGTGCAGAAGTGATCTTCCCGAACGCACCAGTCGATGGCTTGCCTTCCTGCTTCAACAGCATTTCGAAGAAGCCGCGCAGCGCCATCGGATCGACATCCGAAGCCTCCATCGCCTCGACGGCGAAATCGTCGGCCTCCGCCTCCGCCTGCCGTGAGTAGTTGAGGATGGCAGCGAGCCCGGCGATGGATCCAATCGTATCGCTGCCGCCACCGGTGAGCAGGCTGAGCAGTAGTTGCAGGCCTGTCGCCCGAACGAGTTGCGCCTCGGAATGGCGGTGGGTGACGTGCCCCAGTTCATGGGCCAGGACACCTGCCACCTGATCGGCATTCTCGGCTTGGCGGATCAGTTCGCCGGTCATCACGATGCGATCGCCCGGCATGGCGAAGGCATTCATCACCGGCACGGCGTAGACGCGAACGGTGATTGGAGGCATGTCGGGGTTGCCTTCGGCCAGCCGCGCCACCACGGCGGCGAGCGCAGTATCTCCCTCTGTCGAATGACATTGTCTGGCTCCTTCGGTCAGCGACATTTCGATCTGCTGTCCCACGCGGTTGCGCCAGCTGTCCGGCAGGATGAATGCCAGATAGGAAGGAGCCAATTGGAGCACGAGATAGGCGCCAAGCGCGGTGACCGCGAGGCTGCCGGCCGTCCAGCCGGCAATTCTCTTGACGGCCTTCATATGGAAGCCACCCTTGAGATGCGGGGCATGGGCAATGAGATCCGTGATCAGTGTATCGTCGGACAGGATCACCCGCGCGCCGGGTCGGCTCTTGTGGGAAATGCGGAACGGGCGGTGCGGGTGGAAGCGCTCGATCGGCTCGAGTCCCCTGAAAGCCCAAAGTTGGCTGGGGGTGTCCGCTCCATCTAACCGGAGGCCGTTGGCCGTGACCACCACATCCACCTTATGTTCGGCTGCGGACAGGCCGTCAAAGTAAATGGCGCTCGCCACTAGAGGCCACCGACGTCAAGGGCGTCTGCCAGCCCTTCGCCCATGGTGCTCAGCGGTGCGGTCGATTGGCGAATGTTGTCGACGTCGACCTTGCCATCAATTTCCATCCGGTCGCAGAGGTACCTGACGAGGCGCTGGTTGACATAGGGTCCGCCGATCCCAAGGGTGAAGACCCAGATGAGGATATTGCCAATGGTGAGGCCGATCATGCTGCCTGTGGTGGTCCGCAGCCGGAACCGGGCATCACCGATCGAGGTGTAGCCTGCCAACACCGCCATCTCGCGCGCAGCATAGATGGACCAAACGATCGGATAGAACAGGAAAAGGAGGAGGTAGAACCCCGCGATGCCGGCAAAGAAGACTCCGATCTTGAAGGCCTGTTCTTCGGTTGGCTGTTCCTTCTCCGCAAAGAAGTCACCGAGGGCTGCGGAAAGATCATCACCAGCCAGGAAGGCGACCGCCGCACCCAAGGCAATGGCAATTCCGATGAAGACCGCAAATGTGAGAAACCAGCTGATCGCATAGGCCGGATAGAGGGGTCCTGCACGGCCTTTGAACCGGAAAGGCATGCTGCCAAATCGCATACCGCCAAGCATCTTCTCCTGGAGATTGATACTCATGACGGGCGTAATCCAGCCCAGCGTCATGCCGCGGGCCAGCAAAGAGCCGAAGTAGAGCAGGGAATAGGTAGTGGCCGATCCCTCCAGCCACCCCCGGATACCGCGCCATTGGGTACGGGAGAGTTGGTAGCGGCGGGCACGAAACACGGCGGCTCCCCACAACAAGCTCACGATGAACAGGAACAGTGTCTGCACGGCACCAATGGCCGGATGCTCCGGGCCATATGCGATGCTGATGCCTGCGATCAGAAGCACTGCCGGAAGGCCGAAAACCACGAAGACGAAGAGTGCACCCTTGAAGAGTTCGATACCCCGCCCCGTATATTCCAGAGGCTCACCATTGATGTGGACGCAACTCCAGATATGCTTGCGGACGTTGGTCCGCGCCCAGAAGCGGTAGATGCTGAGGGTGAGCAGGCCCAGAAGGAAGTTGACGAAGCACATCGACAGCAATCCTGGGCGCGGGATGTACTCGATCCGGAGCGTTTCCTTACGCGGGGGCTGGCTGGCGTTCCACGGATCAGGAACCGTTGGTGTCGAAGATTCAATTGCCATAGCGTCAGATTATCGCGGCAAGATGAATGCACCATGAAAAGCCTGTTCAAGTCCTGCGGACAAGTGACGGCACATCGGTACATTGCCAAGGTACCGATTGCAGAAAAAGGAGAAACCTGCCGGGAATCAAAAGCCCGCGCTTAACGCGCGGGCCAGTAGTCTTCCGGATGACATTTCGTCAGTCCATCACAACGGATAGTCGCGCGCCGGCTCCACCCCGCATGTCTCGATGAACTTCCTGACGTTATGCACTTCATCCTTGGATAGGCCGTGGTCAGCCCCGTGGAACGTCGCGGTGTTACCGTTGAGATTGACCAGCAACCGTCCATGTCCCGAATGGCTGAGGTCGGCGCCCATTTCCTTGAACACGCTTTCCACCTCGTGAAGATGGACGTTGCTCGGCATGGGATGGCTGAAAAGACTGTGCAAGACCTTCCGGTGCTTGTGATTCATGGTCGCTCCTTGTCAATTGTCCGAGTGACCGTAATCACCGGGCCAAACCTCTTCTTTGATCCCGGTCAAACCTGAAGTGCATTGCGGACCATTTCCGCATGCCGGGCGAGGAGGGCATGGTCGGCCATTTTGCCCGTGTGCGGACGGAGTTCCGTTCCTTCCTTGCGTGGCAAGACGTGGAAATGGAGATGGTAGATCGTCTGGCCAGCCGCCTGCTCGTTGAACTGCTTGATCAGAACCCCTTCGGCATCAAAGGCACGCTTCGCCGCCTGTGCAAGCTTCTGCACGACGGCCATGAGCGGGCCAAAGGTCGTGGGATCGGCGTCCAGCAGATTGCGCGACGGGACCTTGGGGATCACCAGAATGTGGCCATCGACCTGAGGCATCACATCCATGAACGCCAGTGTGTGATCGTCCTCATAGACCTTGTGACAGGGAATTTCGCCGCGCAGGATCTTGGCGAAGATATTGTCGGGATCGTAGTTCATCGGTTCACCTCATCACGTGTCCGGGTCTTGCCGGAATGGCGAATGGGCCGCAAGGATCTCGCTCTCATCGTCCACGCCCTGCCGCTCGGCCTCAAGATACTGTGCGACGGCGCGCGACAGGCCGGGATGGGCCAGATAATGCAGGCTATAGGTCATCTGCGGAAGATATCCGCGCGCGAGCTTGTGGCCACCCTGGGCGCCGGCCTCGACGCGCGCCAGTTTGCGGCGGATGGCGAAATCGATCGCCTGATAGTAGCAGGTCTCGAAGTGCAGATTGTTGTGGTGTTCGATCGCGCCCCAGTTGCGGCCATAGAGCGCGTGGGAGCCGATGAAATTCAGTGCCCCGGCGATCATCCGCCCGCCGCGTTCCGCCATGACCAGCAGGATGTGTTCCCTTAGTGTGTCCCCGATGAGGCTGAAGAACAAGCGGTTCAGGTATGGACGGCCCCACTTGCGTGAGCCAGTGTCCATGTAGAAGTCAAAGAAAGCATCCCAATGGGCTTCGGTGATGTCGGCACCTGTAATCTGGTGCAGCGTGATGCCTGCTGGCAACATGGAGGCGCGCTCCTTGCGGATGTTCTTGCGCTTTTGGGATGACAGCGTGGCAAGGAAATCATCGAAGGACTCATAACCGCTATTATGCCAGTGAAACTGGATGTCGGTCCGTTGCAGCCAGCGCTTGCCACCGAGCAAGGACCACTCGTCCTCCGGCATGAATGTCACATGGACCGATGACGCTTGTTGTTCCGCACACAGAGCAACAAGCCCGTCGGCGAGTTCTCCCTTCGTCGTGTCATCGGCTGCGAGGAACCGGCGTCCTGTCACTGGAGAGAAAGGGATGGAGGCCTGAAGCTTGGGATAATAGTCACCGCCAGCGCGCATATAGGCATCCGCCCAGGCATGATCGAAGACATATTCGCCGTAGGAATGCGTTTTGAGATAGCAGGGCACGAGGCCCCGGATTGCACCTCCATCATCCTTAAGGACGAGGTGCCGCCCCGCCCATCCGGACTTGCCAACTGCGCAGCCCGACTCCTCCAGACAGCGGAAGAAGTCATGCGATACCATGGGATTGAATTCGGCGCCTGGCGGGTTGGCCAGCCTGTCCCAGTCTGCCTTGGGGATCTGCGACACACTGGTGGCAGCGAAAAGCATCTCAGGCGCGGAACCCCTCGAATGTAATCTGGTCGGAATAGCGCCTCGCCAGCGCTGCCTGTTCGGACGACCTGATCGTCCAACTGATGACGGGCATGCCCATTCGGCGCAATTGCGTGATGGGAGCCCAGGGCAGCAAATCCATGTCTACAGAGAGGAAATGGGGTTCAACGCGCTCCAGACATGACAGCGTCCGCAATTCCCGGCGAAGGGACGGCGCAAGCTGGTCATAGGACTGATCGAAGGCCCCATCCGTGATGAACCCCCGGGTCGTCGAGGGACTGCTGGATTTCACGAAGGCCACAACGTCCGGGTCGAAGCTCATCAGGCAGTGTTGCCCCCGGTAGTCTCGAAGCAACTCTATCGTCCGCGACGCCAGTGCCGTTTCGCCATCCCACTGCGGTTTCAACTCGATGACGAGGGGGACCCGTCCAGCGGCCAGCGACAGGAGTTCCTGCAATGCGGGTATTCTTTCGCTGGAGTGGCGAAACGTCATGCATTGCAGTTCGGCCAATGTGAAATCTTTGACCTCTCCGGTTTCCACCATTACCCGGTCGAGCGTGTCGTCGTGAAACAGTACAGCTTCGCCATCGCGGCTGATTTGTAGATCACATTCGATCGTGTAGCCCCCATCGGCTGCCGCCTGGAACGCGCCCAGGCTGTTTTCCACGACGCCCTGTGTCCAATCATGCAGACCGCGATGCGCGATCGGCCCGGCTGTCAACCAGGACGGGGCAAACCGGGTTCCGTCCATCGCTATTCAACCTCGACGATGGCCTCGACTTCGACCGAAATGGCAAATGGAAGTGATGGCGACCCGACTGCCGAGCGTGCATGCCGTCCCTTCTCGCCGAACACGTCGACCATCATATCGGAGGCACCGTTGATCACCTTCGGATGTTCGGTGAAAGAGGGAGACGCATTCACGAAACCCAGCAGTTTGACGATCCGCTTGACCCGATCAAGATCACCGTCCAGTGCGTCACGCAGTTGGGCGATGACATTGATGGCGCACAGCTTGGCTGACTTCACACCATCCTCGACCGAGACACCATCGCCAAGGATGCCCGTGTACACGAGCTTCCCGTCGGCCATTGGCCCCTGGCCGGAAATGAACACCAGATTGCCCGTGCGTACCCAGGGCACGTAGTTGGCGACGGGCTTTGCCGGGGTCGGCAGCACGATTCCAAGTTCGGCAAGACGGTTGTCGATCTGTCCCATGTCAATCTCCTGTCAGTAGATCACCGGGGCGCTCACCCCGGAAAAAGGCTTCAAGATTATCGATACAGCGATGACCCATTGCGCTTCGGGTGCCCGGCGTGGCGGAACCCAAATGCGGCAGCAGGAACACGTTGTCGAGCGTTCGATACCGAGGATCAATATTGGTGGGCTCGCCCGTGAACACGTCGAGGCCAGCTGCTGCCAGCTTGCCGCTGATGAGGGCCCCAATCAAGGCATCGTCATCGACGATATCACCCCGCGCCGAGTTCACGACGATTGCACCATCCGGCAAAAGGCCGATGTGTTTCGCATTGACGATGCCGCGGGTTTCCTCCGTTGAGGCACAGTTGATGGACAGGAAGTCGCAGTGCGGCAGCATGGATTCAAACGTGCCGTGATAGGTTGCGCCATGCTCCGACGCTGGATCGAGGCGGTGGCGCGAATGATAATGGATTTGCATGTCGAAGCCGGCGGCGCGGCGAGCGACCGCTTGGCCAATCCGGCCCATCCCGAGGATGCCAAGACGTTTGCCACTGACGTCGAACCCCAGTGGATCGATCAGGCAAGTTTCGCCCCAACGCTTCTCTCGCACCATGCGGTCGCCCCAGGAGGCGCCGCGAGCTGCGCCGAGGAGGAGGAGTATGGCAATATCCGCAGTCGCGTCGGTCAGCACGTCGGGCGTATTCGTGACGGCAATCCCTCGCGCCTTGGCCTCGGCGATGTTCAGATGATCGTATCCGACTGAGTGGGTGGCGACAATCTTGATACTGTCAGGCAGTTCAGCGATCAGGCCAGGCCCAAGCTTGTCGAAGGAGGTGAGAATGAGCCCGTCATAGGAAGCTGCCAGCTCCATCAACTCCTGCCGGCTCAGCTGACGGTCGTCGGGATTCAGGGTTGCCACGAAGTTCTGCTGCAATCGTGCCTCGACGTCGGGCATCATCTTGCGCGTCGCGAGGATTCGTGGCCGTGAGGGCCCATTTGCCGCCATGTTTCACATGCCTTGTTGTTTGAATGATTGTGCTATGCTGTCGCTCTGTTTCGGATATTCGGCGTTTGCCTGCAAGGAGATTCAAGGTTGAGAAGAGTGTTCGTGTTTCTTACCCTGGTGATGGCCGGTGTTGCCAGTGCCGACGCGGCGAGCGTCGCACCGCATCGCGCTGTGTATGACCTGACATTATCCCGCGCTGGCGGCAATTCTTCGGTTACGTCGGCAACGGGCCGGCTGGCGTTTGAAGTCCAGGGATCGGCCTGCGAAGGCTGGACCGTGAGCTTCCGCATGGCCACCCGCTATCAGCCGGCAACCGCTGATGCCAGCATCATCGACACCCAGTCGACGTCGTTTGAAGGAGGTGACGCCCTCGACTATCGCTATCAGATCAAGGAGACGATCAATGGCGAAGTCAAGGAGGATAAGCGGATCAGCGTAACCCGCGCTTCCGTTGACAAGGCAGCCGATGGAGTGGTCCACGGCGAGGAAGATAACGCGTTTGTCGTTCCAAGCGCGACGGTGCTGCCCATGCAGCATCAGCTGCGGCTGATGGGCCTGGGTGAATCGGGAGGAGGGCGTGATTCGAGCGTCATCTACGACGGTTCGGACGGACCGAAGACGTTTCGGGTCATCTCCTTCGTCGGCAAGGCAAAGCCGGCGGGCACCATCTATCGCGACACGTCGAACCCGGAGGCCGCACCGTTGAAGGGCCTTGCCGCCTGGCCAGTGGTCATCAGCTACTATCCGGAGACCGGCGGCGAGGAATTGCCGGACTATCAGGTGAGTTTCGACATGTATGAGAACGGCGTGGCAACCGGCGTGACGCTCGACTACGGCACATTTGCGCTGACCGGCAAATTGACGAAGCTGGAAATGCTCAAGGCGTCGGCGTGCCCGTGACGACTTGCGTCGGTGAGACGCGGGCCCCATGTAGACGAAGAGACGATGGCGAATATCAAGCCCACAGACACTGACGGCGACGTCGAATCCTTTCTGGCGAAAGTCAGATCCATGCCTCCGGTGGCCAAGGCCGGAAGCCACGGACGCCTGATCCTTGCCATGGACGCCACTATGAGCCGCCAGCACAGTTGGGATGCGGCCTTGGCCATTCAAGGCGATATGTTTGCCGAAGCAGGGCGGGTTGGGGGGCTCGACGTTCAGCTCGTCTATTTCCGCGGCTTCAACGAATGCCGGGCGTCAAAGTGGACAAGCGACACGAGAGGGCTCGCACACTTGATGTCCGGAATCCGCTGCATGGGCGGCAATACCCAGATTATGCGGGTGCTGAAGCATGTGAAGCAGGAAATGGCCGCGAGCAAGGTTGATGCCTGCATCTATATTGGCGACGCGATGGAAGAGAACGTCGATCAGCTGGCCCATGTCGCCGGTGAGATCGGCATGCTCAATGTCCCGATTTTCATGTTCCAGGAGGGCCGCGACCCAGGGGCTGAATCGGCGTACCGCGAAATCGCCAGACTGACCCGCGGTGCCTATTTCCGCTTCGGCACCGACGCCGCCCGCATATTGCGTGAACTGCTGAGTGCCGTCGCCGTCTACGCGGCGGGGGGCAGGGCTGCTCTGGCGCATCACTCCGCGGCACGCGGTGGAGTTGCCACGTTGTTGCTTGAGCAGATGAAGT